>Ga0182015_10002210_pt1 | contig 24100 bp, 20 predicted proteins | sample 712P3MmetaG_FD_120478 | JGI IMG/M metagenome (GOLD analysis project Ga0182015, IMG submission 120478) | Permafrost microbial communities from Stordalen Mire, Sweden - 712P3M metaG | ecosystem: Environmental > Terrestrial > Soil > Wetlands > Permafrost | place: Sweden: Stordalen | collected...
CCCACGGTCCATAGATTGAGATTCCCAGCCGAACTGAATTGCCGCCCGTAACTGGCGACAGCCTTGAGCCCGTCGTGCAGGTAATAGTTCAATCCAAATTCACCTTCGCGGGTGTTCGCGGCGGGCAATCCCAGTGCCTGGGCCTCGTCTGAGCTGATCTGACCGTTGAAGAATTGCTCCGCCCTTCCCGCGAATTCGAGCCGCCGCAGCGCCTTTTGCCAGAAAAGGACCTGGCTCAACCGGTAGGCTCCGTCGATCCAGTAACCGCTCCCCTGATTGGACCGGGCGTACTCGGAGTGTATGTTGAGGGGAAGACGCGTAGGCTGCCACGCGAAATGAAATCCAAAAGACTGGGTACGCTCGTCCTGCAACAGCTTCTGCCACGAGGCCCCTACTTCAACCCGCGGACCGGGTAGGAAAATACCCATACGCCCGCCGACATTGCGATCCGATTCGAGGTTGTTGTGTCCGCTGCTCACCGCCGAGACATAGGCCGCATAGTTCAGGTTGACCTTGGCATTGACCGGAAATCCACCGCGCAGCATCATGCCGTCACTCGATTCAGCGGAGAGCGGCAGAATCAAAGGATCCTGTTGCAGGCTGCGGATCCAAATGGGGTACAGACGTTCATTGAAGATTCCAAACGGCGTGAGAAATCGTCCCATGGTGACGGTAAGGTAGGGGTTAGCGATGTAATCCGCCTGCAGATAATCGAGATTCTTGCTCACCATACCGCCGTACGAGCCGCCGTCGGGAGGTCGCTGAAATGCTCCTTCGAACTCTGCCCTCGATTCCACCAGCCAGCGGTCGCCGAAAGGCACAAGAAGAACAGGATTGATTTGGGCATCAACCTGATTTTGTCCCGCCGTGACGAAGTTGAAATAGCCGGCCGTACCGGTAAGAATGGGGACCGCCTTCTCCCCATCAGATGACTGGCCGGCCGCTAGACCCGCCGCGAAGCACAAGAGAAGGAATAGCCCGGCCGACGCGGGTAGAACAATCCTCGGCCAGCGCCGCAAACTCGCCCTTTTCCAGAAATACGACAAGAACAGAACTCCGCTCACACGTTGGTCCGATTGTCCTTCGGCGAGGTAATGATAGGAACAGTACGGAGGTAACTTTTCAGATGGACAGGCACCCGTGACACGGAGCCTCCCCCTTGCGTGTCGATTTGGAAATGCACCTGCAAACTTCACCGTGCTTTTGACCGTCGCAATATTTGCGATCCGGAAGCGAACGGCACCATCGATGTGACATTCACCGATGTGACATTCACGCCCAGTGGCAGAAGTTGCAATTCCAGCCCAAGACTAGAGTGTGAACTTATAGCCGAGACGAGGTACTGTTCGGAAGTGGACCGGACAGTTTGGATCGTTCTCCAACTTGTGCCGGAGTTTCATAATGTGATTATCGATGCTGCGGTTAGTGGTGTACCCGTCTCCATAGCCGCAAACTCTCTTCAACAACTCGGCGCGTGTGATGATGCGATCGGGATTTTCAACGAAAAACTGCAGCGTCTTGAACTCATGTGCCGTCAACGCGACTGAGGTACCGTTGCGAGTCACCTCCACTTTCCCGAAGTCCACGACGATGCCGTCAAAAACGACTTGACTCACTATGGCTGGCGGGTGGCTGTGGCGCAAAGCTACCTTCAGCCGCGCCAGGAGTTCCCGCGGACTAAAAGGTTTGGTAACGTAGTCGTCGGCACCCATCTCCAATAGAGTGACTTTGTCGTTAAGGTCACAGAAAGCAGTGAGAATAATGATGGGGAGCGAGGGCTCAGCGGCTTTCATCTTCTGGCAGAGATGTTTTCCAGACAACTCGGGGAGGTGCAAATCCAGAATGGCCGCGGACGGTACTTCTGCATGAAAACTGTCGAGACCCGCTCGGCCGTCCATGTGGCCCTCGACGGCGAAACCTTCCGCCTCAAACAGTCGCTTCAGAATCTTTTGGACGGATGGATCGTCTTCGACCACCAGAATCCGGTTCGTGAGTGCGGGCAATTGACGCTGACACGTTGTATGTTTATCGAATGGCTTGGACCCGAGACTCATTATGGCCACCTGTCTACGCAACTGCAGAATCCAGGCCTTTCTGCAGATTGGCTCCGAGTGACATGGCCAGGGCTATGATCAGTAGATGCGGAGGTTGAAATAAGCCTTCAAACGTGAGTGTTGTTCCAGTCAAGAGTGATCCAGGTAGCGAGCTGTCAGTAAGAACAAGCGCTGTGATCGATGGATTGAGGCACAGCGCCCGCCGACAGAACAAACAAACCATACTGACAAACGTTAGAATCCGCGTTGAGCCGCGTCAGCCGCGGTCGCCAGCGCATTCAGGGTGTCGAAGAACTCGGTCGATTGCCCGATGAAGAGTCCCATATCGGTGAGGAACTGGACCACTCCCGCTGCAATCCCATCTGGTTCGGTGGGACGAATCACAGCGCACCGTGGCAGAGACGGGGCGATGAATTCGCACGCAACGGGGAAGATCAAATTGGTTTGGGTCAGAGGCGAACCCGACGCATTGAGATTCGGGATGAACAGTCCAGTAACGGGATCGGTCAAAGGAGCCAATGGCGCAGACGCTGCGTTGCCCGCAAAGTCCACCCACTCCACCAAGTGTGCTACTTCGTCTCCGCCGATGCTAACCACGATGCGGAGGACTTCCACGTTGTGTGCCTTCTGGACCATGGCGGAGTAAAGGCTACTGCCCCCTTGCTCAATCGTCCCAAAATGAAAGGCGGCCGTGTCCGCGATAGCCTGAATGTGATCTGGAGGACCGAAATCGGCGTCCGTAATAGGGATTGCAGGCTTGTCCGTGATCGTGATCGCCTGGGGATAGGTGGCTCCGAAATCGGGATTCGTTTTGCTTCGATACCGGATATACCAACTCGTATCCACTGTGAGCTGCATAAGGTTCGTGAGCCGTCCGATCTGCTTGGCCCCGGTAGCCTGGCTGCTCGGTAGGGTGCGGAACTTGTCGAGATTGACAGGTGCAGCGCCCTTGGATTTCAAGTACGCATTAAGGAAATTTGCATGGCTGATCTCGTCAATGGTATTGCTGGTGATGTACTGCGAACCATCGGGATCGAGCTGTTGAAAAGCCAATTGATAGCGGTTCTGAGTCCCGGTGGTGAGTCCTCCGAGCTCGGCATATTGTACCCACAGATCGCTCTCCAGGATTTCGGCTGTGGCCAGGAACCGGAGGATCGCAATATCTCCATCGCTGATCTTTGCTTTGCTGGTAGTGGCGTGAGCCAAGGCGCCCAAGCCGTTGCTGAGAAATCCTGCACCTACTGTTGCCGCGGCGCCAGCAACCATGCTTTGCTTGAGAAATGAGCGCCGGTTGGCAGCACGTTCCAGAACCTCCGTGAGTTGCTTCATAGTTTCCCCTCCTTCACCGTGTTCACTGATTGCATCGAATCACGGTGTGAGGCACAGTACCGCTCGCGAGTTGAGCCTATGTCACCAGGTGGTCAAAAGTTTGTATCGTTTTGGGGACGCTGTCTCTTCGAATCTCGCCAATTCAAGTTCGCAGGCTTGCTCAGCGGGGTTTGACCATTGTGACGTTAGGTATCGCCACTTGAATTGAACAACTGGGCCCAGCACCTCGGGGCGAAATTCGGACTCCAGGAGCGTCCGCGCCGAAGTGGACCACTTAGACTATCCTGCATTGCCCGCCGCTAAGCTTTTGCCGTTGGGGTCCACTGCGTTCTGTTGACCTTCACTAATTCTCCGGGCCAACAATTCATTCGAAAAAGGCTTATTAAGCAGAATGGCGTCTGAGCCGATCTTTGCGTTCTCAAGAGCTGCCGCATCCGTGTACCCAGACATGAAAATTACGGCTAACCCTTCTCGCTTTTTGTCGTAGCTTTTCGACCAGTTCCGCAGCCCCTGGGCACCAGTCCTGCACTTTGGGAAGACTGTGCTCCCAGTTCTGAGGCGATGATCAACCGGCAACGCATCGTGCACGAACGACGTGTCGCCATTATTATGGAGTGACTTGGCTAACTGTCTATATGAATACTACTCGCGCCCTCCGGGCACTCGCAAACGACCGCAGACTGCAAATCTTAAGCTGGCTCAAGGACCCAACGAAGCATTTCCCGCCACAAGTTGACGGCGATTTGGTCAGAGATGGCGTGTGCGGGGTGCTCATCGCTCGCAAACTGCACATCAGTCAACCTACCGCCAGCGAACACCTCAAGATCTTATGTCAGGCTGGCCTTATCCGTCCCAAACGAATCAAAAAGTGGATTTTTTACAAGCGAGACGAGGCCAAAATCAATCACCTCAAGACGATGGCTCTGGCGAAGTTGTAGAACCACTTCGCAAGACCGGGGCGCGATGAATCGCCACTACCAGTTCGCGAGAGGCGAAGGCGTGCTTGCGATACGCAGACTGTTGCTCCGCTCACTAACGCGTTGACCCGGTCGCCGTGACTTGGTGGCTGCGCGATCACCTGGAAACGGACAGGTTCGTCGGAGTGATTCCGAAATGGATGGCGCCTACCCCGCGGAATGACAAGGTCCTGCCCGACCGTCAAGAAAATCCGCTCGCCATTGATTTCCATCGCAGCTTGGACGGACAGGATGAAGAGAAACTGTTGGGCCTTGCTGTGGGACTGACACACCTCGGCGGCGCCGGTGGGATGCCTGCCCCGCTTACGCGGAGGTCCGACTCGTGCAGTCAATGCCCTCCGTCAAGGTTAGCTCCCCAGACCTAGAGCGGAGCAATCTCCAGCTCATGGGGCGCCAATACCAGGTTTCTTTCCGCTTCCGCTGGCGTCGTCGGCCTCGGTAGTCTTCCATCATTTTCCAGGCTTTACAAGCGCATTAATTTGTGTCAGTATACTTCGTCAGTTAGCTAAGTGTCGCATTTTACTGCCCTATCAACTGACAGGGTTGAACGAAACCGCGGTTTGGCCGATTCCAGGAACAATTCAGAGGGGAGGAGAAAGAAGTGTCCGTATACGAAAAACTCGATGCTCTCCATATCACGCTCCCGGAGGGGACGCCGCCGGTGGCAGCTTTCCTGCCCTTCTTGCGCACCGGCAACCTGCTTTTCTCGGCTGGCCATATTGCCAAAATCGATGGCCGGCCTTGGGTCGGCCAGTTGGGCGCAAATATCACCATCGAGCAAGGGAAGAACGCCGCGCGTGCCGTAGCGATCGATCTCATGGGCACATTGCAGGCCGCGGTGGGCGACCTGAACCGGATCAAGCGCATTGTGAAGTTGATGGTGCTCGTGAACAGCACTCCGACCTTTACCGAACAGCACCTGGTGGCCAATGGCGCCTCGGAGCTCTTCGTAGAGATATTCGGCGATGCGGGAATGCACGCTCGCAGCGCCTTCGGTGTCGCTCAGGTGCCATTTGGATCGTGTGTAGAAATCGACCTAGTCGCAGAGGTCGATGAATAATGCCGCAGACCAACTCTTTCCGGTACAGAGTCGTTGATGTCTTCACGACGGAGTCGTTGGCGGGAAATCCGCTCGCCGTGTTTCCAGACTCGTCTGCGATCGACGAAACTACCATGCAAAAAATCGCCCGGGAACTCAACCTGGCCGAAACCGTCTTCGTGCTTCCCGCGACGCGCAAAGATTGCCAGGCGCGCGTGCGCATATTTACGCCGGCCAAGGAGATGGCATTTGCCGGCCATCCCACTCTCGGCACCGCGTTTGTCCTGCTGCAGGAAAAAATTGTCGCGCGCAACGTCAGCGAATTCCTGCTGGAGGAGCAGGTCGGCCCAGTCCCGCTTCGAATTGAAGAAGGGCAGCGCCCGCTGATTTGGTTGCGCATGCCTCCGATTCACGAAGGCAAATGCTACGAATCCTCTCTCTGCGCGAGAGTGCTTGGGCTGGAACCACAGGACCTCTTTCCGATGAAGCCGCAACTGTTCAGCGCCGGCAATCCCACGGTGGTTGTTGCCGCGAAGGATAAGGCGACAGTCGATCGGGCATGGCTTGATTTGGCGGGCATGAAGATTCTAAGAGGTGCGGAGAACGAGCCCTTCTGCGTCTACCTGTTTACGCCTACGCCCGATGGGGCCTATTCGCGAATGTTTGCACCGGAGTACGGAATTCCGGAAGATCCGGCGTCCGGAAGTTGCATGGGGCCATTGGCAGTTCTCATGATGCGTCACAACCTGATCTCGAACTCTGCCGGCACCCGCTTCGTAAGCGAACAAGGAACAAAAATGGGCCGCCGCAGTTTGTTGCATGTAGAGCTTCACGGCAAGCAAGCTGCCGATGGAATTTACGTCGGCGGTCACGTCACGCCGATTGTAGAGGCGCTCATGACCTTAGGTCCTCGCTAGGACTCGATCATGAATTCGATCCGTGTAGGAGGGTTTATGGCAACCGAAGTCATTGGCCACCATGGCGGCCGGCGCTCGGACAATCTTTTTTTCTCCGGCATGGCTGTCATCGTTCTCGCCTCGGTCTTCGTGGGCTTCGCACATACCTACTATCTGGCCGGGGTGTTCAAAGCTCCACTTCCCAACCTGCTCGTTCATATTCATGGCGCCGTGTTTTCCTGCTGGATCCTTTTGCTGATCGTACAAACCTCACTGGTGGCCGCTGGCCGCGTCGACGCGCATCGCCGCCTTGGGACGATTGGGCTTCGGCTTGGCGGGTTTGATGGTCGTCTTGGGCCTGCTCGTGGCCACCGACTCGGTGGCTAGGCATTTTACCCCCGGCGCAGCGGGAATGAGAGTCAGAGCGTTTTACACGGTTCCCCTCTCGGTCATGCTGGCCTTCGGGACTCTGATTTATTTTGCCTTCCGCAACCGCTTCAATCGTGCCGCCCACCAGCGACTCGTCCTGATCGCCACGATTGCCACCCTGGATGCGGCCTTTGAGCGCTGGCCCGTTCCCGCCACCTGGTGGGGGGAGCGGCCGGCAGCTCTGCTATGCACCACGCCGTTGCTCTTATTGATCATGGGCTACGACTATTGGTCCAGGGGAAAGTTCTATCGCACCACCCTATGGGCCAGCTTATTCGTGGTCGTGCTGCAGCAGGTGCGGGATCCAATCGGACACTCCGCTCCCTGGCAGTCTTTTGCCGTGTGGGTGCAGACCCGTGCTCGTTCTTTGCACCTCTAAAGTCCAAGTCGATGGATGCCAAACGCATTTCCTTGGGGAGGAAAACAACGGCGGCCGCCAAACGGCGTGATGATCGCGAAGAAATTCACAATGCGGCTTCGTATGGCGACTTTGGAACAATCGGGCACTTCGGCCAATAAGACTTCGAATCGTGGTCAGGAAAAGTCAAATGAAACGAATCCCGGTGGCCTCACCGTAACGCACGATTGCGGGGCAAACAAATCATGGGGTTCCTACAAATTGAGGAGAGTCACCCGCATGAAAACAATACGAACCTTAGCGCTGTTGCCGGTCACGATCGTTATCTTTGCACTTGCCTGGGGCGCGATTCTGATGGGTAGCGGCAGGAAGACCGCACTTGCCGCGTCCCCCGATGGGCTCCATCTCGAAGTATTCGTGGGCGAGGATAGCTGGAACGTCACCTCTAGTTTGGTCCTATGGAAAAAGCGAGGCAATCCTGGTCGATAGTCAGCTTCGAATTAGCCAGGCCAAAAAGCTGGCCGACCAGGTTGCAGCCAGAGGAAGGCGGCTTAAAGCAATTATCATTACGCATCCCGATGAAGATCATTACTTCGGGATGTCGGTGCTTCATGAGCGGTTCCCCGATACGCCCATCTACATGACTGCCGCCGCGCTTGCACAGTTCAAACGCACGTCAAACGAATTTCTCGCACGTTTTAGAAAGCGCGCACCGTCTGAAACCCCCGACAGCTTACCCACTCCCGAGGTGTTGCCGACCACGATTTTCACTGTAGACGGTGAAACTGTGGACGTGATCAAGGATTTTCAGGGAGACGTCCTGAAGCCCGCGAATAGCTTCCTTTGGATTCCCTCCCTGCGTGCAGTCATTGCCGGCGATGTAGTCTTCAATGGTGTTTGCGCCTACCTTGCGGATTCGAGTCCGGAATCGCGCCGTGCCTGGCACGACTCCTTGCAGCTGATCGCAGCGCTGCAACCGCAAGTGGTTGTTGCCGGTCACAAGAGAAACGCAGAAATCCCAGATTCTCCCCAGGCGATAGCGTCGATGGAGAGGTACCTGGACGACTATGAGTCGGCCAGAATAGCGTCCTCCAATGCCGATCAGCTGGTCGCAGCGATGAAGCGAAACTACCCTGATTGGACACAGGAAGATCTCCTCGTCTTTTCAGCGAAAGCAGCCTTTCCAGGCACAACCCCCAAATGAAAAGCGCGACCCATGTACCAGGATGCAGAACCGATGAGCCCGTTCCACAATGAGGGGTGGATTTCTTGGCTCTAGGGTATTACTTTCAAGCTGAACTGCTGGCTATGAGTCGGAGCGTTCGCCGCTGACGCCGTGACCGTGACAACGGAGGTCGTCGACTGACTTACACTTGATTGGCCGGTGCCCTGCGCGACATTCGATCCGCAACCTGCACTAATGAGGAACAGAGCGAGGACCATTGCGGAAACGGTACACATGGAGGCGAGTCTCGCGATTCTGGTAAGCCATCGCTTGCTGCGGGCCGCTCCTGCGATTCCACCCAGCCCAATTGTAAACATGCAAAACGCCAAGAGTGGACAAGTGGAAAACGGCAGTGTCGATAAACTTTGCATGGTGGTGGCAGGAGGCACATCTACCGTTAACGTCGTCGCAATCGCACCGGCGGATGGATTCACACTCTGGGGGGTGAAGCTGCAAGTAGTCCCGGTCGGCAGACCCGAGCAGGCCAAGGTGAGAGTTTGGCTAAACCCGTTCTCCGGCGAGACCGTGATCGTCAAAGTATCTGATCCACCGGAGGCGACCGTAAGGGATGGACTGCTGAGCGAAAGGGAATAATCGGCTGCGGGCGCCGCGGCTACAGCTATGCTGAGCGCGGCAGAAGTCGATGTGGCGTAATTGGAGTCACCGGAATAAGTAGCCGTAATCTGGTGGGTGCCAACCGCGAGTGTCGTGCTCGAGAACGACGCCGAGGCGCCGCTTAACGCCGATGAGCCGATTTGCGCAGAACCATCGAGAAACGTGACCGAGCCGGACGGAGACACAGTTCCGGATTGAGGTGTGACCTTGGCCGTGAACGTGACGTTTTGCCCGGAAACTATATTGGTGGAGGACGCGGCGAGAGACGTGGCGGTTGCTGCCGGAACGATGATTGCGGGCGTGAATACGAAAACTGTGGCGGAATACGATGGGAAGCTATAGGTGACTGCGTTCGACACTACGGGCACTGGAGTTCCTGCAACGATCTGCGTGAGGTTTGCGTTGCTGTAGGTGTAGACCGCTGCGCTTCCGGTCGGTTTGAAGTTCTGCAGGGCTAAGCTGGTCTGGATTGCGCTGGTCGTCTTGTTGATCGCGATAACCGTGAGCGCACCGTCCGTTGAGCATAGTGCGCCGTAGACGGAGAGCTGGCCTTGATTCGTGCTGGTAGAGGTCACCGAGGTGTCGCCAAATTGTCCGCCCGCCCCGTCATAGTTGCGGTACAGACGGAAACTGTAGGCGACTGGAGCAGTTGGTTGCGGCGCGCCCCACATATTGGCGAAATCCAGGCTTTGGACACCGTAGATTCCGAGCACATCGGCTTCTGTGACCGCATCGACCAGGGGATCGGTTCCGCTGCTGAAGCTGTACTCGGAGATCGATAATTTCGTTCCCGGATAATAGGTCTGAATCCAGCTTTGAAAGCGCGGGATAAGCATCATCGGCCCATCGAAATACCACTCCTCGACCCAACTCCCGGAATTGAACGTGGGATCCCACAAGGCGCGAGTGGATTCCAGTTCGGCCGAGTTGGTGGAACCACCGCCGTAATAATGTTCATCGAAATAATCGAGGATACGGTGGTGGTTGGCCTGCTCGTAGGCTGACATCTGCTGCAGATAATACTGGCCGGCGAAGAGACCATCCTGCTGGCTGGGAGTTCCGATCCATCCACCAAGGGTGAAATCCACCGGCCCGAAAACTTTCGCCGAAGGATCGCTCTGCTTAATCATGGCAGCATACTGCTGGCCTAAGGCGATGATGGTGTTGTAGTCGGGTTGGCTGGGTTCGACATCGCGATGAGTGTTGCTCCAGCCGCCCGGCTCATTATCGAGTTGATAGTAGGGAACTCCGCCATTCGCGGCCGTCCCAAATGTCGAGGTCAGATGCTCGAGCCAGCCTTGCTCGAGCGCCACCGTGTTATCGATGTGATTGGCGTAAATGTCGTTATCGATTAATTGCGCGCCGCTGGGGGAGGAGATGCTATTACCACAGGTTTCGCCGTTGGGAAACACGTAGGGATTGGTCGATTGCTGTGTGCCGTACACTGAAACCGGAAAACTGCAACTCCAAGCCGAGCTTTTATTCACGTAGGGAATAATTGGAATGGTCAATAGTGTGTGCGCGTTAGAGGCAGCTTTATAGGTGTTGATCATCAGATCAGCCGAAGCGCTGGGCGTCGGAGTTGTTTGCCCATTGCCTCCCATGAAATACCAGTCAAAGCCTGAGTTGCTCGAATCCACTTCCCAGTTGTAGCGGGTGGTGGCATCGCCCCCCCAGCGGATATTAGGAACCTGAATTTCCGCCGCAAAAGTTTCGTCCAGGCCGTAACTGGCGATTCCGTAGATGTCGGGATTGATGGGATGGGGGTTGCCGGTGGCGTTAACGATCAGCGTTGGCGTCGTCTGAGCGATGCTCTCTTGTGCCGAAAAAAGAAGAAGAATGCTGAGAACCGCGGCAGAGCAGGGCAAGCGAAGCGAGAATCGAAGCATGAATCGCCCCTCCGGCAGGATTCTAAGAAATTTATGAGAGCCTAGCGGCGCCGGAGTGCACGGTCAAAGGTACGGAAGGACAAGTCGAGAAGAAGCAATTCGCCCACGGAGGGCGGGCTTTCACAAGGCAGATTTGGGCCGAAGTATCAGAAAAGAGCAGTCGCCGCGCAATTTCCAAAATTCGGCCGCCATTCCCCACAATTCTGAATCGATGGTCGGCGATGAGGCGGGAACCCCGAGCTCCCGGCGCAGGAACGGGCTTCGCGGAAATCTGGGCTGTCTCGAGCGTTCAACGCCGCCCATTTTCTCCATGTCGACTTTTGGTACGACGCGAATTACATGGAATGGAATTGACAAGCTCCGCGGGGCTGAATACAGTTGACGAAGTGCGCTAACAGGGCGTCTCCTACCCGCGGCAAGGGAAGCATCCCACCTGTTTTCGTTTCAGGCGCAGCTACCTTCTTTCAGCCTGGTATCAGCGGGACACCGGCAAATATGAAAGGAGGTTCTTGTGAACCCATCGAAGTTCTTACCCGCTCACTCATCTTTTGAGTCCATCCGGAAGCAGGCAAAAAAACTAGTCCGCCAGTTTGCCGCCGGCGCCCCCGACGCTCTGGCCCGTGTCCACGTCCAAATGCCGGTTCCGACCCTTCCTCTTTCGCTGCGAGACGCCCAGCTTGTGCTCGCCCGGGAGTATGGCTTCGCAGGCTGGCAGGACCTTCGCGCGGCAGTGCTCGGTCAGGAAGGCGGCGGCCTGGAGTGGGCGGCCGCCGAGGCGGAGCGAGCCATTCACGACAACAGCGTCGAGCGATTGGCGCAACTGGTTCAGCAATATCCAGCGCTTCTATCGTGGCGCGGCGACTCCGGGGAATCGTTGCTCGGGTTTGCCACTGGCTCCTTTGGCGATAGCGGCGATCCTTACCGGGAGCAGATGTTCACGCGCCTGGAATGCGCCGAGTTTCTTCTAGACGCCGGGGCCATCGCGAACCCGGCGATATGGGAAGACGCAATTCGCGCCCGCGCCCGGGCAGTGTTGCTGCTGCTTTCGCGCAAGGGTGTTCTGCCGCGCAGGCTCGATGTTCTCGCCGCATTGGGTGACGACGACGGCGTGCGCGATTGTCTCGAGTCCGCACGGAGTTGCCCCAGTGGCGATGCCACCGCTGTCATGCAGGCATTCCTCTGTGCCTGCCGGTTCGGCCATCAGGCAGTTGCTTCCCTCATTCTCGACCGTTGTATCGAGCTCGACCCCGCGCTCGGGCAGCCAGTGGAGAAATGGCGGGGACGAAGCGGTTTCATCGACTACCTGGTTGAGCATCCGCAAAGGTACGGAAGCCCATGGCAGGCCGTCGTCAGCCCCTGGCAGACGGTCGTGATGAGCGAAGTACTCGCGGCGGTCGATGAAGACAACCTTCAGGAGTTCACCACGTGGCTCGAGAGGGAGCCGGATCTGCTCCGCGAATCCCATCTCGCCCCGCAGGTGGAAATTGTGGAACACGCGGTCTTGAAAGATCGCGGGCCCTTCATCACGCGATTGTTGGAGTTCCATCCCGCCCTCGAGCTAAGACGCCCACCTTCGTCCGCTCTGGTGTTCGCTCTGGAATATGGGAAGGCGCATCTCATTCCTCGGTTAACCCCGATTTGGCCTTTACCGGACGACCTCTGCCACGCCGCAGGCGTAGGCAACTTCTCCCGAGTGAGGGGATGGTTTGATGAGGCCGGCCGTCTGCGGCTGGGAAGCCTCGCTCAGCATTACCCCACCAACGCTCCCTCTGTTTTGCGAAACCTGCACTGGACTCCCCCCCACCCGCAGCACATCCTGGACGTGGCGCTGGCCTGGGCATGCATGAACCGGCACTTTGAGATTGCGTCTTTCCTGCTGGAGCACGGCGCCAATATCAATACCAACTGGAGCACGCACGAGCCGGCTGGCATCCTGCACGAATGCGCCGTGAGGGGAAATTATGAAGCAGCAAAATTCCTGATTGACCACGGCGTTGATATGACCATACGCGACTATCGCTGGAACGCGACCGCCGAAGGGTGGGCGTACCACGCTGCCAAGGACCAGAACATGGCGGAGTTCCTGGCGCGTGCCGAGACCGCACGGAAAGCACAGTCCGTTTGAAAAGGACACGGTTAGGGCCTTGGAGTGCCGACTGCAAGGCAGCCGGCCACAAACGAGCCTGGGGGAGAACAATGATTGATCTCCTCGAAGCCGACGTCGGGACAACGTCGTCGGAGTCAGCGTTGAAAGGTAACTTCCGGCTAGCCCGGGATTTGCCCGGAACAGAACCAGCAGCAAATGTCGTTGGAGAACACCCAGGACCCGATTCGGCTGCAGGGTCCAGATCACACACCACGTTTCGAAGACGGAGACACTTTGGTTATGGGATACTCCTCACCAGCAATCAAGTCTTGCAGGTTATCGCCGCGCTATAAGGCAGACGCGAGCGACTGTCCGGCCAGGAGGGGAGTCGTGAAAGAGGCTTTGACAAGAGCGGCGGCAGGTTCGGTGGCGGCGCTGATGACAATTGCGGCTGTGACGGCGGGGCTGGGCGGACTTCCGGCACGCGCTCAACAGGCAAGCCGGGAACAGCCGGACAACTACACCTGGTTGGAAGACATACACGGCGGGCGGCCCATGGCCTGGGTAAAGGCTGAGAACGCTCGCACGGCAGCGGTGATCGAGAACGACACTCACTTCTTGCCCCTGGAGGCGGAGGCGTTGGAGGTGCTCGAGTCTCCGGACCGGCTGCCGGACCCGCAGTTTCGCAACGGCGTGGTATACAACACCTGGCGCGATGCCGAGCACGTGCGGGGAATCGTACGACGCACAACGCTCAAGGATTATCTGACGGCGGAGCCCAAGTGGGAGACGGTGCTCGACTACGATGCGCTCTCCAAAGCCGACAACCAGAGTTGGGTGGGGAAAGGACTCGAATGCCTGCATCCCGAAGATGAGCTTTGCCTAGTGGCGCTGTCGGCAGGCGGCGAGGATGCTGTGGTCCGGCGCGAGATGAACCTGAAGACCGGCGAGTTCGTCGAGGGTGGTTTTGCGCTCCCGCGCGGCAAGCAGACCGTGTCATGGGTCGACAAGGATACGCTGCTGATTGGGCGCGATTGGGGCCCGGGAACGATGAGCGAGGCCGGTTATCCGATCACGGTACGGCGGTGGAGGCGCGGCCAGCCCATGGAGAGCGCCGAGGAGGTGTTCCGCGGAGATGTGAAGGACAACGGCTATGGCGATCCTGCGCGCGTCTTCATCGATGGACGGGACCATCACGCAATTGTCGTGCAGCGGAATCTGAGCACCTTCGCACATGAGAACTATCTGCTGTTGCCCGGCGGAGCCAGGAAGCTTTCACTCCCGCTGAAGGCCAGAGTCGGTGGGCTGCTGGGCGGTCAATTGCTCGTTACTCTGGATGAGGATTGGACGCCCGACGGACAAACCAACAAGGTTGCTCAGGGATCGGTGGTTGCGCTTGATTTGGCCGCGGTAGAAAAGGACCCGGTGCGGCTGAAGCCGACGGTGGTGTTTGCGCCCACTGCACAGGAGTTCGAACAGTGGTTTTCGACGACGAAGAATCACATGGTACTGGCCACGCTTGAACACGTGCAGGGCCGCGCGTATGTGTACACACTGGGCAGCGATGGAAAGTGGATACACCAGCGGCTTCCGGTGCCAGCCAATCTGACGATCAGCTCTGGAACGGCCAGCCAAACCGACGATCGCTTCTTCCTCGGAATGGAGGGTTTCCTGACGCCGCCCTCGCTGTGGCTTGGCGATGCGAGCAACGGAACCTTCACTCTTGCCAAGTCGCAGAAGCCCCAGTTTGATGCCAGCGCCGATGTGGTCGAGCAGTTGGAGGCGACCTCAAAGGACGGGACCAGAGTGCCGTACTTTGTAGTGCATCGCAAGGACATGCCGTATGACGGATCGAATCCAACTGTGCTGACCGCCTATGGTGGATTTCAGGTTTCCAATACTCCGCACTACTCGGCCGTGGACGGCAAGTTGTGGCTCGAGCACGGAGGCGTGTATGTGCTTGCCAATATCCGCGGTGGCGGCGAATTCGGTCCAGCGTGGCACGAGGCCGGCCTAAAGACGCATCGGCAGCGGATTTACGACGACTTCTACGCCGTGGCCCAGGATCTCGTGACACACAAGATTACTTCCTCGCGCCGGCTAGGCATTATCGGCGGGTCGAATGGCGGCCTGCTCATGGGCGTCGAGTTCACAGAGCACCCGGAGATGTGGAATGCCGTCGTGATCGAAGTCCCGCTGCTCGACATGCTTGGCTTTGAGCATTTGTCGGCCGGTGCGTCGTGGGTGGGCGAGTACGGTTCCGTCTCGGTACCGGTGGAGCGGGCGTTTCTCGCATCCATTTCACCGTATAACCAACTGAAGCCGAATGTGCATTATCCCGAGCCGCTGATTTTTACCACCACCAAAGACGATCGCGTCGGGCCGGTTCACGCCCGCAAGTTTGCCGCGCGTCTCGAGGAATTTCACAAGCCCTTTTTCTACGACGAGATCACCGAGGGCGGACACGGTGCAGGTGCTGATAAGAAGCAGGAAGCCAGGACCGATGCCGGGGACTTCACCTATCTCATGATGAAGCTGATGGATTCAACTGACCCTGGACGGCATAATTGAAAAAAGTGACGAACTCCCGCTTAGTCGGGCCATCCGGAAGTTGGCAAACGGGCAACTGTTTGCGTCCGATTGTTATAATCGCGAGTACTTCTACGAGCGGCAATTGGATAGAAGAAATGAGTGTCACAAGAATCCACTGGGGGCGAATTCTGATCGGCGGGCTGCTTGCGGAAGTGGCTCTCATTCTCGCGATTGTTCCTCTTGGCTTGCGTCTCGGCGACAATTTCCTGCATTACACTGCTCCTCCCGGATCCTTCGTCATGTGCTTCCTGGGAGCGCTCTGGGTGTGTCGACGGATCGAATCCCATTTCATTCTGCATGGGACACTGGTCGGAGTGGTCGCGGCCCTTATCTACGTTGCCTTGACACGCGCCCAGTCCGAACCTTTCGCATACATCGTGGCCCACGTGCTGAAACTCGTGGGCGGTGCGTGCGGCGGCTTCGTCGCCCAAGGGCGCCGATCACCGTCTCCGGCGGAAACCGTTCACGATTGATTCACTGTCTCACCGGTTCCGCTTTTACTGCCAAGTGGTCGGCCAATAGGAACTTGGTCCGGAAACGGGCTTCGGAACAGGCAATTTCTTTAACGGACCCGTCTGCTTAGACAGCCAAACGGTGCCTGGGACCGAGCCTCATTCCAGTCGGCGTGGTTGGAGCGAGGAATTGAAAGCGCCAATTCGCCACGTCGGCGACCTAGACGTTGCTCCGGTCGACTGTAGCTTCACGATTGGAGGTTTCTCGGACTTTGCCCGGAGCACCTTCAGCCTGTGAAACTTAGGATCCAGGATCTGGGGAAGATCCGAACCATAAATATTTCCTGTTGACTTTGCTCTAGTGCGGGGATAATAAAACGATTCAATACGGCCTTTCGTTGGCCTTTAGGCGCTTTTGCCTTTTCGTGCGCTCTGGTACTTGGCTATCCAAAGAGTGCTTCAGGAGTTCTGTCATGCGTGATAGCGCGCGGTTGCTGGCTGTTCGTCGCCCTTTGTGTCGTGCTGGCGTCTTGCGTGCTTCCTGCCGCCGCCCAACTCAACACCGGGTCAATGGGCGGGGCGGTAAACGCCCCCTCAGGAACCGTTGTGCCGGGCGCGCATGTCGTCGCGACGGACGTGGACAAAGGGTTCGCCTTCCCGGGCATCACTGACGGCGCAGGCCCTTTTCTCTTGCGCAGCTCGGGGCTAGTTACGATCAACGGTCCGCGCGAAATTGCAGTTGGGGCCAAAGGTTTACCTCTAAGAAAAGGGGCCTTGCGCGCGCGTCCTATGGGACAGCCGGAATAACATGAAGGAGAGAACGTGATCATCAAAGCGTGGGAATGGAGCGTGTCGGCATGTCTGGTCGCGAGTTCGTTGCTTTGGGTATCAAGTAAGGCTAGCTCCCAAACCATAGCCATTGATGCTGCACCCTCGCACGTCGCCAACACCTTCAGCCCCGTCCGTTCTTTGGGCGCTGCCATCGATCGGCTGAGGACTGGAACGCCCGACCATCTGCTGACCGACCCGGTGCTTAAGGAGATTCTTGGCGCGGGATGGCAAACCGTGACCTATCGGCAAAACACAGAGCTCATGGTCGAAGCCTGGCACTGGAACCCGAACGGCACCTGGAGCGATGCGGAGAAGCAGCAGGGCTACTTTGTGGGCAGCGCGGAACCAACCGCGGAAATGATTCGCCATTCGTGGGCAGCTCCGCTTCCGCATCGCGGCTTCAGCCGCGGCGACGGAAACGGCTGGTCCCGGCTCACCGACGGCGATCCCAAGTCGTACTGGAAGAGCAATCCCTACCTCACCAAAGCCTTTACCGGAGAAGACGACTCGCTCCACCCGCAGTGGGTGATGATCGATCTGGGCAGCAAGGTCCCGGTCAACGCCATACGCATCGCATGGGCCGAGCCCTACGCGAAGCACTACTCAGTCCAGTTCTGGACCGGCGAACTGGAACCTTTCTATGACGGGACCACCAAGGGCACATGGCAAACTTTTCCCTTAGGCGCCATCACTGAAGGCAAGGGTGGCACGGTCACGCTGAAGCTGGTTTCCTGGATGATTCCCGTGCGGTATCTCCGCATCTGGATGACGGAATCCTCTAACACCTGCGACACTCACGGTTCTGCCGACAAGCGAAACTGTGTGGGTTACGCCATCAATGAACTCTACGTCGGTGCGCTCTCGGCAGATGGCCAGTTCAATGATTACGTCACTCATTTCCCCAGCCGCAATCAGACCGTGACCTGGCCGTCGTCGGTTGATCCATGGCACGCGGCTTCTGATATGGACGAATCCAGAGGAGACCAGGTGGGCTTCGATTTTTTCTTCACCAGCGGCGTTACCCGCAGCCTTCCCACCATGGTTCCCATCGCCATGTTGTATTCCACGCCGGAGGATGGAGCGAACGAGATTGCCTATCTCTACAAACGCCACTATCCGATCTCGTGGATCGAGATGGGAGAAGAGGCCGATGGACAGCACATGTTACCCGAGGACTATGGCGCGTTGTACCTGCAATTCGCCACCGCGATTCACCGGCTCGTTCCCGAGGCCAAGCTGGGTGGTCCGCCCTTCGAAGGAACATTTGATGATGTTGAAGTATGGCCAGACGCGGCCGGGAAAGTCTCATGGCTCGGACGATTCGTCGACTACCTTAAGGCCCACAGGCGCCTGAACGACTTCACCTTCTTCTCTTTCGAACATTATCCCTACCAGGACAAGCCCACCTACTCCTGGGCTGACCTGTACCCGGAACCGGATTATGTCAGGCACATCGTTCAGGTCTGGAAGGACAACGGCTTGCCCCCGAATATTCCCTTCTTCATGACCGAGGGCAACATCGGCGGTGGAGCGGGACCTTCGACCGTGAAGAGCGCCTTGTGGTTGGCCGACTATGTCGGCTCCATGATGACCGCCGGCGCCGCGGCCACTTACTTTTTCCACTACATGCCTTCGCCAGGCCGGATTAATGGCTTTCTCATACTCGATGAGAAATACAACGTAGTGGGCTATCCTCCGCAGTACTTGGCCACGCAGGTGATCACCAAGGAGTGGGTCCAACCGGTCGATGCTCCCCACAAACTCTTCAAAGCTTCGAGCGACGTGACCGACGCAGCGGGGACGCTGCTGGTCACCGCGTATGCCGTCGAGCGTCCTGACGGACAGTGGTCCGTGATGCTGGTCAACCGGGACCAATACAACGACCGTGCAGTGAAGATTGTTTTCAACGATGCCGAAACCGGGCATGACCGTCACTTCTCAGGCCGGGTTGATCGCATCACGTTCGGATCCGCCGAATACAGCTGGCACGCCGAAGGAGAACGCGGTCACGCCGATCCTGACGGCCCGCCCTCCAAGTCGACGGTAAGTGGCGGCGCAGAAACGTTGTATAAACTCCCGATGGCATCCATTACCGTGCTACGTGGCTCCATCGGGGACCAGTAACCATCCTGTGGAACCAAAGGTACGAGCTTCCGCGCGGTGGTTCGGCCACGCGGTAGTCATCCAGATACGGCTTCGGGGAAATCGCTCGAACAGTTCCCTTTGCGCCTTACGCGTTTTCGAAAGATGTCCTCGAAGCCAACTTCGGGACACGTTAAAACGTAACTTACGGTTTGCCCGTGACTCGATGGATCGGTGTGCTTGCCAAAAAACGTGAGAGCTTTGTCGACTCCGGGTGGGCGCTCTCACGCGACACGGGTACACTTCGCCGCTCCCGCCCCGCGCGGGGGATCAATCACGCGCCGAGTCTGGTTCTCGCAGTGCGGCTCATTGTTTCAGGTCGGCGGGCCAGTTGGTGATCAGGGTGAGGGGTTCGCTCTGGGATTGCGGGAGAACGGTGTTCATCACGAATTTCTTGCCGTCAGCGGAAGCAGTATAGATTCCCGTCGGACCGCTCACCACGCTGGCCTTGAACAGGGCATGGGGCGTGCCCAGTTGCAGGTTGGCGCTGTTTTGCTGGATATCCACTGCCATCAACTGCTGGTCAATCGACCAGAAGTAAAGTTCTTTGCCGTCATTCCGCCAGGTTGGTCTTGCTCCCCCGGCGGTTGATACCTGCCAGCGGCCAGCGCCGCCTGGGAAGGGCTGGATGTAAACCTCCATGCGGCCAGTCTCATCGTTGCTATAGGCCAGCCACTTGCCGTCGGGCGAAAATGAGGGCGTGACATCCAGGAAATTCGTGGCTATTACAGCGAACGGCTTTTGCTCGCCGGATTTATCCGGGAACATGGGCAGCGCCCAGATATCCCAGCCCGTGCTGGATTTGGGATCGTGCCGCATGTAGGCAATGTAGCGGCCGTCCGGCACAACGGAAAATACATAGTCGGTAACGCCGGGGGTTTCGAGCAGCTTCTCCTTGTTGCCTGTGCCGTCGGCGTTTTGACGGTAGAGGGAGTCGTTCGTGCCGGACGGCCCGTAACTGAAGACGATAGATTTTCCGTCGGGCCACCAGACCGGGTCGCCGCTCGATTGCGGGCCAAAGGTGATGCGGGTTTTGGTGTGGCGGGCGAGGTCGATCACCCAAATGTCGCCGAGACCGTTGACTTCGATGTCCACGGCCAACTTGCTTCCGTCGGGGGAAAGCTCGGGCCAGTAGTAATCGGCGGTTTCGGGCAGCACGGGTTCACCCTGCTTGCCGGATGCGTCGTACCAGACGAGTTGAGATCCGCCGCCAGCGACACCGTGCTGGTAGAGCAGTTCGCCGTTCGCCGAGGCCGTCAGGATGCCTCGCCATGTGTCGGTATTAACCGCGACGTGGTCAGCTATAGGCTTGGCCTCGCCCTCGAGCGCGAGACTGCGCAGGTTGAAACTTTGCGCCATCAGCGTGCTGTCGCGAACGAACAACAGCTGTCCGGGAGCGGCATAAATAGCATTGGAATCATTGCGCAGCAGCAACTTGCGCTCCTTCGAATCGAGCGCAGCCAAATAGACGCCGCTGTCTGGGCTCGACGCGCCGTGAGCGAAGTAGAGATAGTGGTTGCCGTCAGGAAGAAATTGCGGCCAGCGATGGGAAGTCTCCTTGCCGTCAATGGTGGTCAAGGGGACCCGCGTGCCCCCGGCAGCATCGACCCGCGCCACGCCCCCAGTCGAGTCCGGAGCGAAAACGATCGTGCCACTGTTGTTCCATGTTCCTCCGCGTCCGATCTTTGCGTCGCAAAGAGCCTGCGGGGGGCCACCGCTGGCGTCGACCTTGTTCAGTTTGCTCGCGGCGAAGAACGCGACGTAGCGGCTATCAGCGGACCAGAACGGATAGATGGCGCCGTCGGTTCCCGACATCGGCTGCGCGATCGTGGAATTCAGCGGCCGAACCCACAGCACTTGCTTGCCCTCTGCGCTCTTGGCCACGAACGCGATTCGCCGCCCGTCTGGCGACAGCACTGGCGGGCCGGCGTCGTTTCCGGTCAGTGCGAAAGCGGTCTTCTCCGGTGGGAGGATGTAGGAGTGAACCGAGACCTGCGGTGCGCGAAGGGATTGCATGTAGGCCGCCCCGAACGCAACCGCGGCGACGGCGAGCACTCCGGCCGCAACCCACGGCAGCCACGACCGGCGCGCAGGCACGACGGTGGGGGGTTGCGCGGAAGTCGCCGGCGCCTCGGCGATCGCCTGCAACTGGAGCTTCAGGTCATGCGCAGTCTGGATGCGCTCGTCAGGATCTTTGTCGAGGCACAGTCGAATGACGCGGTCCAGCCCCGGCGGCGTCTGGGGTCGCAGAGTCCTGACGGAAGGCGGATCGACGGCGAGAATCTGCCCCACGATGCTGGCCTGCGTCTTACCTTCAAAGGTGCGCTTGCCCGTCACCATCTCGAACAGCATCACGCCGAAGGCGAAGATGTCAGAGCCGGCGTCGGCCTCGAGGCCCTGGATCTGCTCGGGCGACATGTATTGAACGGTTCCGATTACTGCGCCCGCGGTGGAAAGCGGCGAGGCAGGCGACGGGGAGGGCATAGTCTGCGTCAGCGCGGCAGCAAAAACGGAGGGTGACGTGCCGCTTCCCTTGCCGGACGCGACCGTTGCGCCGAGCGGCTTTGCCAGACCGAAATCGAGAAGCTTGGCTCCTGATTTGGTGAGCATCACGTTGCCCGGTTTCAAGTCGCGATGCACAACTCCCGCGCGGTGCGCTTTTTCGAGCGCGTCGGCAATTTCGATGGCGATGGTCAACACCTGTTCGGGGGCAAGAGGTCCCTTTCTCAGCCGTTCGGCCAGAGACTCGCCTTCGAGGAACTCCATGACCAGGTAGTCGATGGGGCCTTCGTTGCCAACATCGTGCAGCACGCAGATATGAGGATGCTGAAGCTGGGAGATGACCCTAGCTTCGCGTTCGAAGCGGGCGCGCAGTTCAGTGCTTGCCACCAGTTGCGCGTTCAAGACTTTGATCGCAACCGTGCGCTCCAATCGTGTGTCGCGAGCGCGATACACTTCGCCCATACCGCCCGCGCCGAGGGGCGATTCGATTTCGTAGGGGCCAAGTCTGGTGCCAGCGGTCAGAGCCATCGGTCGCCGCAATTATAGCCTGTGCGGCGCGTCTTCTCCTGCGGCCCAGGAGAAGATGCGAGATTGTGCGCGGTTGGTCGGCATAACCGGCCAATCTCTGCTTGTTTGCGCGCCCGAGTGAGATGGTGCAGGAGTTTGGACGAACCGCGACATGGCGGCCCAGAATGCCGAAACTTGCCCAATTTAACAGCCGAGGAGATGCGCACGATGTTTGAAAACGGCCGGAATTGGTCGTTCGCCCAGTTCCTGGGGTCGGCTCACTCGTATCGCAGCGCCACCGTGGGATCGACCTTGGCGGCACGACGCGCTGGGATGTAGCTCGCCATTAGCGCAATACCAACCAGAGCGAGCGAAATATTTTTTCCGATGTGGCGGCGTTCGTACCTGCCGAACTGAGCGTCAACTCTGAAGGACGGACTAGCCGCGTGCGCGGTCTGTTTGTTTCCGGCGATTTCCTTTCAGCCATTGGTACGCGGCCGGCAGGACCTGCTCGAAAAACGAGAAGGAAAATGAGCATCCTCCAGAGTCCAAACGCACATCGGAAATGAAGTCTCCGCCTTCGAGAAGGGGGCCGCTATCCGGCGGGCAGTTGGCATAGCTAGAGGAAGATATGGTCTTGGGTATTCTCTTGGCCTTCCATTTCAGTAAGACCAGGCGCCCCGGATCTTTGACAGGCAGCGTACGCAGCATGACTGCATTGATGACACCGAAAATCGCGCTATTGCCGCCAATGCCGAGAGCGAGCGTGATCACGGTGATGGCAGCGAATCCCGGGCCGTTGCGGATTTGTCGTAACGAGTAGCGGACGTTTTTGCGTCAATCCATGCATCATTGTTTTGGCGATTCTTACGGTCGTGGCATACCGTAGCGAGGATCTTGGCTTAACGACGTTATCATCGTTCCTAGTTCCTACTCGGTTCCCACTTGGTTCCTACTCGACGGACACTTATGAGACGAGCCTGGCGGGCTCAGCGGTATATGCGCCCACAGCTTAGTCCTCGGGCCTATCGCTTCATCCTGGCTGGAGAAAAATAGCACCTTGACGGCCAAGTTCTGCCTCGACCAATCGATTTGTTTTCTTTTATTTAGCAGATCTCTCGGATTACAAAGTTGTCCAAGATTGGCTGGCCCCGTCCGAAACCGGACAGGTTCCCCTAGGTCGATCGTGCGCCCCGAGTGTGTTCGAGAGCAGCCGCCGGGGTCTTGAGTGTGGTCGCGCTTTACACCCAGAACCGCGGGCGGGAACCGCTTCGATGTTTCAGCTGAAATTCCACGCGGTTCGTGGTGCCGAGTCGATTTCAAGGTTCTAAGGCACAATTCAGCGATGCGATGGACGGAGTGATCGGTGATTCGGGACAACACCCATTCGCAGGTAGGCTGCCAAATCAGAGCCGGTCCGTTTTCCTGCTCCGATCAGGTGTGCCGAGGCGGCATCGTGCTCACGGATGCGCTTTTTGTGCGTTGTCGTCTTCTGACGCAAGGCGCTGCTTGAGCAGCGCGACCAGCGAGTGCTGAAACTCGGGCTGCTTGGTAAGAGCCAGTTGCAGCGCAGTGGCGTAGTAAGGGCGAGCCTCTTCTCGTCTGCCGAGCGCATCCAGCACATTGCCCATCCGTGCGTTCACTCCGGCCGAGTCGGGAGCGAGAGTCATAGCTTGTTGTGCTTCCTCGAGTGCCTCCGGCAATCGCTGGCTGGCGAGAAACACACCTGCCTTTTGTGCGTGAGCCAACGCCGCCGCAAGCGGAATCTCGAAGCGTCCTTGGTACACAAAGACACTGGAGTCGATTACATCGGCGGCCTTCAAAGTCTTGAACTGCTCATAAGGATTGAGTGGAGGCGGGCCGAATTCGAATCCCGTGAGATTGACTGCGCTGACGAACACGGGACCATCGATTGCAGCAGTAGCGTCGGAGGGCGTGCCCAGCCAGATTGATTCTATGGTCGGAAGCAGCTTGCATGGGATTTTGTAGTAGTTGTAGTCGATCACACCGGTTCCGAAGTAAACGAACCAGCAGTTTTCGATCTGGCGCTGGTCGGTGTATCGCTTCACGGCATGCAATTGCTGCGCCCAGTCCGCACTCGAATCGCTCACATACCTCCAAACGTTCTTTGGGCCACCAAAGGCTTCGTTCGCATAGCCAATGCAGTCGGGGAATGC
>Ga0182015_10002211_pt1 | contig 24098 bp, 21 predicted proteins | sample 712P3MmetaG_FD_120478 | JGI IMG/M metagenome (GOLD analysis project Ga0182015, IMG submission 120478) | Permafrost microbial communities from Stordalen Mire, Sweden - 712P3M metaG | ecosystem: Environmental > Terrestrial > Soil > Wetlands > Permafrost | place: Sweden: Stordalen | collected...
GGTGGACCCGATCAAGGTGGCCGAGGGCCGCTACCTCTCCGACGAGCTGACGCTCCACTACGGGCTCGTGCCCCGCACGAACCGGGGCATCTTCGCCATCAACGAGCTCCCCGACCTCGCCGAGCGTATCCAGGTCGGGCTGCTCGACGTCCTCGAAGAGCGCGACGTCCAGATCCGCGGCTACAAGGTGCGCCTGCCTCTCGACGTGTTGCTGGTGGCGTCCGCGAACCCGGAGGACTACACCAACCGCGGGCGGATCATCACCCCCTTAAAGGACCGTTTCGGGGCCCGCATCCGGACGCATTACCCCCAGGACCTCGAGACCGAGCTCACCATCGTCGCCCAGGAGGCACGCAGCTTCGAGGCGGCCCAAGTGCGGCTGTACGTGCCCGAGTACATGTCGGAGATCGTCGCCAGGGTGAGCCAGCTCGCTCGGCGCAACCCGCGCGTCAGCCAGCACTCGGGCGTGTCGGTGCGTCTGAGCGTGACGAACGAGGAGACCCTCGGTGCCGCCGCCATCCGCCGGGCGCTGCGCCAGGGTGACTCCGAGGCGGTGCCGCGGGTGAGCGACCTCGGCGCGCTCGTGTCCTCGACGCTCGGCAAGCTCGAGATCGAGTCCCTCGAGGAGGGCGAGGACGAAGAGGTCGTCGACAAGCTCATCAAAGCTGCCGTCTTGCAGACCTTCCGGGAACGCTGCCCGCCCGAGACCCTCGGCCAGGTGATCGGGGGCTTCGAGGACGGCAAGGTCGTGCACGTCGGGCCTGACATGGCTTCGGCGGACTACGTGCGCATCCTCGAGGAGGTGCCGGCTCTGGGGACGCCGGTCAAGGTGCTCACGCCCGGCTCGGAGAGCCCCGCCGCCATCGCCAGCGCGCTCGAGCTCGTGCTCGAAGGCCTGCACCTTTCCAAGCGCCTCAACAAGGAAGCGGCCGGGGCCCGGGCGACCTACCGGGCGCGATAGGCGCGACGTGGCGATCTACGGCTACTCGCGTTGGGACGGTACCGAGGAGGGCTTCGATCTCGACGCGGACGACATCTTGTCGGAGATCAAGGACGATCTCGTGTACCACGGCGATGTCGGCTACGCCCTGCGCCGCATGCTCCAGCGGGGCTTCAACGACCGCAACGGCCGCCACGTCGAGGGCCTGCAGGAGCTGATGGAGAAAATACGGGAGCGCCGGCGCGAAGAGCGAGACCAGCACGACCTCGCCGGCGCCTACCAGGCCATCGCCGACGAGCTCAACGAGATCCTCGATCAGGAGCGCCAAGCACTCGACGACCTCGCCGAGGAGGCCCGCTCTTCGGGCGACGAGCGGCGCCGCGAGGTCACCGACGAGGTCGTCGGGGAAAGGCGGGCGGAGCTCGGGCTCCTGCCTGAGGACCTGGCCGGGCGCGTGCGGGGGCTCACCAGCTACGAGTTCGCCTCGAGCGAGGCCCGCGAGCGCTTCGAGCAGCTCCTCGAGCGACTGCGAGACGAGGTCGTGCAGTCGTACCTGGATCAGGTCGCCGGCGCGGCCTCGGCCATGGGCCCGGACGAGCGCGAGCATGTCCGCAACGCCCTCGACGCCTTGAACAAGATGATGGAGCAGCGTGCGGCCGGAGAGGCGCTCGACCCGAGCTTCGACAACTTCATGGAGCGCTACGGCGACCTGTTCCCGGGCGAGGCGAAGGACCTCGACGAGCTCTTAGCCCAGCTCGCCCAGCGCATGGCGGCCGCCTCCGCCATGCTCGCCTCCATGACGGGCGGCCAGCGCGCTCAGCTGCAAGGGCTCATGGACGAGCTCCTCGGCGACATGGACCTGTCCTGGCAGATAGACCGCCTCGCCGGCAACTTGCGCGCGGCCTTCCCAGAAGCGCAGTGGGACCGCCGCCGCTCGTTCACCGGTGCCGAGTCACTTGGCCTGGCGGAGACGACCGACATGTTCCAGCGCCTCGGTGAGCTCGACCAGCTCGAGGAGATGCTCTCGGGGACCCCGCAGCCCGGTGCCCTCGCCGAGATCGACCTCGACCGAGTCCGGGATCTCATGGGTGAGGACACCGCCGCCTCCCTGGCCGAGCTGCAGCGCCTGGCGCGCCGCTTGGAGGAGGCCGGGCTAGTCGAGCAGCGCGAGGGGCGCCTCGAGCTCACGCCGAAGGGCCTGCGGCGCATAGGCCAGCGGGCTCTCGAGGACCTCTTCAAGCACCTGTCCAAGGACCGCCTCGGCGGTCACGGCATCGCCAGGCCCGGCGCGGGCCACGAGCGCGCCGAGGACACCAAGGCCTACGAGCTGGGCGACCCGTTCAACCTGCACATCGAGCGCACGCTGCGCAACGCCTTGCGGCGCCAGGTGGCACAAGGAGATCTCGACGCCCCCGCCAGCGCGGGCGCGCCCCGGGTGCGGTTCCCGGTCCAGCTCGCCCCGGACGACTTCGAGATCGAGCGCACCGAGCACCAGACCCAGTGCGCGACCGTGCTCTTGGTCGACCTCTCGCTGTCGATGCCGCTGCGGGACAACTTCCTCGCCGCGAAGAAGGTCGCGCTCGCCATGCAGTCGCTCATCTCGGGCCGGTTCCCCCGGGATTACCTAGGAATAGTCGGGTTTTCCGAGCGCGCCCGCGAGATCAGGCCCGAGGAGTTGCCCGCGGTCTCCTGGGACTACGTGTACGGCACCAACATGCAGCACGCCCTGCTGCTCGCACGCCGGCTCCTCGCCCGGCACCACGGCACGCGCCAGATCGTGATGATCACCGACGGCGAGCCGACCGCCCACCTGCTCGAGGACGGCGAGGTCTTCTTCAACTACCCGCCGGTGCCGGCCACTGTCGAGGCGACGCTGCAAGAGGTGCTGCGCTGCTCAAGAGAGGGGATCCGCATCAACACCTTTGCCCTCGACGCCACAGGGCACCTTCGCAACTTCATCGAGAAGATCACTCAACTCAACCGTGGCAGGGCCTTTTTCACCACGCCCGACACCCTCGGCGACTACGTTCTCGTCGACTTCATAGAGAACAGGCGCCAGCTCGCCCGACGTCACTCGAGGGGGGCCTAGCAAGCCAAGCCCCACCGCCGCTTGTGTCAAGGCAATGTCACAGAAAGCCCACAAGAGCCATCTCGCCCGCCCGGCCATGTGCCGGCGAGCGCCTTTGCGGCTCCCGGACAGAATGGGGAACCACCCAGGGCCCTTTTTCGCCCCTGCGAGGGACCAAAGCCCAGCACTTGAACCTACCTAATCACTGCTAAAGGCTAAAGACAGCGCGCAACTGGTAGATGAAAACTGCAGGTGGAAGCATATTTATGTCCCGATCAAAAACTCCCTCTTGCATCATGTCGCGCCAGGGTTCATGATAATCACCATCTTGTAACTACACGGTTGCGAGTCGTTAGGGGAGGGGGCGCCCAAAATGGCACTCCAAGCATTGTTCGAAGATGGTCTCGATCGCACCTGGCAGCGTCGCGCTAACTGCATGGGAGTCGACCCGGAGCTTTTCTTCCCAGAGCGGGGCGCATCGACCCGGGAGGCCAAGGAGGTCTGCCGCGGGTGTGTCGTCCGCGAGGACTGCCTCGAGTTCGCGATCGCCAACAGCGAGAAGTTCGGAATCTGGGGCGGCATGAGCGAGCGGGAGCGCCGCCGGGTCCGCCGTGCTCGCGTGCTCGCTCAGGCGGCCAGCACGGCTTCATAGCCTCGTTCTCGGCCTGAGCGGTATCTCCGCGCCCGGCTCAGCCCCGGAAACCTGGATCCCAAGGCCCCTTTCTGAAAGGCGCCCCTCGATCGTACGGTCGTCACCCAGGTCCAGTTCTGCCCATCTCTCGGCTGGGATCGCCTCGAGTACGGTCGCAGGAACCAGGCCCACCAGCTCCGCGCGGGCGATCGGTGCCCGGGCGGCGACGAAGTCGAAGGCGTCGGCAGGGCCGAACAGCCACGGGTCGACGAGGTTGCACGAGACCTGGGCACGCCCACCCAGGTCGAGCCCGAGGGCCCTCACCTCCTCGCGCCTCATGGCTCTTGCGATCTCGTTGGCTATGTCTACGTCGCCTAGGGCGAGCCAAAGGTTGTAGGCGACGAGCACGTCCCGGGCACCGACGCAGATGGCTCCGGCCGTCGGGTGCGGGGTGGTCGGGCCGAGATCTGGCTGCGCGCTCTCAAAGGCGCGGCGCCGGACCTCCGGCAGCGAGCGCCCCGGGCCGTAGAGGAAGCACGGCACGCCGAGGTCGGTGGCGGCATAAGCCGCAAAGGCGTCCCGTGCCGCGAGCGCTGAGGACAGGTCTACAGGTCCCGGGTCCGAGAGGCCGGCGGTTACGGGCGACGACGGTCCTGTGCGGACCGGGACGAAAGGAACGACGTCGATCACGCCCAGGCGGGGGTGAGCCCCGGCGTGATCATTGAGGTCGAGCAGAGTGATGGCCGCCTCCGCAACCGCGCGTGCCGCCTGCTCGACGTCGCGCCCGGCGAGGGTGAGCACCGTCCTGTTGTGCCAGGGATCGGTGTGAACGTCGAGAAGGCTCGGTCCTGCGGCTAGAGCGATCGCCTCTATTTTGCTGGCGACTCGTCCCTCGCTGACGTTGATCACGCACTCGAGGGGCGCGACCTTCCCGGCCGCCAAGGTCTGATCGATGCCGCTCAGTTGCTCAGCGCGAGCGAACTGTGAGAAGCCTGCGGTGGCGAGCGATCCGCCTGCGCTCGCGTTCTGAAGTGCCTCCCCAGACGCCGTGGTCGACGTGGTTGACCATTGCGTACTCGAGGCACGGTTCTTTCACGGAGCAGTCCGCGCAGATCCGCCGCGCGACTTCCACCCCCACGCCATCACTTGGAAAGAAAGTGTCCGGTGGCATGTCCCGGCACTTCCCCCGCCCCATCCACGAAGTGTCCACGGCTCCATTGTGCCCCTTCTCGGCCAACAACGCTACGACTAAAAGGAGATTCGCAGGTAATTCTAAGAAAACCTTTCTGCCTCAGAGCCTGCCAGGGGCCCCTTCAGGCCCGAATTTGCCCGCTGGGCCGATAGATTTGGCTTGTGCCGGACGACCCGGGTGGCGACGACGAGGTTGCAGCCGACCCGCTGGGAAGGCTCGCGAGTTGGGCCGCGGACAGAAGTGCCGATGACGCGAGCCTCCCCGGGAGCGGCGCCGCGCCGAGTGGGGCGGATGGCGCTGTTGCGGATTTCGGGCCCAGCGCGCATAGCGACCCCGACCAGCCAGGCGACCCCGACCAGCCAGCCGGCACGGCTCAGCCAGTCGGCACGGGTCAGCCAGTCGGCACCGGGGAACGCGACGACTTTGTTTTCCGGGGCGAGTCTGGTGAGCCAAAGGTCCCCTCCGGCCGAGTCGCTATGCCCGGAGGCGGCGCCGGCTGGGGTGGCTATGTCCAGGGCCCTTATGCCCAACAGCCCCATGGGCAGGCTCCCTCCGGCCAGCAATCAGGCGGGCGGGAGGGCCAGGGGCCGCAACCTCAGTGGCCCCCGACCGAGGGGCCCCAGACGATGTGGCCAGAGGCGCAGTGGACACAGCCGGCGTGGCAGTACCAGTGGGGGTACTCCGAGCCGCAAAGGCCACGCCAGCCGAGACGTCCCCCGCGGTCGGTCCCGGGATGGGTGGGCCTCGCGCTCGTAGCGGCCGTCGTGGGAGCTCTCACCGGTGGTGGCGTCGTCGCCGCCTTTGCGAGCAAGTCGCCGAAGACGATCGTGCGCGAGTACTTCCCGACCAAGCCCGGCAAGGTCCAAGTCGGCGACATCTCGTCCATCCTCGCCTCGGTGCTTCCGGCGGTGGTCTCGATCGACACGAGCAACATCCGCGGGACCGCCGGCCAGGGCGGCTACGTCCAGGGAGCGGGGACGGGCATGATCATCGAGCCGAGGGGTGTCATCCTCACCAACAACCACGTCGTGGCCGGTGCCGGGACGGTCACGGTCACCTTTTTCGGCCAGTCGAAGCAGTTTCCTGCCAAGGTGATCGGCGTCGACACCGAAAAGGACATCGCCCTCGTGCAAGTCGACGGCGCGGGTGACTCCTTGCCTGTCGTGCATCTCGGGAACTCCAATGCAGCCCAGCAAGGCGACGCCGTGCTCGCGATCGGGAACGCGCTCGCCCTCGCGGGCGGCGAGACCGTGACCGAGGGCATCGTCTCGGCATTGAACCGGTCGCTCACGGCCTCGACAGAGGAAGGCACGACGGAGAACCTGACCGGGTTGATCCAGACCGACGCCCCCATCAACCCCGGCAATTCCGGGGGCCCACTCGTCAACGCCGCCGGGCAGGTGGTCGCGATGAACACCGCCGTGGCGACGAGTTCGCAAGGCAACGCGCCCGCCCAGAACGTGGGTTTCGCCATCGCTGTCGACGAGATCCGGGCTGTCGTCGCCCATATCCTCGGGCACCCCATCGAGCCCTGAGGCGGTTGTTGGCGCGAGCGCCACAACTTCGCAGCCGCGCCGGCCGGTACACTTCGCCCGGTTCTTCCGCCAAGGAGAGACGATGAGCTTTATCAATCCAGAGGACCCCCAGCCGACCGAGCCCCCGCGCGGACACGTGCGGATGGTCTATCTCGGCCCCGTGGCGCCGCACTGGGAAGTGGAGTCCGAATTCGGGGACCGCACCGTCATCGAGGAGTTCCGCCAACGCGCACTGGCGCGCCTCGTGCTGCTGCCCCCGCATGACCCGCAGTTCCGCAGGAACCGGGAGCGCATCGTGCGTGACGCCGAGCGGGAGAACCTGATCTTGGAGTGGGACTTCGGTGTGCCCGAAGAAGAGGTCGTGCTCGCCTGATCATCCCGCCGGGCGAGGTCAGGTGTCGCCCGGCTCGAGGTTGATGCGCGCCAGCCAGAGCCCCGGAGCGTCGATCTCGGCCGGGGTGGGGAGGTGCTCGGCGTCGATCCAAAGCCGCGCCAGGTCGATCTCGCCCGAGCGGTCGAGAACGCCTTGGACGAAGGCCGCGCCACGATCGACGTCTTCTTGGTCGAGGTGCAAGCCGAACAACGCCTCCGCGACGCGCTCGCCCTCGCCCCGACCCACGCGCCGCCGCCGCATCGCCTCTCCTATGGGAGCGTGGCCTCCGATGAGGCGCGAGGCGACGACTGAAGTGACGTAATCGGCGTAGCCAGCGATCGCGGCTGTCAGCGCCGCGAGCTTGGATCGCACCTTGTCGAGCTCAGGCGAAGGGCTGTTGTCCGAGTCGCCCATGAGCGAGGACTCGCCCATCAGCTGGGAGAGGCCCGGGATCGAGCCCGGGTCGATGCCTTGCAGGAGCCCCTCGAGATCGCGGGGGTCCGGGCGCACGAGGCGGACGTGGGCGACGACGAGGTCTTCGAGACGTTTGGCGACGTGCGGCCGCGAGAGCACGGCATGGAAGGCCATCTCGTGCGCGCACAGCCAGAGCCGGAGGTCATCGATCGGCAGGCTCCACTCTTCGGCGAAGCGGTCGAGGTTGCCGACCGTGACGAGGATCTCGCTGGAAGCCGTGCGCGGCAAGGGCAAGTCGTACTGCCCAAGCGACCGGCGGGCAAGGTGGCCGACGACGGAGCCGACTTGCATCGCCGCCATCGCCGGCGCCATGGCCGAGGTCCACCGGCCAATCATCTCGGCGAGGTCCATGTCCTCGCCCTCGGCGTCGTCTGCCCGCTCGTCTCCCGCCATCAGGTCCGGCTCGCCGAGGAACGGGTCGATTGGCATCGACTCGTCGACGCCGGCTGTCTCGAAGCCAGCGTCTTTAGGGGCAGCCGGCTCGGCCCCGGCCGGTTTCCCGCCCGGTTTGAAGCCGATCGGGCCGGGGACGCTCTCGGCCGGGGCGCCGGGCGACTCGGGCGTCGAGGTCAACGCGGAGGCGAGCCGGTCGAGCAGTGGCCGCCAGGCCTCGAGGCTGCGGCGGGCCCAGTCCACCCGGGTCGTCGGGACGAGTTTCAGGGCCGACCGGCCCGATCCGAGGACCATGCCCGTGACGTCGGCCACGTGCAGCTCCGCGATCGCGCTCAGTTCTTCTAAACGGATACGGGCGATCGGGTCGGGGTTGGGGTCGGGCTCGTCGCCGGCGGCCACGCTGGTCGCCAGCTGAAAGGCGAGCTCCCACTGCAGCGGACCCTCCGTGCGGATCAACCGCAGGAGGTCGCCCAGCATGTTGCGGAGGAAGTCGCCACCACCCGGCGCGAGAGGATCACTCACGGCTTCGATGCTACGGCCTGCCCAGCTCGGGCAGGGTCCAGCCTCAGGCTGCGGCTGTGAGGCGAGCGCGCGACTCGAAGTCCCGTCCGTGCCGGTCGAGGTTGAGCGTGACGGCCCGGTCCGGTGGCAAGGAGTAGAGCGCCGCCGCCATGTCTACCATCGTCGTTGTCGGCTCGCCGTTGACGGCCTCGATGAGGTCGCCCTTTTTCACCCCGGCCTTGGCCGCCGCGCCCCCGGGGCTGACCGAGAGGACCTTGACAGCGGTCTCAGTCGGCGACAGCTGTGCTGTCTCGCCGGTGATGCCGAGCCAGCCGTGCACGACGCGCCCGTCGGAGATGATGTCGCCCGAGACGATCGCCGCCAGCCATCCGGGCGTGGCTATAAGGGCGTTGCCGGTGCTGCCTGTGACCATGCCTATGAGCCGTCCCGCTCCGTCGACGATGACACCGCCGGTCGCCACACCGCCGGGTGGCTCGAGCGTGTCCAAGGACTCGAGCAGGGCAGGGCTGCTGCCAGAGGTGGGAAGATTGACAGCCAGCGAGGAGACGGTGCCCCAGCAGGCATGGGTTCCGGCCCCGTCGACCCAGACGAGGGCCACGAACGAGCCGTAGCCGATGGCCGTGTCTCGCACGAAGCTGACCGATGTCAATGTGCTCATAGCGTGCACGCGCACGACCGCGAGGCCGGTTCCGGGGTCTGTCCCGACGAGCGTGGCCGGGAGCTGCTGGCCGTCGACGAACAGCCCGATGTCGTCGACGTCAGTGTTGGTCACGAGCGCGGCGGGCACCAGGACGTACCCCTTCGAACTCACGACTATGCCGACGCCGCTCAGCTTGTGGTCGACGAACACCATCGGCATCGCCGGGGCGATCCGCACAGCGAGGTCATAAAGGTCGGGCATGGGGCCGCTCGAGACCGTGGTCGTGGTGGCGGCGAGTGTGGAGCTGGCTTTCTCGGGCGGGTCCTTGGTGTGCGAGCCGACGATGTTCGAGCTCACCGACAGCGACGGCGAACGGGCAGAAGAGGGCGAGAGGAGGTGGGTGAGGTGCCCACCGATGAGCACGACACCGGTGGCGAGGAGGGCGCCGACGATGCCCGCCGACCACGCCCCAGCTCTCGACGGCGAGGCTGCCATCCAGCTACGGCGGGCCGAGAGCGCCTCGGCACTGACCGGGATGGCGTGCTCGCCGAGCTCGGAAGGGTGCCTCCAGAGGCGATCCTCGGGCGGCAGGAGAGGGGAAGGCCAGCTTTCCTCGCTCGCGTCGTCGAAGTCGTCTGCCGATTCGACCACGAGTGTGAGGTTATTCCAAACATGTTCTGCGCGGGGTGTCGCGGCCTTTTTGGCGAGACTCCCGTCGCAGGCAGGTCGCATACCATGGCCAGTGTGCTGCCCCCGGCGCAAGGCGACAATTGGCTCGAGCTGACCTCCGAGTCCCTTTCGACTGAGGGCGCTCTCGCATGGGCGAACAGACCCTCATGTGGCGCGGTGGCGTGCTTTGTCGGGACCGTGCGCGACAACGCCGAGGGCCATAGGGGAGTCGAGTCCATCGACTACGAGGCCTACACCGACCAGGTGCTGCCTCGCTTCGAGGCGATCGCAGAGGCGGCCCGCGAGCGATGGGACGATCTCGGGGGCGTCGTCGTGTGGCACCGCCTCGGGCACATCGTCCTCGGCGAGGCTTCGGTCGTCGTCGTCGTCTCGAGCCCGCACAGGGCGGAGGCCTTTGAGGCCTGCAGGTACCTGATCGACACCTTGAAGGCGACCACCCCGATCTGGAAGCACGAGACCTGGGAGGGCGGGACGGACTGGAGCCTGGCGTCGCGTCCAGTCGAGCCGGCGCCGAAGCCCGCCGAGCGATGAGCGCCGATCTCGCCGTCGACTTCGGCACGGCGCGCACTCTCGTTGCCGTACGTGGCAGGGGCATCGTCGTCGACGAGCCGACTGTCGCCGCGGTCGACCTCGGCCGCAACCGCCTCGTGGCTTTTGGCGCTGAGGCCATGGGGCTGCGCGGCCGCTGTGCGGGCGAGGTGGCGATCGTGAGGCCGGTCACCCACGGCCAGCTTGCCGATCTCGACCTGACAGCGGCTGTGGCCAAGCAGCTGCTGCGCCGCGCCAGGGCCTCTTCGGTGGGCCAGCCGAGCGTGCTGTGCTGCGCGTCGGGCACGGCGACGGGCGTCCAGCGCCGCGCGGTCGAGAGGGCCTTCAAACGGGCGGGTGCGGAGAGCGTCCGTTTCGTGGAGCTGCCGGTTGCCGTCGCGCTCGGCTCCGGACTGCGGATCGAAGAGCCGGTGGCGTCGATGGTCGTCGACGTCGGCGCCGGCACGACCGAGATGGGCGTGCTCGCCCTCGGCGGCCTGGTGACGCACGCCTCGGTCCCGCTCGGCGGCGGCGACTTCGACGACGCCATCCGTTGGTACTGCGCCCGCCAGCTCGACCTGCTCATCGACCTGCCGACGGCCGAGAGGGTCAAGTGCACGATCGGGAGCGCGTGGGTCGAAGACGACGACAAGGTCGAGGTTCGCGGTCGCGACGCCTCCAACGGCATAGTGCGCTCGGTCGTGATCTCGCGCACCGAGGTGGCCGACGCCATCGCGCCCCGCGTCGACCGGATACTCGCGGCTGCGGTGACATGTATCAGCTCCGCGCCCCCCGATCTCGCCAACGACTTGTTGAACCGGGGGCTCTACCTCTCAGGCGGCGGCGCGTTGCTGACCGGCTTCGCCAAGCGGCTCGCGAACGCGGCGGGGATCCCGGTCCACCTCGTCGAGTCCCCCGAGCGATGCGCCATCTCCGGCGCGATGGTCTGCCTGGCCGCGATGGGACAGCGCACCGAGCCGGTCAGTCGTCCCCGCCGGTGACGCCGAGCTGGTCCTCGGCCGCCTGACGGACCTGCCAGTCGGGGTCCAGCAAACATCGCCTCAACGCAGCCTCGGACTCTTCGGTGTCGAAGGCTGCGAGCGCGATTACCGCCCGGCGGCGAACCTGGGGCTTGTCCTCGAGGCCAGCGAGGATGGCGGGCAGGCCTTCGAGCTCGCCTACAGCGCCGAGCGCGGCCACGGCCGACTCCCGGCAGAGGGCATCGGTGTGGTCACCGGCGATGTGGACCAGCAACGGGACGGCGCGGCGGTCGCGCACCTCGCCGACGGCGAAGCACGCCGCTTCCACGACCATGTCGTCGCCGTCTTCCAGCAGGTCGGCGAAGTTCGCGCCGGGTAGGGTGGCGCCGAGCTCACAGGCGTACCTGCGCGCCCAGGCGTCCGGGTCGGCGAGGCCGGCGGCGGCGTCGGCGGGCGTGGCCCGGCCCATGCGCACGAGGGCACCGAGGGCCGTGGCGCGCACCTCAGGGTCCGAGTCGGCCAGCAGCGTGCGGGCCATCGCCTCGTCCCCGGCATGGCCCGCGAGGGCGGCCTCACCCCGGCGCCGGGCCGAGTCGGCCGAGGCCTTCTGGCCAGGCTCGCTCATGAGCGGTGCCCGCGAGCGGCGGCGCCATGGCAGGCTACGGCTCCGTGGATTCGGTACACGACTCGTCGAGCGTAGAGGGCGGCCCGCCCAAAGGCGCGCCCGCGCCCGAGGCCCAGGTCGAATTCTACGGGGACGGTGCTCCCGCCGGCGGCGGGGGGCGATCGCGCTCGGGCTGGACCTGGCGCGCTACGGTGCTCGCGGTCCTCGCCTTCATCGTGGCGGCGGCCGTCGTCGCCTGGTTCATCCAGCTGCCTTACTACGCGTTGACACCGGGCGCCGCCCCGGAGGTAAGCGGCCTCATCACCGTGCCCGCTCCTTATCATCACGCGCACCGCGGCTCGGTGCTCCTCGTTTATGTGGAGCTGACACCGTTGCGTGCGCTCTACTACCCATTCTTCTGGCTGGACCCGAACGCGGCGATCTACTCGAGCAGCGAGATCCTCGGCACTGAGACCACGGCGCAGTACGCCACCGAGGGCGAGATAGACATGTCGACCGCCCAGCAGGCAGCAACAGTCGTCGCACTGCAGCAGCTCGGCTACAAGGTCCCCGTCCAAGAGCTCGGGGCGCTCATCTACGGCATCTTGCCGGCAAGCCCAGCCGAGGCCGCGCTCCAGGTGGGCGACGTCATCTCCGCCGTCAACGGAGTCAAGGTCCCCACTTATGTGGGCCTCTCGACCAAGCTTGAGGCGCTCGCGCCGGGCGCAACCGTTCATCTCGTGGTGAGCGCCTACCCGGCCGGCAAGGCGCGGACTGTCACCTTGCAGCTGGGCGTTTTCCGCACGACCGGTCCCGGCTCTTACAGCTGCTTCGCCGAGGGCAAGGGCACGAAGTACGCCATCACCCAGTTCCAAGTCGGCACTGACAAAAGGCCCCGCTCTGTCGCCTGTCTTGGCATCTATCCCCAAGGAAGCGGTGGCACCGCTGTGGACGGGACCGCCTTCAAGGTCGGCCCGCTGCCGGTCAAAGTCGACCTCTCCTCCGAGGGCATCGTCGGGCCCTCTGCCGGCCTCGCCTTCACGCTCGGGCTCATCGAGGAGCTCGACAAGGCCGACCTGACTGGCGGCCGCAAGATTGCCGCCACCGGGACGATGTCGATCGACGGCACGGTTGGCGACGTAGGCGGGGTCGCCCAGAAGACCATCGCGGTGCGGGGGGCGGGAGCAACTGTGTTCCTCGTCCCCTCGCCTGAGTACAGCGTCGCAAAGGCGCATGCGGGACCTCATCTCAAGGTCTACGCCATCGACACCATCGGCCAGGCGATCAAGATCCTCGAGTCCTTGGGCGGCCGAATCTCACGCACCACCGCCTAGGCGAGCATCGTCGTAGTCTGTTGACAATGTCGGAGGAACCTCAGGTCGTGTCGATATCTTCGAGCACCGTGGTCAGCCCTGACGAGATAGCGCGCAAGTCCTTTGCCGCGGTCCGCAAGGGCGTCGACGGCGAGGCGGTGCACGCCTTCTTGGTCAAGGTGGCTGCGGAGCTTCGTGACGTGCTCGAGCGCGAGGCGGTGCTTCGCGAGCGACTGGCCGAAGCCGAGCGGCGGGCATCCGAGCCTGACCTCGACGAGGCGACTTTGACCCGCGCAATTGGCATCGAGACGGCCAAGATCCTTTCGACTGCGCACGAAGCCGCCCACAACGTCGTGACCAAGGCCGAGGAGCGGTCGGCTGAGCTGATAGTGAGCTCGGAGCGAGTCCTCGCCGAGCAGGTCGCGCTCGCTGAGGCCGAGGCGCTCGAGATCCGACTCGCGGCCGAGCGGGAGGCCGACGAGTACGGCGCCCAGGCCCATGCAGAAGCCGACGCTTTGACCGACGAGGCGCACGCGGACGCCGTCGAGCTGCTGGATGCCACCAAGGAGGAGTGCCGGAACATGGTGGCCGAGGCGAGGGATCTGCGCAACCGCACCCTTGCCGATCTTGTGGCACGGCGGGCCGCCTTGCGGGTCCAGCTCGAAGAGCTCCGCGGCGGGAAGGACTCCCTGCTGGGCGTCGTCGACGCCGTCGGGCAAGCGGTCGGCTCGCTCCGCCAGCGCCTTGTCGCCGCGGAGGACGAGGCCCGGGTGGCAGCCGAAGAGGCGGGGGAGCAGGCCGAGCTGAAACTTGGCCACGACGAGCTCGGCGAGCTCGAGGCTGAGCTCGCGGCATCGGCCGACGCCCTTGCAGGGGGTGGTCTCGGCGACCAATCCGCTGCGACTGCCGGCGCCGAGGTGGCCGCCGGCGCGGCTGGAGAGCCCGATGGTGCCGCCCCGGAGCTGGCGGTGACCGGCGAAATCGGCGCGGGCCAGAAAGGGTCGAGAGCGAGCCGCCGTAGCGTCGACGAGCTCTTCGCCCGCATACGGGCGAGCCGGGCGGCCGAGGAGGCGGCATCGGCCGAACCCGCCGCCGAGGCCGTCTCAGCTGGAGGCGGCCAGGCTGGCGAGGCCGCCGATGAGCAAGGTGATTCGGCGCCGGCCGAGGTCGTGGCCGAGGCGCCCCGGTCCGAGGCGCCCGCAGGCGTCGAGTCCGAAGCGCTTGTCGCCGGGCTGGAGCACACCGCGGAGATAGCGGCTGTCGCCGCGACGCCGGAGCCGAGCGAGCCGCGAGCCGAGCCCGAGACCGCGACGAGCAACGGCGGGCAGGTTGCCTTAAGCGACTCCGCGTCGGCATCGCTGCCACCGGGGACCGAACCGCAAGAGGCGGAGCCAGCCGAAGGTGCCGGGGTACAACAAGGCGTCGCTGAGGCCGTGGCCTTCGAGGCCGTGGCCGTCGTCGAGACAGAGGTCGTGGTCGAGGTCGTGGCGGCCGAGCCGAAGGGGCTCGATTCTGATGCCATCACTGAGCCCGACGTCGAGTCGCTGGCGCGTCGCGACCACCTTCTCGGTGCCGTCACCGCCAAGCTGGGCCGGGCGCTCAAGCGCGCCCTCCAGGACGACCAGAACGACCTCTTGAACGCTCTGCGCCAGAGCTCGCGAAAGCCCGTGCTGGACGAGCTCGCCCCGCCGAAGGTGCAGCGCGACCGCTTCGTCGCTGCCGCCAGCGATCAGCTCGCCAAGGCCTTCGAGGCGGGAGCCGCCTTCTTGGTGACCGGTGACGCCGTCGAGGGGCCGTCTGTGAGCGCACCCCCGCCGAGCGAGATGAGCGCTTTCGAGGCGGGGACGGCGCTCGCCGCCGAGCTCGCCGAAGACCTCTCCAGCATGCTGCGCCAAAGGATCGAAGAGGCGCTCTCCGAGCTCGACGGGTCCATGGAGGGCTCGGCGGACGCGGCGGGGATCGCTTATCGGGAATGGAAGGGCTCGCGGGTCGAGGGCCTTGCCGGCGACTTCACCACCAGGGCCTTCGCAGTCGGTGAGCTTGCCGTGCTGGAGTCGGTGTCCAACGGGGGGGCCCCGCTCGTGCGCTGGGCTGTCGAGGACGACGACGGCGGCGGTTCGTGCCCGGACTGCGACGACAACTCCCTTGCCGGGGCGCTCGTGCCGGGTGTGTCGTTCCCGACCGGGCACTCGCACCCACCCGTGCACCCGGGTTGCCGTTGTCTTCTCGTGCCCGTTCGGTCGTAGGCTCCACCCGATGCGAGTTCCCACGGATTTGCCGTCTCGGTCGCGCCCGCCGCGGCGGTACCAGCTCTGGGTCCTCGGGGCAGTCGTCTTCCTGATAATCGCTGTCATCGTCGTCCAGGGACTGGCGAACTTCTACACGAACTACCTCTGGTACCGCTCGGTCCACTACACCGCGGTCTGGCGCCTCATGACCGAGACGAAGCTGGAGCTGGCCGGCTTTTTCGTCATCCTGTTCCTTCTCGCCTGCTGGATCAGCCTCTGGGTGGTCGACCGCATCGCGCCGCGTGCCCTGCTCGTCTCGCCAGAGCTCGAGATCGTCCGCCGCTACCAGCAGATCGTCGCCGGCCACACCTTCGCCCTGCGCAGTGTCGTTTCGGTGATCCTTGCGTTGATCCTCGGGGTCTCGACCGACGGCCAGTGGCAGCACTGGCTGATGTTCAAGAGCGGCAAGCCATTCGGGGCGAGTGACCCGCAGTTCCACAAGGCGATCGGGTTCTACGTCTTCAAGCTCCCGTTCTTGTCGTTTCTCGTCGACTGGACCCTCGTCTCGCTCTTGCTGCTTCTCATCGTCACGAGTGTGAGCCATTACCTGAACGGCGGCCTTCGTTTCCAGGGTCCCTCGCCCCGCGTCGACCCGCGTGTCATCGCCCATTTGTCGGTGATCCTCGCCGCCATGGCGCTCGTGCGCGCAGCCGGGTACTTCTACGTCGATCGCTACAACCTCGTAAATGCGAAAGACAGCGTCGTGAACGGCGGCGGCTATACCGACATCCACGTTCGGCTCCCGGCGATCGAGCTACTTGCGGTCGTCGCCCTCGCCGTGTTCGTGCTGATGGTCTTCAACGTCTACCAGCGCAGCTTGACCCTGCCCGCCATCGGCGCCGGTCTCTGGGTCCTCGTCGCCCTCGCCGCCGGCGTCATCGTGCCGGCGCTCGTTCAGGCTCTGCGGGTCACACCCGCCCAGAGCACACTCGAGCTCCCCTACATCAACCGGAACATCCAAGCCACGCGGATTGCCATGAGTTTGACGACCGTCGAGGAGCACGCCTTCGCAGGAGTCTCCAACCTCACCGGGGGAGTGGTCGCGGGAGCCGCCTCGACGCTCGACAACCTCCCCCTGTGGGAGCCGTCGATCACCTCCCAGACCTACCAAAAGCGCCAGCAGAACGGCACGGGCTTCACCATCGCCGGGCTTTCGCTCGACCGCTACCGGGTCGACGGCACCTTGACACCGTTCGTGATCGGCGTGCGCGAGGTCAACGCCGCTGACCTGCCCACCCAGTCGTGGGTCAACACCCACCTCCAGTACACCCACGGCTTCGGCGCCATCTTGTCGCCTGCGAACCAGCAAAACGACGGGAACCCGGTCTTCGACATCTCGGGCGTCCCGCCCCAGTCGAGCGACGGTGCCCCGAAGCTCTCCCAGACCGGGTCGGCCGTTTATTTCGGCCTCGGTGAGTCGGGTTATGTCGTCGCGGATACCAACCAGAAAGAAGTGGACTACTCCGACGCCAACGGCAACATCGTCTCGAGCCACTACAGCGGCAGCGGTGGCATTCCGGTCGGGTCGTTCTGGACCAAGGCCGCCTTCGCGCTGCGTTTCCACGACCTCAACCTGCTCATCTCGAGTGACGTCGGCTCTAAGGCGCGCCTGATGTTCAACCAGGACGTGCGTGTCCGGGTCGCGAAAGTGGCGCCTTTCCTGACGGTCGACGACAACGCGTACCCGGTCATCGACAAGGGCCAGATCAACTGGATTGTCGACGCCTACACGACCACCAGCTACTACCCGTACGCCCAGCAGGCCAACACCTCCCAGCTACCCGGCGGCAGCGGCCTTGTCAACGCGAGCTTCAACTACGTCCGCAACTCCGTGAAGGTTGTCGTCAACGCCTACACGGGGAACATGACCTTTTACGCGACGACTTCCAACGAGCCCATCTTGAACACCTGGGAGTCGATATTCCCCGGCATGTTCAAGCCGCTGAGCGCGATGGACCCGGTGTTGAAGGCGCACCTCCGCTACCCTCAGGCGCTGTTGATGGTGCAAGCCTCGACGTTCGGCCGCTACCACTTGACGAACCCCTCCTCGTTCTACATCGCCAACAACGCCTGGGAGCTCGCCCCGACCTCCGGTACGGGCTCGCCTGATTCGCCTTTGCCGACCGACGCCTACGGCAACACGTTGCGTTTCGTGCCCGAGTACGAGATCTTGCAGCTGCCCGGAGCCAGCCAGACCGGCTTCACCGCCATCGAGCCACTCGACCCGCTGTCGCAGAACGACAGGATCCAGACCTTGGCAGCGCTGATGACGGCAGCTTGCAGTTTCAAGCACTACGGCGAGCTCAGCGCCTACGAAACTCCGGCAAGAAGCGCCGCAGCCGGGCCGGCGGTCGTCAACTCGAGCATCCAGTCCAACACGACGGTCTCCCAGTACGTGACCCTGCTCGGGCGGGCAGGGTCGACGGTGAGCCTCGGTACGACGCTGATAATCCCCATCGACGACTCGCTCATCTATGTCCGCCCGCTCTATGTGAGCTCTTCGCAGAACCCCTACCCGCAGCTGACGAGATACATCGTCGTCTACGGGAGCCAGGTGAGCATGGGCACTTCCCTGGGCGATGCCTTGGCGGGTGTTTTCGGGGCCGTGACGGGCAATGTCGGCGGAGGCAACGGCCAGATCCCAGCAACGGTCAGGGCGATCATCGCGAGTGCAGAGAACTACTACAAGCTCGGTCTCGCGGCGCTCAAGAACGAGGACCTGACGACCTACTCAGCCGACATGAAGATCGTCGGCGGCCTCATAACAGAGGCGGACAACGAGCTCAAGAAGAGCGCTAGCTCGACCACGACGAAATCCCTGAACTCCGCCATCAAGTCCATCAAGACGACGGGCGCGCCGGCGTAGTCGAGCCCTTCTGGCTAGGCGACAGACGCTTCAGGAGCCTCGTGGACGGGGATCGGGCCTGAACCCGAGAGGCCCACTGTTACCTGGCCTCTTCGTGTGGGTGGCGTGTCGGCGCGAGTCGACGATCGAGCGGATGGGCACCTTGTTCCCGGCAATCTCGTCGACGAGCCCGTAACGCACAGCCTCGGTCGCGTCGAGCGAGCGCCCAGAGGCGAAGTCAGCCGCGACTTCCCGCGCGGGACGCCCAGTTGATAAGGCCACGCGCTCATGCAGTCTCTCGAGGCGCCTCGAGTGGTGATCGAGCAAGGCAGTGAGTTCGCTGGCCCGGCCGGAGATCTCGAGCTCGGGATCGGTCATACGGAACCTGGCGTGCGGGAGGGCCGTCCTTCTCGTCCCCGCAGACAGCACACCTAGAACCGCTCCTTCGACGCGTCCGGAGCACACGATGTTGACCGGTACGCCGAGCAGGTCGATGACGTCGATCAGGGTCCACGCGGATTCCAAAGAGGCGCCGTGGCCGTCCAGCTGGAGCTCGACGGCAGCGTCGCCGAGGGCGTCGAGCGTCATGAGCTCGGCGGTGACCCGGCCGGCAAGGGTGTCATCGAGGACGCCGCGGCACGTTACGATCCGGCGCTCGAAGAGGCGCTCTTGCAGCCAGGAGCCGTCCTGCTCGCCGTTCATTCGCCCTTCTCGTCCGCTCCGAGGGCGCGCCGCCAGTCGAGATGCTGATCCAAAGCCGCGGCATAGCGCTCGAGGGTCGAGAACCTGACGTCGCTATTGCCTGCCTCAAGGCGGGCGACAGCTGACTGGGAGGTTCGCATCACTGCGGCGACCTCGGTCTGGCTGAGGCCGATCGCGCGCCGGCGCGCGGCCAGGTCCTCGACAAGCTCGCGTCGCCGACGGGCCATGTCCCCGAAGCCGGGAAACACGATCTCATGCTCGCGTTCAGTCACGCTGCTGGTGACCCCTCATAGCGTTGATGGTATCTTAAAAATGAGATAACAATGGCGAGCCAGGGGGTAGTGACGTGTGGGGAGAAGGATCGGTGAGGCAGTCGATGATCCCGACGGTGCTCGACCAGACCAGTCGCGGCGACCGTGCCTATGACCTGTACTCGCTGCTGTTGCGGGAACGAATCGTTTTCCTCGGCCAGGAGGTCGACGACCAGATCGCGAACCTGATCGTCGCCCAGATGCTCTATCTCGAGGCCGACGACCCCGAGAAGGACATCTCGCTCTACATCAACTCGCCTGGCGGTCTCGGCTACGCCGGCATGGCGATCTACGACGTCATGCAGCACGTCCGCCCGGAGGTGTCGACGATCTGCGTCGGCATGGGCATGTCGGCCGCAGCGATGATCCTCGCCGGCGGCGCGGCGGGCAAGCGCCTCGCCCTCCCGAACGCGAAGATCATGATTCACCAGGGCAGTGCCGGGGCCCGGGGGGCGCCTCGGGACATGGAGATCCAACTCCGCGAGGTGCTGGCGACAACCCGGCGCATGGCGGAGATAATCGCTTTTCACAGTGGGCGCAGCGTCGATGAGGTCGAGCACGACATCGACCGCGACTACTTCATGACCGCCCGGGAGGCACTCGCCTACGGGCTGATCGACGACATCATCACGCCTCGGCGCGGGGTGGCTGCCGGCGACCTGGCACTGGCGGGAGCTGGCACTTCAGGGGCTTGAGTCCTTGTTCGGGGTGCAGCAGCGCCCTCCGAGGCCGGTAGAGGGACAAATCCGGCCGGGCAGCAGAGGCGGCAGGCCTGATAAACTGGCTCATATCCATCGCGGGGTGGAGCAGTCAGGTAGCTCGTCGGGCTCATAACCCGAAGGTCGAAGGTTCAAATCCTTCCCCCGCCACCAAAGAAAGTGCAGGTCAGAGCCGGTGCGAGAGCACCGGCTCTTCTTGTTTTTCTGGTGTCATCCCTACTCCTATCCCTACTCCAGGAATTTGTGGCTAGGTTTGGGATCCATGCGTGGAACCAAGAGGAAGCGGAGTGAGGGAGTCTGGGAGCTGCGGGCCTACGTTGGGCGCGATCCTGTTACCGGTAATCCCAAACAGGTGTCGAAGACCTTTCACGGGAGCGCCCGTGAGGCGGACGAGGCTCTGCGCGACCTGATCGAGCAGCAGGTTCCCGGGCGTTCCGATGGTGCCGGGGCCACGGTCGGCCAGCTTCTCGACGCCTGGTTGTCAGAGTGCGAGCGCATGGATCTGTCACCCACGACCCTGCGTGTCTACAGGACACAGATAGAGCACACCGTCCGACCAGCCCTGGGCTCGATCAAGGTCCAACGCCTGGGGGCGAAGGACCTCGACGACCTGTACCGGGCGATGAAGGAAAAGGGCTCGTCGCCGAAGACCGTCCGTAATCACCACGCGCTCCTCTCGGCTGCGCTCCACCAGGCCGTACGGTGGGGATGGGTTCGGAGGAACGTAGCCGAGATGGCGAAACCGCCTCGTGTGACGCAGCGGGTGGTCCGGCCGCCTTCGGTTGACGCCGTGCGGCAGATCGTGGTTGCCGCCGAAGAGCGCGACCCGCGCTTGGCACCGCTGGTGATGATGGCGGCGCTGACCGGGATGCGCCGGGGTGAGCTATGTGCGCTCCGCTGGTCCGACCTCGATCTCGACGACGGTCAGATTGAGGTAGCTCGGTCGGTCGTGCTCGTCCCGGGGGGACTCGGAGAGAAGACGACGAAGACGAACAGAACGCGGCGTGTGGCGCTCGACGAAGTCGGACTCAGCGTGCTCAGGACCCATCGGGCACGAGTCGAAGAGTGGGCGCGTCTGGCCGACGAGGAACTGAGGCCCGATGCCTTCATCTTCTCCCCTTACGTCGACGGCTCACTGCCGTTCCGGCCAGACAACGTGACCAACTTCTTCACCAGAGTCAGAGACGAGCTCAAGCTCCCGGACGTGCGGCTACATGATCTGAGGCACTTCACGGCCACGCAGCTGATCGGCGCCGGCGTCGATGTCCGAACGGTCGCCGGACGTCTCGGACACACAGATCCCTCGATGACCCTGCGCGTGTACAGCCATGCGCTGGAGGAAAGGGACCGGGCGGCCGCTGCCGTGATGGGGTCGCTCCTCGCCGGACCGCAGTCCTGAGGGCGAGATACTCGTCGGGCATTAGTCCCCATGAGCAGGTCGGATAGTTGGTACGCGCTACCCAGAGTCGCCGCGGTCCTGCCGGCTCGTTCATGGCCAACGCCCCTCTGGCTCTGTACTGGCATTCACGATGACCCGCCACGTGGGGTCGACCTGCCCGTCGGTGACTCCGCCGCGCCGCAGGAGCACCGGTGTTCTGCTCTTTCCTATCAGCTCGCGAAACGGCGCGGCAGAGTCGGGTCCGAAGAGCCGATCAACCAGCAGTCCGACACGTCGCGCGGCGGCATCCGATTTGAAGCGGCGCACGTTCGCAAGCAACCGCACGAGAAACTCCGGATCGCGCTGGACCGCCAGGCTCAACGCGGACAACGCTTGCGAGAACGAGACGCCGTAGCGAGTACTGCTCAGCACGTCGAGGATCAAGCGCTCGGGAGTCGCAAATCGGGGGCGTTCTTCACCCTGCCGTCCCCAGATCTGTTTCGGGTCGGTGGCTAGGAACATCGCACGTTCGCCTCGATACATGAACGTGGACACACGTGTCGGCACGAGCACGGCGACAGAGAAGAAGTGCTGGTCGGTCAGGTGGTGATGCTGAAGAGCCCTCCCTCCCGTGATGAGGTACGCCGGCGGCGCGACAACATCGATGAGTTCTGGAACACTGACGGTGACTCTCCCGGTCGCGTCCGGCAGTACCAGAAGATCCTTGCGTACAGCCAGCACCTTGTTCGCCTTCACGAGTCGCGAGATCGCGCCCTTCGTGCGCGCTCGGCTGCCGGTTTGCTGATCTGCGACTTCGAGATCCGTTGACGGCACGACTATGGCCGGCCGCCCGGCCAAGACGGCGGCCCGATGCAGCTCGACGAGTACCCGATCTTCGACGAGGACCACGTACGGAGAGTAGCAAGGTAGTTGTCGTTTCACCGACTATCTTGTTAAGTTCCGTACGACCGGAGAACGACGGGAATTTCTTCGGACGATCGGGATCTCGGGGAACATTGACGAGGCTTTCGGTTGGGCTTCCGCGCGCGATACGGCCGCGGCGCAATCTCCGCGACGCATGCCAGCGGTGCTCTGGACACCGGGCGTCAGGCTGACCTTTGAGGGAAGAGCGGGGCGCCCTCGCCGTTCAGGAGCTTGAGCAAGGGTCTTGTTGGCACGACAAGGCGTCGCCCGAAGCGCAGGGATGGCAATTCGCCCCGGGCCGTGAGGTCGTACGCGAGGTCCTTCGAAATGCCGAGGATGGCAGCAGCTTGTGGGACGCTCAGAACCAGCGGCAATTGTGAAGTCCGGTTTCCAAGGGGTCTGATCCGCCCTCGGTCGGACTGGTCCGAGTCGTCTGCAGGGTGCGGTTGATCGTCGCCGTGTTGGTGCGTCTCCGGCGGATTCTCCGTGTTCATGTCGTCCACGCTGCGGTGGGCTTGGGCACCCTCGATGGTGGCGGGGTGCCGCGGCGTTTGCGGTGGCACCGACGTCGGGCGATCGTTTTGGGTGGAGCGGAGCCGAATCATCGCGCAATCGTGCGCCGACCGACTCACAGCACTTCTCACAGCAACACTCACAGCAGTGCTCACAGACGAGATCGCGGCACCCAGTGGAAGGGTCTCCGTGCTCCGGCAACTCACAGCAACACTCACAGCAACACTCACAGGACTACTCACAGCAACACTCACAGGCCCTGGTCACAGCCCTGTGAGTGGAAGCGCTCGATCGAATCGTCGCGGCTCATGATCGGGTTGTCGGGGAGGCCGGGGCTCAGGAAACCGCGCAGAATTTCTCCTCCTGTGAGTGTTGCTGTGAGAAGTGCTGTGAGTCCCTGGGCGCAACATCATCGTCGTCCCGCAAGAAAGGAGCGACGAAAATGCGCAACGAGGAACCAACCCGCAGCAGTGATCCGCCGCCGGGCTTCACCGGTGATCTCGCAGCTGACGTCGGCACGTCGCTCGGGGGGATGAGGGCCCACCCCGAGCGGCGGCTCAAGGACCGCTCTGGGGCACGGCGCGAGCAGGAGCTTGCCGCGGCGACCGAAGGCGAGTCCACGACTGCCGCTCGCGCTCCGTCGAGCCAGGCCTCCCAAGGCCACGTCGAGCTCCGTCGCCTCTGCGGCCGGCCATGCTGAGCGCGCACAAGCTCGGCCCGAAAGGCGTCGAGTACTACGTCTCCTACGCCGGGCGCGGCGCGGAGGGCTACTGGCTCGGAAAAGCCGCCGCGTCGCTGGGCCTCGTCGGTGCGGTCGACCCGGCGGTGTTCCGCGCCCTCGCGAAAGGCGAGCACCCCGACGGTGGTCGGCTCTTGGAACGCGTCGCGAGCGACCACACACCGGGTTGGGATTTCACGCTGTCGGCGCCGAAATCGGTATCGCTCGCCTGGGCACTCGCTGACGAACCGCTGCGGGCCGCACTTGTTGAGGCGCACCGCGGGGCGGTTAAGGCGGCCTTCTCTTTCCTCGAGGACGAGGGCGGCCGGGCACGGCGCGGGTTCGGTGGCCGCGACGGGCACGTGCCTGCTGGGCTCGCTATCGCCTGCTTTGTCCACCCCGCCTCGCGCGAGCTCGACCCGCAGCTTCACACACACGGGATCGTCTGCAACGTCGTGGAAGGAAGCGACGGGCGCTGGACCGCTCTCGACTCCCGCATGATCTACCTGCACAAACGCGCGGCGGCTTCGATCTACCGTGCCGAGCTTCGCGAGCGAGTCGCCGAGCTCGGCGGCCAATGGCTCGTGCCGGACCGGCGCGGCCTGTCCGAGCTCGAGGGCTTTGACCGCGAGGTGCTGCGAAGTTTCTCGCAGCGGAGGAACGCGATCGAGGCGGAGCTCGAGCGCACCGGGCGATCGGGGCCGAGGGCGAGCGAGGCGGCGTGTCTGAAGACGAGACGCGACAAGCTCGACGTCGAGCTCGTGGAGCTGCGCGACACCTGGGCCGAACGTGCCCGGGCGCTCGGGGTGACCCGTGA
>Ga0182015_10002213_pt1 | contig 24080 bp, 23 predicted proteins | sample 712P3MmetaG_FD_120478 | JGI IMG/M metagenome (GOLD analysis project Ga0182015, IMG submission 120478) | Permafrost microbial communities from Stordalen Mire, Sweden - 712P3M metaG | ecosystem: Environmental > Terrestrial > Soil > Wetlands > Permafrost | place: Sweden: Stordalen | collected...
AGGATTTCCGTTTTGACCTCCCGGACAGCCATCCTTCATCCTTCATCCTTATACACCCGAGGCCCTTCCAAATGAACCAAATTGTTCTTCGTCGCATCAGCTTCCACTCGGGAGCCCTTGAGGCGGACTCGTGTCGATATGCAACCGACTGAAACTTCCGTTCGGAGGTGTCTCTCGGACACCACTCGATGGCCTAGCGGACCTTTCAGCGAATACTGATCTTGCCTCAAAAGGGGTCAGGTATCCCTAACATTTTCGGCTTCGCAATTCGCTTGGTTAACTAGGGCAACCACCTTCTGGCCACCGGCGCAACGCCAGCTATTTGGGATTTGGGGGAATTGGTGGGATTATTAGAGACAGGCCCGTAAACCAGTCCCTCGGTAACAGTGGCCGTTCTGTGACAAGGGTGGTGTCTTATGGTGGAGTGGATTAAGGTAGTTTTCATCGACAGTTGGGCTCTTATTACGTATCAGCCCTTCCCATTCGTCGTTGTAGCAGTGATTTGTTTCCTCTGGGGCAAGCACCACTCCCGCGAACGTATTGAAGTGCTTCAGCAACGCCTAGAGGCTCGGAACGAAGACTTACAGACGAGGGATGGCGAACTTAAACGCAGTAATGAAACCCTGTCCGCATTTATGAAGCTGTCTTCGCCGATGAGTCATGCCGCCCACAATCTCAGGGAGCAGATGAATTTCCTTGCTGCAAAACTTCTCGACTATAGTTACTTTTTTCCACCGGTTGGACATTCAATTGGGCAGCAAGACCTGGAGGACAGACAACGATACTACGATGAAAATATCCGTCCAGAACTAGAGTATCTTTTGCTGAAATTCAGAGAACACGCAGCAAAATCTCTAGCGGAAGACCTGCGTGTACTTTGTGAATATCGTAATTTTCAAACGTACATTAAGATTATGCATGAAGTTCCTACCTTCAGGGAACGGCACGGCGTGTCAGAGATGGCACAAGGACTCGCACTGCTTGCTCTGAGGGTGCAGCCGGTAGAGATTCCCGTTACCTAGTTTTGTCGTCCGGGTCTCAGCAAGGAAAGGGGAACCTATGTCAACGTACAAGATTTACCTCGTTGCCGCCATGCTGTTCTGGATCGCGCCTTTTTGCATATCACAGTCGGATGTGGGTCGCGTTGAACTCTCAGACATGAACAGTAGTGGAAATCGTTACCTCGACATATGTGGCGAGGTGCTGAATACGCCGCATTTAACGCCAGTAGGCGTTGCATGTATGTCGTACATCAGCGGATTATCGGATGGCATCGCCATGTTTGCAGCTAAAGGCAGCATTCAAGAAATGTATTGCTCGCCGGATGGAGTTACTATTGGCCAGGTGTTCCGCATCCTTGTAAAATATGCGAAGGATCACCCCGAAAAATTGAACGAACAGCCACGACTGTTAATGCTCCCCGCGCTAATTCAAGCTTTCCCATGTTCCACGGTCTCGACGAAAAAATGAACGGAGAAGCATTTGCTGGGGGCACCGGCGACACGACCTAAAGGTATTGACGTATACTTCGCCATTTTGTCGGCGCGCCCGTTCGGTAGACTAGGGCAACTTGCCTGTAAATGGGGATAAAAGCGTTTGAGATGGCTGAACCAGCGACAGTAGAACAAAGTGCATACGTCAAGTGCGCCAAGAACTACATGGAAGAAGCTTTTGGGTGCGCTCGGGCGGAAAAGCCGTTGTGGCGGCTGGGAGTAGTTGCCTTGGGATCAGCACTGGAGTCGCTGTTGCGTTTGAAATATGGAAGAGGTCCGAGAGACCTATTTACACTTATCGACAAGTTCGACAACGACCCGGATTGGGACGGGATGCAACTGCACCTTGGGGCAACCAGGGACTGCTCCACATGCCACTTGGAGGCCATTCGCAAACAAAGAAACAGCGTTCACCCCGATCTGTGGACCGACTGTAGCGAGAAAGAATTTGATGCCGCTGCAATGGCAATCTTACTAATTCAACACATGCTAATCCACTGTGAGACTAGGATTGCTGAATTTCCTAAGGGGATCGGCTTTCCGGATGTATTCAGGCAAGCCACCGAGGAGGAAGCCCGGTTTCTAGCCGGTGTGTAATTTTAAAATTTTAAACTTCGAGGGTCCCATCCCTACCACAGAAGCCACTCCCCGAGACGGAAGCTTAAACATAGGCCGAAAATTTCGCGAAGATAACGGAGTGGGACTCTGGTGACGGAATTGTGACGCAACGTGGTCAATGGGCGATGTTCAATGTAGTCCTTTCCGAACCCCCAATCGAATCCATTGGCTGTTAACGTGCTCGACTACAGCTACGCCCCGACCGAGCACTGCCACACGGTCCCCCTGCTTTAGCGTTCTGTCTCGCTGGCAGCGAACGTAATACTCTTTGCCGAGCGTGAAAATTGATGGAAATGTTTGCGGCAAGGGAGCGATTCGACATCGCGAATTCGCTATGGCATCCGGCGAAATGACCGAGGTCGAGTTTCTCAGCTTCTTGAGTCGAGCACTTGGTCTTCTGGAACGTCACAGCAAAACCGGCTCGGTACACATTCGCCGGATCGCCAATCATCAATCGGTGTAAACGTCCGCTCCTACAGGTAAGGCTTGACACGTCTGAGACGTATGCTCGGACATTACTTCTGTTTTATCGCTGCGACCTAGCACGGTCCGTAGACCTTGAGCGACGACGCGATGGAAGCACCCTTGCTATCCACCTCGTAAATCGTAATTGTACCTATACCAAGCATGACCAGATTCGTGTTGATCAAGTCGCCAGGAAAGTTCGCTATCTTGGCTCCTTCGAACCACAACTCCATCCTGCTTACAGTTCCGCTTTTTCCCTTTCCGGCTGCGACCACTATAACCCACGGTTGAGTGTTACAAGTGTTCGGCAATGGTGCACACACGTTTACCCCGGGGGCACCTGGCGGAGAGCAACTACTGCTGACTTGCGGCGGCACCACCGATACTGTGAAGGGCACCGACTTGGCAAAAGCCCCTATCGCATCAAGTTCGACGACGGTGAGTTGATGTTTTCCCAAGTCTAAGGTTACAGGCTCATCGAATGAAGTTCCACTCGTCTGCGTCAGTTTTTTCCCGTCAGCCCATAATTCCATTAGCTCTACTTGGGCTCTACCGCTGGTCCCTGCCGCAATCACCTGAAACGGAGAAGGGATTTCGTAAGTAAATTGGACCGCGCCTGGTGGTTGGCAGATGGTGACCCCCTCGTGTGAAGGTGCCTGACACGAGCCATAGGGGGCCAGCGGCGCCGCGCCGGAAGAGGCTTCGCCTGTGCTTTGTGAAAAGAGAGGTAAAGGTAAGGAACAAATCAAGGCAAACTGCAGTCCCGTACAGAATATTGCACGAACGCTCCAAGTACGCATACAGCCTCCGATCTTCGCAGTTGGGAATGCGCAGGCCCATACAACCTAACCGGAATCTCCTTTTTGGTTCAAAAACGGCACCGATCATACACCCATCCCGCCGTTCGCCGATAGTGTGAAACAATTTTGGTAGTGGTGCCGTTTGATTTCCACAGGCCAGCAGATTCCAGCCGAATGCGTTAAACTGCGGTCATGCCGTCCAGACGCTTGCGGATCGTAAAGAAGGCCCCGCCACCAGCCATCGGTGTGTGCGAACGGTGCAACGCTCAATTCAAAGGCGAAGGCATTCAGGCACAGTTCGATGCTCACAAGTGCAAGCCAATGGACAGCAGCCAGAACGCGCTGCGAATCGTGAACGAAGCCACAGCAGACAAATAGATCACACCGTTTTAGCCGGACGCCTCATGTAGGTATCCGGTTCGCCATACAGTGGGCCTTTCAAACATTCAAGCGTCAAATGTACGATGTCCTCGAACGGCCCTAGCTTGCTAGTCCAGTTGCCATCGGCCAATTGTCGCGCTGCATGTGTCGGCACACCCTTGAGCGCATAAATCGCAATTTTCTCGAATCCCACTTCCAGAATCCCATCGTCGCACCGTTCAAATCCAACGGTTTGGTATGCTGCAACGAACGCTTCGATTGTTTCTCTTCGGTCTACCCCGTTAGGCCAGTAGCCGTAACCAATAAGGGGATCATCTGGCCACCACCAATTGTCGGTGTCCGACGCGGCCCATGCGATGCAGTTGTAGTCGGTCGTTGCAGGACTTAAATCAGGCTTGCAGTGATGAGGTTTTAGGTGTGGAAACTCCTGCGGGAACACGGGTCTTGCGCTAGCTGTAAAGTCGGGTGGCCAGTTAGACATAACCTTGCTTGCGGCCCCAATCCAGCCACGTAGCAGCCATTTTTTTTACGTTGCCGCGATCTTGTGCTGCCACTGGATCATCGTTAGAAATGACGCGGAGTGCCCAAAACCAATGATCCGTCTCATGCGCCAGCTCCTGCAAGATTAAAGGCAGCGCCTTGGTTCCCAAGGATATGATCCGCTGATAAGAGGGATCAATCACTACTGCAATGGACGAGGAGCTTGCGCTACGATTTGCCTTCCAGTTTGCTACTAACTTCGCAAATTCCTCAGTCAGAGCACGTTGCTCTTTAGCAGACTTCAGCACCGCAATAGTTGTCGGCTGATCGAAGCTTAGGCGTGACATCGCTGCTGATTCAATAATCGGCAACTCGTAAGACACTTCCCGCGATTGCATTGATATATTGACGTATTCGCTCGTCTTGTCTCCCTCCGGTGCAAATGGATAGAGAGGTCGAGGCTGAACCGATGAAGAGATCAGCGAGTACAGCGCACCCCCTAAGAGTGCGGTTTTCGCCGCATCATAAATCGCAATGGTTCGGTCTGGCATTACTGGACCTTCTTCGCAACCGGAGAACTTTCCACATTCACCACGGGGGCACTGAGTACAAGATATATGGGGCGACCATCTGGCAGAAATTGGCCTTCTACGCGCAGAAAAGAGGTTGCTACATTCTTCACTTTCATAATTGTGCCATCTTCAAGTTCATACTGATTGAAAAACTCCGTGGCACTCTTGACGGGAACATCAACCACGTCCCTCATGGTTCCTAGAATGTCCATTTTCTTCCTTTGCTCTGGCATGATGATACCGCTTTCCTTATGACTTCGGTTTCGCCTTTTCTTTGGCCCAGCGCGCCAATACAGCATTCCGGGCACTCGCCGTGCGCTCTTCGGCGGTCATATTCGCTGCCCTTGCAGGGCCACCCTTCTTTCCGCCCTTGCGACCTAGCGCTACAGCATACGGGTTTTTTCTTTTCCGCGCCATCGGGCTTTATTATACGTGAGCGGTTACGAAAGTCAAGTGCATTTTGTTCTTGACTTATACGTGAGCGGTCACGAAAGTCAAGTGCATTTTATTCTTGACTTATACGTGAGCGGTAACGTATATTTGTGTTGTCATGAATCGACTTTCGACCAATAAACAAGCCCATATTGTAAGCGCACTGGTGGAGGGAAACCGAAAGGGCTGCGTAATTCAGAATGTTCACTCCGCGTCGCAACGCCGTGCGCGGCTTCCCCAACCGTCTGCTGGATATTTGCGTTTGAGGGGGTGCACCTTTGTCGGCTCTCGTTCCGCGAACGAAGGAATCAGGCGGAAGCCCCTGGGAAAACGCCGTGCATCAGGCGCGTCGCAGCTTCATTCTTCAACTCAGCGATTTTGTGAACGGCCATTTCTGTTCCCGCTTGCCTAAAAGGGGTCCAAATCCCTTAACATGCTCTTCATCCCTCAGTGTTGTGGCTTCGCCCAATTGGGTTAATACCTAATCCCTGCTTCTAACCATGCGGGGAAGACGTATAGTTAGGATGATGGCCCTTCCCCGGAGATTTGTATGTTGGCGTTGATTCGCAGACTTTTCGTCGATGACGAGGGTCAGGATATTGCCGAGTACGCCGTTATGCTCGCGGTAATTTTGGTACTAGTTATCGGAACCATACGGTTGGTCGGAACCAACGCGAACACGGCGTTTTCCAGTGTTGCCAGCTCCATCCCATAAACCCGCGCACACTCCATGGGAGCGCGAGGGATACCTTGCTCCTCACGACCATGATGTTGTGCCCAAATTACTCGCCTAGCTAAGGAAACAAAATGCTGTGCAGAAGATCTCAGTTCGTTGAACAGGAGGAGACCTTCTGATTTTTAAAATTTGAAATTTTCGAGGGTCCCAGCCCTACAAGGAAGGCCACCCGCCATGACGGAAGCCTAAACCTCGGCTCTAAATAGTTTGTGACGTACTTTGTGACATAACCCGGTCGTCCAAGCCGGTGCAACTGGATGCAACGAGGCAATACGGGAGGCCACTGGAATGGGCCAAAAAACGGGCTAGACGCTTACTCGTGTGTAACTTGCGCTCAGTGCAACTCATTCCTTCTTGTCGGGGTCTTTGAATTCGGGACCAGGGGGTCGGAGCTTCAAATCCTCTCGCCCCGACCAATCTCACCTTCCGAATATCGAAGACCAGAAGCCAGACCTGCATCAGCTAGCCCCTTTTCAGTCCGCCTCCCGTGACTCGTGTCCAATCCTGCTTAACCGCTTCGTGTAGAATCGGCGTGCTTTTGCATAGACAAATGAGTACTCACCCACAGGAGGGTTTTCTTATGCGCATTTTGATGCACGTTCAGTTTCCGCTCGAGCCATTTAACACCGCGGTTCGCGACGGAAGCGTCGGACCGAAAATCCAGAAGATAATGGAAAGCATGAAGCCCGAAGCGGCGTATTTTTCCGAACACCATGGTCGGAGAGGCGGCATGTTTGTGGTGAACTTAAACGATGCCTCAGAAATTCCGTCTTTTGCCGAGCCATGGTTTTTGACATTCAACGCGGAAGTCGAATTCCGGGTCGCTATGAAGCCGGAAGACCTCGGACGAGCAAACCTTGAAGCTATTGGCAAGAAGTGGGCATAAGGCAGTATTCTGCTCACTGGCGATGGACGAAAGCGGTGCACTTTCGAGGACGCACCGCTTTTCTGCCTGGCCTACAGAGAAGCGACTATTTTTCGGTATTCGTTTTCAGTAAAGGCTTTTAGAGTTTGGGTGGAGATGTTACCCATTAATCCGGTGGAGAGCAGGAATTTCGCGACCACTTCATCGCTCGGAAATTCAGAGATAATTACGGCATCGTACTTTCCCATCGTTAAGTACCAGGCATGGATTTTGCCGCCCGCCGCTTCGGCCGCTTTTTTGGCAGTGTCGAGACGCGCCGGGCTTTCTTTAATTTTCGCAGCACCCTGTTGCGTGTACCTGATCAACGTAATGTAATGTCCCATATCTATTCCTCCAAATTGAGATTGAGAATTTAACGTCCCACATAAACTTCTGGATGGCAGTCATTGCTCTCGCTTGCAAACCTTTCCATCTTTTGCGAAACATAACGGTTGTTTTTGCCTTTGTAGTCGACGAACACCCTATACCCATCCCGCCCTGCATGCAATTGTTTCAACGCTCTCCGAATGTCCACGAACAGTGGAACTCTAGCCACTGGGCTGGGCGCCTGGATGACTACCACCCACGCAATAACCACGGTGACGAAGAGTACGTATTGACGCGCATCCCCAGGCAGACAGCGCATTCGACTACGTGCGCGCGGAAATTAAGGCGTTGCGATGGATCAGGCTGGGAGTAGAAGTATCGCAATCAATTCCCGCTCCGGCAGCGCCGGGCGACTTGCAGCGATCCAAACAGGCCGAACTCCGCAATAGCATGGCAACTACGCTCAGTAACGACTACGACTGCGCGGCTCAAGCCATCACGCCATATAAAGGCAGCAAACTTGGCGACGTGCGCGACAGCGCCGAGGCCATCGTGAACGGCATCGTGGCCAGCCAGCAAAACAATCGGCAAGTCCTTGAACAGTTAGCCGTAATTGACCGGGCGCGACCGCCAGCGAGGTTGATCCCGCAATAATGGATAGGCTGAACAGGTTGACCGCCCCCGAAGATAAGGCGCGCGCCATGATCGTGCTAGGTGTGAAGATCAGCGCCTTCGCGCTCGTCCGCACAAAGGATGACAAACCAACCGGCGAACCCGTCGCCTTCACAATTAGCGCCAGGCAACACGACATCCTCGCGAAAGAAGTGGGACAACTGCTAAAACAAGAACACAATCCCAGTTTTGTTGATGCCTGCGCAAACACGCTATCAAGTTTGCTCGCCAGAGATCTGCCAACGTTGAAGCCTTAGCCTGAGTCGGAACTGTCAGCAGCACGTGAATGGGTCCGCATGGAGAGCATTTGGGCCCGGCGACGCTTACCACCGTCAATTTAACGTCCCGTTTGGCGTAACATCGCAACTGCATTCTCCCGCTTGTCTACACGATGAAAAGCATTCAGAAGCCATATCCGGAGGTCGAAGTCATTGCCGCCGGACCGGAACAAGCCTCGGTCCTGGGCAATCTGCTCGAATTGTACGCACACGATTTCAGCGAATTTCATGATGTAGAAATAGGCTCTAATGGAAGGTTCGGCTATGAGTCACTTCTTCTTTACTGGAGCGAGCCCGGGCGACATCCATTTCTTATTTGGGTACAAGGTAAATTAGCGGGACTTGCGTTGGTGAAGAGAGGGTCGGCAGTTTTCGGCAACGAGACCGTCTGGGATATGGCGGAGTTTTTTGTTCTTCGCGGGTACCGGAGGCGTGGAATTGGAGTTCAGGCTGCGCATCACATTTGGACGCGTTTCCCCGGTTCATGGGAGGTTCGGGTAATGCAATCTAATATTACGGCGCAATGATTTTTGGACCCGTGCCATATCTACATTCACCACCGCCGCGACTCATCCCGTTTGCGCAGAAGCTGACGGGAGGAGCTGGAGGATTTTCACGTTTGAATCGCCGTAGTATGCAGCGATCCTAAAAGAGCCGCGGCGGCCGCTAAATAATTGAAGTCGGATAAAATGTCGATCGTGCTAAACCGTCGATCCATGAGAAAACCCTGCCGCTGGCTGCTTTTTCCCATGCTTTTCAGCGGTATATTTCTCCACGGGCAGGCGGAAATTGGGCGAGCCCGCACAAAAAAATCGGAAGCGCGCAGAGAGTTGCCTTTAACCGCCTTCTACGAAACCGCGCGACCACTACAATCTGCCAAGCCTGGCAGCCTAATCCGTTCGGAGCCGTTCGACGATTACGATTTGTCGGCGGATATGTCCGCCATCCGCATCCTCTACAATTCCCGCGATTCGTTCGGACGAGATGTCGCGGCTTCGGGCGTGGTTCTCATCCCGGCGGGAAAATCGCCCAGTGGCGGCTGGCCCGTGATTGCCTGGGCTCACGGATTTAGTGGGCTGACAAGGCAGTGCGCTCCCTCGCTGATGACTAACATTTTTGATGGCCCGATTCTTTCCATGTATCTGACGTTGGGCTATGCAATCGTGGCGGCTGACTATGCGGGCCTGGGGTCAGGCTCGCCTTATGCCGCGCTGGACATACAGTCCAATGCGGTCGACGTTTTATATTCCATCCCGGCAGCCCGCGCGGCCGCGCCCCAGCTCGGCGCGAAATGGATTGCAATGGGAAAATCGCAGGGAGCGATGGTGGTGCTTAAACTTGCCGAATTACCTGAATCATCCGATCCGAATTTTCTCGGCAGCATTGCAATCTCAGGGGTCGCCGATACGAAAGACTTTTATGAGAATCTGGCGCAGCAACCACCCAATGGCATTCTGTCGGCGTTGGCATACGGAATCAAGACGGTCTACCCGGAATTCAATCTGGGAAATATGCTCACCGCTCGAGGCGTGGTCCCACTTGCGCGAATTGACTCGAGTTGTACCGTTCCTGACTATGGCGATGCCTCGCCGGAAAAGATATTGCAGCCCAATTGGGAAACGAACCAGTTCGTTCAGCAATTCCTGGCGAGAAACGATATTGGGAAAAATCAAGCGCAAAAGCCAATCCTGATCATTGTCGGAGGATCCGATTCCTCCATCCCAGCCGCAATGGCCGCAAACGTCGCCAAACGAATGTGCCAACTGCACGACAAATTATTGTTCGAAGAATATCCCGAATTGGACGCAGCCAGTGTGGTCGGCGCTTCCGTGCGAGATCAAATTAACTGGATACAGGCTCGCTTCGCCGGTCGCGCTGAAGACAGTAACTGCAAGTGACAGCTGTAACCGATTCAAGGGTTTCTGCCGGCTATCCGATACAATAAAGTGCCATTCGATCTGCGGAACCGCGAGGCATTTGCCAATTTATGATCCATCCCTGGCACGACGTGACTCCCGGAGATTTGTTGCCGCAAGAATTTCAGAGCGTAATTGAGATCCCATTTGGTTCAAGCGTTAAGTATGAACTGGACAAGACCAGCGGCTTAATCAAGCTCGACCGCGTGCTCTACTCCGCGGTTTATTATCCGGCAAATTATGGTTTTATTCCGCAGACCCTGGCCGAAGATGACGACCCTCTGGACGTGCTGGTGCTTTGCCAGGAAACCGTCGTGCCCCTAACCATCATTCATTCCCGGGCGATTGGGCTGATGACCATGATCGACGCGGGTAAAAAGGACCATAAAATCATCGCCATTGCCACCGAAGATCCTGAATTTAATTCTTACCGGGAAGCGCAGGAGATGCCGCCGCACCGCATGATCATGCTGCGCCGTTTTTTTCAGGACTACAAACAACTGGAAGGGAAAGCGGTGGAAGTCGATGAAATCCGGCCGGCAACCGAGGCGTATCCAGTGATCAGCGACGCATTACATCGGTATAGCGAACAGCGCCGTAAAGGATTTTTGCAGGCGAAACACTAAATTGTCTTCCACGGTTTTATTTAGAACCGGCGTTCTCCATGTCAATGTGAAAAGCGAAGGCGTATTTCCCCGGAGCTTGTTCGGGCAATTGGATGTGCAATCCGTCGGATTGCTGCTGGAATTTCAAATTCTGCGTACTTCCCAATAATGCTATCGCGGTCACCTTTTGTAATCCCTTCGCGCCCGTGCCCAGAGAACGAATGATCGTTTGGCCATTAGACGGCCATCCCAGTTCAATCGCGTAAATCGTATTTCCTTTGCTTGTGAACCGAAAATCCTCGGCTGTGTATTGCTGAATTTCGGTATCGTGAAAAGCGCCCGCAGTAACTTTAGTCGGCCCCTCGCCATAAACTTTCCAGGGACGCGTGCCATAGATAGCATCCCCGTTAATCTTCAACCACGCACCAATATCCATCAGCACTTGCTGCGCGGCCTGAGGTATTGTTCCATCCGATCGCGGGCCGATATTCAAGAGCAGATTACCGTTCTTGCTTACGATATCCACCAGTTGGTGAATGATGAATTCTGGCGACTTGTAAGTGTCATTCTCAATGTATCCCCAGGATTTATTGCTGATCGAGGTATCGGTCTGCCAATAGAGCGGACAGATGTCCGATAATTGTCCGCGTTCGACGTCCAGCACTCCCGAGTGCTCCTGCATGGCATAGTCTTTGTAATTGATAATGCCGACAGGTCCGCCGCTGGCAAGCGTTGTGTCGTAGTAGAAGGCCGCGAATCGGGTGATCGCCGCCCGGACCGAAGGTTGCCCAATCCACCAGTCGAAATACATGATATCGGGATGATATTTCTGCACGATTTCCGCGGATCTGGCAAGCCAGTCATTAGTCCATGCCTCGGAAACGTTGGTGAAATCATCGCTTAAAGGAGTGCTGTTGATGTTTTCCAGCCATGTATGTGCAGGCCCGTAAAAAGCGGCATTCGCGGGATCGTTAACGTCGGACGCAATCGCGCGCCCGACGCCTAGAAAAAAATTATGCTCAACCCGATGTGAAGATGCGCCAAGGTGCAAACCCTCGGCCCTGACCGCCTTTGTCAGATCTCCCATCAGATCGCGGTGCGGACCCATTTTTGCCGCAGTCCAATCGGACAGGCCGCTGTCATACATCGCGAATCCGTCATGATGTTCAAACACGGGCACGACATATTTCGCGCCGGATGCTTTAAAAAGTTTTGCCCACGCCGCCGGATCGAAATGCTCGGCTTTGAACATGGGGATGAAATCTTTATATCCAAACTTATCTTGCGCCCCGTACGTCGCAATGTGATGCTTGTACTCGTCGGTGCCCGGAATGTACATATTTCGGGGATACCACTCATTGCCGAATGCGGGCACGGAATACACTCCCCAGTGAATGAAAATTCCGAACTTTGCGTCTTTGTACCACTCGGGGACTTCGTAATTTTCGAGCGATTGCCAGTCGGCGCGGAACGGGCCTTCCTGAATTGTCTTGTCCACCGATTGCAGAATGCTCGTGCGTTGCGCCGCGTACTTACTCGTAGCGTTCTGCCATGTCTTGTCTATTACGGCGGGATCCTGAGATGAAGTGGGGCTGTCGTTGCCGGCGTTCTGTTGTCCCAGGGCACTGCATGTGAACAACGCAAAAATACAAATGGCGGTTTGAGTAACTCTCATAAGAATATTTGGGTCGAGTATATCCGGCTTAGCACAGAAAGCTATGCCGCATTTTCCAGTAACTGGGAGATTCCACCCAGCGGGGTTCGCACCCATGCGGGACGATTATTCAATTCATACGCCAATTCGTACACCGCTTTGTCCAGCAAAAAGGCTTCGAGCATTAACTCAAACTCGGGCTGGCTTTTGGGAACGAAACCGGCCCCGGCGGCGACCTCGCGGTAGCTTCGCAGAAAAGCCGCCGACACCCACTTTTGCCAATAAGTGGCTGTTATCTCCATCTGCTTCCGTTCCCCTCCCTGAAAACCTTTGCCTAGCGTGGTGTGGGCCGCGTAATCGAAAGACCGCAGCATTCCAGCTACGTCCTGAAGCGGAGAGCGCTTGCGGCGCCGTTCAGCCAGCGGACGAGAAGGCTCTCCCTCGAAATCAATAATTACGAAATCCGATCCAGTAAATAAAACCTGGCCCAGGTGATAATCGCCATGAATTCTTGTTTTCGTTACCGAGAGATGCGAACTCTCAAAGTTATCGAGACGCTTTTTCAGATATCCTTCCTGCCCGAGAACGACCTCCGCACTTTCGCGGATGTCCAAAGGCAGAAAACTGCATTGATCGCGCAGAAGTTGAAAAGTCGAACGCAATAATTGTTCGGCCCCGTGCCTGAATTCGCGCTGATCTGCGTCGGTGAATGCTTCGGGGCGGAAGTCTCGATCGTTCGAATCGGAGGCCAGCGCAAGATGAAGTTCGGCCGTTCGGCGTCCCAGCAGTTTTGCCCAATCCAGATATTCACCGATGATGCCTGCTGCTTCAGTTGGTATTTCTCGTTCCGATAATTCCAGAATGGATCTATTCAGGTTTAACGGCGCGTTTTTATCCGCAGCGCCACCCCGAAAAAACTCCTCGACCTTTTGCAGCGTAAACTCCCAAGCGTCACCCTGGTTTGCGACAAATGCCTGAAGAATCCCAATGGATATATGGTTTCCTCCGCGCAAGTATTCCAGCCGGCCAAGCACCGGGGCAATGTTTCGGAAAGAAGTTTTCTCGGTCAAAAACGATCCGATTTCCAAGTCTGGATTGATTCCAGGCTCGAGGCGACGGAACAATTTGAGAATTAATTTGCGGCCATAGAACACAGAACTATTGCTTTGCTCTCCGCGATTGAGGCGCGGGATCAGCCGCGGTTCGCCTGGATCCCAGAATTCGGCGAACGACTTCCCTGCCCGGGCGTGCAATTCGCCCTTCGAACCCGCAAAAGAACTGTTCGCACGAATGATGTCGAGCAGCAATTCGAGAAATCTCGGTTCTGACATTGCATCGCTAAGTTGAAGCGCGCCGTTCGAATCACACAAATCAATCTCCATTATTTGCGCGGAATCGGCGACGGCCGAGGTAAGTGCAGGCGCGAGCGCCAGCGGGATGTCATAAATTTCCTTAAGTCCGCTCGAATACGTAATTTTCGACATCGCCAGAAAGACGCTGGGATTCTCGATAGGCATGGATATAACGTCGAGTATCTGTATCGCCTCAATTTTCCGGGCTTTGCCCGCGAACCATCGACGATCACGCAAAAAATCGGGGAGGAGTGCAGGCAGATCGCTTCGCAAAGCTGTCACGACGGTTTTGTCATCAACTGTGCTCATCGAAGTCAAGGCGATAAATGGGACGATAGTAAGACAGAGACAAACTACGACAGATAATCTAAATCCGAGGCAGTCCCAGACATGTGCCGGATGCGAAAAACATGGGCCGGCACGCGCTGCGGGTCCAGTTCAACATAGTTGTGCGATCCATTCCAGAAATAATGCGCATCCGTGAGCAAATCGTGCACCTGATATGGCTGTAGCGGATCGACGTGAAAATCGGCCAATGGAAGGTCAACCCATCCCGATTGTTTATACTTCAGATCCAGATTCAAGACCACGACGATTATGTTCGACAAATCTTGCGTCGCCTTGCTGTAAACGATCAACTGTTCGTTATCGACTTGATGGAAACGCAAACTCCAGTCACTTTGCAGCGCGGGATTTTCACGGCGAATTTTGTTTATCCACGTGATTAGCGGCTTTAGGTTGCCGGGCGCATTTAGATCCCAGTTTCGAATCTGATATTTTTCGGAATTCAGGTATTCTTCGCTGCCCGGCCGCAAAGGAAGATGCTCGCCTAATTCGAAGGCGGGCCCATAAATTCCATAACTCGCTCCCAGTGTCGCCGCCAGGATCAGCCTTGTCATGAATGCCGGACGCCCCCCATGTTGCAGGATCTCCGTCAAAATGTCGGGAGTGTTCGGCCACAAATTCGGACGAAAATACTCGCGCACCCCGGTCTTCGTGAGCTCGGTAAAATACTCGGTCAATTCAGCCTTAGTATTTCGCCACGAGAAGTACGTGTAGGACTGGGTGAATCCCAACTTCGCCAGTTCATACATTATTTTTGGGCGTGTAAATGCTTCGGCTAAAAAAAGCACATTGGGGTCGCGGGATTTAACCTCGCTGATCAGCCACTCCCAAAAACTAAATGGCTTGGTGTGGGGATTGTCCACGCGGAATATACGAACTCCCCGCTCAACCCAATAGAGCACTACGCTGCGCAACTCTTCCCACAGAGCCACGCTGTCTTCAGTATCGAAGTCGAGCGGATAAATATCCTGATATTTTTTCGGCGGGTTCTCCGCATATTGCACCGTGCCATCCGGCCGCAGGCGGAACCAGTCTTTGTGTTCCGTTACGTATGGATGATCGGGCGCGCATTGAAATGCGAGGTCGAGAGCGATTTCCATGCCCAATTCTTTCGTGCGTGCGGCGAGCAGCTTGAAATCTTCGATCGTCCCCAATTTCGGATGAATCGCCTTATGGCCACCTTCTTTCGATCCGATCGCCCATGGACTGCCAAAGTCATCAGGACCGGCCGTCCCCATATTGTTCTTCCCCTTGCGGTTTACGTAGCCGATGGGATGGATTGGCGGCAGATAAAGCACGTCGAATCCCATTTCAGCGACGTAGTCGAGGCGCTTCATGCAATCCAGCAGCGTCCCGTGCCTCGCCGGGCCATCCGCGCACGATCGGGGAAACAATTCGTACCAGGAACTGAAGCGCGCCCGCTCCCGGTCCACGATTACCTCGAGTTCTTTCGGATAATGGCTGGCACGGCGCGTATCGGGATTTTGAATTACCAGTTTCCCAAGCTCAGGGTCGAGCGCTTTCTCCACGGCTTCGCTAAAACTGATATTCAAAGCGCCGCGAATTTTTTGCGCCCAGGCGGCAAGCTCCCGCGCATCATTCGAGCCCGCACGGTCCGCCGCCTGCTCGATCAATTGCACTCCGACGAGAACATCGACGGAAATATCCTGCCCGGCGTCGAATTTCTTTTTAATATCGCGGGTCCAGGTCTGGAACCGATCCACCCATGCCGATAGGGTGTAAAAGTGCCGCCCGATCGTGGAAACAGAGAATTGGCCGCTCCAGTGATCGTTCACTCCAGATAACATCGGCAATTCAACCCATTGTTTTTCGGTTTGGCTTCGCTGCTTCAATATTGCGCGAATTACATCGTGCCCATCGGTGAAAATATCGGCGGTAATTTCGACGCGTTCTCCGACGACGCGCTTGATTGGAAAACGGCCTCCGTCAATTTCAGGGTGGACATTCTCGATTATCACTTTCCGCGAGAACGTTGCGGTCACCGCCGCTCTTTCCAAAACCGCCATTATGAGGTTGACCTCGGAATCAGTATTTGTTGCACTTGTTAAAGATACAGGTTGCATCGGGCGGGGTTATTGCCGCCCCACAGTTTGCCCGAGCGATGACCTAACGTGTGCTCCTTTTGTAACTTGGCACGCAATTGGTCGTTCTCTAGAGTCAACATAGCGGAAGCGGCGTCAGGGCGGAGCTTTCGGCCACAGACGTGCATCTAATCATCAATAAACAGAGGGAAATGCGGCCACGCGTGAAATTTTTGTATACCTTCGGAACGAACTACACACGGTACGCGAGTATAGCGGCTTTCGTCGCTGCATCCATGTTCCCGGCCGCCGCTCAGACTTCCGCTTACCTGGCTCCCGGAACCACCGTTGCCGCCGACGTGGGTCAACCGAACGATTCCGTCCTTACTATCAAGAAGCGGGTCGACGAGGTTCATGTTCTCTTTATCGCCACTGACCGGCACGGAAAATTTGTTCGCAATCTAAACGAAGACGACTTTGCGTTTCTCGACGACAACAAGCCGCCACAGTCCATTAATAATTTTCTTCGCGAAACCGACTTGCCGTTACAACTCGGATTACTGATAGATACCAGCGGTTCGGTCCGCGGCCGCTTCGACTTTGAGCAGCAGGCAGCCGTTGATTTCTTGCAGCATACTTTACGCACGAACTATGACAAGGCTTTCGTAATGGGCTTTAACACCCGCAGCCTGGTTACGCAGGACTTCACCGATAACGTTTCCCTGCTCTCCGGGGGCGTAAATAGCCTGCGCTCCGGCGGAGGCACCGCGCTTTATGACGCGGTCTACCACGCTTGTCACGACAAATTCATGAAGGGTAGCAAGGATCCTGCCGATCGGCCCACGCGGCGCGCGATCATCATCGTGAGCGATGGGGAGGACAATCAGAGCGAGGTGAGCAAAGCCCAGGCGATCGAGATGGCGGAACGGGCCGAGGTCATCATCTACGCCATTTCAACCGACGACAGTGGATTGATTTTGCGTGGAGATAAAGTTCTGCAAGACCTCGCGGACGCGACCGGCGGCCGTGCGTTCTTTCCGTTCAAAATGAAGGATATTAAAAACTCTTTCTCCTCAATTGAAACCGAATTGCGCAGTCAATATGTAGTGTCCTATCTACCGGCCGACTTCGATGCCGATGGCCGTTATCGCTCGATCGAAATCACGGCCTTGAAAAAAGATCTGCAAGTCCGTGCACGCAAAGGGTATTACGCTCCCCGTCAATAGCATCCTTTCCAGCCTTAATCCACTCTAATGAGCAGGGATAAACGGTGTAGAATTGCCTGCGAGGGCACAACTCCACATGATTAACGTCCATCGAAAACTCATTTTGCTGTGTATGACGGCCTGCCTGCCCCTGCATGCCCAATCGGCACAGAAAGCCTCGCCTAGCAGGAAAGCCGAACCATCCCAGCAAATCACGGCTGCCCAGCCAGTTACAGCACAGGCGCCTCCCAGCCAGCTTTCCCTGGAGCAAATGCCCGCTAGCGCCCCTCAGGTTTCGTTCAAGAGCGGAGAACTGACAATCGTTGCCAAAAATGCCAGTCTGGGAGCGATTCTTGAGGCGGTGCAGACTCAGACCGGTGCAACTATCGATATGCCCGGAAGCGTGACCGAGCGGGTCGTGGGAGAGTTTGGTCCCGGGCCTTCCAGGGAAGTGCTGACGGCACTATTGAATGGATCGCATTTTAACTACGTATTGCTGGGATCGCCGCAAGATCCTAACTCGCTGGATAGGGTAGTGCTTATAGCGAAGGCCGCTGGCACGGAGGATACCGGTACCGCGCCTCAACCGGCTGGAAGCAGCGCCATGATGCTTCCCCGGCAAGGAAATATCGTTATTCCTTCCCAGGACGCTGACGACAACGCCGCCGACACCGAGGAAATGGCAGAACCCGACCCGAACGCGGCAACTGCTGATCAGTCCGGTGATCAACAAAATGCGCAGCCAGCGGTCAAGACTCCTCAGCAGTTGCTGCAAGAGCTACAGCGGCAACAACAAGCCCAACAGCAGGGACAAGCGGGACCGCCGCAAGGTGTGCCACAAATGCAGGGACGGCCGCCTCAATAGGATATCAGGACCAATAGCAGAAGGTGAGTCAGTCCCCGCTGGCTTGCGGCTCGCTGGTGGCAAAGGCCAATGGCGTGATTTGGGCGGGTGAAGATTGGTAAGACACGCTGTGCAGGATCATAATCACTATCCCATAAGCGGAGATGATTCCCAGCCCAACCACCGAAATTGAGGTAAGTGCGACGATCAGAATCGTAAAAAAGCTGCCCAAGTGCTCACCTTTTCGGCTTCTAAAATTTCTAAAGTGTTCTCTCAATCTATCCGCGTTGACGCTTGCAGCTATTGGCTACTAAGATACGTGAGTAGAACTGCGTACACCCACTTTCCAACATTTCTGTGGGCCCGTCCACGTTACGGAAGGACATTCTGACCCGTTTTTTATGCCAATCACCAAGATCACGGTGCGCGGGGCGCGCCAGCACAATTTAAAGAATATTGACGTCGAAATCCCACGCAATACCCTGACGGTGATTACAGGGTTGAGCGGATCGGGCAAGTCATCGCTCGCCTTCGACACGATTTATGCGGAGGGTCAGCGGCGCTACGTGGAAACGCTTTCGGCGTATGCGCGCCAGTTTTTGGATCAAATGGAGCGTCCCGACGTTGACGGCATAGACGGTCTCAGCCCGGCAATTTCCATCGAACAGAAAACTACCAGCCGCAGCCCGCGCTCCACGGTGGGCACAATCACGGAAATCTACGATTATCTTCGGCTCTTGTATTCCTCGATTGGCATCCCCCACTGCCCGCAGTGCGGCCATCCCATTTCCCGCCAATCGGCGGAACAGATTGTGCAGCGCGTAATGGCCTTGACTCCGGAGGACCGCATCATGATCCTCGCGCCGATTGTTCGCGGACGCAAAGGCGAATTCAAAAAAGAAATCGAAAAACTGGTGCAGCAGGGATTCACTCGCGGACGCATTGACGGCGAAATGGCGAACCTGGAAGACGACCTGCAACTGGATAAGCGGAAAAATCACACCATCGAAGTCGTTGTTGATCGCTTGCTGGTGAAACCGGGGATCGAGCATCGCCTGGAACTTTCCGTTGGATTGGCCATGAAGCTGGCTGGAGGGCTGGTGCAGTTAGCTGTGGTTGGAGGCGACGAACAGCTTTATTCGTCGCGCCTCGCCTGTCCGGATTGCGGCATTAGCGTTCCGCAGCTGGAGCCGAGATCGTTCTCGTTCAACAGCACTTACGGAGCATGTCCTGAGTGCCATGGTCTCGGCAACCGCTACGACTTTGATCCCGCCAAGGTGATCGTGGACTGGTCGAAGCCATTGCTGGAAGGCGGTCTGGGGCCAGGATCAGCGTCGCAAAACCTGCTCCACATGTTGAACATCACCGCCGCAAGTCACGGCATTAATCTCTCCACTCCATTCGAGAAATTCCCGGAGAAGACGCAAAATCTTCTTCTCCACGGAGAGGCCGGAAAGGGCAAGACAGGCTTCCGTGGAATTCTCGGATATCTGCGCCAGAATTTGGAAGAGGGCACATCAGAAAGCTATCGCGAGTCGCTGCTGGAATACATGTCGGCCACCGAATGTCCGGCATGCCAAGGCAGACGGCTGCGGCCCGAGAGTCTCGCCGTAAAAGTGAACAGCATGTCGATTGGCGATTTCACTGCTCTGCCAGTTTCGCGGTCGCTGTTGATGGCGCGAAAAATTAAACTTGCTGGACGCGAAGAAATTATCGCCGGACGCATCGTCTACGAAATTATCGAGCGGCTGCAATTTCTCGACAACGTAGGTCTGGGATACATCTCCCTCGATCGTTCCGCCGCAACGCTGTCTGGCGGCGAAGGCCAACGCATACGCCTCGCTACCCAGATCGGCTCAAAATTGCGAGGTGTCCTCTATGTGTTGGATGAGCCTTCTATCGGGCTACATCATCGCGACAACAACCGACTGCTGACGGCCTTGGAAGAATTGCGCGATCTGGGGAATACAGTGCTGGTGGTCGAACACGATGAAGAAACGATTCGCCGAGCCGATTACGTGATTGATCTGGGTCCAGGCGCTGGGCGCCATGGTGGGGAGCTGGTGGCTCATGGGACGCCGCAAGATATAGAAGACGCGCCAGGATCGCTCACCGGAGCGTACATATCGGGCAGGACGCAAATTCAAATGCCCCATGACCGCCGCCGCGAAGCTAATGGGACAGCCATCACGATTCTCGGCGCTCGCGAAAATAATCTGAAGAATTTGGATGTGCCTTTTCCTCTCGGGGTGATGACCGTGGTGACCGGCGTTTCGGGTTCAGGAAAATCCACGCTGGTGAATGATATTTTGTATGTCGCGCTGGCCAAGAAGCTTTACCGCTCCCGCGAAGAGCCTGGACTGCACAAAGCGTTGGTGGGGGCGGAACACATCGACAAAGTGATCCGCATCGATCAGTCCCCTATTGGGCGCACTCCCCGGTCGAACCCAGCGACCTATACCGGAGTCTTCGCGCACATTCGCGATCTGTATGCGATGCTGCCCGAGTCACGCGAGCGGGGATACAAGCCTGGGCGCTTTTCGTTCAACGTTGCCGGTGGCCGGTGCGAGGCCTGCCAGGGCGAAGGCCAGCGCCGCATCGAAATGAATTTTCTTCCCGATGTATATGTAGAGTGCGAAGTGTGTGGCGGCAGGCGTTATAACCGGGAAACCCTGGCGGTGGAGTATACGGGAAATTCCATCGCCGACCTGCTGGAAATGTCGATTGCCGACGCGCTGCCGATTCTGGAAAACATTCCGCAGGTAAAACAAAAGCTGCAAACTTTAGTAGATGTGGGACTCGGCTACGTTCACCTCGGGCAATCGGCCGTCACACTGTCTGGAGGGGAAGCGCAACGCATCAAGCTGGCCCGCGAATTGAGCAAGCGGCAAACCGGTAAAACTCTCTACCTGCTCGACGAACCCACCACCGGATTACACTTTGACGACGTCAATAAATTGCTGGAAGTCTTGCACCGCCTCACCGACCTGGGCAATACAATCATAATCATCGAACACAATCTCGACGTTATTCGCAGTGCGGATTGGATTATCGATCTCGGTCCCGAAGGCGGAGAAGAAGGCGGAAAACTGGTTGCTCAAGGGACGCCGGAGCAAGTTTCCAGAAACAGGAAATCCTACACCGGACAGGCATTAGCGCAATATTTCACCAACAGACAAACTCTCGAAGAAAGCAGAGTCTCCATAGCCTGACGCACGTGTGGCGCGGACACTCTTGCCCGCGGCTTTTCCTTTCAAATAAGTGTCCCCATCCCACAACCCGGAACTTGACCCGCTCCTGATAGAGGCGCCATCTGCGCTTCCCGCCGCAGCACCCCTCCGCGATCCGGTCTGGAGTGGTTGGGACGTTTTGAAGATTGCCATCTTCATGTTCATCAGCCCTCTCGTAATTGATATCCTGCTGGCGTTCGTCGCCCGCCAATTCGCGTTTTCGGGCCTGTCGTGGCAGCAGGCGGCACAGAAGCCGGTCGTCGAATTAAGCGCCGAGGTTTTGTCTTATGCTGTCGTCCTTTTCTTCATGATCGCTTTGATTGAAGGCCAATATCATCGCCGTTTTATTGAAGCGATTCATTGGAATTGGCCGACTAAGCTGTGGGGGCTAGCCGCCTCTGGCGCGGCACTGCTCATCGGACTACAAGTTCTTGCGCATTTCCTGCCCATCCCCAAAGATGTTCCGTTCGAGGAATTTTTCAAGCATCCCCTCGAAGCTTATCTCACTTCAATCCTGGCCATCAGCGTCGGACCATTGATGGAAGAGCTATTCTTCCGTGGATTTCTTTATCCCGTGCTAGCGCGCAGTTTGGGAGTAGCTTTCAGCGTTTTCCTAACCGCGTTCGCGTTTGGCATGTTGCACGCCATGCAGCTCGGGTTCGCATGGGGAGCGGTGTTTATTATCTTTCTAGTCGGCCTGGCGTTGACCATCGTTCGCGCCGTGACCAACTCTGTGGCGTGCAGTCTCATCGTCCATATTTCTTATAATTTCACGCTAACTGTGTTGACGTTTATCGGAACCGACGGTTTCCGCCATCTCGAAAGACTTAACACCTAAATTCGCGTGGTATCTTTTCTCATGCCCTCGGCTAAACAAGAACTGTTGGAACTGCTGGCGCAGAAGTCATTCCGCCTGGGACAATTCAAACTTTCTTCCGGAGGCAGCAGCGATTATTACGTCGATTGCCGCACCACAACTTTAGACGCCCGCGGCGCAAAACTCACAGGCCAGGTCTTCCTTGACGAAATTCATGCCCAGAGATGGAAGCCCGAAGCCATCGGCGGACTTACCATGGGCGCGGATCCAATTGTTGTAGCGGTCGCGATCGTGAGCGGAGAACTCAATGGCTTCCTGGTACGTAAAGCGGAGAAACAACATGGGACTGGACAACGCGTTGAAGGCTTCCGAAAGAAAGGCGCGCCCGTAATAATCGTGGACGACGTTTGCACGACCGGCTCATCCACCATTCAAGCCATCGAAGCCGCACGCGAATTTGGATTCGGAGTCCTCGGCGTAATGTGCCTGGTGGAACGAACCGAAGCGAATGGCCGGCCCAATGTTGAAAAGGCAGCTGCTGGCGTGCCCTTCGTTTCCATCTTTAGCGACAGAGACGTCCGCCAGCAACACCTGCGGCATCTATCAACTAAGAACTGCCAGGAACTGATTTGATCCAAACTCTTGAGTGGACTAAATCCGGCGTGCGCTTCATCGACCAGACGAAGCTACCCAACGAAGAGACTTACGTTACCTGTACGACACACCAGCAAGTCGCTGACGTGATCCGTAACATGGTGGTTCGCGGCGCGCCCGCAATAGGAGTTGCCGCGGCCATGGGGATTGCAGTTGGCGTAAGTAATTCCAAAGCTGATAATTTCTCCGCCCTGCAAAATGAGTTCGACGATATCTGCAAGCTGATCGGCGAGACGCGTCCCACGGCGGTAAATCTGTTTTGGGCCATCCGGCGGATGAGCGAGAAAGTCGAATCGCTCAATTCAAAACCGATTCCCGAGATAAAGCGATTGTTGATCGAGGAAGCACAGCGCATGCATGCCGAAGATATTGCCGCCAACCAGGCGATGGGGCGGTATGGAGCCACGCTGATGCCCGCCAGCGGCGGCGTGCTTACCCACTGCAATGCCGGGGCGCTTGCGACGTGCGGATATGGAACCGCTTTAGGAGTGATACGCGCTGCAATAGAACAGGGGAAGAAAATCCACGTCTATGCCGACGAGACCCGTCCTTTCCTGCAAGGTTCTCGTCTCACCGCGTGGGAGCTAATGAAAGATGGCATCCCCACGACAGTGATTTCAGACAATATGGCTGGCGCCATGATGCATCAAGGAAAGATCGGCGCCATTGTCGTGGGCGCCGATAGAATTGCCGCCAATGGAGACGTGGCCAACAAAATCGGGACCTACACTGTAGCAGTGCTGGCTAAAGAGAATGAAATTCCCTTTTACGTGGCCGCGCCGTTTTCTACTATCGATCTGGCGACACCAGACGGCAGCACTATCCCGATCGAACAGCGAAATTCGCGCGAGGTCACTCATTTTGCCGGAAAATTGGTCACACCGGAGGGCACTCAGGTCGAGAATCCTGCATTCGATGTCACCCCGGCCAAATATATAACCGCCATAGTCACCGAGCGCGGTATTGCCCGGCCACCCTATGCAGAGTCTTTTTCGCAATTGCTGCTAGCACCGGCGAAAGTTGGGACGTAAAGTTTGTCGCAGGTCAGGGAGTTACAGCTCACATTCAAAAGCGGCGGCAAAGATGTACGCCTCGATTGTTTCCTTCCCTCGCAATCTGAAAAGCAATTCCCGGCAGCGATTAGTTTGCACGGTTCAGGAGGAAACTACTTCGGCATGGCCGAACCTGCCCGAATGCTGGCGGCTGAAGGAATCGCTGTTTACATTCTGCACTATTTCGATCGCACGGACACCATTCG
>Ga0182015_10002214_pt1 | contig 24072 bp, 23 predicted proteins | sample 712P3MmetaG_FD_120478 | JGI IMG/M metagenome (GOLD analysis project Ga0182015, IMG submission 120478) | Permafrost microbial communities from Stordalen Mire, Sweden - 712P3M metaG | ecosystem: Environmental > Terrestrial > Soil > Wetlands > Permafrost | place: Sweden: Stordalen | collected...
CCAACGGCACCCTCACCGGCTACGGCGGCGGCCTACACCGCAAGCGTTGGCTCCTCGACCACGAACGCGCCACCCAATCAGTGCGTCTCTTCGAGTAGCACGGGAACTCCTGCCTGTGCTTTGGCGATGCAAAGGCACTGCTCAATCAGGCGGCTCAAAACGCCAAATACACTCCGCCCGCTTACGCTTCCGCAGGCTTAGCGCCGTCTCCCGCCGCTACAGTAGCAACCGCCTGCTTTCCCTTCGTAGTCGTAATCACCACCACGCTGACCAGCACAAACGATGTCCCTATAACCGTCCGTAGCCCCAGCGCCTCGCCACCAAAAAAATATCCAATTAAAACCGCCACTACCGGATTCACATACGCATAAGTCCCAACCTTGGTCGGCGACTCATGATGAATCAGCCAGACATAAGCCGTGAATCCAATGATTGAGCCCGCCACGATCAAATACAGCAGCGACCACCACACCGCCCGTGAGACGTTAGCTAGATGAAAATCCCGAAATTCGCCTGCCCCTCCCGCCAGGAGAGCCAGCATGATTCCCCCAACCAGCATTTGAACCCCGGAACTCATCGCCTTCGAAGGAGGAAGCGGAACTTTCCGCGTAAGCACCGAGGCCACCGACCACGTGATCGACGCGAAAATCAAAGCCAGCGCCCCAGCCCGATCGACCGGCGGCCCGCCAAGATTCAGCGAGCGGCTCATCAGCACCACTACTCCCGCGATTCCGATTAGCAATGCCACCGTCAAACGCGCCGTCAATTGCTGTGTCCGCAGAAAAACAATTTCCGAAAGCGCCATGAATACTGGAATCATCGCCAGCATCACCGCCGCAACGCCCGAAGGTACGCGCTGCTCCGCCCAAAACAACGACCCGTAATCGAGCACAAAAATGAAGACCGCGAGAAAACAAGCCGACGCCCATTCGCGTCCGCGCGGCAAACGTTCGCCTCGCAAAATCGCCCAACCGCAAACTACGAATCCCGCGGTTCCAAATCGCATCGCCGCCAGCAAAAACGGCGGCACCTCTCGCACTCCCACGCGGATCGCCAGAAACGTAGATCCCCAAACAAAATAAATAATTGCGAAAGCGAGGAGGGTCTTCCACGTCGGAGGTCGGACGCTGGTTTCCATGACAAATTATGCAGGCAACACACGCGCCACTTCTACTGGCGGGATGGCGCCTTGTACATCCAAATCGGCCTGATCCTTTCGAACAAAGAACGCACGGCGAGATCACAGGGAGCCCATGGCGGCGGCGCTTTCTCCGACCCTAGCCTGCAATCGCGTCCGGCGGTATCCTCAAGTCCGCCCGCGAGCATGTAGTGGCCGGTCTTGAGAGGTCATCCCGACCGGGGACACGAACTATCCTGTGAAGGCATTCAAGGTTGTAGAGGGCAAACTGAAGCCAGTCTCCAGACCGCTGCCCAAGGTGCGGCCGTGCTGGGCGCTTGTTCGCGTCCGGCTAGCGGGAATCTGCAACACCGACATCGAAATTCTGCGCGGCTATCACGCTTTTCGCGGCATTCCCGGACACGAATTCGTAGGCGTAGTTGCCGAAGTGCGCGGCGTTCCCGCGCGCGAGCGCGACAGCTGGATCGGGAAACGAGTCACCGGCGAAATCAACGTCGCCTGCGCCGCCCATGGCTACCGCCCCGTCTGCCGATTTTGCAGCCGCGGTCTCAAGACGCATTGCGCCCGCCGCACTGTGCTCGGCATCGTGAACCACGACGGAGCGTTCGCGGAGTATCTGGCGCTGCCTTTAGAAAATCTTCACCGCGTCTCCGATTCCATCACCGACGAGCAAGCTGTTTTCGTCGAGCCACTCGCAGCCGCATGCGAAATTCTCGAGCAGGTAAACGTCAGGGGACTGCGCAAAGCCGCCGTTCTCGGCGACGGGAAACTCGCGCAGCTCATCGCCCGTGTGCTGCGAACCGCAATTCCACGTGTGGTGATGTTTGGCAAACACGCCGACAAATTGTCACTAGCCCGCGGCGCCAAAATCGAAACCAAAACAGTAACCGGCGATGCGAGCGATCTCAAACGCATCAAGGAAAGTTTCGCGCTCGTAGTCGAAGCCACCGGCTCGCCGACGGGTCTTACGCTCGCTCAACACATGACCGAGCCGCGCGGCACGCTGGTCTTGAAATCCACATTCCACGGCGCTGCGCCGGTCGAGACCTGGCCCATCGTCGTGAAAGAAATCACCGTGACTGGCTCGCGTTGCGGTCCTTTCGCCAAAGCCATCGCCCTGCTGCGCTCCGGCAAAGTCGATCCCGAGCCGTTAATCACGCGCACCTTTTCGTTGAGCGAAGCGCCCGCTGCCATGCGGTTCGCCCAGGAACGAAGTGTCATGAAAGCCCTGTTAAGACCAGATTCGACCGAAACAATCTAAGGCCCTTAATTGCCGCGATGCGCTCTCACTCCGGCGACGTTCCGGCGGTATGCTTTCCATTGCAACGGTATGCTATTCCTTCCGGCGGTATACTGAGAGACCAGCCCCGAGGAGACACGCAATGGGGAATCCGCAACCTCTTGAGGTCGCGATGGATTTTATCAAGCGCATCAATGCTGGCGACGTAAACGCGTTGTGCGAATTGATGACCGAAGGGCACATTTTTCAGGATGCGCTGGGCAAGCGATTCATCGGCCGCGAAACGATGCGGCAAGGCTGGACCATGTATTTCAAGATGGTGTCCGACTACCAGGTCCATGCCGAGGAATTTTTTCAGACTGACGATCGGCTGGCAATTTTCGGGGCGGCCAGTGGACGGTATTCTGGCGGCGGAGCAGGGAACGGAAATTTTTGGGAAGTTCCGGCGGCTTGGCGCGCAGTGGTGCAGGGCGGACTGATTGCCGAGTGGCGCGTCTATGCGGACAATCAGCCGCTGCGAAAATTGATGGGAGACAGCGCCCCCTGAGTAAATCTGTGGGTTGAAACGAAAAGTCAAAAACGCTTTCGCACAGCTCGGACGCCGCTTTTCACACAGTCATGAACGAACGCGAACTACAGAAAATACTCGAATCGGTGCGCTCCGGAAAGGTTTCTCCGGCAAGCGCGCTGGAACGCTTGAAGCATCTTCCGTTTGAAGACCTTGGCTTCGCGAAAGTGGATCATCACCGTGCGTTGCGGCAGGGCTACGCTGAAGTGATTTTCGGGAAAGGCAAAACTCCCGAACAGGTAGCAGAAATCGTGCATGCAATGCTGCGGCACAAAGACAGCCGACACAATATTCTGATCACGCGAGCAAACGAGAAGATTTTCGCGGCGGTGCGCCGCGTCAACTTCGGCGGAAGCTCCGGAAAGGTTCCCGGCAGGAAATCGCGCGGCGGCGCCGAAAAGGCGCGCGGCAAAGAATCGGGAAGGCGCGCGGCGGAATTTCATCCGCTGTCTGGCGTAATTACCGTGAACCGCAGCAGCGAAATTACCGGCAAAGGCACGATCTTCATCGTTTCCGCTGGCACCAGTGATATTCCCGTCGCCGAAGAAGCTTTGCTGACGGCTCGCATGATGGGCAACACCGTCGAGCACCTTTACGACGTTGGTGTCGCAGGAATTCATCGCTTGCTGGAGCATCGCGAGAAATTGACGAAGGCGCGTGTGATCATTTGCGTCGCAGGAATGGAAGGCGCGCTGCCCAGCGTCGTCGGAGGATTGGTTGGCGTGCCGGTGATCGCGGTGCCCACCAGCACGGGTTACGGCGCTAGCTTCGGAGGAGTGGCCGCGTTGCTGGGTATGCTGAACAGTTGCGCGTCGAATGTGACGGTGGTGAACATCGACAATGGTTTCGGCGCCGCTTGCGTAGCGTCCTGCATCAATCGCTTGTAAGCGGCACGACTAGCAAAGGCGCGGCTGCAGTGGGCGCGACGAGGCTCGGCGCTGGTTGACATCCAAAACCGCGGTTGAGAGACTGCTTGTACCCGCACAAAATGCCGAAAACACAGGGACAAACCGTAACCGTGGGTGTGACCGGGGCCAGCGGCGCCATCCTCGCGCAAAAAGCGCTCGCTCTGTTGGAAGCCGACGCGCGCGTCGCGCGCGTGCATCTGGTGGTCACGGAAACCGGCCAGCGGCTCTTCGCCGAAGAACTTGGCATCTCCTCCGGCGATCTAAAGCAGTTGCCGGCGCGCATCCTCGGTGCTTCCGCCAAAAAGATCGAAGTGCTGGCCAACAAAGATGTCGGTGCGTCGATCGCTTCAGGAAGTTACGAAGTGGACGCCATGATTGTGATTCCCTGCTCAATGGGCACGCTGGCGGCGATCGCGAATGGCATCAGCGACGATCTGGTCGCGCGTGCCGGCGACGTGATGCTGAAGGAATCGCGCAAATTGGTGCTGTGCATCCGCGACACCCCATTTAATCGTGTGCATCTGGAAAATATGCTGCGCGCGCAGCAGGCTGGCGCGGTGATTATGCCCGCGATTCCATCCTTCTATCATCAGCCAAAGACGATCGACGATCTGGTGACCCAGTACGCCTGTCGGGTGTTGTCGCAGATCGGTTTGCCACAGGACGACATGTACCGGTGGACGGGACACGGTTCCTCGAGAGAAGCAAAGGCATGAAGACTGTTCAACACAGAGGGCGCAGAGTTCACAGAGGCAGAAAAAGCGATATTCCTGTTTTCTCTGTTTGCTCTGCGCCCTCTGTGTTGAATTCTTTTTTCTGGCTATGACGACGAATCGGATCCGCACTGTGCTGGAGATGATCAAGTTTGAGCACTCGGTGTTTGCGCTGCCGTTCGCGCTGACTGGCGCGCTGCTGGCGGCGCGGGCTACGCATCAGCCTCCCAATGGATGGCCGACGCTGCGACAAATCGCGTGGATTATCGTTGCGATGGTGGCGGCGCGGTCCGCGGCGATGACAATGAATCGCATCGCCGATCTTCGCTATGACCGCGAGAATCCGCGCACGAAGCTGCGCGCTCTTGCTACCGGCGCGCTTTCTGTCTCTTTCGCGTGGATTTTTACGCTGATCGCGATTGCGGTCTTTTTGATCGCAGCCTGGCAATTGAATCCGCTGGCGCTCAAGCTCGCGCCACTCGCGCTGGCAATTCTCTTTTTCTATTCGTTTACCAAGCGTTTCACGAACTGGTCGCACCTTTTTCTTGGTTTCGCGCTGGGGATGTCTCCGGCGGCGGCGTGGATTGCGATTACCGGCGGACTCGACTGGCGCATGCTCATTCTCTGCGCCGCAGTGACACTCTGGGTTGGCGGCTTTGATGTCCTCTACGCTTGCCAGGATATCGATTACGACCGCAGTGCCGGGCTTTACTCTATTCCGAAACGATTCGGGATCGCCAATGCATTGATGGTCGCCCGCATCATGCACGTTGGTGTCGTGGGCCTATTGGCGTGGCTGGCGGCAAGTTTCGCGCTGCCCTGGCCGGCGTGGGCCGGAATCGCTGTTGTGGCCACGCTGCTGGCCTACGAGCATTCCCTTGTCAAAGCGGACGACCTCAGCAAGCTGGACGCTGCGTTTTTCGCCATGAACGGTTATATTAGTATGTCGTTCCTGCTGTTCTGGGGCGCTGCCACAGCGGTTTGGCACGTTTGAACTTTTTGAAATTTGTGAAGTGAAAATGGCTGAACTGACGATTACAGACGCGCGGCTGAAACCCATCGCGAGCAAAGTGCTAACGGGCGAGCGGCTGTCAATTGACGACGGTATCCTGCTGTACCGCTCGCCGGATTTGCTGGCGGTCGGCTGGCTGGCGAACCACGTGCGCGAGAAGCGCCACGGAAACATCACCTATTTCAACGTCAATCGGCACATCAATCCCACGAATGTTTGCGTCGCACATTGCAAACTCTGCGCGTTTGGCCGCGACGCGAGTTCGCCCGGTGCATACACTTTTGCGTTGGAAGAAATTTACCAACGCGCCGAGCAAGGGGTCCGAGAAGGCGCCACCGAATTTCACATCGTCGGCGGCCTGCACCCCGATTTGTCATTCGACCACTACCTCGAGATGGTTCGCGGCCTGAAACAGCGATGCCCCACCGTGCACCTGAAAGCTTTCACGATGGTGGAGGTTCATTTCTTTTCGCGGCTGGCCAAAATTTCGATCGAAGAAGTGCTGCAAAAAATGAAGGAAGCCGGCGTGGACTCCTGTCCCGGCGGCGGCGCCGAAATTTTCCACCCGCGCGTACGCAAAATTATCTGCGACCACAAGACCAGCGGCCAGATGTGGCTGAATACCGCGCAGAAGGCCCACCAGGCGGGCTTGCATTCCAACGCAACCATGCTCTACGGTCACGTAGAGAACGAAGAAGAGCGCGTCGATCACCTTGTCAAGCTGCGCGAGTTGCAGGATGAAACGCATGGGTTCGTTGCGTTCATCCCGCTGGCGTTTCATCCGGACAATACGGCGCTATCGCACATCCCGAAGACCAGCGGCTATCTCGATTTGCGGAGCATTGCGGTATCGCGGCTGATGCTGGACAATTTCGAGCATATTAAAGCGTACTGGATCATGCTGACGCCCAGCATCGCGCAGATCGCACTGCGATTCGGGGCCAACGATCTCGACGGCACGGTGGTTGAAGAAAAGATTTATCACGATGCTGGCGCCAAGACCGATGAGTTCACGCCCCGCGCCGAGCTCGAACGACTGATTCGCGCCGCCGGCCGGGTGCCTGTCGAGCGCGACACGCTGTACCGGCCCGTCGACCGCTCGAAGATGCCGCCGATCGTCGCACCGCCGCCAGCTGGCCTGGTTTCCCTTACCCTCAACGTGTAGTCCCGGCGCATGCCCGAACTTCCCCACGCTCCAGGAGAAATCATCTCGTATATTGAGATGTGCCAAGCATGGAGCGCAAGTTTACAGCGAGGTATGAACTTCCATCTGCGACCGGATCGCAGCGTCATTTTGATGAGCCGACGATCCAATGCGCCTTACCGCGATCGAATTGAACAGGACGGACGCGTGATTATCTATGAAGGGCATGATAAGCCACGGCAGTCGGCGGAGTTTGATCCAAAGTCTGTCGATCAGCCTCGGTCCACACCAGGTGGAAAGTTGACTCAAAATGGGCTATTTGCGGAGGCTGCAGCAGCGTTCAAGAAGGGCCAACGCAATCATGAATTAATTGCCGTCTACGAAAAGATCCATGGTGGGATTTGGGCATTCAACGGGATGTTCAACCTGACCGATAGTTGGATCGAGAGGGATGAGAAAAGGCACGTCTTCAAGTTTCGTCTCGAGATCGCTACTGATCGGGATGACGCTTTGCGGAATCGAATCACTGAACTAGATGACAATCGCGTCATTCCGTCGCTCGTTAAACTTGAAGTATGGAAACGCGATAACGGTTCTTGCGTGTTGTGTGGAGAAAAAAAGAACCTCCATTTTGACCACGACCTTCCGTATTCCAAGGGTGGGACCTCGCTGGTCGCTGGAAATATTCGCCTTCTATGCGCAAGGCACAATTTGAGTAAGGGCGCAAAGATTGAATAGGTCTGCCTACAAAGCGAGCGTTCTACTTCCCGCACTAACCTATGCGCGTGGGGGCTCAGAGTTGTGAAAACGATAATTTTGTTAGCCATCTCCAACATATTCATGACCTTTGCCTGGTATGGGCATTTGAAGTATCGAAGCGAGGCGCTTTGGAAAGTGATCGCTGTGAGCTGGGGGATCGCTTTCTTTGAGTATTGTTTTCAGGTGCCCGCGAATCGGATCGGATCGTATGAATTCTCGGCGGCGCAGTTGAAGACCATTCAGGAGTTTATAACTCTGACGGTGTTTTCTGTTTTTTCGGTTTTCTATCTTGGCGAGAAGATGACTTGGAATTACGGGGCAGGATTCGCTTGCATGGTGTTGGGTGTGTTTTTTGTTTTTCACAAGTGGTCGTAGAAAAGAGAGCGGTACCGGCCTTTTGTGTCCCCACGAGCCAGGCCGCGCTTACATATTGCCAGGGTCCCTCCACTTCGCGGCCCGGCGCTCACAAACCGAGCGCAAGAAAAAGCCGGGCCGCTCCGGTCGGGATGACAATACGACGGATTCGGCTCGAGGTTGACGGGTGGATGACGACGAAACCGATCTAAAGATCGGCCACTACAGAGGCACCGGTCGCCCCTTCGGGGCTCGGAGCGAGTGATCGGCAGGCTGTTACAACGGCTTCGGACTCCAGACTACGACGTCTTGGCGACGGGAAAAGTGGAGCAAAGGGCTGGCGGAGGGAAGAGTTATGCCTGCAGCCTCGGTCATCGAGGCTTGTTGGAAAGTGGCTTCGGCGATTTGCAGCGGCCACGGTGCGTGGTGGATTTCGCCGCGAAGAATGCGGCCGCCGGGGGCTGTCGCGTAGAGGCAGTAGCGCTCGGTTAGGAAATGTTCGAGCGTGTTGGGCAGCGGCTCGCAGACTTCGCCGACTGGACGATATTTTGCCCGCAGAACCGCGGGACTTGCGTCGCGATGGGTTCGTTCGCTGTCGTAGTGAATCCAACCGTCGCGGTCTTCACACTTCATGCGCGCGCGGAAATACGGAAGATGGAACCAGGCGCGGGCAATCGCGACGGCAATGGGATTTCGCGCGTCGAGGCTGAAAAACCAGACGCCGGGCTTGCCATCGGCGACCACGTAGGTGCGAACGTTCAACTCGGGGAACGCAGAGAGACGAGGCAAGGCGGGCGTTTTTCTGAGGCGTACGCCGGACATGCGAAAGGGGACGACGGCGATCCAGGCTTGGCCTTCAAAGGTGTCAATTTCGAGCGCGGCGGGAATTTGCGGGAGTGACAACGCGCGTAACAATGTGGCGTTGATGCGCCAGTGAGCGAAAAGCAAATCGCGCCAGGACTGTGCCATGATCCACGGTTCGGCCAGCAAGGGCCAAGGGCGGTGCGTGATCCTGTCCAACGCGTTGGGCATCCTAGTGAACGGGTCGCGTCTCAACAGCGTCCCCAAGATAAATATACCCTTCCCAAGAGCGGCGGAATCGAATTGTGAGAATTGCAATCATTCAAAAAGGCTGAAGCTGCAAAAAGGAGCAACATCATGCAACGCAAAGCAAGCGCGGTTTGGCAAGGCGATCTCAAGGGCGGCAAAGGAACGATTTCCACCGATAGCGGCACACTGAAGCAGGCGCAATATTCGTTCAGCACGCGGTTTGAGAATGGGGTGGGGACGAATCCAGAGGAATTGCTGGCGGCCGCGCATGCGGGTTGTTTTACGATGGCGGTTTCGGCGCAACTCGGTGGCCTGGGACTGACGCCGGAGAAACTGGAAACCACCGCGACGGTCACGCTCGAGAAAGTCGGCGACGGATTCAGCATCACGAAGAGCCATCTGGACTTGGTCGCGCGCGTTCCCGGTGCAGACAAAGCCAAATTTGATGCCGCGGTGAAAAACGCCGAAACGGGTTGCCCCGTTTCTAAACTTTTCAGAGCGGAGATTTCCGTGACGGCGCGCCTGGAGTCCTAGGGCGTAGCTGCTTTTTCGCATTCTGCGCAGCCAAAACGTACAATGTCGTCCATGATTCCAGTTCCGGCGCCTTCCTCACGGGCATCGCGATATTTTTCATTGTGATCTGGGACGCGTTCGAGTCTGTGATCCTGCCGCGCCGGGTGACGCGAAAATTTCGCCTGACGCGTGCTTTTTACAGGATCACGTGGCAAAGCTCGAGGTTTCTGGTGAGTTTGCTGCCGTCACGCAAGACGCGCGAGACGTTACTCGGTTTCTACGGCCCGATATCGCTGCTGGTATTGATTGGCGTGTGGGCCGTGGGACTGGTGCTGGGATTCGGATTGATGCAGTTTGGGGCGGGCTCGGCCGTGAACGTTGCCGGGAACCAGCCCAGTCTTTGGACCGATTTCTATCTGAGCGGGACGACGTTTTTTACGCTTGGGCTTGGCGATGTGGTTCCGCGTTCGGGACTGGCGCGCGCGCTGGTGGTTGCCGAGGCTGGTTTTGGGTTCGGCTTTCTGGCGGCGATCATCGGGTATCTGCCATTTATTTACGGATCGTTCTCGAAGCGCGAAGTGGAGATTTCGCTGCTGGACTCACGCGCGGGAACGCCGCCGACCGCTGGAGAACTACTTCGGCGTCACAGCTACGAGGGCGGCCGGGAAGCGCTTCGTGAGTTGCTGAAGGATTGGGAATTGTGGTGCGCCGAACTGATGGAGAGCCATCTTTCCTATCCGGTGTTGGCATTTTTCAGATCGCAGCACGACAACCAATCGTGGATCGCGGCGCTGACGGCGATTTTGGATGCGTGCGCGCTGCTGAAGGTGGGTATCGACGGCGCGTGCGAACGCCAGGCACAACTGACCTTCGCGATCGCGCGGCACGCGGTCGTTGACCTGTCGCAGGTTTTCGGCACACAGCCGCGCGTGCTCCCCAATGACCGTCTTTCGCCGTCGGATTTGGGACGATTGCGCGCGACGCTGGCGGAAAACGGCATGCGCCTCCGCGATGGTACGGAAGCAGAGCAGCAACTCGTCGCGGTCCGCAGCACGTACGAACCCTATATCTACGCGCTGGCAACGTACTTGAATCAGACTCTGCCTGCGTGGATTCCGCAGTCCAAGGGAAAAGACAATTGGCAGACGACCGCCTGGGGCGAGGCGGCCGGGCTGGTCGGGAAAAAAGTGGAAACGGTTGCGGCCGACGATCATTTTTGAGCCTGACGCTGCTTGCAGAGCATCACCGAATTTCTGTAATTTAACAATTCATTGAGCGGTTCGAGGAGAACGATGAAAGCTATTCGCGTTCATGAGTTTGGTGGTCCCGAAAATCTGAAGTACGAAGAAATTCCCACGCCTAAGCCGGGCGCAGGCGAAGTGCTGGTGAAGATTCACGCGGCGGGCGTGAATCCTTACGATACGTATATGCGCACGGGAACGTATGCCATCAAGCCACCATTGCCGTACACGCCGGGATCGGACGCCGCCGGCGTTGTGGAGGCGGTGGGCAGCGGCGTGACGAAACTGAAGCCGGGCGATCGCGTGTACACGGCGAAGACGATCACTGGAGCTTATGCGGAGTACGCGCTGACGCTCGCAGACCAGGCGCAAAAGTTGCCCGACAACATTACGTTTGATCAGGGCGCGGGGATTTGGGTGCCGTACGGCACCGCGTATCACGCACTGAAGCAGGAAGCGAAGGGCCGGGCGGGAGAAATTGTTTTGATTCACGGCGCCAGCGGCGGTGTGGGCACGGCAGCTGTGCAAATCGCACGTGCGGAAGGACTTACGGTATTCGGCACCGCCGGTAGCGACAAGGGACTCGATCACGTGAAGAAAGAAGGCGCGCATCAGGTTTTCAATCACACCAAAGCCGGGTACACCGACGAGATCATGAAGGCGACCGGCGGACGTGGCGTCGATATCGTGCTTGAGATGCTTGCGAACGTGAATCTCGCGGCGGATTTGAAGATGCTTGCGGTGCACGGGCGCGTGATCGTGATCGGAAACCGCGGGGAAATCAGCATCAACCCGCGCGACTTGATGGCGCGACGCGCGTCGGTTCGCGGATTCACGCTGTGGGCGACGACGGACGCGGAAACTGCGGAAATTCATGCGGGATTGCGCGTGGGTTTCGAGAACGGCACGCTGCGCCCGATCGTTGGCAAAGAGATTCCGCTGGCGGAAGCGGCGCGGGCGCACAAGGAAGTGCTCGCCCCTGGCGCGCACGCCAAGATCATTTTGGTGCCGTAGTCTCCGGCCAGTTGTTGCAGCCTTCGTCCTACAACGGAATGGTACCCGCATGGCGTTGACTGCTGCGACGGCCACCGTATAATCAATTGGGTTACTTCTGAACGGATCCGAACCTCATTTGGGACTAGAACGCCTCATCGTCTTTGCGCACTTCCCTAGCTCGATGCTGCTTGCGGCACACTCGATTTCTGTCGGCCGGTATTGGCACAAACTCACCGACAAGACGTTTACGGGCATCTATCACGCCAATTTTTTCGACCTGGCGATGATGATTCCTTACTTCATCGTGTTATTCGTGCTGGCGATTTATGGGATGCATCGCTACTGGCTGGTCTACGACTACTACAAGTACGCGAAGAATGTGCCTGGCCCTGCGCCGCAGGTCACCACGTGGCCGCGGGTCACGATCCAACTCCCCATCTTCAACGAACGCTACGTGATCGAACGGCTGGTCGAAGCTATTTCGGCGTTCGACTACCCGCACGAACTTCTCGACATCCAGGTTCTCGACGATTCCACCGACGAAACCCAGCAGGTTGCCAGCGATGTCGTGGAGCGATTCGCCGCTCAGGGCTTGCCGATAAGCTACATCCATCGAACGAATCGCGAAGGCTACAAAGCCGGCGCGCTGGAAAATGGACTCAAGACATCGCGCGGCGAATTTGTTGCGATCTTCGACGCGGATTTTATTCCTGAACCGACTTTTCTGCGGCGCACGATTCCTTATTTTCAAAACAAAACCATCGGCATGGTGCAGACGCGGTGGACCTATCTGAACCGCGACTATTCGCTGCTGACGCAGGTGGAGACGATTCTGCTCGACGGGCATTTCGTCGTGGAGCACGGCGCTCGCTCGCGGCGGGGCAATTTTTTCAATTTTAACGGCACGGCGGGAGTTTGGCGCCGGCAGGCGATCGAAGATGCTGGCGGCTGGCAGCACGACACGCTGACCGAGGACACCGACCTTTCTTACCGCGCGCAGCTTTTCGGCTGGAAATTTCTATATTTGCCGGATATCGAGTGCGCTTCCGAACTGCCCATCGACATGAACGGCTTCAAAGCGCAGCAGGCGCGCTGGGCCAAGGGGCTGATGCAGACGGCGAAGAAAATTCTGCCTAAAGTTTTTGCGTCAAAAGCGCCCTGGTACGTGAAAGCCGAGGCTTTCTTCCATCTCACGGCCAACATCAGCTATCCGTTGATGGTCTTGTTGTCGACGATGCTGCTTCCCGCCATGATCGTGCGTTTCTATCAAGGGTGGTTCCAGATGGTGGTCATCGACCTACCGCTGTTTCTGGCATCGACGTGTTCGATTTCGAGTTTTTATCTGGTGGCGCAAAGGGAGCTTCGCCCGAAAACGTGGTGGCGCACGTTCCTCTACATGCCCTTCGTGATGGCTACCGGGATCGGAATTTCCGTGCGCAATGCGCAAGCGGTGCTCGAAGCGATCGTGGGCAAAAAAAGCGAGTTCGCGCGGACGCCGAAATACAAAATCGAAGGCAAGAAAGACACTTTCGTCTCGAAAAAATATCGCATCAAAGCTGGCTGGATGCCCTACGCCGAGGTTTTGCTGGGCATGTACTTCGCTCTCACGGTGGTCTACGCGGTCCTAAACGAAAATTACGCCACGGTTCCGTTTCTGCTGCTCTTCGTTTGGGGCTATCTCTACACCGGGTTCATGTCTCTCGGACAAAGCTACTTCGCCCATCTGCGTTTCGACGTGAACCCTGCCGAAATGCGTCCCGCCGCTTCCGGCGCGCCAGGCTTCTAGTCTCACTCATCGCGAAAAACAAAAGCTCCGGGACCGCAGCGGGGTGCGTGCGTGTCCCGGAGCTCTATGGCGCGCGAAGCTGTTCAGTGGGTCGTCGCGCCAGAGGTCGATGGGTATCTCCTCATGGAAGGATGCAAGCGCTGTTCGCGTCGCGTTGCGACCTTCGCGCACAAGAAAATCGACCCCGTGCCAATCATCAAAATCAGCGTCAGCAGTCCGTCCTCAATCGAGAATCCTGCCAGGGTCGCTTCTTGCTGCGTTGGCTGGCTGGTCTCGATCGCCTCCGGCCCGGCCGCGCTTCGCATCGGAGCGCCCTTCGTTACCCCGTTCGACGCCGCAACGGCAACCACCGACTCCTGAGCGGCTGGCGTTGTGGGATTGACATCAAACGTATCAGGCTGGGCGTCCGCCTGAGCTCGGACCGGGCCTGCTGCCAGCAACAGGGCGGCTGTGAATCCAATAGCCAGCACCGGTATGCGAATTGGGTTCTGTATTTTCATCACGGCCCCCTCAGTAAATTACCTTTCCCCTCGCGACGCCTTACAGGGTTGCAAGCGAGGTGCCAGATGGATGCAGAAAGGGGTGGAAAATCAGGAAATACGCAAACTCATTGAATCGAAGAGGTTTATGCGCAGCCTGGTGCGGAGAAAAATCCGGCGGCGGCGATCAACTCCCCAATGACGACTAGCCTCATGGATAGCCCTCTATCCGTTCGGATAGTGAAACTTGGCCGCGGCAGCCACTTACTCGAACTCAAACAGCACAATTTCGGGCTGCGAACCAACACGCAGCGGAGGACCCCAAGTCCCGGCTCCACTCGACGTATACACCAGCATGTCACCGATGCGATTCAAGCCGTATACGAATTCCCGGTACATCCGAGTGGCAAGCCAAGTGTAAGGAATGAATTGCCCCAAGTGCGTGTGTCCGGAAACTTGCAGTCCGAATCCCGCAGCTTCCGCCACTGCGACGTGATCGGGCGCATGGGTCAGGAGCACGCTCGCGCGCTCACGATCGAGCCCGATCGTCTCCAGCACCGAACCAAAATGCCGCGCGTGCGTAGCGTGCTTGTAGGGCACGCCGACAATCTGCAATCCGTCGATCTCCGCCTTCTCGTTATCGAGCACGCGCACACCGGACGCGCGCACCGCTTCCAGAAATCTCGTCGAATCGCGAAATTCCTCGTGGTTCCCTTCCACAAAAAACGTACCCAGCGGCGGATTCAGCCCCTTCAGCGGCGAAGCGGCATGCCTGGCGTCGACCGCGGTGCCGTCGTACAGGTCTCCGGCGATCCACACGATGTCGGGCTTCAGCCCGTTGATCGCCGCCGTCATCCTGCGCGCGAAGCCGATATTTTTGACGTGGCCCAAATGCATATCGGTGATCAACGCTGCCTTCCTGCCCCGCCACGACTCCGGCAAATTCGGCAGCTTGATGCTGACCCGTCGAATACGCGTCCACGCAGCATTGATCACGCCGTACGCGCTAATGACCGCCGCAAAGCCGAACGCCACCACGTCCAGCAATCGCCCGTCGACGTTCGCGCCCGCAAGGCGAACTCCGCCATAAATCACCCAGCAAGCACAAGCGGCAAAAAAGAGGAAGCTCAAGGCACCCAGCCAGATCGCGGCAAGGGTATATAGCCACCGCAACACCAGATTGTTATAGCGGAACGCGAGTAGCGACGTAGCCAGAAAACTGACCGAGAGAATCCCCAGCACCAGTCGCAACGGCGAAATACCAGGAGCATCCGGCGCCTGCCAGAAGTAACTCAAGGTCTCGTACAAAAAGATATGCCCCAGAATCAACACAGACTGAAAAATCGCAATGAACACAACCAAGCGGGATCTCATCCAATATTTGATGATCCGGAACCGAAATCGTGTACAAGTGCCCTATCTCGGCTACAATTCTCCCGCTCTGTATCGCCGTTTCCCGCACAGTTGGCGACGGAACGGAACCGGACGCCCTTCCGGTCGGAACTATCGTGGTGGCGAGGTGAAGGTATGAGTGGTCGCTCGGTGAGACAGTCGTTGTGTCAATTTGCTTGGTTTTGCAGTGCGTTGGTCATGGCAGCTGCGGGGTTGGCGCTTACGCCTCCCGCAAGCCACGCGCAGCAACGCCGCGAGCGCGAACCGAATAGCGCGTATGCCACGCGCCGCGCAAAGCTCGCCGCCGAGGTGGACTCGCCGATCGTTCTGTGGGGCTTCTCTGGCCGAGAGGAAGTCTCCGAGGCTTACGTCTTCGCGCAGGAGGAAAATTTCTACTATCTGACCGGGCACAACGAGGAAGGGGCGGCGCTGATCATCTGGCCCTCTGCGCAAGCCGCGTCCGGCGAACCGGCATCGCCGAGTAACAGCGACACTCTTTTTCTTCCCGCCAAGGACCCCGCAAAAGAAAAATGGAACGGCGTTCGCATGTCGCCATCCGACCCGGGCATCGAAGCTCGCACCGGCTTTCCTTCCGTGAAGTCCTTTGGCGAGCTGCGCGCCACCGTCGAGAGGCTCGCCAAAAACTACCCGAACGTAGACACTATTCTTCCCTACGAATCCGAAATGGGCGGCTACCCGCACGAAAAGGACGTTGTGGACTGGCTGCAGCTCGCCGCGCCTCAACTTAAGGTCAAGGACGTTCGCCAGCAAATCTACACGCTCCGCCAGATTAAATCGCCTAGCGAACTCGCGTTCCTTAGGCAGGCCATCGACCTATCACTCGACGCTCACCTCGAAGCCATGAAGATGATGCGCCCCGGCCTCTACGAATATCAGATTGCCGCGAAAATGGTGGATGTCCACGCTATGGGCGGCTCGGAAGCGGAAGGTTACGCTCCAATCGTCGGCGCCGGCCCCAATTCCACAGCGCTGCACTACGACAAACTTTCGCGGCACATCGAAGACGGCGACATTGTGGTAATGGACGTCGGCGCGCAATATTCCGGCTACTCCGCGGACATCACGCGCACTATCCCCGCAAACGGCAAATTCACGCCGAGGCAGCGCGAAATCTACGAAATCGTCCTGGGAGCGCAGAACGCGGCGATGGCAGCGTTAAAGCCTGGAATGGATTTATGCCGCAAAGGCGACAAGAGCGTCTACAAAATTTCCTACGAATACATCAATTCGCACGGCAAGGATTTGCACGGCAAATCCTTAGGCCAGTATTTCATCCACGGACTAGGGCACGACATCGGCCTGAACGTGCATGACCCGGGCGAATACTGCAAGCCCCTCGAAGCTGGGATGGTCGTGACCATGGAGCCGGGCATTTACATCCCCGAGGAAAATCTTGGCGTGCGCATCGAAGATGATGTCCTGATCACGGGTACCGGTTATAAGTCTCTGAGTGAGCGCCTGCCCCGCAATCCCGACGAAATTGAAAAAATCATGGCTGACGGTGCAGCCGAGCGTGGCCAGGACGCGAAGAAGCACAGCGATTGACCGTCTCGAATCCGCGCCGCTATACTGGTAGTTCGCGCTGAACGTAAAATTCGCGCCAGCGTGCCTCGAGTCATTCCGCGCGCTGCCGTACGCAGGTCCACGAGCCGCTAGCAGGAATTTCCGAAATTTAGAACGTTTGACAGGGAGCGGTCGAACCCGTGCGCGGGGTTCGCAGAAAACATGAGCAGCACGAAAGCCACACAACTTCGCCCCGGCATGGTGATCCAGCACGAAAACCAGCTATATACGGTGTTCAGCGTCGATCACCGCACGCCGGGAAATAAACGCGGTTCGATGCAGACGCGCCTGAAGAATCTGCGCACCGGCACGATGATCGACTACCGGTTCCGCGCCGAAGAATTCGTGGATCGCGCCATCCTGGATTCCGTGGAGTTTGAATACCTCTACAATGAAGGCGACGATTTTCATTTCATGAACACGGAAACCTACGAGCAAATGCACCTGACCCGTGAATCGCTCGGCGAAACGGTGTACTACCTGATTCCCAATACCGTGGTCAAAATCGAATTTTTCGAAGAGAAAGCCATCGGCGTCGACCTGCCCGACACCATGGATTTGAAAGTGATCCAAACCGAGCCCACACTCCAGAAGGCGACCGCCAGCGCAGTCGGCAAACCCGCCACACTGGAAACCGGCTTGGTGGTACAAGTACCGCCATTCGTAAACGAAGGCGACCGCATCAGGGTCGACACATCGGAAGCGCGCTACGTGCAGCGGGTGGAATAACTACGAGATTTGCGGTCCAAATTCGAGTTTGTGGGGTAGACTTTAACTTCCGCCTCCGCAGCTGAGCTCGGCATACGCTGAATTCAGAAGAGGCGAAAAGGCGTGACCGGGGCAACCCGATCGCGCCTTCGCTTTTGTAGGCGCCAATTCCTGTTTCTTTTACTCGAACTGACTTCTAAGCCTTGTTGCTAAGCGACCTTCCGAACGTCGACTCTTCGCCGGCAGGATGCGGCCCAAAGACCCGGTCGAAAATCGCATCCACGTAACGCAGTTGGCGCTGCAAATCGAACGTGTGCGCGAGCGCCTCGGCGTCCAGATATTTCGTAATCCGCGCATCGCCGGCCACGCGGTCGCGAAAGCTGGAATCGCTCTCCCACGCAACCATAGCGTTTTCCTGCACCGCTTTGTAGGCTTCGTCGCGCGGCATGCCCTTCTCGATCACGTCCTGCAAAAGTTGGCCCGAGTAAACCAGTCCCTTCGTGGACTCGAGGTTGTGCAGCATGCGCTGCGGAAATACCCGCATTTCGCCGATGATGGTGGTCATCTTTGCGAGCATGTAGTCCACCAGGATCGTGGAATCCGGCAGAATGACGCGCTCTACGGAACTGTGTGAAATATCCCGCTCATGCCAAAGCGCCACGTTTTCGTAAGCCGCCATCATGTTCGAACGCACCAGCCGCGCCAGCCCACCGACCTGCTCGCAGCTAACCGGATTGCGTTTGTGCGGCATCGCGGAACTCCCGCGCTGCTCCCCGCCGAAGGGTTCCTCGGCTTCGCGAACTTCCGTACGCTGCAAATGGCGGATTTCCAGCGCGATTTTCTCCAGCGTGGCGGCAATCAGCGCCAGCGAGCTGACATATTGTGCGTGGCGGTCGCGCTGAATCACCTGCGACGCCACCGGCGCCACCGCAAGTCCCAGCCTCTTGCAAATGCGCGCCTCCATCTCCGGGCCAAGATGCGAAGCGTTGCCGACGGCTCCTGAAATCTTGCCGATGGCCATCTGCGCCGCGGCATCGCGAAATCGGGTGATGTTGCGCTGATTCTCCGCGAACCAGTTCGCGATCTTCAGTCCAAACGTGATCGGCTCGGCATGAATCCCATGAGTACGGCCGATTTGCGGCGTACTGCGAAACTGGTGCGCGCGCAAATCCAGAATTTCTCCGAAAATGACCAAATCTCGCTCGATTAGGTGAGAAGCATCGCGGATCAACAGCGCTTGCGCAGTGTCCACCACGTCATTCGAGGTCATCCCGTAATGCAGCCACCGTGCCGCTGCAGGATCGCCGACCGTCTCGCCCACCGCCATGGTGAAGGCAATGACGTCATGCTTCACGCGCGATTCGATTTCGTTGATCCGCGCGGCGTCGGCCTTGGCCCGTGTGCGCAGAGCTTCGGCAGCCTCTTTCGGGACCAACCCAGCTTCCGCGAGCGTTTCCGTCGCGGCCAACTCGACCTCCAGCCACTTGGCGTATTTGTTCGCGTCGCTCCAGACGCGGCCCATTTCCGGGCGGGTATAGCGTGGAATCAATCCAACCCCCTGAAACTCTCGTGAAATGCACGACTTCCGGGGTCATCATACCGTATCCGGCCGAGGGACGCAGCGCGGCCCCTCTTTTGGCCCCGCGAATCTCGTAGAACAGACCTAACCGCAACCCTGAAATCCTGTCTAATGAAGCGGATGAGGCAGAGCGTGGAAGCCACTGGTGACAGTGACGCCATCGCCGTCGAGCGAACGCTCGCGGGCGATCGCGACGCTTATCGCGTTCTGGTCGAACGCCACAGCCGCAACGTGTTTCGCCTCGCCTATCGCATGACCGGCAATCAACACGACGCGGAAGAAGTGGTGCAGGAGGCGTTTTTGCGCGCATATCAAAAACTCAGCCAGTTTGCTGCCCGCGCCAATTTTGGCACTTGGGTTTATCGCATCGCCGCCAACTATGCGATCGACCGCATGCGCCAGCGCAAGAGCGAGGACGCGCAGCGCGAGCCAGCCGGCAGAGCAGGTGACGACGGAATCGAGCGTGACACCATGAGCTTGGTCGCCGACGCGGCTCCCTCTCCCGAACGCCTGGCGCAAAGCGGCCAGCTTGCGGTTCACATGCGGCGCGCGTTGAGCGAGCTCACCCCAGCCGAACGTACCGCCTTTGTGATGCGGCATTGGGGCGGCTCTGGAATCGAAGAAATCGCAGAGGCGCTGAAGTCGACTTCGAGTGCGGCGAAAAACACCGTCTTTCGCTCCGTGCAAAAGTTACGCCGCGCTCTCGAGCCATTCGTAGAAGGCCGGGGGCAAGCAAAAGCGATGGGAACCGAATCATGAAACATCCAAACGAGGAAGAATTGATCGCGTATCAAGGCGGCGAAGTTCTGCGCCACGATGCGATCGCCGAACATTTGACGGATTGCGTTGAATGCCGCACCGAGCTTGAGCGCATCGACGCGGTTCTTGCAGCGTTTAGCAGTATGCCCGTTCCCGACCCCGGCGACGACTACGGCCGGCAAGTGTGGCAGCGCATTGCGCCGCGCCTGCCCGAGAAGCGCAAGCGTTGGTGGAATTTTACGGCAGGCAGCGGAGGTCTCACAGCCGGATGGCTTGGGCCGCGCCGCTGGGCGGCAGTAGGAGCGATTGCGGCCGTCGTGATCGTGGCGTTCCTCGCCGGGCGCGCCACCAAGCAAGTCGCGCCGCAAACGAATGTGGCCGATGCAGGCAAAGTGCGCGAGCGCGTTTTGGTCATGGCCGTCGGCGAGCACCTAGGCCGCTCGGAGATGGTGCTCGTCGAGTTGGGCAATGCCGAACCCGCGAATGCCCAGCAAAAGCAGGTCAACATTTCGTCGGAACGCCGTCGCGCGGAAGATTTACTCGAAGAAAACCGCCTGTACCGGCAAACCGCGCTCGAACAGGGCGACGCAGGATTGGCCAACGTGCTCGACGAACTGGAGCGTGTGCTGCTGGATGTGGCGCACAGCCCGCAAGAGGTTACGCCGACGCAATTGGAAAACATTCGCCAGCGCATCGAAGCGCGCGGCATCTTGTTCAAAGTCCGCGTGGTCGGCCAGGAATTGCAGCAGCGCGAGGAGCCGTCAGCGCCGCCTGCGAAACAGAACGGATCGGCAGCACAGGAGAGGAACAAGATATGAGCCTCGTGAAGACAGGACAACCCGAAGAACATCTGCGAACTGCGTCTCGACACAGAAGCGTAATTGTGCGCTTCGCGGCGTGCGGCGCGCTGGTAGCGCTGCTCGTTTTGCCCGGCCCGCTAAGTGCCCATGCCGGCGGCAGCGCCGGGAACGAGACCTTCACCACACGGATGCAGGCGTCTTCTCAGGAACAGGACAGCTCCGTAGCGGACAGCCAGGATCAGGACCAGGACAAAGAACCAGACAAGCGTGATCGCGAACAAGAGGCGCGGGATCGCGAGCAGGAAAGTCGCGACCGCGAACAGGAAGCTCGTGACCGGCAGCAAGAGCACGCGGAACATACCTCGGAGTTGTACGACCAAGGCCGCGAGGCGCTCGACGAAGGCCGCTACGATCGTGCGGAATCGAAATTCGCTGAGCTTGCCGACCTCAACAGTCCGCAAACCGATGCCGCGCTCTACTGGAAAGCCTACGCAGAGAATCGCTTGGGTAAGCGAGACACCGCTTTGGCGACTATCGCAGAGCTCAAGCGCCGCTTTCCGCAAAGCCGCTGGCAAAAGGATGTAAGTGCCTTGGAGATTGAGGTTCGCCAGCGCACGGGACAGTCCACTCGCCCGGAAGCGGAGAGTGACGACGAGCTAAAGATGCTGGCAATCCAAGGCCTCATGAATAGCGATCCGGAACGCGCCATGCCGCTCCTCGAAAAAGTTCTGAACGGGACCGGAACTCCGCGCGAAAAATCGAAAGCGCTGTTTGTCATCGCGCAAAGCGGTTCGCCGCAAGCGCGCACCATCCTCGGGCGCATCGCAACCGGCCAGAGCAATCCCGAGCTGCAGCGCAAAGCCGTGGAGTATCTAGGAATGTTCGGCGGCGGCGATGCCCGCAAAACGCTCGCGGAGGTTTATGCGAAAACGGAAGACAAGTCCATCAAAAGCGCCATCCTGAAAAGCTACATGATTTCCGACGACAAAGCGGATTTGTTCGCGTCGGCGAAAAGCGAAAAAGACGAGCAGTTGCGGCGCGAAGCGATCCGCCAGTTGGGGCTGGTGCACGGAGTGGACGAGCTACAACAGCTCTATCAAAAAGACAGCTCGGTCGATGCGCGACGCGAGATCCTGCAGGCATTTTTTCTCGCCGGCGATTCGAGCCGCCTGGTCACCGCAGCGCAGAGTGAGAAAGATCCCGAGTTGCGGCGCAGTGCGGTTCGTAATCTGGGCCTGATCAACTCCGCGGACTCCACCAAGGCGCTGCAAACGATTTACGCCAAGGACGCCGATCGTAGCGTGCGAAGAGAGGTTCTGAATGCCTACTTCATACAAAACAACGCTACGGCACTGGTGGCGGCGGCGCGCGGCGAAAAAGATCCCGAACTCAAAAAAGAAGCGGTATCCAAGCTTTCCTTGATGAACAACAAAGAAGCGACCGACTACCTGATGGAGATTTTGCAGAAGTGAACGACTGGGGCACCAGCATCGCGAAAGAGGACGGGATGGTGAGTATGTGGCGATCTAACGTACGACATATCGCAATCTTGGCAACGGTCATGCTGGCGGTCGCTCTCTCAGCGCAACGTCTGCCAGCGCAAGCTACGGAACTCGACAAGCCGACAATCGACAACGCACGCGTTGAGAAGCGAACCCTTTCGGAGCCGCTCGCGTCCACGCTGAAAAGGTGGGCCGCGGAGGTCACGCAGCCCCAATGGATCGGCTACAGCGTTCCTCAGGTCGCCGGCGACCACCAGGTCTGCTGCTCCGGCTCCAGCGGATCGTGGAATCAATCCTGTGGACCGTGCCGTCTGGAAGACAGCGGTCACGGAATCACCATGAATGGCCACGACACCACCGCAAGACTCGAAGCGCCGCGCGGGATCGCCATTTTGTTTCGCACCGAACACAACCGCATCGGCAAGATTCGCGTCGTGTCCGAGGACTGCACTCTCGACGCCGGTGGACTCCCGGTCGTTTGGCTCACCAACGTACGACCTTCGGAGAGTGTCGCGGTTCTCATCGGATATGTGCACGGTGAAAACTTTGAAGAAGGCGAGGACACCAGAACGGGTCACGAAGCGCTGACCGGTATCGCTCTTCACGCGGATGATTCCGCCGACCGCGCGCTGGAATCGTTCGTACGTCCCGACGAGCGCGAATCGCTCCGTAGCCAGGCGTCCTTCTGGCTAGGCGCGGCGCGGGGTAAGTTCGGGCTCGTCGCGTTGCGAAGGATGGCCAAGAGCGATCCCAGCAGCGAGGTCCGATCGCAAGTAACCTTCGCGCTATCCATCAGCCGCGAACCCGCTGCCGTAGACGAAATGATCCGTATGGCCCACGACGATGAAAGCGCCCACGTGCGCGGCCAGGCGCTGTTTTGGCTGGCGCAAAAGGCTGGAAAAAAGGCTGGCGAGGCAATCACCGGGGCGATCGCAAATGATCCCGACACCGAAGTGAAAAAGAAAGCCGTCTTTGCACTGAGCCAAATGCCGAAGGACGAAGGCGTGCCAAAGCTGATCGAGGTGGCGCAGACCAATCGCAATCCAGCCGTTCGCAAACAAGCCATGTTCTGGCTAGGCCAATCGAACGACCCGCGCGCGCTGGCATTTTTCGAAAAAGTTCTAACCCAGTAGCGCAGCAGCGTGCCAGGAAAACGGAACCGCCACCGAACGGTCCGCGACCGCTATCGCAGCAGGTCTTCCAGCTGCACCCGCGCATCTGTTTTCGCATCCCGATACTTCACAATCACCGCCGCATGGAGCGACAATCCATACTTCTTACCCAAGGGATGCGACACCGCCCGCGACCCCGGCACCACAATCGCCTCTTCGGGAATCATCAACGGCTCCGTCTCCGTAGCCGTGTAAACCGCATCCTTCACCAAATCGTAGACCGGAATCGACCGGTTCAGAATTGTCCCGGTCCCCAGCACCGCGCGGCGCCTAATAATCGTTCCTTCGTACGCTCCGCAATTCCCGCCAACCAAAACGTCGTCCTCAACAATCACCGGCATCGCTCCAACCGGCTCGATGACTCCGCCAATCTGGGACGCCGCGGAAATATGACAATTGCGTCCTATCTGCGCGCAACTCCCCACCAGCGCATGAGAATCGATCATCGTCCCTTCGCCGACATATGCGCCCACATTGACGAACATCGGCGGCATGCACACCACGCCCCGCCCGATGTAGCAACCGTCGCGAATGCTCGAGCCGCCGGGCACCACCCGCACGCCGTCCGTCACGCCAATCCTCCGCAGCGGATACGTCGACTTGTCAATGAACGACTGCCGTCCGGCCTCACCAGAAGCCGCAGCCGCTGAGTACCCGGCTGGCATCTCCACAATC
>Ga0182015_10002215_pt1 | contig 24071 bp, 18 predicted proteins | sample 712P3MmetaG_FD_120478 | JGI IMG/M metagenome (GOLD analysis project Ga0182015, IMG submission 120478) | Permafrost microbial communities from Stordalen Mire, Sweden - 712P3M metaG | ecosystem: Environmental > Terrestrial > Soil > Wetlands > Permafrost | place: Sweden: Stordalen | collected...
GAGTTTGGCCTTACCGTCAGCGGCATGACCAGTACTCCGTATAACGTGTCCGTGGGCGGCACCGATTTCAACTCCACCAGCGCTAACTGGGGCGGCAGCAACAGCAGTCCGAATATGTCCAACGCCGTCGGTTACATTCCGGAAGTGCCCTGGAATGATACGGTGACCAATCCCATCCTTATCAGCGATTTCGACGGCCAGCTTGGCGTGAACTATAGCGCCGAGAAGTGGGCCAACTGGCTGCTGGCCAACGAGGGAATCGGCGGCGGCTTGTATGAAGAGGTGATCCCGCCCACTGGCGGTTCGGGCGGCGTGAGCAATTGCACCACATCGAATGGCAGCACTCCATCCTCGTGCGGCGGCGGCTACGCCAAACCCAGTTGGCAGACCGGGGTTACGGGAATCGTGTCTTCCGACAAGCGCACCGTGCCCGATGTTTCCTTCTTCGCCTCGAACGGCTTCCTCGGCGTTACGTATCTGATCTGCGATTCGCAGCCTCCGGGCTTCGACAGTCCTATTGCCTGCAGCTATCCCGCCAACGCACTGGACATGGCAGTGGGCGGAACCTCGGTTTCGAGCCCGGTGATGGCGGGTGTGATGGCGCTGATCAACCAGAAGGCGGGCGCATCCCAGGGCAATCCTAACTCGGTTCTCTACGGCCTGGCCGCGAAGCAGAGCTACGGTAGCTGCAGCGCGGAATCGGCGACTAACTCGGGCTCCTGCTACTTCAACGATATCGATACCGGTACGATCGCGGCCGTTTGCTATGGCGGCACGACTAACTGCACCCCGCAGACTTCCGGCGATGGGCTGGGAATCCTGCCAGGATATGCGGCGACAGCCGGATACGACAAGGCCACCGGCCTGGGCTCGCTCAACGTCGCCAATGTGGTGAATGGGTGGCCAAAGGCCGCTACCTCTGCGCCCGCGTCCAGCCTCTCAGCTACAAGCCTCACGTTCTCTTCAACGCCGGTCGGTGCCATAGCCGCAACCCAGGCCGTCACGCTCACTAACTCCGGAGGAACCAGCCTGACCCTTTCCGGCGTCAGCATAACTGGCACTAACTTTTCTTCGTTCTCTCAGACCAACACCTGCGGCACAACGCTGGCGGCCAGCGCCTCCTGCACAGTTACTGTCACGTTCAAGCCTGCCGCGACCGGCACGCTGTCGGCTGCGATCAGCTTCGCCGATAATGCTGCCAATTCTCCGCAGACGGTTGCGCTCCAGGGCACAGGCGTTGCTGCGACCACATCGATCAGCGCCTCGCCCACCAGCCTCACCTTTCCCTCGACCGCCATCGGTACTGCGTCAGCAATGCAGACCGTCACCCTGACCAACACGGGCTCGACCACTATCACTCTTACCAGCAGCCCCACCATCACCGGTATCTACGGTTCGCTCTTCCATGGCGCAAGCTCCTGTGCGGGCTCGCTGACAGCGGGAGCATCCTGCCTCACAAACTTCACTTTCAACCCGACTGCGGCAGGAACCTTCACGGCGACTCTGAGCTTTAACGACAGCGCTCCCGGTTCTCCGCAGACTGTAACCCTCAGCGGCACGAGCGTGACAGCCCCGGCAGTCAGCCTTTCGCCTACCAGCCTCACCTTTGCCTCAACCAACATTGGCTCCTCGTCTGCCGCGCAGGCGATCACGCTCAAGAACACTGGAACGGCAGTTTTGACGATCTCGGGCATCTCGTTGACCGGGAGCGGTGCCTCAGCCTATGCGCAAACCAACACCTGCAGCACGTCGCTGGCAGTGAGCGCTTCGTGCACCATTTCTGTCACCTTCAAACCCACGGCGGTCGGTGCGGCGTCCGCCTCGCTGAGCCTCGCCGATAACGCCACTGGTTCGCCACAAACCGTCGCGCTTAGCGGGACCGGCGCAGGTATCCCGACGGTCAGCCTCTCTCCGACCAGTCTCACCTTCGCATCGACCAACGTTGGGTCCTCGTCCGCCGCGCAGGCCGTCACGCTCAAGAACACCGGAACCGGAGCTCTGACCGTTTCCAATGTCTCGTTGACCGGAAGCGGAGCCGCGGCCTATGCACAAACCCGCACCTGCGGAACATCGCTGGTGGCCGGCGGTTCATGCAGCATATCGGTCACCTTCAACCCCACGGCGGTTGGTGCGGCCGCGGCCTCTCTGAGCCTTGCCGATAACGCCACCGGTACGCCGCAAACCGTGGCGCTTAGCGGAACGGGCGTGGGAGTCCCAGTGGTCAGCCTCTCTCCCGCCAGCCTCAGTTTCGCGTCGACCCTAGACGGCTCTTCGTCCGCCGCGCAAGCGGTAACGCTCAAGAACACCGGAACTGCGGCTCTGACAATCACCGGCGCCTCGTTTACTGGAACAGGAGCCTCAGCCTATGCACAAACCAACACCTGCGGCACATCGTTGGCGACCAGTGCTTCCTGCACCATCACGGTCACCTTCAAACCCTCCACCGCAGGCACGCTCACAGCCTCGTTGAGCCTTGCCGACAACGCCACAGGTTCCCCGCAAACCGTCGCACTGACTGGCGTGGGCGTTGCACCGCAGCCCGCCGTCCAACTCTCGGTCGCATCGCTGAGTTTCCCCATCACTGTCGTCAATCCGTCGCCTGGCTACGCATCGAGCCCGGCCCAGGCCATCACCCTCACGAATTCAGGCACGGGCGCCCTCACCCTCACCTCGATTGCACTGGGGGGAACCAATCCAACCTCGTTCACGCAAATGAACAATTGCCCAGGCACGCTCGCAGTCTCTGCCAGTTGCACCGTGCTGGCCAGCTTTGCGCCCACGGCTTTGGGCAGCAGGTCTGCCACTCTGGTCTTCACAGACAATGCAAACCCCACGACGCAGTCGGTTAGTTTGAGCGGAACCGGCGTGAGCGCACCCCCATGGAGCCTCTCCACCACCTCGCTGAGCTACGGAACGGTCAAAACGGGGACGATCAGTGCGGCGCAGGTGATCACTGTGACCAACAGCAGCACCACTACGCCGGTCAATCTAACTTCGATTGCGCTCAGCGGAACCGGAGCTGCCTCCTTCGCAAAGGTGAGCAGTTGCGGAACCACGCTGGCCGCCAGCTCCAGTTGCATCGTCCAGGTTGAGTTCACGCCCACAGCCGCAGGCGCAACCACCGCAACTCTGACGGTCACCGCCAACAATCCCGCCGTAACTGCCACCGTTACCCTGAGCGGAACGGGCCAATAAGGAGGCCAGAGCATCAGGGCGCAGCCGGAGGGTTCGCCGGAGCCGTTGGAATGGTGATGGCGGGGATGTTCTGATCGCGGACTAGCTTGTTGAAGTCCGCGATGCCGGCGGTTTCTATCTTGTGTAACTGGTCGAGCTGGGTTTGTAACTGGGCGGAGAGCTGGTCGAAGACCTCGTAAGACTGTGCGGTGGGTGCTACGTCGGTATCTTCGACGACATTTTCGACCGAGGCGAGTTTGTTGTTGATGCGGATGGGGAAATTGAGCGCGTCTTCGTCGGCCTTGAGCTTGGTCTGATAGATCGTCTCTTCGATTGCGGTGAGCTGATCGGTGAGGTCTTTGGCGCCCTTCTTCACCGGGTCGTTGGCAACGGTGAGGTAGGGTTTGAGCTGGTCTATAGCCGCGCGGATCGCGACGACACTTGCATTGGCGTCGGTGACTCGGTCGCGGATTTTAAGCGCGAGAGCCAGTTGCTTGTCGAAGTCCTCCTGCGTGGTGGGCGCGCGGGGATCCTTGATGACGGTGAAGTTCTGCGAGAGGGTTTTGCCGTTGACGACGAGCTCGACCTTGTAGTCACCGGGTGTGGCGATGGGGCCGGAGAGAGAGCCATCCCACATAAGAAGCCCGGGGAAGCCGGTTGCGTCGTCGTAGCGGAGGTTCCAGACATAGCGGTTGAGGCCGGCTTTGGCGGGCAGGGGGACGGAGCGCGGGCCGAAGTCTTCGTTCTCTACGCCCTGGTCGCTTTTGCGTTTGGTGGAGACTTCCCGGACGAGCTTGCCGTCGGCGGTGAGGAAGCGGAGCTTCAGCTCGCCTTCGGGCTTGCTCTTGAGGTAGTAGTAAATGACCGCCCCGTTGGGGGGATTGGCGCCTTCGTTGGGGCTGGGGCGGCTAAAGCCATTGTCGCCGTCGATGCGAATGGCGCGCTTGACGGGGAAAAGGAAGAGGTCGGAGGTGCGCTGGAAGCTGGCGGGGTTGAGGGCGCGGACCAGCGGCAGGTCATCGAGGATGTAGAAGCTGCGGCCCTGGGTGGCGAGGATCATGTCGTCCCGCTGCTTCTGGAAGGCGATGTCGGTGACGGGAACGGCGGGGAGATTGAGCTGGAATGGGAGCCAGTGGTCGCCATCGTCATACGAGATGTAAAGATGCGATTCAGTGCCGGCGAAGAGAAGGCCTTTCTGGTTGGGATCGGGGCGAATGGCGCGGGTGAAGTCGTCGGCGGGGATGCCGTTGACAATTTTCGTCCAGGTCTTGCCATAGTCGGCGGTCTTGTAGAGGAAGGGATGGAAGTCGTCGGAGAGATACATCGTTGCCGCCACGTAGGCTGTACCGGCGTCGAAGGGTGAGGCGGCAATGCAGTTGATGCGGATCCACTCCGGCATGTCTTTGGGCGTGACATTCTGCCAGGTTTTGCCGTCGTCCTGCGTGGCGTGGACGAGTCCGTCGTCGGAGCCGGCCCAGATAACGCCGGCTTTGAGCGGCGATTCGTCGATGGCGAAGATGGTGTCGTAGTATTCGACGGCGGTGTTGTCTTTGGTGATGGGGCCGCCGGAGGGGCCTTGTTTGGATTTGTCGTTGCGGGTGAGGTCGGGGCTCATGACGATCCAGTGCTGGCCTTCGTCGGTGGTGGCGAGTAGGACGTTGGCGCCGGCGTAGAGGCGGTGCGGATCGTTGGGCGAAAAGAGGAGAGGGAAGCTCCACTGGAAGCGGTACTTCATGGCTTCGACGCCGGAGCCCATGGGGTTATCGGGCCAGGCGTTTATGTTGCGCTCGGAGTCAGTGATGCGGTCGTAACGCGTGAGCAGGCCGTCGTAAGAGCCGGCGTAAACGTAGCGGGAGTTGAGAGGATCGGAGACGACCCATCCACTTTCGCCACCGCCGACATCGTGCCAGTCGCTGGTGGTGATGGAGCCGGAATTGCCGCGGCTGAGGATGGCGACGGTGGAGTTATCCTGCTGCGCGCCGTAGATGTGGTAAGGGAAGTCGTTGTCGACGGAGACGCGGTAGAACTGGGCGGTGGGCTGATTGTCTTCGGTGCTCCAGCTTTTGCCGCCGTCGAAACTGATCTGGGCGCCGCCGTCGCTGGACTCGATGAAGCGACTGGGATCCTCGGGGGCGATCCACATATCGTGATTGTCACCGTGTTGGTTACGAATTCTGGAGAAGGTCTTGCCGCCATCGGTGGATTTGAAGAAGGCGGTGTTGACGGCGTAGACGGTGTTCTCGTCTTTGGGATCGGCGAAGACCTGGGAGTAGTACCAGGCACGCTGCTTTATTGAGTTGTCTCCGTCTTGTTTCGACCATGTTTTGCCGGCGTCATCGGAGCGGTAGATGCCGCCCTCCTGGGCTTCGATGAGGGCCCAGACGCGCTGAGGATTGGCGGGTGAGACGGTAACGCCGATGCGGCCGAGGGGGCCTTTGGGCAAACCCTGATTGGAGGTGATGTCGGTCCAGGTGTCGCCGCCGTCGGTAGACTTCCAGATGCCGCTGTCTGGGCCGCCGCTTTCAAAGGTCCATGGTTTGCGGACGACCTGCCAGAAGCTGGCGTAGAGGACGCGCGGATTGGTGTCGTCCATGGCGAGGTCGATAGCGCCGGCCTTATCGGATTTGAAGAGAATTTTTTGCCAGGTTTTGCCGCCGTCTTTGGAGCGGAAGACGCCGCGTTCTGCGTTGGGGCCGGCCATGTGGCCGAGGGCGGCGACGTAGACAAGGTTGGGATCGCGGGGATCGACGCGGATTTGCCCGATTTGCTGGGTGTCTTCGAGGCCGATGTGTGTCCAGGTCTGGCCCGCGTCCATGGATTTGTAGACGCCGTCGCCGTGGGAGGCATTGCCGCGGATAGCGCTCTCGCCGGTGCCGACGTAGACGATGTTGGGATCGGAGGGAGCGACCGCGATCGAGGCGATGGAGCCGAAGCATATGTGGCCGTCGGTGACGGGCTTCCAGTTGTGGCCGCCGTCGGTGGTTTTGAATACGCCGCCGCCGGTTCCGCCGAAGTAGTAGACGAGGGGCTGGCCGGGGACGCCGCTGACGGCATCGACGCGTCCGCCGCGGAAGGGTCCGATCTGGCGGAGGGTGAGAGCGTCAAAACCGCCGGCTGGGCCAGGCGGTTCAGGCGCAGGCTGCGCGGCGGGAGCGGGCGTCTGTGTGGGCGGCGGGGCCGGATGCTTTGCTGGATTTTTCTGCGCCGATGCAGCCAGAGTGAAGATCGCGAAGGCGGCGGCGAGACGAACGGAGCGGCGGAAAGAGAAGGCGGAGAGGATTGAGGGCAAACCAGACACGCGGGCACACTCCCTGATGGAGAATTGGAAGCCGAGTTGAGAGACAAACTGCGAAACGGAAATTGCAGCTGCGGCGAGGGGGATCGCGCCAGTTGGAATCGAAGGGGCAGAATACACGAGTTGACGGCGGGAACAAACCTGCAGAGGTGGGGCGGTGTGCGGTAGAGTGATGCGACCGGCATGACGATTCTGGACCTTTGTGCATACCTCGGGCTCGGGGCGGTTGGAGCAGCGTCAGTGAATCTGCTGATCGGGATGCTGATGGCGCTGCGTTACAGTCCGGTGAGGAACTGGCCGCATCTGCGGATGAACCTGTTCGCGTTGCATCAGTGGACGGCGTATTGCACGGTCGCGCTGGCGCTGACGCATCCGCTGGTTCTGCTTTTGGTGAAGAGCCCGCGGTTTCGCGTGTACGACCTTGTATGGCCGCTGAATTCGCCGCTGCAGCCGAAGCTGAATCTGGCCGGAGCGGGGGCGCTGTATCTGCTGGTGCTGGTGTTTGTGTCGTCGCTGCTGCGGACGCGGCTTGGGCGGCCGCTGTGGAGGAATCTGCATTACCTCGTATTTCCGGCGGCGGCGCTGTTGTTTCTGCACAGCATCCTGACGGATCCCGCGTTGAAAGATGGGCATCCGGATTTGCTGGATGGAGGGAAGATTTTTGTGGAGGCGGCTGCGGTGGTGAGTTTGGTGGCGGTGGGGGTTCGGGTTTGGTTGCGTGGGCGGGGGCTGCGGCCCATGAGGCGGTAGAGGTGGCCGCGCGCATCGTGCGATTCCCAGATCCGCCAACGGCAGCAGATGTGGGGCAACCACATTGGCGGCAAGGGGTGCCCACTCTATTGCATGGTAAGGAGGGCGGCCATGGTTTGGGTGCCGTCCCATAGGTTCTGGAGGCGGAGGTTTTCGTTGGCGGCGTGCTGGTTGTCGTCGTAGTTGGCGATGGGGACGGTGATGGTGCGGGTGTGGGCGGCTCTCTCCATGGCTCCGAGCGGGACGCTGCCGCCCATGGTGGGCAGGAGCACGACCTGGCCGCGCGCTGACTCGACTGCGGCGATGACTTCCTTTGCGATGGGGAGATCCATCGGCGTGCGGACAGCGTTGTAGCTGGCTGGGTCGCGGGTCACGAGGGCTACGCGGGGATGCGAGGTCAGGATTTCTTTGGTGGGCTCGGTGTCAACGACGAAATAGCCGCGGGATTGTATGTAATCGACGACGCGCTGTTGCTGGTCGTGCCAATCGATGCCGACGACTAAGCGGAGGTCGAGGTCGGCGGCGGCGGTGGGCGGGATGACGTTGGCGGCATGAGCTCCTGTCTGGCCGGAGGAGATGCCGTTGATGTTGAGCGAGGGCTCGTTGATCATCGTAAGGAGATGGGCGGGGGCGTTCTCGGTGTGGCCCAGCCAGAAAGCGTCCATGAGCATGGGGTCGTTGATGGGGGCACGGGCGAGGGCGGCTTTCTCGATGGGGGAGAGCGGCGCGATGCCGTCGTAGAAATGCGGGATGAGGACGCGGCCGGTTTCGTCCTTCATGCCAGCGAGAAGTTGGGCGAGCATCATCGCGGGGTTGGGCGCCCAGTTGCCGTAGTGTCCGCTGTGGAGGCCGTGATGCGGGCCGTAGAGGGTGATGGCGAGGTGGGTGTCGCCGCGCGCGCCGAAGACGACAGTCTGGGCGCCGGACTGATCGACGGGGCCATCGCAGATGAGGAAGACGTCTCCGTGGACGAGGGCGGAGTTGGCGGTGAGGATTTGCTCGAGGTGGGGTGAGCCTGCTTCTTCTTCGCCTTCCCAGACGAAGCGGATGCTGGCGTGGAGTGGGATGTTGGCGGCACGGAGTGCGTCGATGGCGGTGAGCTGGGCGAAGATCGCGGCTTTGTCGTCTCCGGCAGAGCGGGCGTAGATGCGGGGTTCGCCGTTGATGGTGCGGAGGGTGGGCGTGAAGGGGGTGGGAATGTCCCACTCGGAGGGGGCGACGGGCTGGCCGTCGTAGTGGGCGTAGAAGACGATGGTGTGCTGGGCGCCGGGTGTGTTGAGCTGGCCGAAGACGACGGCGGGGGCGTTGGGAATGGTGAGGAGCTGGGCGTCGATGTTGCGGCGCTGGAGTTCGTGGAGGAGGAGGTCGGCGTTGCGGCTTAGGCCGGCGGGATCGGCGGCAACATTGGGGATGGAGAGGAAATCGCTGAACTGGCGGATGAGGTCGGCCTGGTGGGCGGTGGTGTACGCTTCGGCGGCCTGGGCAGGCGTTTGCGTTTGAGAATATGCGGAGGCGAGCAGGAGGAGGGCCGCTGCGGCCACGGCTGGGATGGGGTGGAGGCGCATGGTGCTAACTATAACCGGCACCAATTGGGATCGGCGGTTGCTTGTTGGTTGAGGGGCCGTGCCGCAGATATTTTTACGCGGCGATGTCCAAATGAGTGGGCGCGTGGCGTCATCTCGGTGGCGGGCTTTGAGCCTGCCTATCTTTGGTGTGGAGGAGTGCGATGCAATATCTGTTAATGATTTATGGCGACGAATCGATGTGGGAGAAGATGACACCGGAGCAACAGCAGCAGGGCGGTGCCGCGTACATGGCGTACACCGAGGCGCTGAAGGCGGCAGGCGTGCTGGCCGGAAGCAATCGGCTGCGGCCAAGCGCGACCGCGACGACGGTGCGTCCGGGAGCGAATGGAAAGACGCAGGTGCTGGACGGGCCGTTTGCGGATACGAAGGAACAGCTGGGCGGATACTACCTGATCGATGTGCCGGATCTGGATGCCGCGCTGGGGTGGGCGGCGAAGTGTCCTGCCGCGAGCCACGGGATCGTGGAGGTGCGGGCGATCTGGGGCATGTAGGTGGGGGGCGGGACGCCGAAGGGCGATTCCGCTTGACAAAGTATCTGACAGATGTATCTTACAGATACTATGAAAAGCAGCCAAACGGCGTATGTGATTCTCGGATTGCTGTCGATTGAAAGTAGGCAGTCGGGGTACGACATGCGGCGCACGATCCAGGGCAGCGTCGGATATTTCTGGGGCGAAAGCTACGGGCAGATTTATCCGACGCTGCGGCGGCTGACGGCGGAGGGGCTGATTACGCCGCACGGACAGGCGGCGAAGGGGCGGCCGGCAAAGGGCCGGGGAGGGCGGCAGGAGTATTCGCTGACCGCGGTCGGGCACGCGCGATTGCGGGAGTGGCTGGCGCTGCCGTATCGAAGGGACCCGCCGCGGGATGAATTTCTGCTGAAGCTGTTTTTCGGCCGCGATGCGGGGCCGGAGGTTTCCGAGCGGCATCTGCGGGAATTTCAGGAGCAGAATCGGCGGCTGCTGGCGACGATCGAGGAGATTGGGCGGCTGGGGCGGGAAAGGAACGCGCAGCACCCGCATTTTCGCTACTGGATGCTGACGCTGGAGTATGGGGTGGCGCAGATTCGGGCGGCGCTGGAGTGGAGCGAGCGGGCGATGGAGGTTTTGGAGCAAATGGAGTCGGAGGCCGGGCGACGAGCGGGAAAGAAGACGCGCAGGCCAGCGAAGAGGCGGAGTTGAAACGGCGCGGATCTCGAGAGGACGCGCGGAACGGACGGGGCAGGATGAAAAGCAAAGTGCGGCAGGTCAGGGGAAAACAGATTCTGAGCTGGGGAGTCCTGGGGATTTTCGTAGCGGGATTTTTCTGGTCGCCGGTGGGAGTGTGGACAGGGCCGGTGCTGGGGGCGTGGTTCGTTGGCACACAGCGGGTGAGGCGGGGATTTCTCTGGATGATGGTGCTGACATTTGTTCCGATGGCGATTGGGAACTGGCGCAAAGTGCCGTTGACGGCTCCGTTGGCCGGGTTGGAGGCGCTGGCGTGGATGCTGGCGGCTTCAGTGGTGCTGGTTTTGCCGTTTATCTTCTATCGGGTGACGCGCGCCCATCTTGCGGGTCTGTCGAAGACGGGGCTGCTGGAGACGCTGGCTTTGCCGTTGTCGGGAGCGGCAGTGCGGATGGCTGCTCTGGCGTGGTTGCCGGCACGGGCGGCCGGATTTGCGTTCCGTGAAAGGCAACTGACTCCGCTGCTGAGGGAGCTGAACGCCGAATTTGGAACCGTTGCTGTTACGTTTGTCGTGCTTTGGTTCGCGGCAATAGTGGTTTGGATGTGGAACCGGGAATTTCGCGGCGTGCGGTTTGCAACGGGGATGGCCGGATTCGCGCTGGTCTATTTTGGCGCGGCCTGGTATGGGGCGATTCGCGCAAGAATCGGGACCTCCGGGAGTGGGGTCGGGCTGGGTTGGGTCTGCGTGAGCGGCGTCGTGGTGCTGGGTGCATGGGCGCTGGTGGATGGAATGCGGCATCGGCCGAGCTGGGCCAATCGGCGGGAGACGATAGCGCTGCTGCGGAGTCCGCAGAGCGGGAGCTCGCTGCATCTGGAAAAAGAGCGGGGCGGGGAATCGCTGGTGAGCGCGACTGAAGAGCGGTTTCCGATTCGCGGCGGCGTCCCGGATTTTCGGACGCCCGAAGATCTGAGCGGAGCGAACGGGAAATACAACCATCTGTATGAGACGATCGGCGGATTTTACGACGATACTCAGCGGGTGGCGATGGCGCTGGCGGGGATGGATCGGGACGAATATGTAACGAGTTATCTGGGCCGGCTGGAAGTGAGGACCGGCGACAAGGTGCTGGAGACGTCAGTGGGGACGGGGCTGAATTTCAAATATCTGCCGCGGGGGATTCGGCGGTATGGGCTGGATCTTGCGTGGGACATGCTGGCGAATTGCCAGGAGAATTTCCGGCGGTGGGGGATGGAGGGTGAGCTGTTCCTGGGCAATGCGGAGCGGCTGCCGTTTGCGGATGAGAGCTTCGACGTAGTGTTTCACACAGGCGGGATCAACTTCTTCAGCGATCGCGCGAAGGCGATCCGGGAGATGATTCGCGTGGCGAAGCCGGGAAGCCTGATCCTGATTGTGGACGAGACCGAAGAGCATGTGAAGGGCGCATACGAAAACATTCCGTACACGCGTGAGTTTTACAAGGGGCGCACGGAGGCGGTGACCGCGCCGGTGGACCTGGTGCCGGCGGAGATGGAAGAGGTGCGGGTGGAGTCGATCTTCAATGGGCGGCTCTATGCGCTGACCTTCCGCAAGCCACGGGAGAGCGGAAGGGGGGGCGCGGCTTTGTGCGAGGCAGAATGCGTGGCGCGGTGACGCTGGGCGCGGCTTCCAGGTGCGCGGGGGAATGAAGGTAGGTCCGGGTTGCGTCTGGTGACGTGACGGTGATCTTCACCAGACGCGGCATTGGGTTGCGTGCACCATCGGCTGGCCGGCTTTACAGCCGAAGGCTTTCTCGAAGTCGGGCATATTGGAGACCACGTTGTTGACGCGCAGGACCGGCAACGAGTGGGGGTCGGTGAGAACTTCGGTTCGCGCTGCCTCGGGGCGTACCTGGTCGCACCAGGTACTGCCGAAGGCGATAAAGAAGCGCTGAAGATTGGTGAGGCCGTGGTCGTCCTTGTCGTTGAGGGACTTGCCCTGTTGCTTCAGATCCTGGGTGAGCGCCGCTAGGGCGAGATAGAGGCCGCCATTGTCGGCCGTGTCCTCGCCCTGGGTTAATTTGCCATTCTGCTGCACGCCGGGAACGCCGGGCACGGAGCCGGTGTACTCGGTGGCGATGCAGGCGCCGCGGGTTTCATATTCCTTTGCGTCTTCAGGGGTCCACCAGTCGCGGAGATTTCCCTTGATGTCGAATTTGCGGCCCTGATCGTCGAAGTCGTGAGTGAGCTCGTGACCGATGATGGCGCCGGCGGCGCCATAGTTGATGACGTCGTCGCGAGTGGGATCGAAGAAGGGCGGCTGCAGAATGCCGGCGGGGAAATTGATGGTGTTGGTTTGCGGATCCTCATATGCGTTGACGGTGGGCGGAGTCATGTCCCACTGGCTGCGATCGAGCGGCTTGCCAATGAAGGCGAGCTGGCGCTTGAGTTCGAAGCCGGTGGCGCGCTCGACATTTTCGGGATAACTGGATCGAGTTATAGTCAGGGAGGAATAGTCGATCCACTTATCGGGGTAGCCGATTTTGTCCATGACGGCGGCCAGCTTCAGTTGGGCCTCATGTTTGGTGGCGGGCTGCATCCAGGTGACGGCATCGATATCGCGGCTCATGGCCGCTTCGATGTCGTGAACCATTTTTTTGGCGCGCGCCTTGCTGTCGGGGGGAAAGACCTGATCGACATAGACCCTGCCGAGTGCCTCGCCGAGATACGCGTCGGTGGCAGAGGTGCAACGACGCCAGTCAGGTGGCTGTTGCTGTTGTCCGGTGAGCGCCCTGGAATAGTCGAAGTAGGCGTCGCGCCATTCGTTACCGAGCGATGCGGCTGCACTGAGGAGAAGATGCGCGCGGAGATAGATCTTCCAGGTGGCGAGGTCTTCGTTGATGAGCAGATTGTCTATGGCATGGAAGAAGTCAGGCGCGGAGACTTCATATAAGGGAACGGACGGCGCGCCAAGGGCGTGGAAATAGCTGTCCCAATCAAAGGCCGGGGTAAGTTCGTGTAACTGAGCGGGAGTGTAACGGTTATTGGTCTTATTAGGATCGCGGCGCGTGATGTTATCCATCTGGGCGCGGGCCATGACGGTTTCGAGGCGCAGGACGGTGGCGGCGGCGGCAGGGTTACTCGATCCCTCCATTTTGAAGAATGTGTTGAGGAGGGTTTGATATTTGTCGCGCTGGGCCTTCATTTGCGCGTCGTCGCTGAGATAGAAATCGCGACTGGGCATGCCGAGGCCTCCCTGATCGACGCCTGCGACGACCTGACTGACGTCGTTGTAATCGGGCTGGGGACCGAAGCCGAAGAGAGCGACATTTGTCTGGTTTTCAGAACCCTCCCAGGCACGGCCGAAAGAGCTGTGGATGGCTGCGAGGACGACCGGAATCTCATGTTTATCCCGCATATCGCGGATGCGCGCGAGAAGCGGCCGAATGGCAGGGAGGTCGTTGACTTTGGAGCTTGCCTGGGTTGTGCAGGTGGCGTAGAAGTCGCCGATCTTCTGTTCAGCGGGGGTGCGGGAGGAGCTGGGTGCTTCGTTTTTCTCAAGGATCCGGCGGAGGACGGCTCGGTTCCACTCCTGGAGGATGCTGCCCGAGCCCCACGCGATCTGGTCGGGCGGAATGGGGTTGGCGGCGAATACGCGGGCGCAGACGTACTGGTGGAAATTGACGCACGGGCCGATGGAGGAGTCGACGTTCGCGACGTCGATGTGCTGCAACGACGGCAGGGAGTCTGCTGGAGCCTGGGGAGACTGACCGAGGCAGGAGATCGCGAACGCAGATACGAGCAGAGAAGCGAGAGGGATTCTCAACGGATGGCTCCTTGATGCGGGACACTGATGGCTGGAATGACGGGACCCATCATAGATCAAGCGATGAGTATCCGCGCGCAAGTTCGCATCGGATCTCTGTCGGAGTGCGGCGTCGAGAGGCGAGTAGCCGAAGCGGCCGTTTCGGGTCAGACCTGCGGCGGAATGTATGTGGTCCGGTTCACGGGAACGACTTTCCAGTCGATGAACGCAAGCACGTAGAGCATGATGAAGCCCACCAGTGGAACGACCATGAGAAGGCTGAGCCAGGGCGAGAAGCCGGCCTTTTTCCAGATCATCCAGAAAGGGAGGAGCATGACGACAACGAAGACGAGAATAAAGATCGGGAAGATCGCCATCATCGCGGCGAACATATGCATGGTGTGTGGGTCCATGGATCACCTCGGGCAGTGAAAGATGGTCGTTTCGCGCCAGCTTAACGGAGAGCGCGGGCGGAGGCAAGGGGAAAGCGGCGCGGTCAGAGAATCGCGTTTCGAGAGCCGATTCAGAGAATCCGGGCTGCTTCCTCAAATTCAAGTCGTGGCAGGCGGGGATGGAGCTTCGTTTTGTCTCCGTAGCCGAGATTGCACAGGAGGTTCACTTTCCACGTGCCGTCAGGGAAAAACTCCGCGTTGACCTGCTCGGCGTTGAAGCCGGACATCGGTCCGCAATCGAGCCCCAGGGCGCGGGCGGCGAGCATGAAGTAAGCGCCCTGGAGCGAGCTGTTGCGGAACGCGGTCTCTTCGGCGAGTTTCTGGTTGCCGACGAAGTGCTGACGCATGTCCGCGTGAGGGAAAAGGCGCGGGAGCTGGTCGTGGAACGCGGTGTCCGACGCGACGATGACGGTGACAGGAGCGGCCATGGTCTTGTCGACATTGAGAGGAGCGAGAGCCGGCCTGAGGCGGGCTTTGGCTTCGGGCGTGGCGACGAAGACGTATCGTGCGGGCGAAGCATTGGCGCTGGTGGGTCCAAGACGGGCGAGATCGTAGGCCTGGCGGAGGAGCTCGGCGGAGACGGGAACGGGGAGCCACGCTGTGTAGGTGCGCGCTTCGCGGAAAAGCTGATCGAGGGCCGAGTCGGGGAGCGGCGCGCGGGGAGCCGTGGAGGCTGGGGATTCGGAGAGTGCGGACATGGGGTCAGTTTACTTCTCGCGCGGAAATGCGAGGGCGCGAGGGCGCGGCGGAGGCTTGACCAACTTGACCAAAGCGATAAGACCCTGCAGACTGTAAGGATGGCGAAGCCGATCAACTTATACGATGCGAAGACGCACCTCTCGGAGCTTGTGGAGCGGGCTGCGGAGGGAGAGGAGATCGTGATCGCCAAGGCGGGCAAGCCGAGGGCCCGGTTGGTTTCTTTGCCCCACGGCAAAAGGCGGCGCTCTGCCGCGTTCGGGCGGAATCTGATGGGCGTGACTTTTGTTGCGCCGGATTTTGAGGATGACATTCCTGTCGACCTTCTCATAGGCGGCGAGCCAACGGAGTGAGGGACCAATATCTGTTGGATTCGAACGTCCTGTTCTGGCTGAACTCCGAGCTGAAGCGGATTCCGGCCGAAGTGATTGCGAAGGTGGACGGAGCGGATGCTGTGTATTTCAGCGCGGCTTCGGCGTGGGAGTTGGCGATCAAGCAGAGCCTGGGAAAGTTGCGGATGAGCGGCTCAATTTCGGCTTTCGTGAATCGCGCGGGATTTCTGGAACTGGCGGTCACGACCAGGCTGGCGGAGGCGGCGGCGCAGCTGCCGATGCATCATCGCGATCCGTTCGACCGGATGATCGTAGCGCAGGCGATCGACGAAGACCTGACTCTGATTACGGCGGACCGGCGGCTCGCGCAGTACGAGGTCAGGACCCTGCGCGTCTGAAGCGAAAATATTTCTGAACAGTTGGCGATGCCGGTCCGTCTTTGCGAGTGAATACGCAAGGAGCCTGCAGGCGTGCGAGCGGATGACGAGGCGGAGTTCGCAGGTCTGGTGGAACGGCAGTGGATGTTCGCCTTCAGGGTGGCGTGGGGCGTGCTGCGCAATATGCACGACGCGGAGGATGCGGCGCAGGAGGCGTTCTTGAAGATTTTTCGGGCAAAGGCGTGGCGGGGATTGCGGGACGAGCGGCCTTTGTGGCGCGGGCGGCGTGGCGGGCTGCTGTCGATCGATTGCGCGGACGAGCCATCCAGGCTGGCGCGGCTTCGCCCGAAAGGCACGAGGCTGAGGTTGGTGAATCGGCGATCGAGGACCTAACGTCCGTTGGACCGAATCCGGAAGAGGCCGCGATGGCTACGGACTGGGAGGCGGCGGTGCATCGGCTGATCGACAGCTTGCCGGAGGAGCTTCGACAGCCGCTGGTGCTGAGCGTGGAGATGAATTCGCGGGAGATTGCGGCCGCCATGGGGATTGCCGAAGGCACGGTGCGGACGCGGCTGATGCGGGCGCGGCAGATGCTGCGGGAGAAGATTGCGGCGATAGAGGAGCGGCGTTATGCGGAGCGATGATCGCGTTGAGGAGTTGATGGATGAGGCGCTGCGGAGTTATGCGGAGGGGGTCGAAGTTCCCGGAGACGCGGGTTGCGATTGCGCGGGTGATGGAACGGGCCAGAGAGTTGGAGGCTCGCACGCAGGCTTGGGTTTGGGCGGTGGTGGTGCCGGCGATCGTGTGTTTGTTGGCGGTGGTCGCGGTTGGAGCGGCATGGTTGATACCAGGGTCGCGCGTCGCGGAGATTGCGTGGGTGCCGAAGGCCCCGGGGGTGGTGAGCGGAACTGAGGGTATTTCGCCAGGCAGTGGATGGTATGCGAAAAGCTCCAGGGGTAGCGCATCGGAATCCCGCGCGCGGAAAAGCCTCGCGCACCAGGATAGGGCACCCGGCATTCGTTTGGCCTCGGCGCCGAGCAGCGCACAGCGGTTGCCAAAGATGGCGGTGTTTCCGACTCCGCGTCCGTTGACGCCAGAGGAGCAGGCGCTGTTGGTGTTTGCGGCGCAGGCTTCGCCGGCTGCGAAGAAAGAAGTGATCGAGGCTGAGAGGCATCTGGGCGACCCGATCGTCATCGCCGAGCTGAAGATTGATCCGCTGGACGACAAAAGCAGGGAATAGGCAACATGGAATCAGGCAAGGAGAGGATAAGGAGACTTATGAGGAAATTCGCGTTGGTGGTGGCGGTTCTTGCCGTTGCGGTGGCGCCGGCTTGTTTATTCGCGCAGGCAGCGGCGCAAAGCTCAACACAGGAAGTTAAGGAGCCAGAGCATTATTATAAGCTCAATTTCACACTGGAAGAACTGAACGACGCCGGCAAGGTGGCGAACTCGCGAAACTATGTTGCAACCATCGTGACCGGGCGCGGCGGCGCAGGAGATTCGAACGGGGTCGAGGATTCCGATTGCGACCGGCACGGAAAATGGCTCGACGCAGTTTCAGTACATCGATGTGGGTGTGAGCGTCGATGTGCGTCAAGTGAAGGAAGTTGGAGACAAGCTTGGATTCTCGTTGACGGCGGAGGTGAGCAGCCTGGCCCCGCAGGCCAATGCAACGACGGGTACGGTGGGGAACGATCCGGTGATTCGGCAGAATAAGTGGGACTCGACGGTGCTGATTCCGATCGGGAAGCCGACGGTGGTTTTCTCGTCGGACGATCTGGGCGATAAGGGGAAGCTGCAGGTGGAGCTGACGGCGACGCGGGTGGAGTAGAGGCGAGAGACGCTACGAGCGAATAGAATCGGACGCATGAAATTTCGGGGAATTCTTGCGCTTTCTGTCGTGCTCGGGGTGTCTCTCAACCTTACTGCTCAATCCAGCCCTCAGGCGGGCGATCAACGTGGCGTGGTGCTCGAGAATATCGATCATTCGGTGAAGCCGGGCGATGACTTTTATCTTTATGCGAACGGCGAGTGGATGAGGCGCACGGAGATCCCGCCGGATCGTGCTTCGATGGGCGGGTTCGCGATTGTGGGGGGACCGGACGGACAAGCGGGTGGCCGGAATCATTGAGGGCGCGGAGAAGGCCGAAGCCGCGCCCGGCAGCGAGCAGCGGCTGATTGCCGATCTGTACCGCTCGTATATGGATACGGACGCGATTGAGGCGGCGGGACTGGGGCCGCTGAAGGCGCGGCTGGATGAGATTGCGGCGATCGGGACGCAGCAGGATCTGGCGCGAGCTCTGGGGCGGATGTTGCGCGCGGATACGGACGCGCTGAATGCCACGAACTTTCACACCGCGAATTTGTTTGGACTGTGGGTCGCGGCAAGCTTTAACGATCCGGATCACTACACCGCGTATCTGATGCAGGGCGGCTTGGTGCTGCCGAATCGCGAGTATTACGTGAGCGGCAACGCGCATATGAAGGAGATTCGCGCAAAGTATCAGGCGCATATGGCGACGATGTTCCGGCTCGCGGGTTTTGACGATGCCGAGGAACGGGCGGCGCGGGTGTTTGCGCTGGAACTGGCGATTGCGCAGGTGCACCTGTCGCTGGCGGACAACGAGAACATCGAGAAGGCAAACAATCCGTGGAGCGCAGCGGATTTTGCGGCGAAGGCGCCGGGGCTGGACTGGAAGGAGTACTTCAGAGCGGCGGGGCTCGACCACCAGGGGTCGTTCATTGTGTGGCAGCCGACGGCGTTTGCGGGCGAGGCGGCGCTGGTGGCGTCGACGCCGATCGATAACTGGAAGGATTATCTGCGCTATCACCTGATTGAAAAGTACGGCGCGGATTTGCCGGCGAAGTTGGCCGATGAGGACTTCGGGTTTTTTCAGAAGACGCTGCAGGGGGCGCAGCAGCAGCGTCCGCGGGACCAGCGTGGCATTCGGGTCGTGAACGCGGTGCTGGGCGATGCGGTGGGGAAGATTTATGCCGAGCAGTATTTTTCCGCGGAGCAAAAAGCCAAAGTGAAGGCGCTGGTGGCGAATCTGATTGCGACATTCCGCCAGCGGCTGCAGGCGAACACGTGGCTGGCTGCTTCAACAAAGGCTGAAGCGATAGCGAAGCTGGACACGCTGCAGGTGGGCATCGGTTATCCGGACAGTTGGCGGAGCTATGCCGGCCTCGAAATCAGGCGCGATGACCTGATTGGGAATCTGATGGGGGCGGGACTTTTCGATTACCACTACCAGCTGGGGCGCATCGGCAAGCCGGTAGATCGCAGGGAGTGGTGCATGGAGCCGCAGACCGTGAACGCGGTGAATCTGCCGCTGGACAACGGGCTGAATTTTCCGGCGGCGATTCTGCAGCCGCCGTTTTACGATCCGCAGGCGCCAGATGCGTTTAATTATGGGGCGATCGGGTCAGTGATTGGGCACGAGATTTCGCACACCTTTGACGACGAGGGGGCCGCGTTCGACTCGAAGGGTCGGGTGCGCAACTGGTGGACGCCGGCGGATCGGGCTCACTTTGAGGATGTGACGGGCAGGCTGGCGGCGCAGTATGACGCTTACATGCCGTTTCCGGATCTGCACGTGAACGGGCAGCAGACGCTGGGCGAGGATATCGCGGATGTGGCGGGGCTGATCGATTCGTTCGATGCGTATCACGCGTCGCTGCACGGGAAGGCGGCGCCGATGATCGATGGGCTGACGGGGGATCAGGAATTCTTCCTGGCGTTTGCACAGAACTGGGCGTCGAAATCGCGGGAGGCGGCGTTGCGGCAGCAGGTGGTGGCGAATGAGCACGCGCCGGCGCAGTACCGGGCGGATACGGTGCGGAATGTGGATGGATGGTATCCGGCTTTCGATGTGCAGGCGGGGCAGGCGCTTTATTTGAGGCCAGAGGCGCGGATTCACATTTGGTAGGGTGGTGAGTTTCCCCGAGGAACAAGTTTGGCAGCACGCAAGACCTCAATGCAGCGCAGCAGCGCCTGGTCACAGGTCAGGATATCGAACACTCGTCGTGCAGCGACGGCGCAGATGAGCATATCGACAGAGCCGCATTGGACGCCATGATCCTGGCAGGAATTGAAAAGTCTGGCCGCGTCTATGTAATCCGAGGGCAGAATTTCCTCGTCGAGAAATGGGGACAAGGCCTGTTGGGTTTTTGAAAACTGTTTCTTATCTCGAATGCCCGACAACACTTCCTGACGAATAGCACCGATTATTGCGACACGTCCATCCTGCACGGCCGCCTGAAGCGCGTCGAATACACGCTGCTGGTCGATGCTCAGTACAGCTCTGTGCCGACGGCGCAGGGATAGCGACCAAACGCAGGCATCCACCACGAGATTCATTTCCTGCTCATTCGCACGCGATCACGCTGGCGCAGCTTTATTGGGTCGTACGACGGATCAAAGTCGATTGTTCCGAAATGCTTCAGGATCTCCAACTGTTTTCGGCGACGGATGTATTCATCGAGGGCCGCGGTCACGGCTTCCTTCTTGGTCGCGTGGCCTCCGATGCGGCGGGCTTCATCGATGAGCTTGTCATCGAGTGCGAGATTGGTTGCCATGGGCTTGCCCCCTTTCCCTGTGCGTGTGTAGGCTATCACACATTGATCTGTGTGGAGGAGTCGAAAGCACAAAGGCTGCGGAAGTGATCCGCAGCCTTTGTATTTGAGTGCCAGCTTGCTTAGCTGACGAGCAGAATGCCTTCGCTGACTTTGTCTTCGCCTTCTTTGACGACGGGGCGATAGAAGAGCTGGTTGTTGTCGAGGTAGACCTCGAGGAAGGCGGGACGTTCGCTGATGCCGCCGGCGATGAGGGCTTCGGAAAGCGGGTCTTCGACGTAGCGCTGGAGGGCGCGGCGGAGCGGACGGGCTCCGTAGCTGCGATCCACCAGGGTTTTTTCCAGGATCCACTTCTTGGCTTCTTCGGCGACGGAAATGGTGATGGCCTTTTGCGCCAGGTTCAGGTTGAGTTGCTGAACGAGCAGCTCGAGAATCTGGATCAGGTCGGCATCCGTCAGCGACTGGAAGAGGATGATCTCGTCGATGCGGTTGAGGAACTCGGGGTTGAAGGTGCGCTTAACCTCGTTCTTGACGAGGTCCTCGATCTTCTCCATGACCAGGTCTTCGCGGTCGCTCTGGAAGCCGAGCCCCTGCTTGCGCTGGAGATGGCGGGCGCCGATGTTCGAGGTCATGATGATGATCGTGTTCTTGAAGTCGACCGTATTGCCGAGGCCGTCGGTGAGCTGACCGTCTTCAAAGACCTGGAGCAGGATATTGAAGACGTCGGCGTGGGCCTTCTCGATTTCGTCGAGCAGGACGACGGAGTAGGGCGAGCGCTTCACGCGTTCGGTGAGCTGGCCGCCTTCCTCGTAGCCGACGTATCCCGGAGGCGAGCCGATGAGCTTCGAGACCGAGTGCTTCTCCATGAACTCCGACATATCGAAACGGATGAGCGACTTTTCGCTGCCGAAGAGGAACTGGGCCAGGGTGCGCGCCATTTCGGTTTTGCCGACGCCTGTGGGTCCGAGGAAGAGGAACGAACCGATCGGGCGAGCGGGTGATTTGAGTCCAGCCCGCGAACGGCGAATCGCACGAGCCAAAGCCGAGATGGATTTGTCCTGGCTGATAACGCGCTTGTGCAGCTCCTCTTCGACGCGGAGCAGCTTCTGCGTTTCTTCTTCCTTAATTGAGGTGATGGGGACGCCGGTCCAGCGGCTGACCACGTCCTCAATGTCTTCGCGGCCGACGATGCCGGCGGTGGAGTCGTCGAGGTGATACTTGTCGCGGAGGGCGCGGAGGTTGTCTCGCTCCTTGCGTTCTTCGTCGGAGTAGAAGCGCGCCTTCTCGAACTCATGGTTCGCGATGGCGTTCTCCATGCGATGAACGATGAACTTGATGCGCTTCTGGACTTCGGTGATCTCCTCGGGCAGGGAAGTCTGGCGCAGCTTTACGCGAGCGCCGGCTTCGTCGATGAGGTCGATTGCCTTGTCGGGCAGGAAGCGATCGGAGATGTAGCGATTGGAGTGGGCTACGGCGAAGTTGATGGCCTCGTCTGTGTAGCTGACGGCGTGGAATTTCTCGTAGCGATCCTTGATGCCGTTGATGATCTTGATGGCGTCTTCTTCGTTGGGCGGCGGAACCTTGACAGCCTGGAAGCGGCGCTCGAGGGAGCGATCCTTCTCGATGGACTTGCGATATTCGGCGGGCGTGGTTGCGCCGATGCACTGAATTTCTCCGCGAGAGAGCGCGGGCTTGAGGATATTGGCGGCGTCGAGTGAGCCTTCGGCGGAGCCTGCGCCGACCAGCGTGTGGAGCTCGTCGATGAAGATGATGGAGTTCTGATTCTCCATCAGCTCTTTCATGATGGTCTTCAGGCGCTCCTCAAACTGGCCGCGGTATTTGGTGCCGGCGACGATGAGCGAGAGGTCCAACGCCAGCACGCGCTTGTCGGCGAGGAAGCTGGGAACGTCGCCGTCGGAGATGCGCTGGGCGAGGCCTTCGACGATGGCAGTCTTGCCGACACCTGGCTCGCCAATAAGGACGGGGTTGTTCTTGGTGCGGCGGCAGAGGATCTGTACGACGCGCTCCAGTTCCTGATCGCGCCCGACGAGAGGATCGAGCTGGGAGTCCATAGCGGCCTGGGTGAGGTCGCGGGAGAACTCGGCGAGCAGCGAGGATTCGCGGTTGCGCTGTTGCTGCGGAGCTTTTTCCTGCGTGGCGCGAGCGAGCTCTTCGCGGACGGCGAGCAGCTTGAGGCCGCGCTCGTGGAGGATCTCCGAGGCGAAGCACTTCTCTTCGCGCAAAAGTCCGAGGAGGAGATGCTCGGTGCCAATGTGCTTGTGCGAGAGGCGCTCGGCCTCTTCCGCGGCGTAGGCGAGCACGCGCTTGCACTCATTGGAGAGAGGCAGATCGACCGAGGTCGAGACTTTCTCACGAATGGTGGTGTGGCCTTCAATTTGTTTACGGATGGATTCGACCGAGGCGTGCGAGCGAAGAAAGCGGTTGGTGAGTGCCTTGTCTTCGCGCAGGAGTCCGAGCAGGAGGTGCTCGGTCTCGATGTACGGGGACCCGAACTGGCTGGCCTCATACCTGGCGAAGAAGATGACGCGCCGCGCTTTTTCTGTATAGCGTTCGAACATGTTCCCTCTGAGAGGCTCCGTTTAATCTCCAGGATGCCAGTCGTTAATGCCGGCAAGCCCGGAGGCACTCGGGACTCTTCTTCCTGTGAGCCTCAAATACGACTGAAGCTCGGACCGCCGCCCGTGCCGAAATCCGAGGACAAAACCGGGCGACCCTGAGGCTGGTGCGTTCGTCCGCATCCATCCCACTTTGCGAGATCGGCGGCGAACCATCCAGTTTCCAGCAGTCGACGCTGATCCCGTTCCCTACAAACCCTGCTTCCAATTATCCGCTGCCGGACCCGAAAATCAGACCGACATCGGAGAAACTTCTTCCAGGCGGCCCTTATCGAGCCGCAAAACCCTTGTACATCGGCGCGCCAGCGCCAGATTGTGGGTCACGATGACCGAGGTGAGGCGATGCAGCTGGTGGAGGCGGTTGATGAGGCTGAAGACCATTTCGGCGGTGAGGCTGTCGAGATCGCCAGTGGGCTCGTCGGCCAGCAGCAACTTGGGCTGGGTGACGAGAGCGCGGGCGATGGAGACACGCTGTTGTTCGCCGCCGGAGAGCTCTCCGGAGCGATGCAAGAGCCGGTCGCCCAGTTCAACCTCTTTCAACCACTGCTCCGCGGTTCTGAAGGCCTTAGCCTTCGATTCGCCCCTGGCGAGCAGGGGCATCGCGACGTTCTCCAGCGCGGTGAATTCCGGCAGGAGATAATGAAATTGCCAGACGTAGCCAACTTCGCGATTGCGAAAGGTGGCTGCCTGAGCGGGGGTGAGAGTACGCAACTGAGTTGAGGCGCAGTATACGTCCCCGGAAGACGGGGTATCAAGAGCGCCGAGCATGTGCAGCAAGGTGCTTTTACCAGCGCCGGACTGGCCGACGATCGCCAGCATTTCGCCCTGCACGACTTCGAAGCCGAGTCCGTCGAAAAGCGCCAAACGGCCGCGACCGGTGATGTAGTCTTTGCGGAGATTTTCGACGCTGATGACGATTGGATGATCGACACCCGCTAAAGGACGCAACCCGAGGGACTGAGGTTTGTCAGCGAGTATTTCGGTGGCGGGCACCGTCTCCATACCTACCTGTACCACTCAAACTCCCAAAAAGGAAGATGGGAGTTACTCCTTTGGACGCAACGGAGAGGAAAAGCGGTACAGGAGTACCGAATTTGCAATTACTGCGGGCGGGAATGGCGCGAAATAGCGCAATTTCGGGAGGATTCGGGGGATGGCGGAGGGTGGCGGCGACGGGAGTGCGGACCTCGCGGAGGTGAAGGATATATACTGTAGTATAGACGCGATGAGGTGAGATGCGATGCCACGCACGA
>Ga0182015_10002218_pt1 | contig 24038 bp, 25 predicted proteins | sample 712P3MmetaG_FD_120478 | JGI IMG/M metagenome (GOLD analysis project Ga0182015, IMG submission 120478) | Permafrost microbial communities from Stordalen Mire, Sweden - 712P3M metaG | ecosystem: Environmental > Terrestrial > Soil > Wetlands > Permafrost | place: Sweden: Stordalen | collected...
AACCAACTATCCTTTTTTGTCGCATAGTACAGCGGTTTGATTCCCATGGGATCACGCGCAACCACGAGGCGTGAGCGACGAGCATCCCACAAGGCGAAGGCAAACATTCCGCGAAGGCGTGTCAAACATTCGGTTCCCCAGCGCTCGTAAGCACGCATGAGGACCTCTGTGTCGCTATGGCCTTGGAATTGAAGACCCTCCGTCTTCAGCAAATCACGTAGCGCGGGAGCGTTATAGATCTCACCGTTGTAAACAAGGATGTCGCCGGTGGCTTCGTTAAGCATCGGCTGGTGACCCAAGGGAGAAAGGTCTTGGATTGCTAGGCGCCGGTTTCCCAACCCAACCGTTCCGCCGCGAACAGGTATCACGGTCAAACCGCCGTCATCAGGACCGCGGTGCAACTGTGCGTCGAGCATTGATCGCAGAGACCCATCCACCTGCCCACGTGACCGTGCACCCACGATTCCAGCAATTCCGCACATTCGATCAGTCCTCGACGTTCCCGATATTCGATCAATGAATTCATCAGCTACGATAGCGCCGAGCACACTGGTGATACAAGGCCAGCATCTGGTTAGTTACAGAACGCCAGGAAAACTCTTTCTGCATCCATTCTCGTCCTCTGCGACCCATATCCTGCAGCGGCATGGCGCTAATGCTACGAATTGCATCGGCCAGACTTTGAGGATCATTGTCGACCCACAAGCCACACTTCATCTCTTCCAAACGGCTCCACGGAGTCCCCTTACTAGCAATCACTGGAACTCCATGGGCGAGAGCCTCGGCCACGACGATACCGAAATTCTCGGTGTAAGACGGCACCAGAGCGACATCAGAACATTCGAATAGTCCTTTTTTTGCTTCCGATAAAACTGGACCCAACATCTCCACTCGCCCACTCAATCCCAGCGCGTGGATTTGCTCTTTGAGTTGCGAGACATACTCGGGTGGCCCCCACCCCGCAATAGCAAGACGCCACGGAAGTGCTAAATGGACGAGACTGCAGGCTTTCAGCAAAACCTCAATTCCCTTCTTCGGATCCAAGCGTCCGATGAAAAGCAATCGAAGCTCTCGATTTCTCTCTATCCGATTGAGGTCGCCTGGGACATCCACCCCGTTGGGAATCATGGCCATTCGCAACTTCCGGAAACGAGCCAAAGTCTCGCGGCCCTCGTGTTCTGATGTAACGTGCATCGTCAACTCAACGCGATCGGCTGTGTGATACCACAGAAAATCCCAAACCCTCTTTAGGCCGATTCGTGAAGAGCCTTCCCATCGCTGAAGAGACCCCCGCGGTGACCAGATCAGCGGCTTGTTCAATGAACGAGCCAAAAAAATAGTTGGGAAGGTCGGAAAATTGTAGACCCCAGTGAGATGGACAACATCCGCCCAGCGCATGTACGTGGGCAGTAACCGCATCATGGTTGGCGAAACTGAATGTCGTTGCCAGCGCGGACAATAGCGAACCCGAAACCCCTCTGGAAATTCCACTTCCTCCTTCTTGTTCACGTCCAGGACGCGATCTAAGCCGTCCGCGTCTGTGGTCAGAACGCGGACATCACCGCCCAATTCCACTGCGTTCCGACACAGCTCGAATGTGGAGCGAATCGGGCCGCCGTAAGAATAGGCGGGGTGGAACGACGGCACCACATGGAGAATTTTCATCAAGGTGGGTCGAGAACACAAGGCGTCGATCTCCTACAAAAAGCCCTTTCAATTTGTCGCCAGAAGATGATACTAATGTTTCCGAACTCAACAGGGCTACGGTGCGTCCTAAAATCGCTCTAGTTACCTCCGGCCTCGGTACCACGCACGGCGGCATTGGCGTGGTTGCCGAGCTGATCGCCTCAGCGCTGGAAAAGGATTCCGATGTATCGGTGTGGGAACACCACGCCTTTTGGCCTCGATTTGCACGCATCCCTGCGGCTGTGGGAAGAGCATTTTGGGGCAGTCTTACGACTCCCGATTTTATTTTTTACGATCACGTCGACCTCGCTATTTTGCACGCTATCATACCCCGTTTGCGGCCCATTCCTTATGCGGTGTTCTTGCATGGCATAGAAGTTTGGAAGCCTGTCGTCGGTCGGCGCCGAGAAGCGCTTTTGGGCGCAAGCATTCTCGTCGTGAATTCGGCGACGACGCAGAGCGAAGCCCGCGTTTTCAATCCCTGGTTGCCGAACGCGGAGGTTACATGGCTTGGCGTCGAGCGGCAAAACGAAATGGCGAACGTCGGATCTAGTCCTCCGATCGGCTTAATTGTCGGCCGGATGGCCGATTCTGAGCGCCTCAAGGGCCATGACTCTGTAATAGATGCCTGGCCGCTCATCAAGTCTTCGGTTCCCGATGCTAGGCTAATAATCGTCGGAACTGGGAACGACAAGCACCGCTTAGAAAATAGAGTGAAAATGGAGCACTTGACGGGTGTCGAATTTTGCGGTTGGATCGATGATGCCCAGCGCGATCAGATGTATCGTTCCTGTCGTATGCTTTTTTATCCTTCCAAGCAGGAAGGATACGGACTGGCCGGAGTCGAAGCAGCCAGCTTCGGCGTACCCTTCTTGGGACTAGCCGGTACCGTCACAGAAGAGCTCTTTCCAACCGGCACGGGCGCCGTGGTCGCTAAAGATCTTTCGAGAGAGAGCATCGCGGAAACCGCCATCCCTCTTTTGAGAAACGCTCAGCACGCACAAACGTTGGGAAGCGCCGCGGCGGCCAGGGTGAACGCAGTCTTTCTAAGAGAGCACTTTGCTGGCCGTCTTCGACGAGCGTTGGCTCCACAGCTGTCCGCATACGAGGCAGTGGCCACAGACATCCCGCGCACCGATCTGCGAAAAAGAAATGCCTCGGCATCCGCTGAAGTGACCTCGTCCAAAAGTCGACAACCCTCGACAATGTAACCGCCAAGGCCTCGCTTGGACTAGACACTGGAACAAATCGGCAAGTGGGTACCACCTCGTCCGCCCAAAATGCCGGGCTGCCGGGGAAGCTTGCTCTACTTGAATGCTTCGATGTACAGAGAATGAGGCAAATTGGAGCCATCTTCCGACTCATAGCGAGGCACATTTGCGCCGTAGAGCCTACTTTCGCCCTCCCGGACCTCCACTACTTCGGAAAAACCCGCGGAGCTAAGCACTTCACGCATATAATCACAATCGAATGCGGTCCTGTGTTGGCCATCGCAAAACATGAAATTCGAAAATCTACCTCCCGCAGACTCATAGTGACGCGGGAACTCACTGAACCAAGCGACCTTCTTCTGACTGTAAGCAAGGATGGCATTCGACAAGCTCGGCACGACGATGCGCGCTCCACGACCTCTCTTCAGAACCCGAGCACACTCGCAGAGCACGTTCTTAAGTTCGTCGGGATACAGGTGCTCCAACACGTGTGTACAATAGATGGAATCGACGCTTTCAGAGCGGAACGGAAGACCGTTCCGAACGTCCAACCACAGGTCAATTCTCTGAAGAGGATTAGCATCGATGTTCACGAAACCTTGCAGGTACTTGGGGCCACAGCCTAAGTGCAGGTGTAATTCCGAGCCGTTCCTTGACTTCGGATGCCTGACAAACCTGTGAAACCAATAGCCGGGCAACGTGGCCTTCGAAATCATCAAGAATAAAATGTCTTTGTGGCGCTGGTGTAGCAAAGGTCTCTCCCTCCTCCCGGGCTCCAAAACTCTGCTATTAAGTTAATAGGGCTTTACAATTTTATCGTAGAGTTCGACATTTCCTCGCAAGGTATCACCTTGCTCATCTGCCGAGCTCCCTCGCCAATATCTGCGCATCATTCTGAAGCGAGAGTTTGGCTTCGAGGACTCAGCATTCCCTTTCGGAGCGACGCATCGCTGGATGCAGCATGTTCTACCACAACTCACGTTCTCCTTCTACCGTCATCAACCCATCCGAGATATTCCTGCAATCCCGTCTCGAGCGCGGCAGCACGGGCCTCCTCTGTGGCCGTTGCGCCGTATTTCTTTTGCCGAGGAGAAATGCCCAGGATGGGGCCCATCCCGACCTCTCCTTGCTGGGTGGACGGCATGAGCGCACCGACGGACGATCCGGCTCGACCGGCCAGCCACAGCAAGTGGGAGGCGCGCAGCGTTGTGCGCTTTGGGTGTTCCTCTTCATTTAATGCGATACCAGCCGTGTCTGGGCGGTTGCCAATCTCCCAGACGCCGCTCTTGTTGGCCGGTGTGATCGCTGAGGCGATCGGGAAAAACACTCATGGATGGCGCCATTTGGAGGTTCGGCACAGACCGTCGGCTTTATTCGTGAAGTCCGAAAAGGAACAAACGAAGTTATACAAAGGCAGACGTCGCGTTCGTAACAGCTTGACGGTAGCGATCCCAAGTGCACTCCTCCGCCCTTCTCCTTGCCGCAAGGCTCATCATAGGTAGGAGACCGCGGTTCTTGTCGAACCACCGCAACGCGTCTACCAAGCCGTCAAGATCGCCCACGCGCAGCAATCGTCCTGATGTATCCGTAAGAACATCCGAACCACCCGTTGCTACCGTGGCGATCGCCGGCAGCCCGCACGCTAGAGCTTCCAACAGGACTAGTGCTAATCCCTCAAAGAAGGAGGGTAATACGAACACATCTGCACGGCGATAATGTTCGCGCAACGCTCGTGAAGAAAGAACTGACACGTGATTAACACTGCGTGGCAGCGCGGCTCTCCTACTCTCGCTCATATTCCATGACCCTACAAGTTGAAGCTCCGCAGACCGCAGTGCAGCCCTCTCCCAGGCCTGAAGCAATACCGGGATCCCTTTGCGCAGCGAAATCTGCCCGGCGTAGATGAATCGCAGCACTTCTGATCCCTCATTCCGTGCACAGGGCGTCCAAAACTCTAGATCTACGCCATAAGGCGCCAACGAGATCGCTTTGTACGGGTGGAACGCACGAATGGTCTCCTCGACGAAGCGGCTCGGCGCTAACACGAGATCCGCGAGTTCCATCTCCTGCCGTTTTTGCTGGGGACGCACGTAGCGGCTAGATGGCAATCCACCCGCGGGCAGCCAGTCGACAAATTGTCGTGCGAGCTCCATTTGTGTCTTTTCCCACGCGGGATAGTACCCGATTGGCATGTCATAGATACACGCCTTTCCCAAAAGCTTGGCTTCTTGAAATTGCCAGAGCGAACAATCTTCGTAGGAATGAACTGCGCGCACGCTGAGGCGTCGACATGCCGCCCGCATGGTTTGCATGAGCCAGTCGTTAGCCTCGTAGGTGAGAGCCTCGTCTCCATCTACTAGGGCCCGCCTGATCAAGCGGCGCACTTCTCCCAAGCGACCCTGAATCTTGGGAGCATGCGAAAGCGGCGGAAAACGACGACGTCCCAACCGTCGGGCCATCGGTTTCAACGGGCCGAAACGCTTAAGCAGTTCCAAGGTTAGGAGAGAAGGCATCCAGGCGACACAGAAAGCTTCCAAGCGATGGGCTTCGAAATGTGCCAGCGCCGCATTGTGGGAAAAAGGAGTACCGGTAGGATGCCCGAATAGGACGCTCACGCGCCCTCCGATGGGGAAAGAGCCTGAAGTGACGCCCTGCCAGGGCTGGCAGACAATGGGCGCCATCCCTGTGGCGGGCTCAAGAATCTCTGCTCTTGGCTACATCGCGAAGGAGAGCCTCGGAGACGTCTATTGCAGTGTGTCATCGTTTTGGTATCCCGTAAACCTTCCCTCCCGTTGGAAGCGATCGTCGCCTTGGAACGGCGCCCTGAAGGGACGCTTCCGATCAGTTGACAGACCCAGCCCCTACTGAAGGCTTCCTTTGCTTTTCCATGCTACCAACCAGCGGTTATGTTCGATTGGGCGTTGTTCGGGAACCAGGACGCGCCAGCGAGCATTTGAAATGATCCTTATTTGAAACCCTGCAGCTGTCAGAATCCTTTCACAAAGCAATTCTAGTTGACTGGAATGGGTCTCTATAAGCCAACGAACATCTGTAAGAGTATTGATTGTGTTCGCTCCGTTGAGTACCTTTTCCTCTGCGCCATCCACGTCCATTTTTATGAAGCAAGGGCCGTGCAGCGAGGGTGCAAGCGAGTCCAATCGAATCTCGTGTTCAGTATTAGAAATGCCCACGAATTTGGTGGAGATCTCTAGTCGCTCTAATTGGTCTATCCCGTTGAGTGCAAGATTCTCATTTAGACATGACAACAAGCTCGCATCGGGCTCGAACGCTAGCACCTTTGTTGCTCTCGTTTTTTGGAGGAAATAGAGCGTATACTCTCCGTGGGCCGCTCCAATGTCAATGGCCGTCGCGATGCCTTGGGACAGCCGATTGAGCCAAGGATGAATCTCCTTTTCAAAGAGCCCAAGGTATATCTGCGTCTGACTTCGCAGCGACAAACCCATCACTATGTCTTTAAACGGACCGGCGAGGATCCTCCGAGGCTTTCTTTCAGAAGAAACTAGAAGGTTTTTCAAATTGGAGACTAATCTCATCCGCCCTCAAGAACCGCTTACTCTGGCCGGCCCGCACCGCACGCGCCTTCATACCGCACAAGTCAGGGGCACTTGTCTGCCGTGGCACCGCTCAATTCAATAAAATAATATCAAGGACTTCCCCAGACATCAGCGGGCAACAAAAGCAGCTGCGAAGCTTCGGGTTTGGGCCGCTCTGGGCTCCCTGTTGGACGGGCGTTTGCCCTTTGCCTGATGGAATACAATTGCGGCAGCGAAAACAACTTGCAGGATTCCCCCAAGATACTGCACGAGTTGTGACTCGATTGTTAAGAATCCGGGTAGAATTGCTAGCCCAACCGCGATTGCAGTTAGGCTGGATTCGTTAGAAAAAAAAGCTAGTTCATAAATTGCGAATCCAAATCCAACCACCACACCAACACCTAGGATGCCCGCCCAGCCAAAATTCATGTAACCCTCTGCTTCAAAACCGCTCGCAATGGAAACTGATCTGAGGTTTTGCCTGTCTGTTATACCGTATTCAACTTGGAAAAACTGGTTGGCGAAATTTACAGATGGTTTGTCAGGCCATAATATTCTCGGAATGAGATTCTTTATCAGAAGCGGATAGCTGGCTCCAAGCTGGTAGGGAACCATTTCAGGTGTTTTCTCAAGGATGAGGCCGGTCATCGTCAAGAGCGACGTGCGGGAGCTAGTCGCGCTGAGTTGCTGATCCAGAGGGACACGGCCCTCAAGAACATCGTTCCAACCCGTAATTGAGACTTCGACCCATCTCACGGCAGCATCCGTCATACCGTTTCCGACGTGTCCCCTATTCATTTCATGGCGGATCGCGCCTTTGCCAGGCTGTAGGAAAAAGATAAGGCACGCCCCGACAGTAATCACGAGCCAGGGAAGCTTTCGCTTCAGGGACACTTCAGCTACACCTATCAGGAATAGCGGAGCAATGATCGTGCCTAGGGATGCATTAACTGCGCCCGAGATTACACGCGTTGAAAGAAAAGCTACGGCGAGCAAAACATCGAGTTGAGAAAGGCTTCGAAAGTGCCTCACGAGGACGAGCCAAAGAAAAGCTGCGAGAGGAAGAGCGCTAAAGGCGGTGACACTAATATTCCAGACCACAGTCCCGAAAAAAGGAACTCCGGCGATGTTTCCGACTATTCCAAGCAATAGCAGCACTTGAATTCGAGCCGGGGTGGGGGTGCTCATTTCAAGAAAGGGGAGTCGCGGGGCCTTGTGCCCGATGAGATGCATCGCCAACATCCTTCCGGCTCCCATGGAAAAAAGCCCCACTATTCCAACCAGCATTGCCGTCGTGAGGACGGAATCGGGCAGATCACCGCCGCGGTCGAATATACTCGGCGATGTTCGTAGCGCCCCGAAGATAGCTACTCCGTAAAAAATAAAATGAGCGGCGCACACCAACGTCCAGACGGGAACTCTGACCTTGCGTGCCTGGCTCCAGGAAATGTAGGACTGAATTGATATGGACAGCAGCACCCCAGCGAAAAACAACTCGAGGGGAGTAATATTCTGGCTGCTGACGCTAGAAAGCATCAGGAGGAGAACCCCACCCGCTGGCCAAAGCAGGTAACGCCTCAAGTGGGCCGGACCTCTTCTCGGAAAGGGAGATGCCTGGGCTAGTGAATCCATTTTCATTACTCTACCGTAAAATACTCGTAAAGCGCCGCCGCAACTCCGGCAATTTCTTCCGACACGTTATGGTGCGGCTTCGACGATCTTTTCATTCTGTCGCGCCAAGCAGCGCGAGAAACTCTTTCAGGAACGCCTCACGCCCGAAACGCTCCGTCGCACACCGTCTGGCATTGATCGCGAGGCGATGCCGCAGTTGCGGATCGTTGATGAGCCGACACATCGCTTCCGCAAGTTCCGCCGGCCGCTCGGCCTCAACTAAAAGCCCGTTTGTCTCGTGCTCAACAACTTCAGGCAAGCCTCCCCGACGGGTGGCGATCACGGGTATACCCGAGAAACCGGCTTCAATTGCACTTGTCGGAAGAGGGTCCTGTGACCGGCTCGGAACTACGCAAAGATCGAGATTCGAATAGATATCTCGGCGGTTACTTACGAAATTGTGCCATTTCACGTAGTTGGCGATGCCCAACCCGAGGGATTTACGTTCAAGCTCTTGTCTGTAAGTGGCGTCTCCCCTTCCGAAAACGTGCAACTCGGAACACGCGTATTTCTGATGAACCACCGCAAACGCATCGAGAAGGTCCTCATGCCCTTTCCACGGTCCCACTTGGCCCACAATACCAATCCGGAAAACTGCGCGCTTCGGAGTCGAGTTGGTGGAACCTGGGTCAGTTACCCCGTTGCGGATTACGCGGATCTTCTTTTCATCGACTCCCAGTTGTCGCAGCGAACCTGCCACAGACTGAGAGACGCAAACAAAACAGTTCAGCCTTCGCGCAAACCAGGCGAAGACTCTGCGATACTGCGGGAGATCTGGGACAAACTCGTGCAACCAATAAACATCCCGGTCGGAACGGAGAAAAGGTAGCAGCAGAAGTGCGTGATGCCAATTCGTATGGACCACCTTCTTGGGCTTCAGAATCCGTAGCACTCGCGCGTATCCCCATAGAAGAGCGGGCAAATACCAAATCTGTTCGGCCGTCATGCGAAGGCATTCCGCGGTCATCGTGGCTGAAATGAATCCAATGTATAGTATTTGCGTCGGCAGCCCGGCCAGCTTCAACCGGTTTAAGAAATCGCTGTTGTTCCAGAAGCTAGTAATGAAAGAGACGGGTTGTCCATTCCGAACAAGTCCCTGGCCCAATTCCAAGGCCATGACCTCTTTTCCCGAAACGTATCCCGCGCCGCAGACGATCAATATTGGTGAGTTCGCCTTACCCGTCATTTTAGTTTCCGTAACACAGCAAGGGAATGAACCACTTCGATGACCGAAAAACGGGGATCGTTTTGAATCACGTCTTCAAAGTACACGCAGGAATCCGCGTGCCGCCACTCTTCTCCCGCCGGAGTCAAACTATCGTGCAGGCACACCACTCCTCCAGGAAGCATCCTTTCGGAAACGATCGTCCAATCGGTCTTGATTCCTTCCCACGAATGGTCACCATCGACAAAAGCAAAATCCAGTTGGTCGGGCATTTGACTCGACATCTCTCCGCTGTAACCACATAAGACTCGAACGCGGTTCAGCACTCCAGAACGTCGCAAATGCCGTTGGCAGATCGACCAGCAGGGATTGCTTTCTTGTCCGTCCATCTTTGGCCAAGGATCGACGCAGTATAGAAGACCATCCGGCGCTAGGACCCCGGCGATTCGCGCAGCGGAAACTCCCTGATAGGTCCCAATCTCTAACGCCTGACGGGCACCTGCAGCGTGGCGCTCCAGCGCTTTCAGCTCGACGGGGATAGTCTGGCTCGTGGCTCCGACAAGATTCGCCCAGTGCAAGAGGTTTAGCACGCGAGGACGCCGGAAAAAACGCTTCTCCAGAAAGCGATTCATAAGACTCACTTTGCATTTTGTACCTCCCTCAGCGATGTTCGGTCAGCGGACTTGGACCTGCGGGAGGATCGAGAGAGCAAATACTTATTCTCTACCCAGAACCAAGCTTACGGCTTATATCCAAAGAACGAAAAGTGCCGACCGAAAGGCTTCGCGAGAGTGCGGGCCCACCTCGCCTTAAATCGGTGCGTGCAGAGGCGGGCAGGGTCGACTCCGGGCAGCAGGAGCCACTGATAGTGCGTGCTCTCGGTTCTTTCGACAACCAGTCCTGCTCGCTTCAAATATGCTTTCACCTGAGGAAAAACAAAGAACTGTTCTACCGGCTGGACACCCGATCCCGAGTTAAAAGGGCGGCCAGTAACGCAACTCTGGAGCCACGCCAGCAGCATTCCGTTCAGGTAATTCTCAGTTGTCAGACAAAACCTGCCTCCCGGTTTTAGGACCCGAAACATCTCCTCAGCCATCATTTGAGGTTGCGGGAGGTGTTCTAGGCATTCGCAACTTACTATCCAGTCAAAGGCGTTGTCGGGAAAGGCCAGGGATTGAACATCGCCAGTAATGAAGCGTACGACTTTCGACGCGTTGGCGATTCTTCTCTGCGCCATCGCAATGGCAGAAAACGAAAAATCGACACCCGTAACTCGAATATTAGGAACGGTGCAAGCGAGCCATACTGCAAATTCTCCACGTCCACAACCGAGTTCCAAAAGATCGCCTCTGAGGTTGTTTTTGATTCCGCTGAAAGCCGTCCGGTACCACGGAAATGCCATGGGATTGTTGTCCTCAGCACTGGAGTTTATTCGTTCGTGCCACCGGTCGTACGCGAATTTCGGACCTTTGTTCATGGGGCTCACTTCCCTAACTGATCCCAGAGATCATTGATGGAGACCAACCGCTGACGGAATCTGGGATTCGTAATAGGCGCGAACGATGGAGGATATGCTCTCAGATATTGTCGGAGGTGCCACAATCTTACAACCCCGTTGGGCAAGCCGGACTAACTTCGCCGAAAGCATTTCAATGTCACCGGGCGCGAATGTACCGCACCCCGAGAGTTCTTCTGCGCATCCGCATGCCTGGCTTATCAAACACGGCAAACCACTGGCCAATGCTTCATTCACCACCAGTCCCCACGTTTCCCTGTAGTCGCTGGGCAGAACGAGGCAGTCTGCTGCCACGTATGCCTGAGATACCTCCATTTGGTTCAAGAAGCCGGCAAAGGAAGCTGGAGGTAGTACAGACGCATTCTTTGCAGATCCGACTCGCGGCGATGGAGCCGCTACCTCCGCATCGGATATGACCCGGCAAGCGCGGCGGAGCTGAGGTCCCAGCACTCCTGAACCAACAAACAAAAGATGCAGCTTCGACAGCGCGCGCGTCTTAATCAGAGTCCGCGCAGCCGCAACAAGGTCCAACGGCCGCTTCTTGGTGATGAATTTACCGCAGAACAGCACGCAGAATGCGTCCTCCGGAATACCCCACTGCTCCCGAAGTACTGTTCGCCGTCGGCGTAGGGACGCAGCCTGCATAGAAAAGCGGTCATTGTCCACAGCGTATGGTGCCGGATATAGCTTCGCCTCAGTGACTCCAGATTCCTCATAGAGCCGCCGGTTTGCTTTGCCTATGTAGAAGAATCTGTCCACTCTCCGGAACAGCCACTCGTTTCTTATCCGCTTTAGCGTCCTCTTCCACGGCGGCTGGGGAGCAAGGTTGTTACTTTCCCCACGCAACCACACCTCAACACCTGCTGATCGTGCTTCTCGAACGGCCTGCCAATAAGCCGCAACCTGCCATCCCTGAATCCATAGCGCACTAACGTAGCTCGCTCGTAGCCGGTCTCGGAGTCGCTCGCGCAAGCGGCACTTCCAGAAACTAGAGGGGCTGGCCCGCTTGCCAACATCCAGAAAACGATGAGCGTAGCCGGACAGCGTGTCAATATCCCAAGCGAAAGTTTGGCCAAATTCACGATCCATGCTTCGGCGGGTTCCGTGGTCGGTCAGATACCAAACCTCAAATGGCACTCGACCGTCCCGCGCTAGCGCCTGCCAAAGTGGAACTTGATATTGAATCGGATGGGTTGTGAGAATTGCGAGCATCAGGCTGCCTTGCAGAGCATGTCGATCCAACCTTCTCCGTACGCGTCCCCAATGACCCTTTCTAGCCCGATATTGAACGACCCTGCGGTAAACGTTGGGCCGGTACGCCGACTACAACACTGCCCGGCGCAACGCTCTTGGTCACGACGGAACCCGCCCCCACGATACATCCATCTCCTAGTTCCACGTCTTTTAGGATTACAACCTTCGCTCCGATCCAACAGCGATTCCCAATCTTGACTTTGCCCGTATCCATGGGCCGCTCATTCGGCGCGAGGCCGGAACCAAAGCGATGGTTCGAGTCCGTAATGTACACATCAGGGCCGACCATATTCTGGTTCCCAATCTCGACCAACCCACACGCGTCAATCATAAGGTTCCGGTTAAAGTAATTCCGGTTGCCAATCCGGATTCGAACGCCCTCGTAGTTCTGGTTGTCCGGCCAAAGCCAGCATCCTTGAGTGAAAGCATTGTATGAGCCAATTTCGATCTGTGAGCATCGACGCACCCTTCCGAGGCCTTCGATTCGGTTGTGCACCCCAGCTTTCATTCCGAGAGACCGGTATAACGCCAGCCTCAGCCGGCTCGCTACACCGCGGGTCACCGTCAACAGTAAATACTCAAGACGTCTTCTCATTGAGGATTGCGGGAGCGGCGTATGAACTCCTTAAAAGTTGACGCGCGTACCGGCTCTCGACTGTTCAAGACATCAAGTGCGCAATTCAAGAAAAGTCCAAGACCCGCGAGGCAAGGCCTCACCAGGTGGTTCCTTGCCGCGAAACGTACGTGGTTAATCACCTTTAGAGGCATGATTCCCAATACCAGCGGAAAAGGACAGCGGCGCGCAGCAAACGCCAAATCATTGCACACTCCTGAACGATGCTGGGCCGCAATGTCCCGCGCAACCGTGGTTTTGTCGTGCCAAATGTGTACGCCCGGAAGGAAATGAATTTCCCAGTTCCGATCGAGCAAACGGATACAGAGGTCGCTTTCTTCTGATCCGTAAAGGCCTGGGCCGGGCACATAAAATCCGCATTCGCGGACAGCGGAAATCCGAAGGATGTGTCCGCAGCCAATAAACACGCGAGTTGGCCGAGGCTCCATTCTTGGACTCGCTTTTTCACGGTCCGGACTAAGGATGTCGAATGCCACGGCCCCTACTTTCGGATTCGTTTCCATGTGTTGCATTGCGATGCTGATTTCGTTCCCGTTCATAAACCATGCGTCGTCATCCAGGCTGAGGTAGTAGTCCGCGTCACCATCGCGCATGAGGAAATTCCGGGCCTCCAAAAACCCTCGCGACCGCTCCCAACGAGTCCAACGAACTGCGGGATAGTTAGAACGTAGCTGTGGTGTTTCATCCTCGGACCCATCGTCCAGAACTGCTACCCGAAGTCGCGAATACCTCTGGCGCAATGCTGATTCGATGGCCTTTGGTACGACCTTATAACGATTCCGGGTCACGATGCCAACAAGCACCTCTCCCGATCGGCTGGTGGTCACATCGTTCTCTCGGTTTTCTCTCGACATTCTAAAGATCACTCGTGACGATCCGCCAGCAGGCCTTGGCCTTGCCGCACAGATTGGGTCCGAACACTTTTCTACCCGCAGGAAGTGTGGAAACAAGAGAGAATGATTCAAACAACAGAAGCTTGAGATAGTCGGAAGACCGGTTCCGTCCAAGCACTGTCGTCATCACAAAGTGGCGATTGATCAGCTGCATTTCGGCGACACGCTTTGGATCGAACTTGTGGATACCCGGTTGAGAGTCATGATATATGCGAGCCGTCCGGGCATTGGCTAGCTTCCAGCACCTGCCCACTGTGAGCGACAATGTCAGATCCTCCATCAGTGAATAACCTTTAAAGTGATCAGGAAACGGTGGATCAGGTAGCGCTTCCCGACGGTATAGCGTGCACCCTGTGTTCACCCATTCTACTGGCACTACTTCCGGAAGATCATCGCGGTCCGCGGGGAGTAGATTGACTGCAGGACCGAGAACGCCTCCCGCATACGAGGACTCGGGGCGGTCGTCAATGAGGCGGAAAACTAATCGGCTGATCCGGCCCGGTGTTTGATAGCGCTGGTTGGTTATCATCGCATTGACGCCGCCAATGCGATCGTCGGAGTGTAATGCCCTCCACAAACGCCCGAAGCAGTCCGGTTCGAAAAGTATATCGTCATCCATGAAACCGATCACAGGCTGGGAACAGGAACGCACTCCCTGATTACGCTGACTTGCCGCTCCCACTAAGTCGGCGCTGCACCAGGACACTTCGGACCGCAGACCCGGTATCACTTCTTCAATACAGAGCGAACGAGTAGTTCCATCCCCCGACGCATCCACTATGTTTAACTCAGCCGGCTGGACGGATTGATGCGCAAGGCTTCCAAGAGTCCGCCGCAGCGCCGCAGCGCGGTCGCGCGTCGGGATCACCATTGCAACCGGCAAGAGTTCAGGGGTCATCCGAAAGGCCTCTTCGTTCGAAAACAAAACTTCAAATCGGCTCGCCTCGTATGTCGCCGAGGGCGCGGCGGCCAGTCTCGCGCAACCGTTCGGCAACTTCGGAGTGACCCACGTAAGATCGGGCTTTGTACACCCACGCGGTACATGTCAAGTCCTCGACCAACATCGTGGAACTCGATGATCTCTTCGCTGTAATCGGCAAGGCATCTCCGGCGAGCTTCAAAACAACGCTTAAGAGCTCCATGGACTCAGCCGAAGAGCGCCCGGACTTCATTTTCTGGCACTGCGCGAGGAGCAGCAAACAGGTTGCAACACCAAGTCAGCGAAGCCAGGTCCGAGATTTCCTTCCCGCAGGGGATCTTTTGCCCCTCAAAATCATCCAAATAAAAAAAGCGGTAGCCGCGCAACGCCGCAGCGACAGAGGCCCTTGAAAATCTCCCGATCTTCGCAGGAATGTTTACTCGTTGTACGCCGATCATCGATATGGGCTTTCGAAGCGGAGTTCTCCAAGGGCGAAGTGTTCATCAGTGTCGCGGCGGTCCTGATGGCCGAGTTTGCCAGTGGTTTCTGGCATTTAGTGACCTGCACACTCTATCCACAAGATATCTGACGCTGCACCTGCCAAGGCGACGGTATTCGCCGAGGCTGGAACTGCTCTACAGGCATTCGCCGCCGTCTGGTCGGTACAGCCGCAGCCGAACGTTCGAGCGCTCGTGAACGTAAAGCTGTTGGCGAAGGTGTGCGTGGCCGCTCCTCCGCTGAGGGCTTGGGAGTTAGTATAGATTTTCTCGCTGGTTGTCAAGACTCCCGCTTCATACACTTGCGGGTGCGCTTTCAGAGTTAGATTAGGCACCGGGGTGGTACTTGTGACGGACAGTGGAGCCGTTCCAGTCGCCAGAGTTGAAGTAATCTGCCCCGGCAGAGAAAGAGTCCCGGTCGTGTTCGAACTCGGAAGGCTAGAGAAATCTCCCGCCAATCCGATATCGTTGAATTTGTAGGGGTTCGTTACCGAACCCATGTTTGGTGAGTAGCCAGTAACTTTAGGAACCTGTGCCCCTTTCACCTGAAGCGCAGACGTGCAACCAATCTTGCCCGTACTTGAAGGAGTACCCCTGGAAGCTGTTCTCCACATGCAATACTTCGTCGCCCCAGCCACCGGATACCATGTAATTTGATTGAAACTGCTATTCGTCAGAGTGGCGTTCCCAGTTGTCGTATTAAGCGCGGCGCTGCCCTCTGTATTACCGACCGGACCGTAAGCAACTACCGCATATGTATAGCTTGTGCTTCCGCCGGTTCCTTGCGGATTGACGGACTGCACGGAGGGAATCGGAATTGCGGCGATATTGATTCCTGGATACGAACCATCCCACCCAAACATCTCGGTCCCGGTCGCACCCTGTTGATGTTTGATTAAGAACGTGCCCCCCGCTGATCCGCCTCCCGAGGCGGGAACATCCTGCAAGGCAAAATCGTCAGGTGTCGCCGTCGAACCACCCAAATAGCCACGGAATGTCAGAAAAGGAGAGGGGAAGTTGTTGCCCGCTGATGGCAGGCTATTAGTCTTGGTTCCATACACCATCAGCTTATCGTCCATGATTTTCAAATCGTCGGCAATGGCTGTGGTGTTATTTGTCCACCAAGGAGTGAACGTAGAGTTGGGATAGACTAGGCCACGAGTATAGATTGTGCCCGACCCGTTGTTGTCAGTCCCAATAACTCTTACGAGCTTCGAGTCAGCGTCCCATGAGTCGCCATCGAATATCCAAGCAACTCCGGCAGCGGTGTTATACCAATATTTATTCGTATTTTTGCACCCAGCGGGAGCCGAATGGTTTCCTCTTACGATTACTGGATAGTTGTATCCCCCGCCGCCGCTGTCGTTGTTCTCATTGATCCCTTGGGTGCCGTTTTCGTCAAGATTGCCGTCGATGATGTCTACATCAGTGTTTAGGTCATCCCTTATGTCAGCGCCGGTTCCACTACCGCAGGTCCCGCCGTTTCCTGTAAATTCGCTCTCTCTCACTTGGAACGAGCCGCTCTTTTTCCAAATGCCGTAGAAGCAGTTGGTAACGTTGATGTGGTGGATGATTTCGTTCTTAGCATTGGCCGAGTTGCCGATCATTATGCCGACGGCAGCGGTCTTACCGGCAGAAGCATTACAGTAGAATGCGGAGTCTTCGATTCGCATGTCCTCGACGTTAACGTACGAGACGGGAGAAATGGAGACGCCGACCCAATTCGTTGCGTTCCCTCTAAACGTGTTATCTGTTAACCTTCCATCTGTGGTGTTCCAGATCCCGCCAGAACCGTTCTTGTCAATTTGAATCCCGACCCCACCATCAGTGGAGCCATCCACAAATAGGCCCCGTACTTGAAATCCGTCGACATACTCCATGTCGATCATTACGCCAGACTCTGGTCCTGCCCATATGATATGAACGCCCTTCCCTGCCGCACCGCTGCGAGTGAATCCATCAATGATGAATCCAGCCTGGTTCTTGATCAGCCACGTATTGCTCAGCTTAATCGATGTGCAACCGCCGAAGGAAAGAGTTCTCCCGCTAATTGTGTTGTCCGTTCTAGGAAAGCTTCCGGTGAGCGCGTTTAGTGCGCTTGCACTATCACTAACACCAGTGCAATCAACTCCAGATACATCCCGCGCGTCAAGAACTGACGAGGTTTGAATGGCAGCTGTGTTAGCACCATTGGAGGCGAGGGCGAGTCCGGCAACCCCAATGGTCTCCAATATCCTGCGGGCCCAGCTTCCTGTCCTTACTCGCGACGGAGCCTTTGCTAGTGGGTTGTAATTCTTGACAGCAGGGACGTCAGTTCTTGCCTTTGGCGCACGATGTTGTGGTTCTGTTCGAAGACTGCCAAGCTCCGCTTGCACAATTCGCTCCTGTAGATCGAATCTGAAAGTATATGTCCGATGCCACGCGCTAAGGCATTCTCATCGAAATGCTCCACAACCTCCGCGAATCTCTGCTCTTTGGCGTAGCGTACCAGGCTAGAATATTGAGGACCGAAAACTAGAATTGGCTTTCCTGACGCAAGGTAGTCCGCCGTTTTCGATGGAAATGCGGACTCGACAGCGTAGCGGGAGGATTCCGAAAATGAGTAGGGCAAGAAAAGGATATCCGCCTTCCGCAGAACACCCTGCAGCTCCCGTTGCGATACCCATTTGTGCACTTTAATGCAGGGGTGATGCCAGCCCCAGTCGCGAATTCTTTCCGGATGCAACTGCGTGTACAAATGCAGTTGAGGGGCTCGGACGCCGTAGTGCGAAAGCCTACCTCTAACGAGGATGTCAACGAGCATCTTGAGGCCATCCTCCACACTGTATCCAATCGCTCCAGCGAAGAGAATCGATACCGAGCTGGACTGGGTCGCTGCGGCGGGGGCGCTCCGGCCATCCGTTTCAGAGTGAGGTTCCGTTCCCGGTGCTTGGAGCTCGGATTCGACTCCGTATTCCGACTTCAGAAGTTGCTGCATTTCGCGACTAATCGCGTAGATGTGCGCCGCACGGCGGAGGGCCCAACGAGCCCAAGATCGCACGACGTGTTTCAGAACCCACGACCGTCGTTCCGTGGGGGTGATCGTATCATCGTGCATCACAACCACACACGGTGCACCAGTAATCCATCCTGCCAGTGCAGCGCCGACAAAAAACCGATCATGCGCAATCGTCATAATCGCCTTGATACGTCTCGTCCTGATGACGTAAGTGGCAACTAACGCGAGGACTGGAATCATCAGCCAATCGAGAAGGTTCTTGATCCGGCCCGAGCCCCAGCGGCCCCATCCGCTCGTAGTGGGAAAAGCGATGTGGTCACAGGTCAATCGTCCGTCTCGAGGAGAGACCCGTAAGTAACGAGACCCGGTGAGCACTACGATTCGATCTGGAGGGTAACCGCTTAGCAAGCGGCTCATCAGAATAGGGCCGCCCGCGAAGTTTGACGGCGGGAAGTCGCAGATATAGAGCAGGTTTATCGGTTCGTCGGACGGCGCCTCCGTAATTGGGCGCCCCTGCGTTTCGAAAACGATTGGCATTGGACTTACGCTGTCAGTCTTGAGTAGGAGACAACACCGACATCTTTGGTTCTCGAGAGACTAAACTGTTCAAAGATTTCATCGAGCGACACTTGAATTTTCCAGCCCGGGTAATCGGCTTGGAAGCGGCGTAGATCGCTGATGTAGCAGATATGGTCTCCCACACGGTTTTGTTCAATGTACTCTGTCTCAAGCTCCCAGCCAAAGAGTTCCGTCATCCGTGAAACAGCCTCAAGGATTGAGGTCGAATTCTGTCGCCCTCCACCTAAGTTGTAGACAGCAGCGCAACGCGGCTCCTGATAGAAGGCATAGAATGCAGAACAGACGTCCTGCGAGTGAATATTATCGCGCACCTGCTTGCCCTTGTAACCGAAAATGCGATACGTTCTGCGTTCCCGGAAACAGCGGGCCATGTAGGCAAGGAAGCCATGCAGCTCAGCCCCGGAGTGGTTCGGACCCGTCAGACACCCGCCGCGAAAGCACACGGTAGGCATGTTGAAATATCTTCCATATTCTTGAACCAAGAGATCAGCTGCTGCCTTGGAGACCCCGAACAGACTGTGCAAACTCTGGTCAATGCGGCAATTTTCGCTGATCCCATCCCAGTCTTCCGCAGCGGCGTATTCCCATCGGCTCGGCAACTCCTTCAGTGGGCGCTCGTTGGGTGCGTCTCCGTACACCTTGTTCGTGCTCATGAGGATGAATGGTGATTCCTTACAAAACTCCCGCGCCGCTTCCAGCAGGTTTAGAGTCCCTCGGGCATTGATGTCGAAATCGTCAAACGGGCGGTCTTTCGCCAAATCGTGTGACGGCTGTGCCGCACAGTGCACAATCAAGTCGGGGCGGCAACTCCTTAACAAGCCGTGAATCGCAGCCTGATCACGAACATCGATGTCGTGGTGCTCAAAGTTGCGGCATATTTTTGTCAACCTTCCGAGGTTTTGGGATGTGTCCCCGTCGGCTCCAAAAAACCGAAAGCGCATGTTGTTGTCAACGCCGTACACTCGCCAGTCCAGCCGATCAAAAAACCAAACGCATTCAGAGCCGACAAGCCCAGAGGACCCGGTCACAAGAATGGATTTCATCGTAGATATCCTTACAATAAGCCCGTTCATGAACAATGCATCACTCTGCAGAAGCTCCCCATCCGCTCCCCGAAACCCATCTTGCAGAGAGCAAGAGACGTTGACGAAGTGTTTTCATCTACGTCGCGGCGCCTCTTTCGATCACGGATTCCATAATGGTCCCTAATCCTTACTTACGGCAGCGAAACAGCCGTCCTAAAATTCGACCATCCGGCCGCCTCCAGGCGCGAGCAGTGGAGTTCCGGTATCGCCAGTACAAGCATGTCACCGTGGCGCAAGCCCTTCCGCTGCACTACGGACACGATTTGTCCCTTGCGAATAGTATGAGCGGAATATCCATATCTTGCCCCGAGTTCCGCCAACTCCCAAGGAAAGTAGTCAGCCATGGCGCTCGTCTCGTAATTCACTTCCATGAACCAAATCGGCGGAGTTCCCGTCTGCCCGCTTAGAATTCGATGCGCCCCAAGAAGCACACTTCGTTCTGCGCCTTCCACATCGCACTTGATAACAGCAGGAGGAGCCTTGAAAGTGTCGGCGACCGAATCGAGGGTGTCAACAATGACCTCCTCTTCTTCAAACGATAGATCACCTAGCGGGTATATGGACGCATGCATCAGGTCCATACCTTTGAACTTTCTCAAGCGCACCGTCCCGCTCCTATCTGAGAGAGCAAGCCGTCTCGCGTCACAGCGGTCTTGGCAATTATTGGCGTGGATTCCTTGGATAAGCAAATCGAAATTCCTCCGCAATGGCTCAATGGCATACACTATATCCACGTCGGGACGGCTGACTAAGAGATTCAATGTATGCCATCCGATGTTCGCCCCAATATCGACGAACACGTCACCAGAGTGCACGATCTTCTGCAAGACTGACGTTGTCTCGGCCTCGAAACCATCTCCAAGATATATGAAACGGTGGACTGGCTCAGAAAAATCAAGGGCAAGATTCACGGCGCCAAAATTACATAGGTGTACACCACGGGATTTTGTCGAAAGAGAAATTCGCCGAAAGAGATATTGCGCTTGGGCGAATGATTTGCTGATAAGCCGCGGAGTCATCGTTCAGCGGTCCGCACCAGAGATGGCCTGTGTGTAAACGCGCGAGCTCGCAGGCCAATTTGTCCGTACCACGAATCAATCTTCCGACCACCGTATACCTGACTTTCGACAACTTCGAAGCGAGTCCTGCGAGGAACAAGTTCGATCTTATGATGACCCATATCCTTCATGTAAACCTCCAACTCGTAACTCCCTGGAAGAATTGGAAGCTCTGAAACCCGGAATCCGATCTCGATCTCCTCGCCCGCCCGCATGGGCGAAGTCGTATGAAGATCTCTAAAATCCAATGCAGTGACGCGCTGGTTCTCCATAGTGAGCACGCCGACGTACATCCCGGGGTCAACGATATCAGTTTTTGCAGTAGCCCTAACCCGAATCTCAACGTCGTCAAAAGTCTTAATCACAGGCCCGTCAGAGGCAGCGATTAGGACCTCTTCCACGATGAAGCTCGCCGTTTCGGAGCGTTCAGTAGTTGCGGCTTCTTGATTCAGCCGAGAGAGATACCGGTCAACCACCTCGTTGACCTCCCCGAGAGTAACCACTCCCCCGCGATCTAGCACGATGCCGTTCTGACACACCGCGCGCATTGCCGACATGTTGTGGCTAACAAACAGTATGGTTCTACCCCCGGTACTGATTTGGCGGAATTTTTCGAAACACTTTTTCTGAAACTGGGCATCACCGACCGCCAACACCTCGTCTACCAGCAGGATTTCGGTCTCCATGTGTGCCGCGACCGCAAAAGCGAGGCGCACATACATGCCGCTGGAATAGCGCTTGACGGGGGTATCAATGAATTTTTCCACCTCCGCAAACGCTACGATCTCGTCGAACTTACGCACCACCTCGGCTCTCCTCATACCCAGGATGGCACCGTTCAGGAAGATATTATCTCGCCCGGTTAGTTCCGGATGGAAGCCGGTACCGACCTCGAGGAGCGAGCCGACGCGGCCCCAGATGTCAGCACGGCCGTGGGTCGGCCCAGTTATGCGGGATAGAATCTTGAGCAGGGTGCTCTTCCCTGCCCCGTTGCGGCCGATGATGCCGACTACTTCTCCGCGCTTGATTTCGAACGAGACGTCATTCAGCGCCCAGATATTGGGCTTCTCGCCGCCGAAGCTGCCGTTCGAGGGATGCCCGACAGCAGAGCGGAGCCGACGAATGGGTGACGCGAAAGCGTCCGTTATTACATCACGGAGGGCCTTGTAAGACTCCCGTTCCCCGATCCGGTACTGCTTTGCGAGTTCCTCGCAACGAATGGCTACATCAGTCATTAGGGTTGCTTAAACCACATCCGCGAAGGTCTTCTCCATGCGACGATAATAGTACAGTCCGCCGATAAGGACGAGAGCTACGACGATCATCGAGACCCACAGCATTGCGCCGGGTGCTTGCGCCTTGCCCAATAGCGCCCAACGGAAACCCTCGATGACGCCAGCCATGGGATTGAGACCGTAAAAGGGCCGCCAACGCGCAGGAACGAGCGTGCTGGAATAAGCAACCGGCGAAGCAAACAACCAAAACTGTACGATAAAATTCAACGTGTACCGGACGTCGCGGTATATCACGTTAAGGGCGGAAAGCCACAAGCCCACTCCAAGAGCAGTGGCCATGGCAAGAATCACAAAAAACGGCAGGGTCAAAACCGCCCAGGTGGGCCTCACTCCGTACCAGACCATCATGCCGACCACAAGTGTAAATGCGACCACGAAGTCGACCAAGCCCGCGAGGATGCTGGCCAGGGGAACGACCAGCCTGGGAAAATAGACCTTTGTGATGAGACGCTCGTTAGCGACAACGCTGTTGCTGGATTCCGTAAGCGCATAGGCGAATAATTGCCAAGGCAGAAGTGCGGTGTAGCTGAACAAAGGATACGGAATCCCATCTGACGGAACCTTTGCCAACCGTCCAAAGAAGAGCGTAAACACGAGCATAGTAAACAGCGGCTGAATGATCGCCCAAGCGGCCCCTAAGGCTGTCTGTTTGTAACGAACCTTGATATCGCGCCACGTTAGAAAAAAGAGCAATTCTCGATATTGCCAAAGATCCTTGAGGCCAAGCGATATCCAGCCTATGCTCGGTTCAATCCTGGTATGAGGCAGCTCGGAACTCTCCACCAAAGGAGCCGATGCCGCGCGCGAGGGAGTTGCCTCCGTCAAGGTTATGTCGTCAGCCATGTTAAGAGTTCTCCGACAAAGCACTCTGCAGAGCAGGCGGCGCTAAGGTTGCAGGTGATCCCAGTCTCCGGTCGAATCCGCGAGAGTGTCACCGGAACGGGTTACTGAGCATCGGTAAAAAAAATATATAGGCGCTGTTCTAAAGTGTCAAAGGTTCTAGCAGGGTTTTGACGCCGGGGAACCGAACCCAGGGGCGCGGACTCAGACCTAGACGTCACCTCGGGGAATGCATCTCTTCGTGGAAACCGACGCACAGTGTAATCAGGTTTTCTTCTGAATCGTACCCCGAGTGACCGCGAAATTGTTTGTGGTGCACCTCCAGGTTCGACATCGAGCCGCACGATTGACACCTCCAGCCGTCGCGGCGTAGAACCTGCTGCCGCAAAATTTCGTACGACGCTGGGTCTAGCCGCACGACCGCTGCCTTTTGGCCAGTCGACTTCACGGTGCCATTCCGCTCAAGTCGACAAGAAACGCTTGTCGCTGCTCTTTAGGCAGAAACTTGAAGAACCTCGTCATCGAGAACAGCAGCATTGCCGGATCTCCGTGGTCGAGGTTGGCCCCGGCCAGAAAGTCTGCACAGATCATTTCCAAACAGTAGCCTCGTGAGCGGTCGCTTCCCAGCATTAGCGATGCAGTCTCAATCGCCCGCTCGATGACGGGCATCTGACGGGCTTTGTGCAACCAGGTTGCACAATCGAAGTGCTGCCGGTCCCTCCTGGCCAGCTTGGCGAGCTCCAGCCCCTTCGCCCATCCCACTTCTTTCAACTGCTTTCTCGCCTGAGGCGGCAGGTGTTCGTGGATCGACATCAGGTAGTAAGCCTTCCGCCGCGACCCGGGAAACCGCCTCTCCAAAAACTCGTCGAAGGATTTCAGATCCTCCAGCCGCCAGTACTGTCCCGCCCGCACTTCGCACAAATAGCGCCCCAGCTCTACGAACTTGGTGTCACGTTCGGCCTCCTTCCGCTGTTCCCAGGCCAGAATCTCGTCGATCTTTCCTAGAACGAACAAGGCACGGCGATGATTGAACTTCGGGGGCATGGGCGGGTTGCTAGTAGCTAACCCAACTTTCGCAGTTGCGGACGTTTTTCGGCTTTTTTGCTCTGATTTTTGTTGTTAGGCCGTGTGTTTTCATTGTCGCTCTCTGAAAAAACGGTAGAGTGGAGACCAAGTACCTTCC
>Ga0182015_10002219_pt1 | contig 24034 bp, 24 predicted proteins | sample 712P3MmetaG_FD_120478 | JGI IMG/M metagenome (GOLD analysis project Ga0182015, IMG submission 120478) | Permafrost microbial communities from Stordalen Mire, Sweden - 712P3M metaG | ecosystem: Environmental > Terrestrial > Soil > Wetlands > Permafrost | place: Sweden: Stordalen | collected...
AACGAAAAAGTGCGAGGACTGTCACGCTCTCGGCAAAAAGGGCCCGGATCTGACCCACGTCGCGACGCGTGAGTTTCTCGGCGCCGGCATTTCCCCGAACACGCCTGAGAACCTGGCGTTATGGCTGACCAATCCACAAGCGGCGAAACCGGGCAATCGAATGCCGGACACACCGCTGACCGCAAATGAGCGCGCCGCGCTGCTCGCGTACCTGGAGAGCCTCCAATGAGCGCCTGGCTCTGCGCGATTGATCACAAGCGCGTCGGCATCCTCTATATGTTGTCGGCTTTGCTGTTCTTCCTGGCCGGCGGCATGGAAGCGATGGTGATGCGCGCGCAACTAGCCGCGCCGAACCTGAAGCTGGTTGCGCCCGAAGTCTACAACCAGATGTTCACGATGCACGGCACCACCATGATCTTCCTGGTCGCGATGCCGGTGCTCACCGGTTTCGGAGTCTACCTGGTCCCCCTCATGATTGGCGCGAATGAGATGGCCCTGCCGCGTTTAGGGGCCCTCAGTTTCTGGCTCCAGCTTTTTGGCGGTGTGCTGCTGTACATCAGCTTTGCTTCGGGAAGCGCGCCGGATGCCGGTTGGTTCAGCTACGCTCCGCTCAGCGAAAAACCTTTTTCGGGCGGCGCCGGGCTGGACTACTGGGCGCTGGCCTTGTTGTTGATTACAGGCGGTTCCATCGGATCGGCCGTCAACCTCATCGTGACCATCGCTACATCGCGTGCGCCAGGCATGACCATGCGCCTGGTTCCGCTGTTTGTCTGGTCGACCTTCATCACCTCAGTGATGATCATTTTTGCGCTGCCTGCGCTGGCGGCATCTCTCGTCATGCTGCTGAGCGATCGCCTGCTGCACGCGCGCTTCTTCGATCCCGCGCAAGGCGGATCGCCGCTCCTGTGGCAGCACTATTTTTGGATTTTCGGTCACCCCGAGGTCTATATCGTTGTGCTTCCGGCCTTCGGTATGATCTCCGAAATCATTCCGGTCTTTTCGCGGAAGACAATCTTCGGTTATCCTCTGATGGCAACATCCAGCGTAGCGATCGCGTTCTTGAGCTACGGCGTTTGGGCGCATCACATGTTCGCAGTCGCCCTGGGCCGCAACTTCCTGGCGGTGTTTGCAGCCTCGAGTATGCTCATCGCCGTGCCGACCGGCATGAAGATCTTCAGTTGGATTGCGACCATGTGGGGCGGAGCGATCCGGTTCACTACGGCGATGCTCTTCGCGGTGGCCTTCCTATTGGAATTCACCATCGGCGGGCTGAGCGGCGTCGCTTTTGCCACCGTGCCAGTGGATTGGCAGATGACCGACACCTACTTCGTTGTCGCGCACATTCATTACGTTCTATTCGGGGGGACCGTTTTCGCGCTGTTCGCCGGCGCCTATTACTGGTTTCCTAAGATAAGCGGGCGAATGCTCGACGAAAGCCTGGGACGCTGGAATTTCTGGCTGGTGGTGATCGGATTCAATGCCGCATTCTTCGTGCAGCACTTTCTCGGGCTGCTGGGAATGCGGCGGCGCGTTTACACCTATCCGGATTTGCCGTGGTTTGGCGCGCTGAACGTCATTTCTACAATTGGAGCCGCCATTCTTGCGTTCGGGATTCTGCTGTTCTGCGCGAACGTGCTGATGAGTCTCTATTTTGGAGCTCCGGCCGGCGATGATCCGTGGAATGCGTGGACGCTCGAATGGGCCGCGGCGTCGCCACCGCCGCTCGAGAACTTCGCCGAGATTCCGCGTGTGCGCAGCCGGCGGCCGTTGTGGGATCTCAAACATCCCGAGGCACCCGATTGGACGCGAGCATGACCAAGCGCGATCAGTTGGGCATGACCATGTTTCTGATCGCTGAAGCGGTCTTCTTCTTCCTGCTGATTCTGGCGTGTGCCTACTTTCATGCGTTGCCACGCTTGTACGCACCTTGGGGGTGGATTCTCACGGCTCTGCTCCTTGCCGGCAGCGTGAGCATTTGGCGGGGATGGCGCTGGGGGGCGGTTGCGCTCGACGCTGTCTTTCTTGTGGGCCTCGCGGGAACGCCGTTCGCTATGCTGACCGCCGTTCTCGGGTTATTTGTTCTAGCTGGCGTGATCGCGCTGGCCGTCATACCGGCGTCCGGCCGGCGAGCCCTGAGCCTGTATTGGTATTTCTTTACTGCCGTCTGGTTGGTAATCTTTGGAGTCGCTGGTCAGGTATGATGTCCTGGGACTGGGAACCTTCGGTTGTCATCGGCTGCGCTGCGCTGGCCATCGGCTACTTGGCGCTTGTGCGCAGGCGGCTAAGCCGCGCCCCTTATTTCCTCGCGGGCGTCCTATTGCTGCTGCTCGACCTCGTCTCACCCATCGACACGCTCGCCGATCGATACCTGTTCAGCGCGCACATCGTCCAACATTTCGTGCTCGCGCTGGTAATTCCTCCGCTCCTGCTGCTCGGCACGCCGGCCTTCGAGCTTCGCGTCCTCGGCGAATTGGAACGCGCTATCGGCCAGCCGCCCGTTTCGTGGCTGCTCGGCGTCGGCACCATGCTCGTGTGGCACATTCCCGCGCTCTTCAACGCCGCGCTTGCAAGCGGTGGCCTGCACATCGTCCAGCACCTGAGTTTCCTGGTCACCGGCACAATTTTTTGGTGGCCGATTCTCGCGCCCGTCGAAAATAGGCGCCTTCCCGGGCTCGGAGCCGTCGCATATTTGTTCAGCGCCTGCGTGTGCTGCAGTCTGCTCGGAGCGTTTCTGACGTTCGCCGCAGTCGGCCTCTACCCGGCGTACCTGAATCCGCCGGAGCACCTATGGGGACTCGATCCCAAGAGCGATCAGCAATTGGGCGGAATGTTGATGTGGGTGCCCGGCTGCTTTGTCTATCTCGCGGGCATCCTTTCGGTCGTGAGGCGATGGTATAGCGAGGAGATCACCGCATGACCAGGCCGGCAAGTTATGCTCCGATCGTCGTGGCTGCCGGCGCGATGCTAACGCTGTGGGGCGCGGCCTCCACCTGGATCGTTTCCGCCGCCGGGCTGATCGCGATTGGAATTGGCGCAGCCCGCTGGATAAAGGAAGCTCGGCATGAAAACTGAGAGTCCCTGGCTTCATCGCTACGCCATCTTCGTTGCGCTCTGCGCCGTGATCGCGGTCGTTCTCGGCGCCGTGGTCACAAGCCTGCTACGGCCAATTGCGGGGCCAATTGCAGCCAGACCCGCGGCTGCGGTTTCTTTCGAGTTCTGGCACCACGTCGCCGGAGGCACGGCTGTGGTTCTCATGCTCGGCCTGGCGATCGGGCTCTCAAGCCAACTCGGTTGGATCGGCCTTGGCGCCGGGATAGTCGACGGGGTCTTGGGCGCCAGGGCGATAGCCAACGCGCTGCCAGAGCTCTCCGGCATCCTGCACGCGCTGCTTGCGCAGATATTCTTCGGTGCGGTGGTCGCCATCGCTGTCATGACGTCCGAAAGCTGGAAAAGCGGGCCGGAGCGCATTGAGGACACTTGGCGTCCGTCGCTGAGGTCCCTGGCTGTAGCAGTCCCAGCGATTGTGTTGTTACAGATCACTCTCGGCGCGGCATACCGCTATCGGGCCCTGGGCGTCATTTGGCACATCTTCAACGCCATGATTGTCCTGCTTCTGATCCTGATTGTGGCCGTTTTCCTGATCCGGCAATTCCCCCAGCATCCAACCCTGCGGCCAGCCGCGGTCGTCCTGGCCGTCATCACATCCATTCAGGTAATGCTCGGATTCACGACCTTCCTGATGCTGATCCTGTTCCCAGAGACCAGCCCGGCAGTGGTGATCACTAGCGTCCTGCACGTCTTCACAGGCACTCTCACATTTGGTGCAAGCGTGGCTTTGGCGATCCAAATCCGATATAACGCGCAAGGATCGCCGGTCACTCGGGCGAATTAGGATCCGAGTCCTTACTTCGCGAGACTCGCGGTCTCGACGTGCTTGGCATTGCCCCAAGCAACAAACGTGTCGCTGCCGTTGTGAAATAGTTTCGGGTACCCCAGTGCCATCTTCCCGCCCTTGGCAACTTCGACGATAGGACCGGCAACGCCCGCAGCGGTAACGCGGCGGACCAGCACTCGCGCGCCCGCCGGATCCTGCTCCAGCCAGGAAACGATCGCGCCGCCATCCTCGTCCAAAGCCAGCGACGTGTAGCCGAACGCGTGGCCGGTGCTCAAGGTCACCGGCTTGGTGAAGCTGGAACCGCTGTCGTTTGAAAACGCCATCTGGTCGCGATGGGATTCTTGAGCGTCCGTATACCAAGCGACCGCTACGTGATCGCCCTTGGCCGCTACTGCCGCCGCATTGGTCGGGCAGGCCTCGATTTCCCAGTTGTCGGCATGCACAATCTTGCCCGGGGACCACTTGCCGTTCTCCAGGCGAGTGACCGCGATGTCGCGAATGTTGTCCTTGGTATGGGCGCGATAAGCCACCAGCAGTCCCTTAGAAGTCTTCGTGACGGCCGTTGGGCAGCAGCCGCACACGTCGCCATCGATGGTCTCTTCTCTGATTTCCTTGCCTGATGCGTCCACGATGGTGCGTTTCAACGATACCGGGTTATCCTCGCCTTTGAGCGCTTCCAGCCAGAATATCGACGCGCCGCCGTCCGGGTTTGCGATCATCGATGCCAAGCCGTGCTGGACCGCGCTGTGATCGTGATGGGCCTCGAGCGGCATGGTCCAATGTGTGCCGTCGGTGGAGGAGGAAACGTATACATATTCGGCATCGCTATCGCCGCCCGGCGATTCCACCCAATGCGCGAACCAATGTCCGCCCGGCATCGCGATCACTTCCGGCATCTCCGCCGGATGGTGAAAGAAGTGGCGATGCGCCGCGATGGTGATTGCAGGCGACCAGGCGCCAGCGTGTCGAACCGCGTATCGCAGCGCGAATGCACCGCCTTGCGACGGCTCGATCCAACTGAAGACCGCCGAGCCATCGGGACCGACTGACCAATTCGGTTGCAGGCTTCCCGGCCCAGACGGATTCGCGAGAGGGGTGGATGTAAAAGTCTGGCTGAAGGCTGGCAGCGCCAACAGGGCGCAAAGCAAAAGTGACCGTGTCATTGCGTGGGTGACTCCTCTTCTAGGAGAACACGAATCGCTTGCGATGTTCAACGCAACCGTTCACACGTGAACCACATCATTGGTCAGCGTGCCGATCTTTTCGATCGTCACCGACACCGGCCCTCCCAGCTTGTTCAAATCGATATTCTGCACTGCGCCGCCCTGCGCGGATTTCTTCAGCGCTGTTCCCATCGAGACGATATCGCCCGGCAGGAGCGTCAAGTGGCTGGATAAGAACGCCAGCACTTCCGGGATCTTGTAGAACAGATTTTCGGTGTTGTCCTCGGTCACCAGTTGATCTTGGTGGCGGCACGACACAGCCAAGTTGTGCGGGTCGGCGATTTCATCTTTGGTAACCAGCCACGGTCCCATGCATGCGAACGTATCGCAGCACTTATAGCGGCCCGGATAGCTGACCCAGGTGTCCACATACTCGATGGCCTTTGGATCCCCGGCCTTGGGATGGATCGCGCGATAGTGAAACGTGTCCTCGGCGCGCATGGTCGGCGACGTGATGTCGTTGTGAATCGTGTAGCCGAACACATATTCGTAAGCGTCGCGCGCAGCGATGTTTTTGGCGGTCTTGCCAATCACCACGGCCAGTTCGGGTTCCGGATGTACGCGTCCATAATGCGGCTTGCACTCGATGGCGCCGCCGTGGCCTATTAGCGAGCTCGCAGGCTTGATAAACATGGCGGGATGCTTCGGCCCTTGCAATATGCGATCGCTGTTCGCGCTGTTGTTCAACGCCAGGCAGCAGATTTTCGATGGGCGGCGCACGGGGGGATACCAGACAACATCATTCAAGGGATATTTGTTCGCGCTCGCCACAACCTCCGAGCCTGTTTCGATGAGTTCGAGAATGCTGCCGGGACCCGAGATCTCGACCAAAATTGCGCCGTCAAATGAAATCCCAATGCGGTCCTTGCCGCCCGCCCGGAAGCTCGCCAGTTTCACTTCTTGTCCGGAATGACGGCCATGATCTCACACTCCACGAGCAATGGAGCACGCAGATCCGGAGTCGGAAAAGTATGCCGCGCGGGCCGCGAATGCGGGTCGGGAAACATTTGCACCCAGTATTTATTGACCACCGGCCGGTTCGCCATATCTTTCAACCACACACTCAACTTGATGACGTCTTCCGGCGCCGCGCCCCCAGCTTCCAGGACTTTGCGCACGTTGGCGAACATTTGCTCGCATTGCGCCTCCACTCCTTCCGGGACCTTGCCCGTGCTTGGATCTTTTCCGAAGATACCTCCGCTCACCAGGAAAGGGCCCACCCGGCTTGCGTTCGGGATCGGATTCACGTGTTCCAAGCCGGGTACTTCAATGCTCTTGCGATTGCTCATTTTAGTAGTGTAGCGAGTACACTGTTGGTTTGACAGAGACGATCGAACCACGAGTGAAAGGTTGATATACTCACCGGACGGAAATGAAACCTCAGTGGATAGCAATTGTGGCCTTTCTTATTCAGGCCGCCGGCGCGCAGACCGTGGCGGACTGGCCTACCTACAATCGCGACCTCGCCGCTACGCGCTATTCAGCGTTGAAGCAGATCAACGCGGGTAATGTATCGAAGCTCGCGCAAGCTTGGACCTACCGGCTGCGCCCCGACGCCACAAGCCCGGTCGCAGGCACGATGAGCGAGGTCACGCCCATCGTCGTCAATGGCGTGATGTATCTCCCTGCGGGCAATCGAGTCCTGGCTCTCGATCCAGAAACCGGCGCCGAAATCTGGCGCTACGAGCTGAAGACCGGCGCGGCGTCGCAGCGCGGCGTCGCTTATTGGCCGGGCGACAAAGACAATCCCGCGCGCATTCTGTTTACCGCTGGGCACAAGATGGTGGCGCTGAACGCAAAAACGGGCAAGCTCGATCCCGGTTTTGGGAATGAAGGCGAGCTGACCATGGACGTTCCGTTCGCCGGCGTCCCGACGATTTACATGAACGTGATTCTGGTCGGCATGAACATGTTCGGTCCTGGCGAAGAGCACCTTCATCAGCAGGACGAAGAACCGGGCGGCATGCCGGGCGACTCGCGCGCCTACGACGCCCGCACGGGCAAGAAGCTGTGGGATTTTCACGCCATCCCGCAGCCCGGCGAAGTGGGCCACGACGATTGGAAGGAAGGCAATTGGAAGGCGCGCTCCGGCAACAATATGTGGTCGTACGCCATTACCGTGGACGAGAAGCGCGGCATCGTGTATATGCCGATGGGCGGCCCGGCGGCCAACTACTGGGGCGGCGACCGCAAAGGCAACAACCTGTTCGCCAATTCCGTGGTTGCGGTGGACTACGCTACCGGCAAGCTCAAATGGTATTTCCAAACGGTGCATCACGAGCTTTGGGACTATGATCTTCCGCCCGACCCGGTGCTGATCGATATCGTCAAAAACGGCAAGAAGATTCCCGCCTTGGTGCAGACCGGCAAGTCCGGCTACATGTTCATCCTGGATCGCGTAACGGGCAAGCCGGTATTTGGCGTGGAAGAACGGCCCGTGGCGCAAGGCAGCGCGCCGGGCGAATGGTATGCGGCCACGCAACCGTTTCCGCTGAAGCCGCCTCCGCTCGCACGCGTCAGCATCAAGCGTGAGGACATCGTGACCGCGGACGACACCTCCGCCGAGCACGCCAAAACGTGCCAGGAGGTTTGGGACAAACACGGCTTTCAGGATTCGGGCCCGTTTACGCCGTGGACCTATCAGGGCGAAGGCACGCCGCAGCACGAGACCATCAGTTTACCGGGGCCGACCGGCGGAACGAATTGGGGCGGCGCGACGGCGGATCCCGAGTCGGGCTATGTCTTCGTGAATTCGCAAGACAGTCCGGGCACCGGTTGGCTTCGGAACAATCCCAAGGCGAAAGAAGAAGGCATGCTTCCCTATGTCATGCGGCCGGGCTTCTTCAGCTTCAGCGCGCCCTATAAAGATGCTGAAGGCAAAACCATGGGGAACCTGCCCTGTATCAAACCACCCTGGGAGCGATTGTTCGCGGTGAATGCGAACACCGGCGATATCGCCTGGCAAGTGCCTCTCGGCGTCACCGATTTTCTGCCGCCTGAGAAGCGCAACACGGGACGCGCCGGAGCATTCGCCGGTCCGATCGCAACCGCCGGCGGTTTGGTTTTCATCGGCGCAACCAGCGACGCCCGTTTCCGCGCCTTCGATTCAAAGACCGGCAAAGAGCTTTGGACCACGCAGCTCGAATACTCGGCGACTGCAAACCCCATCACCTATCAAGGCAAAAGCGGCAAGCAGTACGTCGCGATCGTCGCGGCCGGACCAGGCAAGGGCAACAATCAGGCGCTCGTCGTTTTCGCGCTTCCTTAGCTTTGCTCAATTAGGAGCTTTGCTCAATTAGCCACGCTCGATCTCGCCGCCCGCGAGCCATCGTTTCCCGCGCGCGTACAGCGCTTCTACTTCAGGGCCCTTCAGGCCCGGCATGTCGGTCTTCACGTTGTAACCGATGCTGCTCTGCAAGTAGGCCAAGTGGCGATAGCCCTCCGGGAACCGCCTCAACAACTCCTGATCGAGCGGCAGCAGCGTGCCGGGATCCACCGGGTCCATGCGATCCTTCTCATAAATCGGCTGCCGCAGCACAATGCCCCAGCGATTGTTCCGCTTCTCGAAGAAGTCGTAAAAGCGCCCGGTGCAAACCACGTCGCACAAGACATCGTGTACCAGAGCTCGCTGATTGATGGTCATCTTGGTCTGCGAGATGGCCCGCGCGCCTTCGACATCCGCCGTAAATGCGCCTTGAAAATGCAGAATGTTGACGCCGCGGTTGAAGCCTTCCTTGCTCACGCGAATGAACTCGTCCGCAGTGCCCTGGAACCAGGTGGCCATCATGTAGCCATCGTCATGCCATACCGCGCGAAAACGTTTCCAATCGCCTGCGTCGCGCCAGAGCACCCAGTTGTCGACCACGGTCCGAATCGCCAACGCTTCCATGAATGTTTCGTCCGCCATGCCCTGACATTGTAACCGTCTGCCGGAGCCAGGGTTTATCCTGAGGACATGGAACGAGCCACTGGTGTCACCGCCTCCGAGGCGGGCTGGATCACGAAGATTCTCTACCGAGCGCTGCACAAGCGCCTCGGGCGGGTGCCCAAGTCAAAGACGCTCGCCGCCCACCACACTCCGACGCTGCTCGCAACCACGTGGATGGACGCCGTATGCTCATCGGCGCGGACGATTCCGCCGGCGCTCAAGGAGCTGGTGCAGCTGAAAGTCGCAATGCTGGTCGGATGCCCGTTTTGAATCGACATTCACTCTGCCGTGGGCAGGGAAGCCGGAATTACGGAAGGACAGTTACATGACCTGGCGCGCTTTGAAGAAAGCGACGACTTTGGCGCCGCCGAAAAGCTGGCGTTGCGACTCACGGTATCGTTGACCAAGACACCGGCGACTGTGGACGACCAGCTCTTCGCCGCCCTGCGCGCCGAATTCACCGAACCGCAACTTGTGGAACTGGCAACAGCCATCGCTTGGGAGAACTATCGCGCCCGTTTCAATCGCACCTTTGCTATTCTCGCGGACGGATTCTCGGAAGGCGCGTTTTGCCCGCTGCCGGAAGCCTGAGCCGCATGGTTGCAGTATACTCGCGGCTGTATGATCTCGCATGACAAATAGTGGGTTAACGAGCGCGGCCGATGCTCCCGCCTTGCTGGCCTTCCGTCACGTTTCAGTCATGCTCGGCGAAAAGACCGTCCTCCAGGACATCACGCTGAGTATCGGCGCTGGCGAGCACGTAGCCATCCTAGGGCCGAACGGTTGCGGCAAATCCACGCTGATCAAAACCATCACGCGAGAATGCTATCCGTTGGCGCTTCCCGATTCTTCGCTCACCATTCTGGGGCGCGATACCTGGAACGTCTTCGAGCTCCGTCCGCTGTTGGGCATCGTATCGAATGAACTCATGCGCCGCTGCACCAGAGACATTACGGGCCAGGAACTGGTGCTCTCGGGTTTCTTCAGCAGCATCGGCGTGCAGCCCTATCATCACGTCACGCCGGCCATGCTCGAAAAGACCGAGCAGGTCCTGCAGCTCTTGGAAATCCCGCACCTGGCGCAACGCGAAATCACCGAGTTGTCTTCCGGCGAGGCGCACCGCTTACTCATCGGCCGGGCCTTGGTGCACGATCCGCTGGCGCTTCTGCTCGATGAGCCGAGCAATAGTCTGGACTTTCGCGCGGCCATTGAGCTGCGCGATATGCTGCGCAAGCTTGCACAGGCCGGCACGGGAATCCTGATGGTGACGCATCATCTTCCCGACATCATCCCCGAAATGGAGCGCGTGATCTTGTTGCGCCAGGGCCGCGTGTTCGCGGATGGCTGCAAGAGCGAGCTTCTTACCACCGGGCGTCTCACGGAACTATTTGGCCTGCCGGTGGAGCTGACGCGCCGCGACGGCTATTATCATCTCTCCTGACTCGGACTCAGAAGTCCAGGGTCTCGATCAAAGCGTTCAGACTGGATTCCTGCGCCGCCTTCTTCTTTTTGAGATCGCTTAACTGATCCCGCACCCCTGCCAGTTCACTTTCCTGGGTGGCCAACTGGCGCGCGTATTTCTGCACTTGATCCTGCTGGCCGCTCACCCGGTTCAGGCTTTCGATGTTCTCCCGGACCCGGTTCTGATCGCTCACAATCGTATTTGCATTGCTGTCGAGCTGGCGGATCTGGTTGTCGAAGTCGGCGATCTGCCGCTTCGCGCTCGCGATCTGCTGCAACTGGCGGCGACCCGCTTCCGATAGCGCCTTATTCTGCACGTAAGCGAGCAGCACATCCGGTGTGAGACTGGAAACCGCCGTCGTGGTGTCGTACACGCGCTCTTCAGCCACCGGAAATTTCTCGGTGCCGTCCGCGCTGAGCTTCACTTCAAAGCGATAGGCGTTAGTGGTGGTCTCAGAAGGTTTTTGCCCGAGCAGCTTATACTCGGGCCGCTGCGCCTGTTCAATAATCAATGTTTTAGGCTTCTGATCGACATTGCGGATGGTGTAGGTCTTTGTCTCGTCGATCGCCGCCCGCGTGGTCAGCATGCCCCGATTCACGTGGATCTCGCGCACTACCTCGCGGCCGGAATCAAACCGCGTAGTCACGCGCGTGCCGAGGTCGACGGCGAAGCTGATCAATCGTTTGTCGCCGGCCTTCAGAGTGTTCACCAGCGCCTCACCAGCGTAGCTGGCGGCGTCGAAAACGGTGATAGGGCCGCCGTCCAGCGTTTTGCCCGTGGAATTGGTGAGCTCGGCCGCGTTCATCGGATGCTCGCCATAGCTTTCGGAATAGATCAGCAGCTTGCGCGCGCCGATTGCTTGCTGCAGGAAAGGGAACATGGCGGATTCGTCTTTCTTCACCGTGACGGGCGAGGCAAAGCGATATTCGAAAAGATCGCCCAGGTCCTCCGCGGCGACATTCACGGCGACCAAGCTCTCGTTGGTGACGAAGCTGTTTGCGCCAGATGCTAACCCGTCGATGGTGCCTCCCAGTCGGGCCTGCGCCCTGCCCAGCGCTCTCTGCGGAGGCGCGGGCAATCCCGCGACCGCAGCCTGTTTCAACTCGTCGACGGCGCCTCCGTACACCACCGCCGCGGCCGCGCGATCCTCAGGCAATTCCACGGTCTGCCGAGCCACGTACTTCGGCTCATATAAATTACTGATGAACGACACCGGCCGGCCCGAGACCACCGCGAGACGCACGTTGGTCCAATCCTCGCCGGTCGTATTATCGACAATGGCCCAGCCCTCGAGCGTAGGCTCGGGCTTCTCATTGAAGATCAAACGGTAACTCGATTTCCAGACCGGCGTGGGAAGCATATAGCCGGCGGCGATCTGGCGCTCCTTGGCATCCGAGGAATCGATGTAAATGCTGCGCTTATCAGTGGAGCGCGACTGGTTTACAACGGTGAGATAGTCGCGCAGCTGAAGTTGCAGTTTCGAATCGGCGAAGCGAATCGAGCTGGCTGCCGCCAAGTCCAACGTCCGCAGTTCGCCGGAATCGAGCATCGCTACCAACTGCTCACGTTCGGGCTGTTTATCGTCGGACCTAACGATGCGCCCGCTGACCACCGTTCCGCTGATGGTTTCGGCGCCGTATTTCAGCTCCACCTTGGCGCCCCGCATTTGATCCAGGAACAGCGCCAACGACGCCTGACCATCGATCTTGAACGGAAAATCGGCGAGCTTCTTGTCCAACGGCTCGCTCGAGTCGTAGCGCAGCCCAGTGACTTTGCCGCCATTCTGTTCGGAAATGGTGAGCGACTTCAAGACATCGTTCATGTCGGAAGCCTTGAAATCCAGGCGGCCGGATTCTCCCGCGCGCAGCAAGCCGCCGCGTTCGAAATAGCCCACGCCGCTCTTGTACAGAACCACTTCGTGGATGGGAATGTCGGCCGCCAAAGCCGTCGCGGCCAACGCGGCTATCAGGGGCCCGAGGCCGGTCATCAAGCAAAGATATCGTCGCATAAAGCTCCTACAATGGGAATGCCCGCGGGGCGGCGATCCTTTCACGCCGGTTCATTCCCCCATCACTTTAATGATGACGCGTTTGGAGCGCTGTCCGTCGAACTCGGCGTAATACACCTGCTGCCAGGGTCCGAAGTCGAGCTTCCCGTCCGTCACCGGCACGATCACCTGATGATGAACCAGCAGACTCTTCAGGTGCGAATCGCCGTTGGTTTCCCCCGTGCGATGATGGCGATAATTGTCGCGGTAGGGCGCCAGCTTCTCCAGCCACTCGTCGATGTCGGCCAGCAGCCCGTCTTCGGCGTCGTTCACCCAGACACCGGCAGTGATATGCATTGCCGATACCAAAATCATCCCTTCGCGAATGCCGCTTTTCTTCAGCGCGGCGTTCACCTCGCCAGTAATATTGACGTACTCGCGGTGTTGCTTGGTTTGAAACTTCAGATATTCCGTGTGAAATCGCATACCTGTCGATAATAACGAGATTGGACCACGAGCTTGACACTCCTGCGCCGGGGAGTCAGACTTGAATCTGCACCAAGGAATTAGCTGGGACCGCGAATTTTCTTCCTGGCTTTGCTGACGGTCGGCTTCGCTCCGGCGCAAAACCAGCCTGATACCAGCGCGCGGGATCAGCAGGAACCCACCTTCGAAGGACCTTCCATTCTCGGCCGGGACTCCGGCTTGATGGATTCCACCGGAAAGCCGCTCGAGTTCGGCATGTTTGTCAAATTCAGCGGCGTCTATGATTCAGGTCTTACGCCCGTCATTGCGCCCAGCTATGAAACGCCTCTTGCACCCCAAGGGGGTTTTGGGGTTGAGACCAGCTTCGGGGCCGCCGTTTCGCGTCGATGGCGCCGCGCCAAACTCACTATCGAGTACCGAGGCGCGTATCGACAGTACGCCACCGCCAGCTTACTGAATGGGCTGGATCAATTCTTCCAGCTCGCCTACAGCCGCGTGCTTCAGCAACACCTGCTTTTGGATCTGAAGACCACGCTCGGGACAACCACGGTGGCCAATGGGGCGTTTACCTACCTGCCACTCTCAACCCTGAACCTCCCCGGTCTGCCTATCAACGAGCTATTCGACAACCGCACAAACTATCTGCAATCGCGAGTGGATTTGACCTGGCAAGAAACCGAGCGGCTGTCGTTTGGTTTCGGTGGAGACGGATTCATAGTCCGCAGGCAATCGCTCTTGCTCGCCGGCCTCAACGGATATAGCGCGCGAGCGAGCGTGGCTTACCGGTTGACGTCCCGGCAGACCATCTCGGCCAGCTACAACAACACTTACTTCGATTATCAACGCGCCTTCGGGAATTCACGGCTGCAGATTCCAGCGCTCGGGTACTCGGCGGGCTTCGCGCGCCACTGGGACTTGAGCACGCAGGCGGGAATGGCTCGCGTGGAAACGCTCGGCCTGACGCAAGTTGCGCTCGATCCGGCGATCGCGGCTCTGATCGGCCAAAGCTTCGCGACGGTAACATTCTCCCGCGTGTCGTACCTCCCGGTTGCCCAGGCCCGCCTGGTCCGAAGATTCAAAACGTCTTCGCTGACGTTCGACTATGCGATGGGCGTAACGCCCGGCAACGGCTACTATCTCACTTCGCGTCAGACTTCGGCGGCCATTGGTTATTCATACATTGCCGGAAGGAACTGGGAGGCGCGCGGCAACGCGGCCTTCAATGAGCTCTCCGCGCTCGGACAGGCTCTCGGCAAGTACACCAACGCGCAGGCAGGCGCTGAAGTGTTCTACAACTTGACGCGCGCCGCTCACCTCGATGTACGCTATGATTATCGCCACTACACAACGGAGAATGCGATTTTGCAGAAGGACTCCAACCGCGTGAGCGTGGGCCTGGCGTTTAGCTTGGGCGATCTTTTTGAGTCGGTGCGCTGATCGTGGCGGCGATACGGATTCTTCTGGTGGAAGATGAGCCGCCGCTGCTGCAGCTCATCGAGAAATATCTCCAGCGGCTCGGGTTTGAAGTGGAAACCCACCTGAAATCGCTTGACGCGCTGCGTAGCTTTGAGGCCGCTCCCGATCGCTACGGCCTGGTGATCGCCGATCTTGGCATGCCCGATATGCCCGGCGACACGCTGTTGACGCGGATGCTGGAAATCCGGCCGGAACTTCGGGTGCTGGTTTGCAGCGGGTCTCCCTTCTTCATCGAGAATCTGCCGAATTCGCTGCAACGCCAGGTGGCCTTCCTGCAAAAGCCGTTTGTGCCGAAAATGCTGGCGGAAGCGGTGCAGAGTCTGCTAAAGCAAGGCCCTATTCCGCCGTCGCCGTGAGCGCTTGATGCAGCTTCTCCGCGAAATTCTCGCCAGACTCCGACCACAGCATGCGCGTTTCCACCAGCAGCGCATCATCCAAATCGTGCACCAGTTTGAGTAAGCTCTTGATGTTCGATTGGATCACGCGCGGGCTATCCGGCAGGTCCGGCTGCGGAAGAAAGTTAGCATCGATGCCAAACTCAATCTCGAGCGCGCAGTTTGCCGCGGCGTCTTCAGCCAAACCTGGAAATTCCGTGACGGCAGCCTGCTGCACAGGGTGGAAGCCGGCCGTCCCCCGATCGAATTCCGGGCCAAAACAGCACAGCGCCACGCGCGCGGGCTCAAGCTTCCATTCATCGGCGAACTGCCACAAGTCCCACCACGTTTCCAGCCGATAGCAGGAGTCCGCGTTCTGAAAGTCCTTGGCCGCGGCCAAAATGTCATCCACTGGCACGGGCGCTGGATAAGGAACCTCCAGCACCACCGGCTCGCTGTAATCCACGGCGATCACCTTGAAAGTGGATGGCTGCGTTGCGAGCCGCGAAAACGGGAAGAGCCGCAGAAGCTTTTCATAGTGCCGCAGCATGGTCGGCTCCGTGAAGTTTCGCAGCCAGTAAGAAAGATACAGTTGATCGGCCATAGGCGGGATGCCGCACTGCCTTAGGCGCGCAGGCATCTGTTACCATCGTACTTTCTTCTCTTGCGCAAATCTCCGCTTCTTCCGATATTCCTGATCGTCTCCGTTGATGTTCTGGGGCTCACCATCATTCTTCCGTTGCTTCCGTTCTATGCGGAACACTACGGCGCATCGCCCGCGGTGGTCGGACTGCTAGTATCGCTCTACGCTCTTTGTCAGTTAATTGCGGGCCCGATGCTCGGCCGGCTGTCGGATCACATGGGACGGCGGCCGCTTCTGCTGGTCAGCCAAGTGGGCACCTTCATCGGATTCCTGATTTTGGCGTATGCCCATGCGCTTTGGGTCATCTTTCTCTCGCGTGCAATCGACGGAATCACCGCTGGCAACCTGTCATTGGCGCAGGCTTATATCTCGGATGTCACCAAACCCGAGGATCGCGCAAAATCGTTCGCGCTGATCGGAATTGCGTTCGGTATGGGCTTCTTGATTGGACCCGGCCTGTCGGGCTTTCTTTCGAAATACGGCTATCAATACCCGATCTTCGTAGCCGCGGGACTCTCCGCCACAAGCATTCTGGCCACTTACTTCTTGTTGCCGGCTGTGACTCCATCGGCCGGCGATAACTTGACCCCGCGTAAGTTCACCGTGCTCGATTGGGGCAATTACGTACGCTACTTCCGTGAGCCCGGCCTGGCGCCATTGTTGTGGCAATTCTTCGCTTTTACCTTCGCGTTCTCCATGTTCATGTCCGGGTTTCCGCTGTTTGCCGAACGGCGCTACACCTGGCATGGCCAAGCGTTTGGACCGCAGCAGGTCGGCTACGTCTATGCGTTTCTCGGCGTGTTGGGTGTGATCTTGCAGGGCGGCTTGATCGGCCGCCTGGTCAAGTGGGTAGGAGAAGCGAACTTGGCGCGGGCTGGATTCTTCTTTGGCTTGGTCGGATTAGTCGCGCTCGGCTTCACTTACTCGATTCCGCTGCTGCTGATCACGGCGGCAGTGGCATCCTCCGGCACGGGCACCATTCGCCCCACTGTCACCAGCATGATCACGCAAAAGGCCGGCCGGTCCGAGCAAGGAGTAATCCTGGGATTGACGCAATCGCTCAACTCCATCTCGGCCATCGCGGCGCCGGCCCTGGCCGGTTTCTTAATCGATCATTCGCTGTTATCGACTTGGGCTGTAACCGCCGGCGTCGTGTGCGGAATTGCCCTATTTTTCTAACTACGAGTTACTCTCCCGAGTTACTTCTCCGGCAGCGCCGCGACGCCCGGTAACTCGATCCCCGCCAGAAACTCCATCGATGCCCCGCCGCCGGTGGAAATATGCGAGATCTTATCCGCAACACCTGCGGATTTGATCGCTTTCTCCGAGTCACCGCCGCCGACCACCGATACGGCGCCAGAAGCCGCGACGGCCTTCGCCAGCGCAACTGTCCCGCGATCGAAGGGCGGCTTTTCGAAAACCCCCATCGGCCCGTTCCAGATGATGGTTTTCGCTTTCGCAATCACCGCGCAGTAAGCCTGCACCGTCGCCGGCCCGATGTCCACTCCCATCTTTCCTTCCGGAACATTCGCAACCACCTCGAACGGCGCGCCCTCCTTCAGCTCATCCACCACCACATGATCCAACGGGAGCAGGATTGTTTTACCGGAACGCGCGAGCAGTTCCTTTGCCAGATCCAGCTTGTCATCCTCCACGAGCGACTTGCCCACCGGCTTACCTTGCGCCTTCAAGAACGTGTAAGCCATCGCGCCGCCGATGAGCAATTCATCGACGACCTTCATCAGATTCTCGATCACTTCAATCTTGTCGGAGACCTTTGCGCCGCCCAGAATGGCCACGCACGGACGATCCGGGTTCTTGGTCGCTTTGGTGAGATACTCCAACTCCTTGTCCATCAGCAGACCCGAAGCTGCCTCGCGAACGAACGGAATCATCCCCACCGTGGAGGCGTGCTCGCGATGCGCCGATCCAAACGCATCGTTCACATACACGTCGCACAGCGCAGCCAACTGTTTCGAGAATCCTGGATCGTTCTTCTCTTCCTCCGCGTGAAAACGCAGGTTCTCGAGCAGCAGAATCTGCCCCGCACCCGGCCGCATCTTTTCCACTTCCGGCCCCACGCAATCGGGCGCCATCGCAACGGGACGCCCCAGCAACTGCGTCAGCCGCGCAGCCACTGGTTTCAGGCTCATCTCCGGATTCGCTTTCCCCTTGGGACGTCCCAGGTGGCTCGCCAAAATCAAACCCGCGCCCTGATCGAGGGCGTATTGGATGGTCGGGAGCGACGCCCGAATCCGCTTGTCGCTGGTAATCTCCTGCCCTCCCGGCGCTAAAGGGACATTAAAGTCCACCCGGATGAAAACAGTCTTACCTTTGAGATCCAAGTCTCGGATCGAACGCTTCGGCATAACTATCGATTTCGCTAAATGTCGTAGTACAGCGCGAACTCGTAGGGATGCGGCCGCAAACGGATCGCGTCCGCTTCGTTCTTGCGCTTGTATTCGATGAATGTCTCGATCAGGTCCTCGCTGAAGACATCGCCCTTGAGCAGGAAGTCGTGGTCCTCCGATAAGCAATCCAGCGCTTCTTCCAGCGAGGCCGGCATCGAAGGCACGCTCTCCATCTCTTCCGGCGAAAGATCGTAAATGTCCTTGTCGAGCGGTTCGCCCGGATCCAGTTTGTTCAGCACGCCGTCCAGTCCCGCCATCAACATGGCCGCGAACGCAAGATAGGGATTCGCCGCTGGATCCGGCGGCCGGAACTCCACGCGCTTGGCCTTCGGACTGGCCGAGTACATCGGTATGCGGCAGGCCGCCGACCGGTTGCGCCGCGAATACGCAAGATTCACCGGCGCTTCATAGCCCGGCACAAGCCTCTTATAGCTGTTGGTAGTCGGCGCGATAATCGCCGACAGGGCGCGCGCGTGTTTCAACAAGCCTCCGATATAGTTCAAGCCCATCGGGCTCAAGCCCGCATACCCATCGCCGGCGAAGAGCGGCTTGCCTCCGTTCCAAATACTCTGATGCACGTGCATTCCGCTGCCGTTGTCGGCGAACAATGGCTTGGGCATGAACGTCACCGTCTTGCCGTGAAGATTAGCCGTGTTGCGGATCACATACTTGTACACCAGCATGTTGTCGGCCGACTTCACCAGCGTGTCGAAGCGCTGGTCGATCTCGCACTGCGCGCCCGTGGCCACTTCGTGGTGATGGCATTCGATGTTCAAACCGCACTGGATCATCGTCTCCACCATCTGGCTGCGCAGCATTTGATAATGGTCCGTCGGCGGCACTGGAAAATAGCCTTCTTTATAGCGCGGCCGGTAGCCCAGATTGTTCTGCTCCCGTCCACTGTTCCAGCGGCCCTCCTCGGCATCGATGAAGTAGAATCCCGAGTGCTGATTCTGATCGAAACGAACGTTGTCAAAAATGAAGAACTCGGCTTCGGCGCCGAAATAAGCAGTGTCGCCGATACCGGTGTTCTTCAGATACATCTCAGCCTTGCGTGCGATCCACCGCGGATCGCGCTGGTAGCTTTGCCGCGTGATCGGATCGATCACGTCGCAGGTCATCACCAGCGTAGGAACCTCATAGAAGGGATCTGTGAACCTGGTATTCGGATCCGGGATCAGCAGCATGTCGCTTTCGTTGATTGCGGCCCAGCCCCGGATGCTCGATCCGTCCATCCCAAAGCCTTCCTGGAATGAATCCTCCGAAAGCTCGGTGATCGGGTAGGACACGTGATGTTGTAAGCCAGGAATGTCACAGAACCGTAAATCGAGTTGCTTGAGTCCATTCTTCTTAGCGTACTCGAGGACTTCTTGAGGGGTCATGCAAGCTCCTGAAGTAGGGATTTGGCGAACCCTTTAAGATATCGCACTTGGGCCCTTCGATGACGATTCCATGAACTTGGTGTAAACCGGCTTGGCTGCGATAATAATCAGCGTGCCGGACCCGCTGATTGAAGCACGCCAGGTAGAAAAGTTCTACGACCAGCCGAGCGATAATCGAATCCAAGTCATCGCTCCGTTGGACCTCGCCATCTATTCGGGCGAGATTCTCACGCTGCTCGGACCGTCGGGCTCGGGCAAATCCACACTGCTCAGAATCCTCACCGGCCTTTCTCCGGCCTCGTCCGGCCAGGTGCTCTGGCACGGCTCCCCAGTCAACGGTCCATGTGAGAACGTCTCCATCGTCTTCCAGAGTTTCGCGCTGTTCCCATGGCTCACCGTTATCGAAAACGTCGAGGCGCCCTTGAAAGCCCGCGGCATCTCGCCGGGAGGCCGATTCGCCAGGAGCCTCAGAGTGCTCGACGCAGTCGGCCTGGACGGCTTTGAGAACGCTTACCCCAAGGAATTGTCGGGCGGCATGAAACAACGCGTGGGTTTTGCTCGGGCCTTGGTTGTGGAACCCGAGGTGCTATTCATGGATGAACCATTCTCGTCGCTGGATGTTTTAACTGCCGAGAACCTCCGCAGCGAATTACTGGAGTTGTGGGAAGACAAGAAAATGCCCACGCGCGCGGTGTTCATTGTGACGCACAACATCGAGGAAGCCGTCCTGCTGGGGGACCGCATTGTGGTTCTCGGCAAGAATCCGGGCAGAATCCGCACGGACTTCCGTGTCGATCTCCCACGGCCGCGCGATCGCAAGCATCCCCGCTTCACTCGAATCGTCGATTACATCTATCAAGTCCTCACGCAACCGGACACCGACCACGTCCTGCCCGCCACCGGGCCCGCATCCGGCTCGCCACAGCCCGCATCCGGCTCGCCACAAAGTGACAGGCGCCCCAAGTACCCCATGCTCCCGCACGCCCGCACCGGCGGCATCGCTGGATTCCTGGAAATCCTCGCCGATCACAATGGCCGCGAAGACGTCTACCGGCTGGCGGACCTGCTGTCGTTCGAAATCGACGATCTTTTGCCGATCGTCGAAGGGGCCGCCCTCCTGGGATTTGTGAAGCTGACCGAAGGCGACGCCGAGATCACTCCCGCGGGCCTGGAGTTTACGCACGCCGACATTCTGCGCCAGAAGGAGCTGTTCCGCAACGCTGCGCTCGAACACGTCGCGCTCTTGAAGCAGATCAAAAGTGCGCTGGAATCCAAGTCCGACCACACGCTTTCCGACGAATTCTTTCACGACATTCTGGATGAGCACTTCAGCGAAGAAGAAACAGTCCGTCAATTGGAAACCGCGATCAATTGGGGCCGCTACGCGGAACTGTTCGACCACGATTCGGAACGCAAGCGGTTCTTCCTTCCCGAGGAAACGCCTGGCGATCCGCCCAACGTCGAAGTCGGAACAGAAACATGACTGTTCCAGGCCTCTCGCGCTCGCTGATTCCCGACCGGACCTGGAACTTTTTCATGGACGCGATCATATTCGCCGGCCTCTTCGCTTTGGTCTACGCCATCGTCGCAGTGGCGCGCTACTGGTTCAGTGCGCCAGTGGCGGCCGTCGAAATCTCGCTTTCGCCAACGGCAATTCCGCGCTACGCCTTCTACTCGCTGGTGCGCATGATCGTCGCCTACCTGCTGAGCCTGGTCTTTGCGATCGCCTATGGATACATAGCTGCCTACAACGCGCGCGTGGAAGCCGGCATGCTCGCCGTGCTCGACATCCTGCAATCCATTCCGGTCTTGAGTTTTCTGCCAGGCGTGATGCTGGCGATGGTCTCGCTATTTCCATCGCGGCAGTTGGGCGTCGAGTTCGGATCCATCCTGCTCATCTTCACCGGCCAGGTGTGGAACATGGCGTTCAGCTTCTATGCGTCACTCAAGGCGCTGCCGCGCGAATTAGTGGAAGCATCGCGCGTGTACCGGTTCGGCGCGATGCAGCGATTTCTGCAGCTGGAATTGCCGCAAGGGACCATCGGATTGGTGTGGAACTCCATGGTCTCGGTCGCCGGCGGCTGGTTCTTCCTGATGGCTTGCGAAATGTTCGTGCTCGGCAAGCGCGACTTTCGCCTGCCTGGACTAGGGTCGTATCTGCAGTCGGCCGCAAGCGCCGGCGATACCGCCGCAATCATTTGGGGAGTTGCCGCCATGATCGGCGTCGTCGTGCTGATAGACCAGTTGGTCTGGCGTCCCGCCATCGCGTGGTCCGATAAATTCAAACAGGAGCAAGTGGAGAGTTCAGCGGCGCACTCCTCGGCCGTCCTTAACCTGCTCCGCAAGTCGCCTTTGTTGACTCGTTTGCGAGCGGGCGTTACCTCGCCACTCATGGAGCGCATATACTCATCCGCCGCGCACCGGCCGGCGGAAGAGAAGTCGCAGGCATCCCCCTGGCAAAGAGCATTCGTCGCTCTCGCCGGTATCATTGCTTTGCTGGCGATTCTTTACGGCGTGTATCAAGGTCTGCAGCTGCTCAAAGGCATCACGACGGCCGAATTTGTGACGACATTGGAAAGCGCCGGCGCCACGTGGTTGCGCGTCATCGCGGCGCTTGCGATCGCATCGGCCTGGACCATTCCGGCTGGCGTCGCCATCGGCTTCAGCCCACGTCTGGCGCGAATCGCGCAGCCTTTGGCGCAGATCGCGGCATCGGTTCCCGCTACGGCGCTCTTCCCGGTTTTGCTGCTCGGCCTCATTAGTCTCGGCGGCGGACTCAATACCGGATCCATCCTGCTGATGCTGCTCGGCACACAATGGTACATCTTGTTTAACGTAATCGCGGGTGCTATCGCGATCCCTTCCGAGTTCCGCGAGGTCGCGGACATTTTCCGCTTCGGCCGCATCGATCGCTGGCGCACCGTGATTCTTCCCGCGATCTTTCCGTATCTCGTCACCGGCCTGGTCACCGCGTCCGGCGGTGCTTGGAACGCGAGCATCGTAGCCGAATACTTCCACTTCAAAGGACAAGTGCTATCCACCTTCGGGCTCGGCGCCGAGATCAGCTCTGCGACGGATTCTGGAAACTTCGCGCTTCTTCTGTTGTCCACCATCGTCATGGCGACGCTGGTGGTTTCGGTGAACCGCCTGGTCTGGCGTCCGCTCTACCGCCGCGCCGAAACGCGCTATCGCATGGAAGCCTGATTTCCCGGCGTGCGTCACGGTGTTCGTATCACGACGCGTTAGATAACCCTGCTCACGCTCTATTCCGAGTTCAGGGGGCCGATTGAAGAAGCCTTCGGGCCGGCAGAGTGTACAATGACAAACACCTTGGTCGAAAGGGCCCGTCTATGAACCGTCGCGATTTTGTGCGATCCGCGGGCGCTGCGTCCGCCAGCCTCGCGTTCTCGAAACCGGAGTGCCTGCTCGCTGAGAGCGCAACGTCTGACGGCTGGCGCACGTTTGAAGTGAAAACGCGCGTCGAAATCCTGCAATCTTCAGGGGCAACGCGTGTGTGGCTGCCAGCGGCGCTCAGCAGTAAGACGCCTTACCAGAAGACGCTCTCTAACGAGTTCAGAGCTGAGGGCGGCACCGCACGGATCGTGGAAGGTAGGGCCGACGGGCTCGGAATCATCGCAGCAGAATTCCCGGCCGGCGTGAAGCCGGTCCTCACGCTCACAAGTCGGGTCGCGACAAGGAACTATGCGGTCGATCTCTTCGCCCGGCGACGCGCCGAAAGCGGAAACCGCGCGGAGTTGGAGCATTTTCTTCGGCCTACCAAGCTTTTGCCGACCGACGGTATCGTGAAAGCCACGGCAACCGAAATCACGCGCGGTGCGAAGACCGACATCGAGAAGGCGCGCGCAGTTTACGAGTGGATCGTCGATAACACGTTTCGGGATCCGAAAACACGTGGCTGCGGCCGCGGCGACATCCGCTTCATGCTGGAGTCTAAGGATCTGGGCGGGAAATGCGCCGACCTCAACGCGCTCTATGTCGGCTTGGCCCGTGCTGCGGGCCTCCCAGCGCGCGATGTGTATGGCATCCGCATCGCCAAATCGGAACTGGGATACAAGAGCCTTGGTACCTCGTCGGAAAACATCACGAAAGCACAGCACTGCCGCGCCGAAGTGTACATCGGTGGCTATGGCTGGGTGCCTGTAGATCCCGCGGACGTACGGAAGGTTGTGCTGGAAGAACCACCGGGAAACCGACCGCTTGACGACGAGATGGTAAAGAAGGCTCGCGCCCGGCTATTTGGCTCCTGGGAGATGAATTGGATGGCGTTTAACTTCGCGCACGATGTTGCGCTGCCGACATCGGCCGGTGCGCCAGTCGGCTTCCTCATGTACCCGCAGGCTGAAACGACCGACGGTCGGCTCGACAGCCTCGATCCGGACAGCTTCAAGTACGAGATCACGTCGAGGGAGACCCTTCTACGAACGGCTGACGGAAGCCGGACGACCAGATAGCAGCGACGTTGGGCCACTTGGTCCCATTCACGCCACTCCCTCTCCAATCTCTCGCTCCCACCCAACAACTTCCGCCACTCTGCGCGCGAAAACGCCATCCGCCCGTGCTAGAACCGCATCGGAGGCCTTCTTATGACAAACCCGACTCCTGACCCTGTGTCCCGCTACCTCGCCAACCGCGCGAACGCGCTTCTCTCCACCGGACCTCGCACCGATTCCGGCAAGCAGCGTTCCTCGCTGAATGCGCTGCGCCATGGCTTAACGGCCGCCAGCGCCGTCCTCCCCTCCGAAGACC
>Ga0182015_10002220_pt1 | contig 24029 bp, 20 predicted proteins | sample 712P3MmetaG_FD_120478 | JGI IMG/M metagenome (GOLD analysis project Ga0182015, IMG submission 120478) | Permafrost microbial communities from Stordalen Mire, Sweden - 712P3M metaG | ecosystem: Environmental > Terrestrial > Soil > Wetlands > Permafrost | place: Sweden: Stordalen | collected...
AGGCGGTCACCGAGAACGTCGCCGCTAGCCCCGCGGTCACCGTGGTACTTGCCGGCTGCGTCAGGATCGCTGGTGACGCCGCTGCTTCGGGTGCCGCCGTGGTAGTCTTGGCCTTCTGCGCGATGGCCCCGCATCCAGCGGTCAGTATCGCTACGGCGAAGAGTGAAGCAACTAAACTTTTCTGTATGTTTTGCACAATAAGTCCCCATTCGTTTCGCGCCGGTCCGCCTGGCCTGTAAAGCTCGCAGCCAAGCGCGCACCGGTGATTATTTGAATTGCGTGTCTTTTTCTTTGAATCTGGCCCAGTTAATTGCTCGGAAGAACTGCAGGGGTGGGGGGTATCCGAAGCAGCCGCAGATTACGATGCAGCACCGCGCGCGGCTACCGGTCAGGGGAGCAGAATCAGTTCAGTCGTAAGTTGCGCGCTATGGCGCGTTCATCATGCCCACCAGGCCAACGCTCGTTCGATAGGACAGGTGGGGCCTGGGAGTGTGTGAAGCTCCGGCGATTGCAGCGGGCTCTTTCAGTTGCTCAATGATTTGTAATCCAGAATCGGCGAGGATGTAATGATCGACAGGAAGTCACACTTACGTAATAGAAGGTTTCTCCACTGAAAAAGAATTTCCAGTGCGGCAGTTTCGGCGTAGCCAAGATTCGTTCTGAAGTTCACTTCTCGGAGTAGATTATTTTCCCGGCTCGGATGGTATAGCGCACCTTGGAGAATGCTGTGGCATCCTGCGCGGGATCCGCGCGCAGAACAACAAGGTCGCCATCCATCCCTTTTGCGATGCGTCCACTGTGAGTCGAATACCCGAAGCGCTGGGCAGGATTAGTGGTAAGCGACGCAAGGATTTGCTGGAAGCTCATGCCGGCCCGGGACATCCATGTGTACTCTTCCGAAGTGTCGAACCGTTCGATATAACCGACGTCAGTGCCGAACAGGATTTGACCTCCTGCTTGAGAGAAGGCCCTCAACTGTGCAGCTGCCTTGCGCATCCCTTTCTCGAGTTCATCAGGGTCGCTGCCCTTGTATACGACTTGCCACAAAGTGAGCGTGGGAGTGAGGGCCACGTTGGCTGCCTTCAGGCGTTCGGCAAAAGCCGGACTCCAGAGATTATCGACCGGAGTGGTGTGAGCAAGAATATCGACGCCACTCTGAAGGGCTACTTCGATTCCTTGATCGTTAGACACGTGGGCAAAAACAGGTTTTCCGGCACGGTGAGCTTCAGCGACGATCGCACGAGCCAAGTCTAAAGGCATGGTCAAGATGCCATCTTGCTCGATGGAATTCGCAAAAATTTTGATGCCGTCAGCACCGTCGCGGATTTGCTGACGCACTCGCTCGGTCGCTTGCGTGGTGGATTCGACCTCGGGAATGTGAATGTTATTGGCTTCGAGAAACGCCTTTACATATATGGGCGTTCCACCTTTTATCCAGAAAGGCTCCCCGACGGTAAGGATTCTTGGCCCTTTTACTTCGCCGCTTTCTATACGGCGGCGGATGAGAGTGGTGTTGTCCAGCACGGACGCGATGTCAAAAACGGTAGTAAATCCCCAACGCGTGAGCATCTCCTGGAGACTTGAAGCGATCTGCTCCGAGGAGAGTTTTTCGGCATGGAGCAGGCCTGGTAAAAGGATGTGTACGTGGCTGTTCCAGAAGCCAGCAGTTACAACCAGTCCCTTGCAGTCGATGACCTCCGCATGGCGCGGAATTTTGATAGCGGCACCGGGCCCGACGGCAAGAATGTGACCGTCATGTATAAGGACCGTGCCATTTTCGATTGGCTGGTCTACCGGCGAGGGATAAATTTTTGCGGCGACCAAGGCGAGGTCATCGGCACGACTCGGGTTGCACGCAAAAAGTATCCACAACACAAGAAGAGCGGGAGTGAACCGGAGTCGCATGATCCCAATATTACGCTTCAAAAATCGGAGTGTTCCAAAGACTTGTTAGAGGTCGTCTTCGCAACATGAGGTTTCTACTTCAACTTAATTTCGATATTGGAAATATCTTTGTCGATCTGGGAGGCGACTTCGTCAAATCGTGGCTTGTGATGGCCGTTGAACGGGCGCCAGAATCCGCTGGGCTCCCTGGGCCCGAACATGCCCATGTCCAGGACGCCGTTGCCATTGCGGTCTTCGAAGGAACTGAGCGCCCAGCGGCCGCTGGGAACTTCAAACTCGAAGACGGGATCGGCCCCGGCAGAGATTTTGTGTTCCTGCACGGGGTGGTGCAGAAAACCGTCGGTCTGCCATAGCGCCACGTACAAATTATTTTTACCCGACGAACCGGTCACACGTCCGGAAAGTTTGAACGTCTCAGCCGCAGGCGTGGCAGCCGCCGCATTAGCGGTTGCAGAGGCGCTCGCTGACGGAGCGGAGGTCGAAGCCGCCGCCGTCTCTGCCGTGCCGCCCGTCGTAGCCGCGCCAGAGGCGGCACTCGTCCCGCTGCGAATCGCGGCTACCAGCAGCACTGCCGACACAATAATACACCCCGCCCACACAGCGCGCTTCATCGTCCCTCCATATTCGGTTTCGAGTCTCAGGTATAAAGACGCACCTAGGCCGCTCCGGATAACATGTTTTTTTATGCCTTCGAAAAATGGGTGGCCGGAAGGCTTGTTTCAAGCGTACAGATAATGCAGGCGTCAGAGGGCCACGCCGTTCATCGACGCGGTGATTGGAAATGCACGGTCAAGCGCTGGTACGCGAGGCGCGCTTAATTGGAGCCGGTGCCGTGTCACCAAGCTGACGGGCGATCTCGGCCAGCAACTGCACATCGTTCCAGGGTTTCTGGAGGTACGCTTTGGCGCCGCCTTTGAGGGCGCGTTCTTTATTGCCGCGAGCGTCGCGCGCCGACACCACGATAACTGGAATCAGCGCGAGATAAGTGTTGGAGCGGAAGCGCTCCATGACGACGAAGCCGTCGCCGGCCGGAAGTCCGAGGTCAAGAATGACCAGATCGGGCTGGTGTTTGCGGGCTTCGCTGATGGCGGAGAGGGAATCGGCCGCAAAGTACGTTTCGTAGCCATGCGCCTTAAGCAACACGTGATATCCCAGGCGGACGTCAGCGTTGTCCTCCACCACCAGAATTTTTTTGTTGTTCACGACGAAGCTACCTCCTGCGTTAGTTTGGGATGCACGGACTGTTCCAGATTTGTGGCGATGCCGGTGACCACATTTTCCAGCGAGCCCCAATCGTCTGGAGGAAAGGGTTCGAGCATGGTGTAGGACACATTGAGCTTAGGACCGGTGCCCGCGACGCCGGGAAGCCGCTCGAATTGTTCGCGAATCCTGCTGGTGAGCACGGACGCGCCCTTGTCGTCGGCAAACGCCGCCACGAAAAAGCGATGCAGGTCCGCGCTGGAACTCATCTTGGGCAAGAGCACGTCGAGATTGGGCAGCAGGCAACGTTGCACCAGTTTGCGAACTTCCCTCGACCATTGGCGCTCGACTCCTTCGGAAGCGAAGGCGGCGTCGTGCGCGCTCATTTCGGCGACCACCAAGGCCATGGACTTCGCGGGCCAGTCATCGCCTTTGCGCAACGGAGCCATCAGGCTGGTCAGCGAAAAAATCGGCAACGTAAAGGAAAACACGCTGCCTTTTCCGGGTTCGCTTTTGACCCAGATCAATCCGCCCTGGCGATTCACCAGTTCTTTGCAGATGAACAGGCCCAGACCCAGGCCAGAGCGGCCGCGGTCGCCTTGTTCCGATTCCTGGTACAAGCGCTCGAAGATGCGCTCGGCGTTTTTGGGTTCGATGCCGCGGCCGGTATCGGAGATTTCGAAGAACACGAACTTGGCGTCGCGCTCGTGCGGGCCGGCCTGCACCACAACGGTGCCGCCGGGCGGCGTAAATTTAATGGCGTTGTCGATGAGAATGATCAGCGCCTGCCGGACGCGCTGGGGATCGGCGTAGGCAAGCGCAAGGTTAGGTATGACTTCGGAAAAAAGCGTGATGCCTTTTGCCCGTGCGCTACCTTGCAGAGTGGTTATCGCGTCGGTGACGGCATCGAGCACGGACATGCGTTCCGGGTCGACGCTGAGTTTGCCGGTTTCGAGGCGCGTGACGTCCAGCAAATCGTCGATCATAGATTGCAACTGGCTGGTATTTTTCAGCACAATCTGCTGATACTCGCGTTGTTCGGTATTGAGGTCGCCGGCGATGCCGCCGAGTAATATGGTGGTGAATTGTTTTATGGCGGTGAGTGGAGAGCGCAGCTCGTGTGAAACGTGCGAGAGAAATTCGTCTTTGAAACGCAATTGGTCCTGGCGAAGTTTTTCGGTGATTTTTTCGGCTGCCTTGCGCGCGGTGACATCGTCGTTCAGTGTCAGGACGCGCATGGGGGCGCCGTCGGTGCCGCGCTGCAGGGCCCACCGCGTGCCGACGTTGAGCCGCAGGCCTTCCCTGGTGTACTGGGTAACCTCGCCTTCCCAGTAGTCGTGGAGCAACAGTTGGGCCTGAATTTCTTCCGCGCTGGTGGCTGATTCTGTTTTGAGAAAATCCAAAGCGATTTTGCCGATGGCCAGCGGGGCGGGCCAGCCGTACATGAGTTCGGCGCCACGATTCCATGACAGAATGCGGCCTTCGAAGTCATTCAAAATGACGGCGTCGTGGGCGAATTCCAGCAGCGCGCCCTGCTGCGAGAGAATCAAAGTTTGCTGCATGAGCGTTTCGGTGCGTTCCGCGACGCGTGTTTCCAGAGTGGCGGCAAGCCGGCGGATTTCGAGTTCGGCTTCGCCGCGTAAACTGAATTCCACATTCATGCGGTGCGCGTTGGACCACACCAGCAGAGAGAACACAACCACGTTGGCAGTGGCGAACAAGGGCAGATCCAGTTCGGTGCCGTAGAGGCCGGCGAATTGGCCCTGCAGGCGAATCCAACCGAGAAGATAAGGGACGATGAAAACCGCGGGCAGGAGACGGCGCGCCATTACACTGCCGGAACCAAGTCCGGTGAGCTCGCGGGCAATGCCACTATCCGGACGCGCGAAGAAAATTGCGGCGCTCAGCAAAAACAAAGTGACGGCGGTGTGGACCGCGACGTGTGGGCGAGGTGAGATTCCGTAGCCTGCGCTGGCGTGGTAAATGTATCCGCTGATGGTGGTGAGCGCGATCAGCGCGGACCACAAACTGAGAAGTTGCGCGGGGCGCTGGCTGCGCTCGGTCTTCCAGTTGAGACTCAACAGCGCCAGCCCGATGGCCAAAATGGCAGCGGCGGTGGCCGGGACCATGCGTCCGGGGACATCAGTGCGCAGGCTGCCAGGGAGTTCTTTAAATAGGAATTGGTCGATGCGGAAGTCCACGGATAAAAAATACTCAGTGAGCGTGGCGGCGCTGATCAAAATAACGAGAACAGCAAGGAAGTAGCCTACGATTTTCCCCCATGCGGGAGATTTTTGCGACCGTAGCAGCCACAGAGAGAAAGCGGAAAAAATGAAGGCTAAGGCGGTGTTGGGCTTCATGGTTATCTGGCCGGGCAGCGCGGATTTTAGTATTTCAATATGAAAGGCCCAGCCAAACAGAACCGCGCCGCCGACAGCAGTAGCGGCTACGGCTGCAATTCCGGAATAGGCGTGCAGGCGCTGGAACACGCGCGCTTCGGAGTCCGAAATTTCAGGTCGCAAAGAAATTCCAATTCAGAGAGGGACAACCGGCAGTTATCGTGACAAACTTCCAGAAGGGAACTGTAGTGTGACGGAAGCGGACGCGCGGACAAATCGGTTCAGGAACAAAGGTGCTCAAAAGGCTAACTGCGATCGACGGGACCCAACGGTGAAAGCGTTAAGCGGTGGCAGCGGCGGACAAAATGTTCCGCTAATAGGCAAGAGTGTGAAAATTTGAGTCGCAGGCCGCACAAGGTGTCGATTTTTGGATTTTTTGTATCGGTCGTTCGCAATTGACAGTTGGTCGCATTGCATCCATAATTCCTTGTACGTCACTCCTGCGGAGGGCAAATAAGTCTGCGCTTGAACCCGCGGACTGCACGGATGGCGCCAAAATATATTTTTGTTACCGGCGGTGTTGTTTCCTCACTAGGAAAAGGCGTCGCTGCCTCCTCCATTGGCTGTCTCCTCGAAAGTCGCGGCTTCAAGGTCACGCTGCAAAAATGCGACCCGTACCTGAACGTGGATCCGGGAACGATGAGTCCGTTTCAGCACGGCGAAGTATTTGTCACGGAAGACGGGGCGGAGACCGACCTCGACCTCGGACACTACGAGCGCTTCACGCACGCCAAACTATCGCGCGACAATAACTGGACGACCGGGCGCATCTACGAAACGATTCTGACGAAAGAGCGGCGCGGCGATTATCTGGGTAAAACCGTGCAGGTCATCCCGCACGTAACCGACGAAATCAAAGCGACGATCAAGAAGGTTTCCGAAGGTGTGGATGTGGTCATCGTGGAAATCGGCGGGACGGTCGGCGACATCGAGTCGTTGCCGTTTCTCGAAGCGATTCGCCAGATGCGGCTGGAGCTGGGTTTCGAAAATACCATGTTCGTACACGTGACTTTGGTGCCGTACATTGCGGCAGCCGGAGAACTGAAAACCAAGCCCACGCAACACAGCGTAAAAGAAATGTTAGGCATTGGAATCCAACCGGACATTTTGTTGTGCCGCAGCGACCGGCACATTCCCGAAGACCTGAAAAAGAAAATCGCGTTGTTCTGCAACGTCGCGGAATCCTGCGTGATTTCCATGCAGGATGTAGACACGATTTACGCCGTTCCGGTGGAACTTGCGAGAGAAGGACTGGATGCAGAAATCCTGCACCATTTAAAACTGACGGAAAAACCAGCGAACATGCAGCCATGGCTCGACCTGGTGCAACGCCTGCATCACCCCGCCGGCGAAGTGCGCATCGCCGTGGTTGGAAAGTATGTGCAGCTGGAGGATGCGTATAAAAGTTTGCGCGAGGCGCTGCTGCACGGCGGCCTAGCGCATCAGCATAGGACAGTTCTGGAATGGATTGAGGCGGAGGAAATTGATTCAGCGGAAACGGCAGCGGCTCGCTTGCGCGTTTTCGATGGGATTCTGGTACCCGGGGGGTTCGGGAAGCGCGGAATTCAAGGAATGGTGCATACCATTCAGTATGCGCGCGAAAACAAGGTGCCGTTTTTTGGGATTTGCCTGGGCATGCAGTGCGCCACCATTGAATACGCACGCGATATGGCCGGATTAAAGACAGCCGATAGCACCGAATTTGAGCCGCAGACTCCGCATCGCGTAATTTACAAATTGCGAGAACTGCTGGGGGTGGACGAAATGGGTGGAACCATGCGGCTGGGCGCGTGGCCATGCAAACTGGAACCCGACTCGCTTGCGGCACAAGCTTATGGCAAGACGGAAATCAGCGAGCGGCATCGCCATCGCTACGAATTCAATCGCGATTACGAAAAAACTTTGCTGGGCGCCGGACTGCGCATCACCGGCCGGACACCCGACGAAAATTACGTGGAAATTATTGAAGCTCCAAACCACCCGTGGTTCCTGGGTTGCCAGTTCCATCCGGAATTTAAATCCAAGCCACTAGAGCCGCATCCGTTGTTTGCGGCGTTTATCGGCGCAGCTTTGGAGCACAAGCGACAGAAGGCGCGTCCAGCGAGTGTGCACGCCCAGCAAACGGAGCCGGCGCATGCGAGCGTGTTGCGCGCCAGCCCGAGCGTCAACGTTTAATCGTTTTTCCGGCGCTAAAAAACGACGCCGATTCGCAGAATCCCTCTATACTTTCCGCCATGAGCCAAGTAAAGAATCTGCGCCGCAGGCGCAATCAGACATTTATTGCTGTCGCAATGGTAGCAAGCTTGCTTTATGCCGCTGGACATTTCTACCTCTACGGGCAAGATAAGTCTGATTTCCCCGATGGGTACGATGCCATGCAGAGTGCCCCGGGCAGCCATAAAGTGATTTTCGAGAATGCATTTGTGCGCGTGCTGGAAGTTACCGTCCCCGCGGCGGGCACGACCATACCGATGCATCATCACCGCTGGCCGAGTTTTTTTCTCGATTGGGATACAGGCGGCGGATCGCCGCATATTCGTTATCATCGCGCGGACGGCAGCGTCAGGGATATCCCGAGCCACGAAGAACCGCTCCACGCGGGTGTGTGGAGCGTGCACTGGATGAACCCTGAACCGATGCATGCCATCGAGGTGGTTGAAAAACCAAAGAGCGCCATTCCGTCGCCTGACGCTCCGTCAAGCCTACGGATTGAGATTAAGTGCCACCCGTGAAACCCGGCGGCTTGGCGAGTAGCTTGTAACCGCGTGTGACCGCGTTATTAGTTCGAACGCTCAGCTGTCATTAACATGCCGAGACCCGAATTTGAGGTCTGCGGAACCCGAAGCCATTTTTGTGCGAGCCAACATTTAGGCTGTTAGAATACGGCGAATCGGGAGGTGAGCATGATCTCCGGCGCGCACGTGATCCTCTACAGTAAAGACGCAGAGGCAGATCGCAATTTCTTTCGCGACGTTTTGAATTTCACATCCGTGGATGCGGGGCACAACTGGTTGATCTTTGCGCTGCCGCCGGCGGAAGCGGCATTTCATCCGGCGGAAGACAACAATCGGCACGAGCTTTATTTGCTATGCGACGACCTTAAAGCGGAAATTGCGGCGCTGGCGAAGAAAGGCGTGAGTTGTTCGGCAGTGAAAGAAGAGCGCTGGGGGTCCATTACCAAGCTGCAGCTTCCTGGTGGAGGGTACATTCAATTGTATGAGCCGAAGCATCCGACAGCCATTGGCCGCGGATAAGACAGAGCACTTCTTATCTTGCATGAACGATATTGCTACGGTAAATACTCCAATCGGAATCAGAAAAGGGTAAAACACCGGCGCGCCCAATAGGTTTGATAGTGCCAATGACCTTGCATGGCATTTGCGACACCGGTGAGTCATCCCCAGGCCGGCCAGAAATACAATCAGTCTGAACGCCAGAGTGGTTTTTTGTTCCGCCGGATTTTCATTGAGCGCAGACCGGTTTGTGAACGTTGATATTCCTCTACTTCTTGGCAGAGTTTTCATCGCCTCTAGTTATAACTAAGATACTTTATAGCCCGTTACAAAAATTCGGTTTTTGTGCCCGCGAAAGGAGATAGAATCGGCGCAACGTAGGTCATCGGACCGCACCAACACGTCAACGAACGGGAGAGTCTTATGCGACTGTTTTGCATTTGTCTGGTTTTGAGCTGCATTTTTACTCCCGCAGTGGCCCAAGAAAACACAGATGCGCCTACGAACGACAAAGCCCAGAGGACGTATCGCGACGCCCTCGGATTTCTACACGACCACCACTCGACACTTCTGGCTCTCGACGAGTTCAAGAAGGCGGACAAACAAGACGGCGGACATTGCGTCGCTTGCCAGAGGCAGATGGTCAAACTGGGAACAGAGCTGGGGGACTGGAAGTCAGCCGATTTGGGCGCCGAGGAATTGATCGGGGAAGCGCAGGGCAATCAGAAAATCGCGCTAGCGCATTATCAATACGCGGTGCTGCTTATGAATGAGGGAATTGAACGGCACAAAGACGAGTGTTTCTCGCGCGGCCACGACGAACTGGGCAAAGCGCTGGCCGCTTATGCCAATTTCCCGGACGCAATTTTTCTGGATGGAAAAATGCTGGCGCAACTGCACCAAGATGATGCAGCGATCGGCAAGTTCGCGCAGTACGTAAAGCTGAGGCCAGCCGACGATGCCAGCGCGCAACGTGCGATGCGCTACATCGCGCGACCAGAGCTGGCGCGAGCCAGGCTGTCGCCGGCGTTTGCGGTCACAACGCTTGACGGTCAGCGAATAGCGATGGACAACCTGCAAGGCAAAGTGGTGCTGATGGATTTCTGGGCTACGTGGTGCGAACCATGCCGCGAGGCGTTGCCGCACATGCAGAAGGTTGCCAAAAAATTCGAGGGCCAGCCGCTGGTGATCCTTAGCGTGAGTCTGGATAACGATGAGAAGAAGTGGAGAGAATTCATCGCCAAAAACCAAATGACCTGGCCGCAATATCTTGACGGCGGGTTCGGGGGCGAATTGGCGAAAATTTTTGGGGTGAAAGCGATTCCGCACACGTTTACGATCGATTCTGATGGCGTGGTGCAGGAAGAGCATATTGGCGACGCGTCGATTGAAGGGAAGCTGAACAAACTGATTGCGCGGGCGCGCGAATCGCAGCCGCAACAAAAAGTGGGAATGTAGGTAGCGAACTTCGGTATGCAGTTCTGCTGTTAGAGTCTGGTCTACCACCCTTTTCGCAGAGGTGGTTTTAGCTTCTGGTGCTGAAGCCCATTTTCTGACCGCATCACGCCGGCGGCGTCGGCGACACTATCCGCAAACGATCGCGCGGTGAGCTAAGATGAAGCGGCGATGCGAAACACGCGTGTGGTGCTCACTGCACTTGGCGGTCCGGAAGTATTCAAAATAATTGAAGAGGATATGCGCGAGCCTGGTGCGAATGAAGTGCGCGTGCGCATTTTCGCGTGCGGAGTGGCGTTTGCAGATGTGTTGATGCGGCGCGGGCTGTATTCTCCGGTGCCTCCGCTGCCGTACTCGCCTGGGTACGACATAGCAGGGGTGATCGAGTCGTGCGGACCGGGAGTTACGCAATGGAAAGGTGACGAGGCGGTTGTGGCGCTGACTGGCACGGGCGGCTATTCGCGCTACATCGTGTTGCCGGAATCGGAATTGGTGCGTGTGCCTGGCGAGTTTGGCGCGGGGGGATCGATCCCGCGGAAGCGGTGAGCCTGGTACTGAACTACACCACGGCGTACGAGTTGATTCATCGCATCGCGAAATTGCAGCGAGGCGAAAGCGTACTGATTCACGGTGCGGCGGGCGGAGTGGGGACGGCGGCGTTGCAGCTTGGCAAACTTGCCGGTCTGAAGATGTTCGGCACGGCTTCCAAACCGAAGCATGAACTGGTGGCGGCGCTGGGCGGCATACCGATTGATTATCGCAGCGAAGATTTTGTGCAACGCGCCGCGGGTGTGAATGCGGTGTTCGATCCGATTGGCGGACGCAACTGGATGCGCTCATATCGGGGGCTGGGTAAGGGTGGGCGGTTCATCGGGTATGGAATGTCCGCGGCGATCGAAGGCGGACGGCGCAACATGATGTTGGCGGGAGCGAGCTTCGCGTGGCTTTGGCTGGTGAAGCTGCTGCCGGGAAAATCGGCGCGGTGGTTTTCGGTTACCACGGAAAAGAAAAAGCATCCAGAGCGGTTTCGCGAAGATTTATCGCGATTGCTGGCGATGCTGAAGGAAAAATCGATCAAGCCGATTGTGTCCGAGCGGTTGCCTCTACGTGATGCGGCGCGCGCACACGAAATGCTGGAGCACGCGGCGGTGAGCGGGAAGATCGTGCTGCTGTGCCAGGAATAAATTGCGGGGAGTGAATAATGATGACTGTCGATTCGGTGATGAGCGAGCTGAAGAAAAAGGGCTCGGAAAAGACGCGCAAGATTTATGCGCGGCACGGAATGGTTACGGACAAGATGTTTGGAGTGAGCGTGGCGGACTTGAAAGCGATAGCGAAGAAAATCAAAGGGCGGCAGGCGCTGGCGTGCGAACTTTTCGCGACGGGCAATGTGGATGCGATGTATCTGGAGGGGATGATTGCGGACGGGTCGCAGATGAGTCGCAAACAGCTAAACGAGTGGGCGGAGAGCGCGTCGCCGTTGCGGATGATTGCAGAATACACGGTGCCGTGGATAGCGGTTGAAAACGCCGAGGCTCGCGAGCTAGCGATGGAGTGGATTAAGTCGAAGAAAGCAGGGGCGTCGGGGTGGTGCACGTACTCGGGGATGCTAGCGACAAAGCCGGACGAAGAGCTGGATCTGCAGGAAATTGAAAAATTGTTAGGCACGGTGGCCGCGGACATTAATAGTGCGCAGGACCGCGAGCGATCCGCGATGAACGCGTTCGTGATCGCGGTGGGTGCGTATGTGCGGCCGCTTTTGAAGAAAGCAAAAGCGACGGCACGCCAGATTGGCGAAGTGTCGGTGGATGTGGGGGACACCTCGTGCAAGGTGCCGCTGGCCAGTGCGTACATTGAGAAGATTGAGAATGCGGGGAGGGTTGGGAAGAAGCGAAAGACGATAAGGTGCTAGTGGAAGATGTTGGGTTAGACACATTTCAGATGTCCCTCAGATAGGCGCTCACAAGTAGCATTCCTCACAGACAGAGAAGACAAATTGAACCGAGATGCACCCTGAGAGTGGAGAGGGCGTTCCCTTGGTGTGTTTTGATTTGAGACGGGGTGAAGGTTCGTTACGCAGGTGATCGCAGCCGTTTGTAAATTTCATGGAAGCGGAACTTTTGGAGGGTTTGTGCGGAACTGGATAGTGACGAATGTGCTGCTTTGGAGTGAGTGGGAACGGCGTTTCCGCTGGAGCGGGAGTGACGAATACGTTCATGCTGAAAACGTTGACAGGGATGACGTGGAACAGGATCTGGCATCCTTTATATACGCTGGTTGCGTCGCTGTGGAGGCGGCTTGCCGGCGTTGATGGCGAGCAGTTGGTGCGCAACTTTGTTGCGGTGGCGGTGTTTTTCTTACCGGGTATTGGTGTCTACCTTATGTGGGCGATTTCCATGGCAGGATGGCCAACAGTCAGGTGGCTATCTCTGAAAAATCAGGAAGTCCCTCACAGCCAATTTTAAGCAATACCCATCTAACGTTTCATGTGCCTGGTTTGTGGTGCACGTGTGCGTCAGTTGGAAGTAGCTATTTCAATTGATCCTTTTCAATTCAGCGTTCGAGTGCATAGAGGGTGGGGAAATGATCATAAATAAGTGGAAGGCAAGGGGCGGCAGCATGACTGCGGCAGCCTCGATGTTTTTCGGCAGCGCAATTTTGTTGTGTATTTGCGGCACGACGGCATCGGCGCAAGAGAAAACGCAGCAGGCTATAGCCACGAAGGCTGCGCCCAATGCGTATCAAGTGGCGCGCGAGACGGTGCTCAGCGGAAAGGTTCTGGAGTATAGCGCAAGGTCAACGACGGCTCCGCTGGGGGCGCGTATTTCGTTGCAGACGTCTTCAGGAACGGTCAGCGTGCATGCGGGAAATGTGAAATACATTGCGGCCAACCACCTAAGTTTGGAGGCCGGCGACACGCTAAGCATTACCGGTGAAAACGTTGCGTTTGGAAACGGAACGGTTTTTGTGGCGCGGGTGATTCAGAAAGGTACGCAAACGGTGACGGTGCGGTCAAAGACTGGCATGCCGCTGCTGCCGACCGCCCGCACTGCGGACGGCCAGATTGTGGCACCGGCAGGTGCGCGATGAGGGCTCTCATGAATGGCAACTCGGCGATGAACAAATTTTTGCTCGCTGGCGCCATATTGCTGAGTTCCATGGGGGTGGCGTGCGGCGGGGGAAGCAGCAGCACATCGGGCACGGGGGGCGGAGGCACCGGAACGGTTCCGCAAGGAGCGACGTATTCGACATCGAGCCTAAGCGGTACGTACGCGTTTCAAATGAGCGGTTCTGACGGAAGCGGCCTGCCCATTTCGCGGATCGGGAGCTTCGTGGCCGACGGACAAGGGAACGTCACGGCGGCTATCGAAGATGTTAACGATGGCGGGTCGCCGAGCACGTTTGCATTCACGGCCGCGCCGGCTTCGAACTATACGGTCGGCACGGATGGTAAAGGCGTTTTGACGCTGGTGCATCCGGACGCAACAGTGGCAGGTGCTGTCGACACGTTCACGTTTACCATCTCGCTGAATTCGACATCGGGTGGACTGATGGTGGAGACGGATGGCTCGTCCACAATGAGCGGTAACTTCCAATTGCAAACCATTAGCACCACGTTTGCGGGGTCTTATGCGTTTGACTTTACCGGCGTAGACCTGGGAAGCTCCAACTCCGCATCGTTCATTGGAGAATTCACGACCAACAGCGCCAGCGCGATCACCGGCGGACAGATGGATGTGAACGACGGCGCTTCGCCTTCGGGTGTATTGACGATCTCACCGGGAACGATTACGCAGGATCCCACCAACTTCAGCACCTTTGGCCGCGGAACGCTGAATCTGAGCACCTCGATCAACAGCCAGCTACTGAACCTGACCTATGTGTTCTATGTGGTAGACAACAGCCATCTGATTTTCGTGGAAAACGACGCTGTCGCGGAAACCAGCGGCTCGGCTATCGCGCAAACGAACGTGCCAACAACGCTGGCGGCATTTCCGGGCAGCTTCGTTTTTGCCGTGGGCGGCGGAGCGTTTGGCTCGGGGACATTTGGATCGCTGGCTGGAGTCGGAAGATTCACGGCTAGCGCAAGCGGTGCGATCAGCAATCTGAGCCTGGACGAAGACTTCAGCGGAGGAGTGTATACGTTCCCGTTCAGTGGCGGCTTCTCGAACGTGACGTACACGATCGATGCGGGTGGCAGCGGAAGAGGCACACTGAACTTCACCGACGTAACGCGAAGTCAGCCGTTTGTATTCGTCTTCTACATGGCATCGCCAACGCAGGGATTCATACAGGATGATTCCGGCAATGTGGTGGCGGACGGGTCCATCCAGGCGCAGAGCGGGACTTTCAGCGCGTCGTCGATGGCGGGGACGTATGCGGTGAACTGGAGCGGGACGAATCTGTCGACGGGGTTCGAAGAGGATTTTGTCGGCGTGTTACCCATTTCTAACGCGGCCACGAACAACATTTCCGGCGGCGTGGTGGACTTCACTGAGCTGGGTGCCGGGAAAATTTATACGGGCATACCGGTGAGTGGACTCTTCACGATACAAGGCGACGGAACGTTGGGAGGGGCGAGTGGGAATGCGCTGCAGTTAACTACCGGCGGGAATGTGCCATCGACCACGTTTAATTTCCGCGCTTACCTGGTGAATCAGAATACGATCATCCTGATGGGCGTGGACAGTAATCGCGTGGTGATCGGGACAGCCTTGCGGCAGCAGTAGATTTATTGTTAAGAAAAAGATTTGAAGCGCCCGTCAGAGTTCCTGGCGGGCGTTTTTTTTGTGTGCGAGGCCGAATTTCAAAGAGCGATCAGCCTTTATTTGGTGGCGAAGGTGAGCGCGGGGACAAAAAATCCCCAACCTCCAACTGCGACGCGGCAATGTGAGTGTTCATCAGTGCGTAGACAGTTGCGAGGTGGCGGGGGGTTATTTCTGGAGAAGGGATTCGACGCGGGCGACGTCTTCGGGGACGTCGACGCTGACGGAGTCGTGTTCCACTTCGGCCACGCGAATTTTCCAGCCGTTTTCGAGCCAGCGGAGTTGTTCAAGTTGTTCGATTTTTTCGAGGGTGCCCTGGGGGAGGGTGGGGTATTCGAGCAGGGCGTCGCGCTGGAAGACGTAGAGACCGAGGTGCTTGAGGTGGCGGGCTTGGACTTTTCCGGCGGTGTCGCGGACCCAAGGGATGGGGGCGCGGGAGAAATAGAGGGCATTGTCGTCGAAGTCGAGGACGGTCTTGCAGATGTTGGGGTCCATGATATCGCCGGGCACTTTGATGGGGGTGGCGACGGTGGCTATCTGGGCGGCCGGCTCCTGAAGGATGGCGTTTATCGCGGTGTCAACCACTTCGGGATTGAGGAGGGGTTCGTCGCCCTGGACGTTAACGAAAATCTGGCCGTCGGAGTGGGCGGCGACTTCGGCGACGCGTTCGGTGCCGGTACGGTGCTCAGTGCGGGTCATGCGCGCTTCGCCGCCAAAGGCCTGGACCGCCTTTATGATGCGGTCATCGTCGGTGGCGACGATGACGTGGGTGGCCATTTTGGAGAGCTTGGCGCGTTCGTAAACGCGCCGGATCATACTGGTACCCGCGATGGGAACGAGGGGCTTGCCGGGCAGGCGGGTGGAGCCGTAGCGTGCGGGAATAACGATGACAATGTCGGAAGAACTCATCTGATGCGTGCTCCGAGTCGTAGTACTTAAAGCGTTAGGGGGCGTTCCGGGTGGACCGCAGCTCGAAGCGATGCTAACACAGGGTTGTGCGTGCGTTGTCTCAGCGAGGTCAAAAATTTTTCTTCGAGGTTTGACACCTTTAGTGCGCAATCGTACTTGTATTCGATAACGCGAGTGGTAGACTTTGCTGCAGTTCCAGTTTTTGTGCCACCGCGCGGCCGTCCCGGCAGGCCCGGGATGACAGGGGGTGCCGTGAAACGCGATCCTCGCGTTGTTATCCGATCTTTCATTCTGCTGATACTTGCCTGCTTCCTCCTGTCGCACACCACCCCGCTTGCTGCGATCGACTCTCCTGACGGAAAAGACGAGAAGGCTGACGACGGTAAACCAAAGGATGACGCCAAAGCCAAGGAGGAGGCAAAGCGGGACACTCCGGCGACGACCATCAAGCCGGGCCAAACCATGCACATGGATGTGGATCTGGCGCTGGTCAACGTGACGGTGACCGATCCTTATAACCGGCTGGTAACCGGGCTGGATACCGACAATTTCCGAGTTTTTGAAGATAACGTGGAACAGGAAGTGGTGACGTTTTCTTCGGAAGACGTCCCCATCTCCATTGGCGTGATATTCGATTTCAGCGGCAGCATGGCCAATAAGGTGTCGAAGGCGCGGGAAGCGGCCATCCAATTCTTCAAGACGGCGAATCCGCAGGACGAGTTTTTCTTAGTCAGCTTTAATGAACGAGCGGAGTTAACCAGTTCCTTCACAAATAGCATCGAAGATTTACAGAGTCGCATGATGCTCACGGTGCCCAAGGGGCGAACCGCGTTGCTGGACGCGATTTACCTGGGCTTGAGCCAGATGAGGGGTGCACGAAACGCCAAGCGCGCCTTGCTCATACTATCGGACGGGGGAGATAATCATAGTCGGTATAGTGAGAACGATATCAAACGGCTGGTGAAAGAAGCGGATACCCAGCTCTACGCGGTGGGAATTTTCGATCCGCTCGGATATCGCAACCGCACGCCGGAAGAACTCAATGGCCCGTCGCTCCTGAGTGAAGTTACGGAGATGACCGGAGGGCGAGTGTTTGCCGTCGAAAAGCTCGACGAGCTTCCGGACATCACGTCGAAAATCGGCATGGAGCTGCGAAATCAATATGTCCTCGGATACCGGCCAAGCAACAAGACACACGACGCCAGATGGCGAAAAGTTAAAGTTAAGCTACGCGCGCCTAAAGGACTTCCTCCGCTTACGGTGTATGCCAAGACGGGATATTACGCCCCGAGTCACTGAGGGTTCTGCTCCCTTCCATTTTACAAGTCTTTCTACGAAGCGATGGTTCGCGAATCGTGTAAGTGTACCGATTTTTGCGGCGACACTGGTGTGCGCGGCGGCGCTTGCAGCGTTCGCACAGATTCCGGTGCCCAATGCGCAGCCTGCGCCTCCGGGGCAAGCTTCGGGAGGACAGGGTTCGTCGATCAAGGTGGATGTGAACCTGGTCGTGCTGCACACCACCGTGCTGGATGATCGCGGGCGATTTGCGGAGGGGCTGACGCAGGATAATTTCCGCGTATTCGAAGACAAAACCGAGCAGAAGCTGGCGGTGTTCAAGCGCGAAGATGTGCCGGTGAGCATGGGGCTGGTGATCGATAACAGCGGGAGCATGCGCGACAAGCGGCCGCGAGTGAACGAAGCGGCGCTGACACTGGTGCAGACCAGCAATCCTTCAGATGAAGCGTTTGTGGTGAACTTCAACGACGATTTCTACCTGGACCTGGACAAGGATTTCACGAACAGCATTCCGGAATTGAAGGAAGCGCTGGAGCGAATTGATTCGCGGGGCAGCACGGCGTTGTATGATGCGATTATCGGATCGCTGGACCATTTGAAGAAGGCTTCAAAGGATAAGCGCGTGTTGCTGATCGTGACGGATGGCGAGGACAACACCAGCCATAACTCACTGGATAAGACGATCCGAGAGATTCAAAAGACGGATACCGTGATTTATACGATCGGGCTGCTGAGCGAAGAGAGCAAGAAGAATTCCAAGCGCGCGAAGAAAGCTTTAGAGCAGATTGCATTTGCTTCCGGTGGGCTGGCGTTTTTCCCAGAGAATGTGGATGACGTACACAATATTTGCGAGCAGGTGGCGCGAGATATTCGGAACCAGTACACGCTGGCGTATTACCCGACGAACACTCGCAGAGATGGAACTTTTCGAAGTGTGCAAGTGGAAGTGATCCCGCCGCGAGGAAGAGGGAAACTGGTGGCGCGGACCAGAAACGGGTATTATGCGCCGGGCGGTGGGACGGCTAGCGGGAAGTAAGTCGAGTTCTTTGCACTCTAATCCGTAAGATCATTCAGAAAGCTTTTGCCATGGGGAATAGCCGCGCCAAAATTTTCGGCGATGGTTTGGCCCATGTCAGCCAGCGTGTCACGCGTCCCCAATGCCGATCCGGGGGCCTTTGCCGGTGTGTAAGCGAGAACTGGCACGTACTCGCGTGAATGATCGGTGGTGGGCCAGCGCGGGTCGGGGTCGCAGCCATGGTCTGCGGTGATTATCAGCAGGTCGGTGTTGTTTAGCGTGGGGAGGAATTTTCCCAGCCATTCGTCGAATTCTTCAAGGGATTTGGCGAAGCCTTCCACATCTTTGCGATGGCCGTAGAGCATGTCGAAATCCACCAGGTTGCAGAAAATCAAACCGTGAGGACGTCCGCGAATGGCTTCCGTCAATTTTTCCATGCCGTCGGCGTTGCTGGTGGTGGTGGCGTAATCGTCGACTCCGCGGCCATTGTAAATGTCGTGAATTTTACCGATGCCGAAGACGGGTATGTTTTTTTCTGCCAACACGTCGAGCAGCATGGGCTTTGGGGGATCGACGGCGTAGTCGTGGCGGCGGGGCGTGCGCGCAAAATTTTCTGGTGAGCTGGCGAAGGGTCGGGCGATGACTCGTCCCACGCGATGCGGCCCGTCGAGTAATTTGCGGGCGATTTCACACATTTTGTACAACTCGGGGACTGGGATGACCTCTTCGTGGGCGGCGATTTGGAAGACGCTGTCGCCGGAGGTATAGACGATGGGTTTGCCGGTGCGAAGGTGTTCTTCGCCAAGCTCCTTTAGAATTTCCGTGCCGGAGGCGGGTTTGTTGCCGATGGTCTGGCGACCGATTTGCTTTTCGAATTCGGCGATGAGTTCGTGAGGGAATCCGTGGGGATAGGTGGGAAAGGCTTGCGGAAGCCAAATGCCGGCCATTTCCCAGTGACCGGTGGTGGTGTCTTTCCCGGGTGAGTGCGTGGCGCCTTTTCCGTAGGCAGCGAGGGGTGCGGCGGTGGGCGGGAGATTAGCGAGCGGGGCGATGTTGGCGATGCCCAGGTCGGTGAGGGTGAGGAGTTTCAGCGGGCGCGATTCGGCGATGTGACCCAGAGTGTTGCGGCCCACGTCGCCGTAGTCAGCGGCATCGGGGAGTTCGCCGACGCCGACGCTGTCCAGGACAATCCAGATGACGCGATCGAATACCGGCATGTAGCCTCGGTTGCTGAAATCAGCGAAACAGTAACATAGTAGGATGTGGCATGCTTACTCCTCCAGGAGTGCTTCTTCGCATAGAAGGCGGTTGCCTGTTGGGAATCAGCCTGCTGTGCTATCGCGAATTACACGCAAGTTGGATTCTTTTTGCAGCGTTGCTGCTGGTTCCTGATGTTTCGCTGGCCGGCTATCTGGCTGGAACAAAGGTTGGCGCACGCATCTACAATTTAGTGCACACGCTGGCAGGTGCGCTGATTTTTATCGGCGCCGCCGTGGTGACCAAACACGCCGCACTGTTGCCCTATGGGTTGATATGGCTAGCGCATATTGGAATGGATCGCATGCTCGGTTTCGGCCTCAAGTATGAAACCCGCTTTAATGAGACGCACCTGCAGCGCGTCCAGGTGTGAATTGCGCCCAACTTTTTCGGCCCCGTAAGGGCTGTTTGCTCACGCTCCGTTGCGGACGTATAATTTAAAGTTTAGGCAGTGCTCGCTGAGCGCGCTGTCTGGGCTTCCTCTTGGCAAAGACTGAAACAACCCACGTAAATACAGCAGAAGAAGTGATTCATGTTCGGGGCGCGCGCGTCCATAACCTGAAGAACATTACCGTGGCGATTCCGCATAACGCCATCACGGTGGTGACGGGTGTGAGCGGATCGGGGAAGTCGTCGCTGGCGTTTGACACGGTGTATGCCGAAGGGCAGAGGCGTTACGTGGAGTCACTGTCGGCGTATGCGCGGCAATTCCTGGAGCGCATGGAAAAGCCGGACGTGGATGAGATTTCGGGGATTGCGCCTGCGGTGGCGATCCGGCAGAAAAATTCCACGCGCAATCCGCGGTCGACGGTGGCGACGGCTACGGAAATTTACGACTATTTGCGGCTGCTGTTTGCGCGATGTGGGCAGACGTTTTGTATCAAGTGCGGCGCGGAAGTACGGCGCGACAGTCCGGAAGAGATTGCGTCACGCGTTTTGTTGATGACGGCGGGACGTCGGTTTTATGTGATGTATGAGTTCCGGCCGGGCGGGGTTCCTGCAGTGGCGGCGACTACAGCTGGTGCTGCCGGCGAAACGACCGGGCGGCGGGTGGCGAAGAAAAAAACGGTGCAGATTGCGCCGGAAACCTTGCGGCAAGCGCTAATAGATATTCAAAAGCGGGGATTCAACCGGTTGTACCAAGACGGACGGATGCACGAGTTTTCTTCTCCCGAGACGCTGCTGGATATTGATTTCGCGCGGCCGGTGTATGTGGTGGTGGACCGCTTGTCAATTAGTCCGGAATCGCGCTCGCGGCTGGTGGACTCGATTGAGATTTGTTATCGCGAGGGGCATGGCGAAGCGCTGTTGGAATTTGTGGCGGATTCGAGCGGGATCGCGGAGCGGCTGCGCTTCAACGAGCGATTCGAATGCAAAGTGGATGGCACGCTGTATCAGGAACCGGAGCCGCGGCTGTTTTCGTTCAACAATCCATATGGAGCGTGCCCGCGCTGCCAAGGCTTTGGGAACACCATTGATTTCGATTTAAATCTGGTGGTGCCGGACGGGAGCAAATCACTGGATGATGGCGCGATTGTGCCGTGGATGAAGCCGCGTTATCGCACGGTGTTGCAAGACGCGAAGAAGTGGGCGCGTGGGCGCGGGATTCCGACGAATATTGCCTGGCGGCACCTGACGGAAGAACAGCGACGGCTGATTCTGGAAGGCGATCCAGGCGGCGGGTACGAGGGCATCGTAGGGTTCTTCAAGTACCTGGAGCGCAAAAAATATAAATTGCACGTGCGGGTGTTTTTGAGCCGGTTTCGCGGGTACGCGACGTGTTCGGAATGTGGTGGGACGCGGCTGCGGCCGGAGGCGCGTGCAGTGCGCGTGGCGGGGCGGTCGATCACGGAAGTGTGCAAGCTGACGGTAAAGGAAGCGCGCGCGTTTTTCGGGAACATACAACTTACGCAGTCGCAGAACCAGGTGGCGGACAAAATTTTGCAGGAAGTGCGCTCGCGATTGCAGTTCCTGGATGAAGTAGGACTGGACTACCTGACGCTAGACCGGCTGACGTCAACGTTGTCGGGCGGGGAGTCGCAGCGGATTCAACTGGCGACTTCCCTGGGGTCGCATCTGGTGGGCGCGTTGTATGTGCTGGATGAGCCGTCGATCGGATTACATCCACGCGATACGCAGAGATTGATCGATATTTTGAAATCGCTACGCGACCTGGGAAATACCGTGTTGGTGGTGGAGCACGACCCGGATACGATACGCGCGGCGGATTATGTGATCGATCTGGGGCCGGGCGCGGGAGAGCTGGGCGGCAAGCTGCTGTTTGCGGGTTCTTACGGGGCGATGCTGAAAGAGCCGAAGTCCATTACAGGACGTTATCTGACTGGCGATTTACGGATTCCGGTACCGAACAGCCGGCACAAACTCAGCGGAAAATTTCTGAAGGTGATTGGCGCGCATCTACACAATCTGCAAGATGTGGATTTGATTTTGCCGCTGGGGACGCTGACGGTGGTGACGGGCGTGAGCGGGTCGGGAAAATCGACGCTGGTGCATGACGTCTTGTATAAGGCGTTTGCGGCGAAACGCAATGGTTCGAGCATCAAGGAGTTTTGCGAGCGGATTGAAGGCGACGCGCAGATTCTGGAAACAGTGATTGTGGATCAGTCGCCGATTGGGCGGACGCCGCGGTCAAATCCGGCGACGTATTTGAAGGCCTTTGATGCGATTCGCGAAGTGTTTGCGGATACGCCGGATGCCAAGCGGCGAGGATACACCGCGGGGCATTTTTCGTTCAACGTGCCGGGCGGGCGGTGCGAGACGTGCCAAGGCGATGGGACGGTTACGGTGGAGATGCAGTTCCTGGCGGATGTGGAGTTGGTTTGCGAAGAGTGCCGCGGGACGCGGTTTAAAAGCGGCGTGCTGGAAGTGTTGTACCACGGGAAAAGCGTTCACGACGTGCTGCAACTGACGGTGCGCGAGGCGCTGGTGTTTTTTATCAATGTGCCGAAGGTCGTGTCGAAGCTGCGGATATTGAACGAGATTGGGCTGGGCTATTTGCGGCTGGGGCAATCGGCTACGACGCTCTCTGGCGGAGAAGCGCAGCGGTTGAAGCTAGCGGCGCATCTGTCGCGCACGGAAAATCAGGGCATCCTTTACATATTAGACGAGCCGACGACCGGTCTGCATTTTGACGACATCGCGAAGTTGCTGGCGGCGTTTCGAAAGTTGCTGGAATCGGGGGCGTCGCTGCTGGTGATCGAGCACAATCTGGATGTGATCAAGTCGGCGGACTGGTTGATTGACCTGGGTCCCGAGGGCGGAGACCAGGGCGGGAAGATTATTGCGACGGGGACGCCGGAGCAGGTGGCGCGGAATTCGCAGTCCCACACGGGTAAATACCTCGCGGCTGCACTGAGTGAAAATGGACAGGCAAAGCGGGTGCAGAATGGGGCATCCAAGTTGGCGAGTCAGGTGAATGGTGGGAATGGAGCGAAAGCTTCTACTGTCGAGCCATGAACGAAGTGCCTCCGCGTAACGAAACAGATGTAGATGTTGTCCCTTCATCAGCAAAATCCCCACACGCGAAAGCGGCGTGTGGGACAACTAAAGGCAATTTCAAGTACAAATTCAGAAACGGAGTCAGAAGCAAGAGCGCGCTTGTAATTTTGGCGTTGGCAGGAAGCGTTGCGACGGAGGGAGTTTCGTCTATTGCGGCCGGGCGAACCGTGAAGGGGCAGAATGCGGGGAACACTGCCCAGGGGGCACAGCAGGCGCAAGGAACTTCGGGAGGTGCCGCACAGGGTGCGCCCGCGGGGTCGCGGCGGGAGAAGGTGGCGAATCCGCTGAACGACTTACTGGATGAGGCGCAGCGGGATATCGAAAAGAAGGATTTTGCGGCAGCGATTGATCCATTGCAGAAGTTCATTGCGGAGCAGCCGGATGTGGCCTACGGACATTTCGAGCTGGCTTACGTTTATACCGCGCTGCAGAAAAGCGTAGAGGCGCGCATGGAGTATGAACGGACGATCGCCATCGATCCTAAGATGGCGGAGGCGTATTTAAATTTAGGGATTTTGTTTATCGACCGAGATCCGGCCGTGGCGGTGCCCAACCTGAAAAAAGCGGTGGATTTGCTGCCGTCGCAGAGCCGACCGCGCTATTTGCTGGGTGTGGCACAGGAACACGCTGGGGACATTCCGGCGGCGGCGGAATCGTTTGAAGGTGCGTACCGGCTCGATCACCATGATATGGACCCGGTGTTGCACCTGGCGAGTCTGTATCTGCGGTTGGGGCGGACCGCCGATGCGGAAGCAAAATTTCGCGGGGCGTTGGAAATTGAGCCGAACAACGGCGGGGCGATGCTGGGGCTGGCGGAGTGCCTGGATGCGGAGAAGAAACCGGAAGCGGCGGACGCCTATCGAAAATATCTCGCATCGCAAAATTCGGACGCCAAAGCGCGCGGGCGGCTGGTGCATTTATTAGTGGACCAGCAGCAATACGATGTGGCGTTGGCAGAACTGGACCGAGCGGATGCGGGGCAGCCGCCGAATACGGACTCGCTGCGGTTGCGCGCGGATATTCAGATCGCTCAGAAAAAATATGACGACTCCATCGTGACGCTGAATAAAGCGAT
>Ga0182015_10002221_pt1 | contig 24027 bp, 22 predicted proteins | sample 712P3MmetaG_FD_120478 | JGI IMG/M metagenome (GOLD analysis project Ga0182015, IMG submission 120478) | Permafrost microbial communities from Stordalen Mire, Sweden - 712P3M metaG | ecosystem: Environmental > Terrestrial > Soil > Wetlands > Permafrost | place: Sweden: Stordalen | collected...
CAAACCTTGTCGGCCTCGAAGCCTTCCATCGGAGCGGTATCGTAGCCGAGCGCTTCAGCCATCAGCATCATGCCGGAGAAGGCGAGCATCACGTGGCGATTGAGCCAGGCAGTGAGGTTCGGATGATTGCCGAGAAACTCCGGAATGGCGGCCTGCGCGCCTTCGGCGTAGTTCTCCGTCATGCCGCGCTCGCGACCCATCCGGATCATCTCTTCCATATCGGTGCGCCAGCCGTCCTTGTCGCCGCAGGCCACGATGACAACGGACGCTTCTTCCACTTTCGCCTGGTTGTAGCTGGCGGAGCGCAGCTTGCGACGGCCTTCCGGCGTGCGGACGACGACGAATCGCCACGGCTGCAGATTGTAGCCGCTGGGCATTTTAAGCCCGGCTTCCAGGATTTTCTTCAGGTCCGCGTCGGGGATCGGCTTGCCGTCAAAACTGGGCGTTGCCCGGCGCTGCTCGATCACTTCGCTGAGAGGCTTTTCCGTTCCACTGGCCATGCGAGGTCTATCCTGCCTGCTTTCGCTCGGTTGGGAGAATTCTAACTGCGTTGTCCGGAAGGGGAAGCCGAAGTCTGAATCTGCTCCATGGGCAGTTCCAGCGCGAAGGGGTTCTGATTGCCTGGGGTCGCTGCGTAGACCCATAAGCCGTGAAACGCGGACTGCAGCTCGGGGTGCTGCTGGAGAAGTGCGCGCATCACGGCGGTGACCTGCGCGCGCGCTGCGACCAGATCCTGATTGGGTGTGGCGTTGTAGGTGATCACCAGATCGAGCTGTTCGGAGAGCTCGCCGGTGTGGAGGTTGGTGATGTCAAAAGTTTGCGCGCCCGCCCTCAGGTGGAGCGGATCGGCGCCAGGCAGATTGTCGGGGCGGGAGCTTTCAGCCTCGCGCTGCAGCTTCTGGAAGTTCGGGCTGGAGACGAAGTCCACGGGCTGGAGCAGGTATTGCGCGGTCTGGTAGTAGAAATATGCATCCCAGACCTGCTTCTTCGCTGCATATTCGCGCGCCTGACGCCAGAACCAGAGGCCATCGTGGCCGCCCATCATCATGGGCTTCGCGAAAAAGCCGGCAAGCTTCCAGTCCGCGCTGTCGGCGGGATCGTTCTGGAGGATCAGCGAAATCTGTTGCGGCTGCCTGACGCCGGTGGCGTGCAGAATGGCCAGCGCATATTTGCCGGGGGGAAGCCCGGGGATCGTGACCTCGACGGTAAGCGCCGATCCGGCAACACCGCAGAAGAACTGCGTCTCCTGGGGGGCCTTCAGGTCGGATGCATCGAGCAGGTAGACGGCATCCACGGTGAGGGTAGCGTGCAGAATCGAGGTGTTGACGGCCTGGATGGAGTTGGCAATGCCGTCGAAATTTGCGGCTACGCTGGCGATGGTCTGGGTGCGAACGGCGGCGGCGTTACCTGCCTCGACATTGCCGCCGATCATCTGGGCCGACTGCGCGAGGATGGTGCGCTGGGCGCTGGTCATCTGCGATTGCGTCATACAAGAGACGCCGAAAGCCGGAAACGCCATGGCGAGGGGCGCGGCGAGGGCCAGAAGTTTCACCCAATTCCTGGTCTTCCAAATTCGGGTGCAGAGACGGCGACGCATTTGAATACTTCCCTTCAATTTCGCGGATGAGCGAATTCGAATCACTGCTAGTCTAGTACACAGGAGCGGAAGCCGAACGGAAGCTAAACCCAGGGCGTGCCGCTACTCCTAAGTCTTCGATGCTGTTTACGAGCTATTCACGATGCCTGGTTTGGGCGGCTGTTGCCGTTTTTGCCGCTTCGTGCCACGGCTGGTCCCAGGGCCAGGTGATGCAGCCTCCTGGTACGATGCCGGATGGACGCCGAATGCCTATTCCAATGTCGCGGCCCGAAGGCATTGCCAAGCCTCCGGCGGCTCTCACGAACCAGCCAGGAACTCCATCGCAGCCGGGAACCACGCCCGTGCATATTGGAGCCGTGACCACGCCGCCTGCCACCGCGACCCCCGCGGGCAATCTGCCGCCCTCCCTTCTGGACAAGCCGGCCGGAGCGCCCCGCGTGACGCTGAACGGGGGATCGCTGGCCGTGGACGCGAACAATTCGAGCCTTTCGGAGATCCTGAAGGATCTCGAAAGGTCGAGTGGCATGACGGTGGACGGGTTCGATAAGGACTCGCGTGTGTTCGGCATTTACGGCCCCGGACCTCCGCGCGACGTCATTGCGTCCCTGCTGGACGGGGCGGGCTATAACTTTCTGCTGGTGGGCGCCACCGATGCAGGGACGCCGCGTGAGATTGTGCTGACCACGCGGGGCAATGCCCCGATTTCAGCGCCGCAACCGAGTTCTCAGCCGGAAGAGGACGACGAGCCGGTCAACCCTCCTCCAGTGGACCCTGCTCCGCCTGTCCAGCCGCCAGCAGCTGATCAGCCTCGCCAGCCGAGGACTCCGCAGGAGATGCTGCAGGAGCTGCAGCGAATCCGCCAGCAGCAACAGCAGCCAGGGCAGCCTCAGGCGACCACTCCTCAGTAACAACTCCGCTTTCGCGCGCCGACGCGCCGCACCCTTTGTTTGCAGTGCATTTCATTCATTCCGTGACTACGGTAATGCCTCTTTCGTGGTCTGGAAGGGGGGACCTTTGTTGTTTATCTTCTGGATACCTCTGCTGAGGTACCGAAGGTCTCCCCATGCGGAAACACGCTGCTTTTCTTGCCGTCGCTTCTGTCCTTGGTCTCACTCTCCTCACCGGGTGCGGGATGGCGAACACGCCCGTCCAGGTGGGCACGTCGCTTTCCGGCAACTGGGCGTTCGTGCCCAGCACCTCCAACGTGGTCCTGAACCTCGGATTCACGCAAGGGGCGTATGAGACGGTGAGCGCCGTCGCTCGCCTGAGCGGAAATTCGTGCATCAGTCCGACCGCGGACGTCCTGCTAACCGGCTCGGTGGGCGGCGATAACGAGATGCTGCTGGTCTCGGCCCCATTCGGCGGAACAACGCTGACGCTGCAGAGCCAGGTTTCCGGCGACGGCAAAAGCATGGCAGGCGCTACGTGGAGCTTCGTTGGCGGCAATTGCAGCGCGCTGGGAAAAGCCAGCGTGACAGCCACGAACTACTCGTCGATCAACGGCACCTACACCGGGACCTTCCTCGACGGATCGAGCCCGATGGCGGTTTCGACGCTGCTGCAACAGACCTCACAGCCCGATCTGAACGGCCAGTTTTCCCTGTCAGGGACAACGACATTTCCCAATACCAACTGCTTTGTCGAACAGCCTTCGGTCCAGACCTCGCTGGTAACCGGCAGCAGCCTGTCGATAACCTACACCGACACGGCAAGTTCGACGGTGCTCACGGCAGTCGGCACGTTCAACAGCTCGGCGTCCACGCTGACCATCACCAGCTGGTCCATCAAAGGCGGAGCGTGCAACGGGGACTCGGGAACGGGTTCGCTGACAGCGCAGGAACAGAACCTGTAGGACCAGGTCACAGGTTTCAGGTTTCAGGTTTCAGGTTTCAGGTCACAGGTCACAGGTTTCAGGTTTAGGTTGGCGGCTCTCCCGGTGCTTCCGGCTTCCCGTGACCTGAGCCCGGTCATTAGGTACCCCGCAACCTGTCACCTGCAACCTGTCACCTGTGACCTGTCACCTGTGACCTGTATCCGGCCTCGGCCAGCGCGCTTCAATCGTTGTGGAGATTCCGCCGCGAGGACGGAAGTCGCCCTTCACCACGGCCCACACCGGATCGCAGGCGCGGACCACGTCTTCAAGGATGCGATTCACGACATTTTCCTGAAAGATGCCGAGATTGCGATAGCAGAAGAGATATTCCTTCCAGGACTTCAACTCGAGGCACGTCTCGCGCGGCATGTAGCGGAGCGTGATGACGCCGAAGTCGGGCAGCCCGGTCTTGGGACACACTGAAGTGAATTCCGGATCGTCGATCACGATCTCGTAGCCGGGGAACTGGTTGCGCCAGGTCTCGATCAGGGGAAAGTCGAAGTCGAGTCCGGCCTGTGCATGCTCGTCGGTGTAACGGGGGGCAATCGCCATGGCAGGTTACAGGGTACAGGTTGCAGGGTACAGACCCCAAAGCGGCCAGCGGGAGGCCAGAAGCACGGGGAAGGCCCCGAACCTCATAAGACACGGAATTTCCGAACCCTAAAGCCTTCGAGGTGTGTCTTATATACTTGCGTACTCACGGTCTTCATCAATGAAAACAGGGCAGTCAAGGTCACGAACGGCGCGAGTCTGGATCGCTACAGCCGTCATCATCCTTCTTACTTTTTACGTCGTACATCTGATGACGCGCGGGAGTCTGCCGATCCGCGTGGCGGCTGCGAGCACCGGCGATCTGAAGAGCACCGTGGCTACTAACGGCAAGGTGGAACCACAGCCGCAGGCGAATTTTGAGGCGCACGCACCGTTCGCGGGAACCATTCAGACGCTCAGCGTGCATGAGGGCGAAACGGTGCGCGCCGGTCAATTGCTGCTGGCGATGGACGACACTGAGGCGCAGTCGCGGGTGGCCACGGCGGACGCTGCGCTCAAAGGCGCTCAGTCCGCATCCCAGGCGGAGCAGCGGGGAGGCACCCAGGAAGAGCGCATTTCGCTGAGCGGCGAAGTCGCCAGGGCTCAGATCGACAAAAATCAGGCGCAGCACGATCTGGACGCACTTCAGAGTCTGCAGGCTTCCGGGGCTGCGTCTCCGAACGAGATCAGCGCGGCGCGCAATCGTCTGGCGGCCACCGCCAGCGTGCTGCAGGTTCTCCAGCAGCGGCAGACCGATCGCTACGGCGCGGACGAGCTGGCCCACTCCAAAGCGACTCTCGCCGATGCCCAGGCTGCCGACGCTGCCGCCGAGGATGCGCTGCACCGTGCCGTGGTCCATGCGCCGTTTGCGGGAACCGTCTATTCCCTTCCCGTCTCGCGCACGGAATACGTGAACCAGGGGGACCGGCTGCTTTCTCTGGCCGATTTGTCGAAACTGCAGGTGCGGGGCTACTTCGATGAGCCAGAGATCGGCAAGCTGAGAATCGGCCAGCCGGTGACGATTGTGTGGGATGCCCGACCCAACGACCAATGGCACGGCCATATTTGGCGCCTGCCCTCCACCATCATCACGTTTAATACCCGCAACGTCGGCGAAGCGCTCATCGCAGTCGACGATCCGGACGGAGAGTTGCTGCCCGACGCGAATGTTCGTGTGACTGTCAACACCGCCAATGTATCCAACGTATTGATCGTTCCGCGCGATGCCCTCCACATTGAGGGCGGTGCGACGTTTGTTTATCGCAAGGAGGGGAATTCACTCCACCGCGTCAAAGTGACGATCGGCGCGTTGAATCTGACAGACGTACAGATCACCAGCGGTCTCAAGGCCGGCGATGTAGTCGCTTTGGGCACGACAAACGCTCAGCCGCTCAGCGATGGAATCCCTGTAAAAGTAGTTCAGTAGAAAGGCCTGGAAAAAGTAGTTCAGTAGGGGGAGTTTTGCGGAACCGAGTCCTGCCAACCCAGTTCCTCTTTGTTCTTGCCACAGTTCTGGTGTCGGCGATTCCGGCAGGTGCCGCGAATGCTCGCCAGGATCTGGAGCTCGGCCGCGCAGACAGCGCTCTGCGGTCCCTGAACGCAACCCTGGCGCAGAACCCTAACGATGCGGGGGCGCGCAACCTGCGCTGCCGCGTTTACTACCAGGAAGAGGACTGGGATCGCGCGATCGGCGACTGCGAAGCCGCGGTGAGGCTGGCCGGAGGCAACAGCAATTTCCATCTGTGGCTGGGGCGCGCGTATGGGCAAAAGGCTGCCCACGCGTCGATCGTCTCCGGGTATCCTCTGGCGCGCAAAGTGCATGCTGAGTTCGAGCAGGCGATCCAGCTCGATCCGAAGAATGCAGAGGCGCTAGCCGATCTGGGCGAGTTCGATGTAATGGCTCCGTCGGTGGTCGGCGGAGGCGTGGGGAAGGCTGAGGCCATCGTTCAGCAGCTGGCCGCCGTAAATCCTGCGGGCGGGCTGACGCTCGAGGCACGCATCGCGGAGTCGAAGAAGGATTATGCCGCTGCGGAGGCGGACCTGAGGAACGCGATCGGGAAATCATCCTACCCAGCGAATGCATGGATGGATCTGGCCTCGTTTTACCGGCGGCGCGGGCGGCTCGACGAGATGGTCACGGCGGCGCACACCGGAGCCGGGCTTGATCCAAAACATGGCCCCGCGCTGGTGGATGGCGCGAGCAATCTGGCGCTGGCCGGCCGCGAACCGCAAACTGCCATTCAGTGGCTGCAGCAGTATCTCAACTCCAATGCGCAGTCTGAAATTGCGCCTTCGTTCGTGGTACACGCGCAACTCGCCCAGTTGTTGAAGAAGCAGGGGGACGAGGAGGCGGCGCGGCAACAGCTCGCCGCGGTCCATGCACTGGCTTCGGGCTACCGGGTCCCCTCCGGCAATGCCGCCCTCCGAAGCTCGGGTCTGTAAACTCAGAACGATGGCCGAGTCGAAGCGAGTCCTCAGCAAAACGCGCAGCCGGAATCACACGCTGGCTCTGTTTCTGCTCCTGCCTCTCGCCGCCAGAGCGCAAGTTTCCCTGTCGACAGCGGTCGACCTTGCGGAAAAACACAGTCCCGCCATACGCGCTGCAAGAGCGGAAGTCGATCGCGCGGCCGCGGCCGTGGCACAGACCAGGGATGCCTACGCCCCCAGCATCGTACTGGGATCCTCCGTCGGTCCGCCGCCCTATGGATTCCCGCTCGGCAATCCTGACATCTACGACGTGAACGCCGATTCGCTCCTGTTTTCGTTTTCGCAGCCGGATTACGTTCGGGCTGCGCGATCCGGGCTGCGTGCCGCCACTCTGAGCCTGAAGGACGCGCAACAGCAGGTGGCCCTCGACGCGGCCCTCGATTACGTGGAACTGGATCACGACCTGAAGGAGATGGCCGCGCTCGACGAGCAGCGAGGATACGCGGACGCACTGCTGAAGGCCGAGCAGGATCGGGTGCAGGCAGGCGTCGATCCCAGGCGCAGCCAGCTGGACGTTGAGCTGATCGCGGCGCAGATCGATGAGAAGCGAATCTACCTCGAAAACGATGCCGACCTGATGCGCCAGAAGCTGGCCAATCTCACTGGGCTGCCGGCGGTCGACCTCGGAACCAATCCCGGGAGCATTCCCCCATTTCCGTCGTTCTCCGCCACCGCTGCCAGTGACCAGCAAAGCGCCGACAACAATCCCGGCGTCGGAGCAGCCTATGCCCTCGCGCAAGCGAAACGGTATACCGCGTTTGGCGATGGACGGCAGAATCTGCGCCCCTCCATAGGGTTCGGCCTCAAATATCAGCGCTTCGCCCAATATCAGAATTTCGAGGTTTACTACCACAACTTCCAGCAGAACAACATCAGCGCCGGGGTACAGCTCACGATTCCGCTGTTCGATCCGTCCCTGAAAGCCAAGGCTCGTCAATCCGCCGCGGGAGCCACCCGCGCGCTTGCCGATGCCGATGCGTCGCGCGACACGCTGAACGAGCAGACAGCCGCTTTGCGCGGCGACCTGCGCCAGCTGGCGGCGCAACAACGCGTGGTCCAGGTGAAGAGCGAGATCGCCCAGGCGGACATGCAGACCATCGAAACACAGCTCACCACCGGGCCCGGCACGCCAGGCGCGACTCCTGTGACACCGATCGAGGCGAAGAAGTCGCACATCGAGGAGCGCGAGCGCTATCAGGACCTGCTCGATGCCGAATTTTCTCTGATGAAGGTGGAACTGAACCTGCTGCGAGAGACGGGCCAGCTGGATGCGTGGGTACGGTCGTCGTTGAAATAGAGTTGTCCAGCTAATTTTGACGCTAACTTGCTGATTCCCTATGGGGCTAAATGTATTGCCCCGCGGCCCTGAATGCGGTTGCTGAATGGTAAACTGGATAGAGTGCCTATGCCGCTCAAAACGTTATTTCTGAACCCTCCGTCCTTCGAGAACTTTGATGGTGGCGCCAGCTCGCGCTGGCCCGCTACCCGCGAAATCGAGTCCTACTGGTACCCGGTTTGGCTGGCTTACCCTGCGGGCATGCTCGAAGGGGCGCGCCTGCTCGATGCCAACCCGCACCACATCTCGTGGCCGCAGGTGATCGAGATCCTGAAGGACTACGAATTCCTCGTTCTCTTCACGAGCACGATTGCGTGGAGCGGCGACCAACGGTGGGCCGAGAAGGTCAAGGACACCTACCCAAACATCAAGATTTGTTTCGTCGGACCGCCGGTCACGACCGATCCCGACAAGGCGCTGAACGAGTGCAAGGCGATCGACTTCGTCTGCCGCCGCGAGTTCGACTACTCCGTTGTCGAGTATGCCAACGGCAAGCCGCTGGATGAGATTCTCGCCATCAGCTATCGCAAAAACGGCCAGATCGTCCACAATCCCGACCGGCCGCAGATTGAAAACCTGGACGCGCTGCCGTGGGTGACCGACGTCTACAAGCGCGACCTGGACGTGACGAAGTACAACGTGCCCTTCCTGCTGCATCCTTTCGTCGCGCTCTACTCGACGCGCGGCTGCCCAGCGCAGTGCACGTTCTGCCTGTGGCCGCAGACGACCAGCGGACATGCGTGGCGGAAGCGCTCGACCGATGACGTGGCTGCGGAAATGGCGCACGCGAAGGAACTCTGGCCCAACGTCAAGGAGTTCTTCTTCGACGACGACACCTTCAACATCCAGAAGGCCCGGACGATCGAGTTGTGCACGAAACTGAAGCCGCTCAAGATCACCTGGTCTTCCACCTCACGCGTGACGACGGACTACGAAACGCTGAAAGCTATGCGCGAAGCGGGATGCCGACTGCTGATCGTCGGGTTCGAGTCCGGCGACCCGCAGATCCTCAAGAACATCAAGAAGGGCGCCACCGTGGAGCGCGCGCGCGACTTTGCCCGCGACTGCCACAAGCTGGGCCTGACCGTTCACGGCGACTTCATCCTCGGGCTTCCGGGCGAGACGAAGGAATCGATCCGCAACACCATCAACTTCGCCAAGCAGCTCGACGTCGAGACGATTCAGGTTTCGATGGCACACGCGTTTCCCGGCACCGAGTTTTACGAGTATGCCCGCACCAACGGCTTCATCACCAACGAGAACAAAATGACCGACGAAGGCGGACACCAGCTGGCGCACATCGAATATCCTGGTCTGCCCGCCGATTACGTCCTCGAGATGGTGCACAAGTTCTACGACGAATACTTCTTCCGTCCCAAGGCGGCATGGCGCGTGGTCCGCAAGGCGATTGCGAACGGCGACCTGAAGCGGCTCTATCACGAATCGAGGTCGTTCCTGAAGCTGCGCTCGCAACGCAACAAGCTGGTGCGCGAGGCGCGGACACATAAGCCGGGCGCGGAAGCCAGCGCTCAGGCTTAAGCGAGCGAGAAGCGAGCTAAAGGCGAGCCGAGAAGCCAGCCAGTGGCCAGCAAAAAGCTGCCGGGAGGCGCTTCTTTCCCGAACGTTTTTTGGACGTTTCTGGCTCGTTTTTCGCTCGTTTCTCGCTGGTCTTAGCTCGTTGTTCGCTGGTTTTTAGCTCGTTTTTCGCTGCTTCTTCATGACGCGCTCCACGATGACATTCCGCCGGTATCTGGTGTTGGCCGTCATCACCCTCACTGCGTCCTGCGGAGACACATTTCTCTCACGCGGCATGAAGTCACTGGGGCCGGTATCGCTCGCACACCCAGGCCAGCTGATCCACGCCATCTTTTCTCCATGGGTCGCGGCGGGCATCGTACTGCTCATCGGATTTTTCGCTTCGTATCTGACCGCCCTGTCGTGGGCCGACCTGACCTACGTCCTGCCCGCCAGTTCACTCGGCTACGTCATCATGACCCTGCTGGCGAAACTCTGGCTGGGAGAGCGCGTCTCGCCCATGCGCTGGCTGGGCGTGGTCTTTATCACGGCGGGAGTTGGATTTGTAACGCGCGGGCCGTCGTACACAGACCACAGCGCTGCGACGACGCACCCGATTCGTGAAGAGGAGCTGGAGACGGCCGAGCTGGAACCCTCTGAGCTGGAGCCCTCTGGGGAGGTCCGCCAATGACCAATACCTTTCTGGCGACCACGGCCATGATCCTGAGCATCGTCGTGACCGCGACGGCCGGCGACATTCTCACGGCATCGGCCATGCGCCAGGTCGGCGATCTGGATTTGATCCGCCAACGGAGCGGGATCTTCGGGGCGGCAACGGCCGTCGTCACCAACGGACGCTTTGGCCTGGGCGTGATTTGCCTGGCGCTCAGCTTCTTCTCGCTGCTGTTCGCGTTCAGCCACCGCGACCTGAGCCTGATCGGCCCGGCAGCCACTTCCCTCACCTTCGTGACCAACGCGCTCGCAGCAAAATTCTTCCTGCGCGAAAACGTCGATCACCGCCGCTGGACCGCGGCGATCTTCGTCTGCATCGGCGTGGCCCTGCTGGCGTTCTAAATCGACCAGTCGCGCCGCGGCTGTTTTCTCTGCGCCTGCTTTTTTGTTTGCTGCTTCCCGACGATCACCATCGATGGAATGAAGGTCGCGAAGAATGCGGCTTCGGGCAAAAACACGGAAAAGAGCGTGTGGTGACCGACCGCGTGCGTCAAAAGCCATCGCATGAGTTGTTGCGCCCCAAAGGCAATCGCCCAGAACAACGTCAGCGAAATGACTGCGGCAGCTGGAATGGGCCAGAACCGGCCTGCCGTCGTTCGCAATGACTGCATGGCGGTCTCCTGGTGCAACGACATCAGGATACGCCTGCTTCCCTATTCCTTCACCAACGGTAATTCGATGACGCTATAGGCGGATGCGCGTCAGTTCCCGGCGCATGATGACGCTTGCCTAATAGTCACAATTGATTAGCTTTAGGGGCGACAACCGGAAAGGTCGAAATGGCGCCCCGTATCGACGTATCGCTGGATTTTGTATGTCCGATCTGCGGCGCGAACCCGCAGGAACGCTGTGAGCTGGACAGTGGCACTCCACGCTTCGAGTCTCACGTAGAACGGTGGGACATCGCAAAAGATCACCTGAATCGAGAGAACCGCGACCCCATGGAGGGTTTGGTGGAACGTTCCCAGGAGATGGCGCGGCGCGCACGGCAAAAGCGGGCCGATGCTAACGGCGAGACTGACCTCACTGACCATTAGAGGAGAAGGCGCAGACCGAATCGGTCCCTGCCCCGATTCCACGATTTCCGGTTCGAACTAGACGTGTTTGCTCGCCTTTGATTGGCGGTGTGGCAGGTCCTCAATAGGAGGCTTCACGGCGTTCTGCTCGGGCATCTTATCGTGAAGGATCACGTTGAGCAGCGACTTATGCACCCGGATTCGCCCGTTGTATTCGATCAGGCCCAGCTTGCGAAAGCGATTCATGAAGAAGCTGACGCGGGATCGGGTCGTACCGATCATGTCCGCAAGGGTTTCCTGGGTGATCGGCGGAATCAGCGGTTCTGGTTCGCCCGGCAGACCGTACTCCGCCATCAGTAAGAGGATTCTGGCCAGACGTTTTTCGCTGGAGTTAAAGAGCTGATCGACGAGGTCGGCTTGAGTTCGCATGCTGCGTGCAAGCAGGAACTTCAGGAACAAATCGGAGAAAGCATGTTCCGCATGCATTACGCGTACCATCGCGTCCCGCTCTATCTCCAGGGCCGTGCATGCGGTGATGGCCGTTGCGGTCGCTACGCACAGCCCGCCCACGCTGGCCAGGGATTCTTCTCCCACGAAGTCACCAGCAGAGAGAAGCGTGATGGTGGCCTCTTTTGCGTTCTCAGAAACAACGGTGAGTTTGGCGCGGCCTTTCTGAAGATAGAAGATGGATTTGGCGACATGCCCTTGTGAGAAGAAGATCCCCTTCGGGTTCAACTCAACGATCTTTCGTCCCAGTCCAGCCTTCGCCAGAAAATCGGCGGGGTCAAAGGCGGCTTTCTTCGTCGGCTCAGCCATAGAGTTACGCCGCCTGCCTTCGGATTTGTGTGGTTCCCGCGGAAGTCTGTTGGCAGTAGAACAGGCTAATTGGATCGCACTTGTGGAGCAGTTCCATTCGCCGGAGGTTCGCGCCCCCCCTCACTGTCGAGACCGTGAGAAAACATTTCAGGCAGATGGAATTGTCCGCAGAACCGGCATTATGCCGCCGAGTAAACGCATACGGTGTTGTCATGGTGATCACCCACGCCTAATCCGTAGTACATCAGAACCCGCGTCGGAAATATGCTCACTTTCGCTCACTACCGCCGCGCGGTTTCGCTGGAGAACACGCGCCGCAACTCAGACCGGCCTTCGATGCAAAATCTAAAGCCGTTGGTGGCGGCGGATGGGCTCGAGCTTGAGCCGTCTTGCGGGCGTCCGAGCCCGCAGGCGAAATCCTGAGCGTAGTGAAGGACCTCGGGCTCCGCCGATTTCAAGAGGAAGGGTGGTGGCGGCGGATGGGCTCGAACCATCGACCTTGGGGTTATGAATCCCACGCTCTAACCAGCTGAGCTACGCCGCCATAGGGCAAAGTCCGGGACCAAAATCCCGACGAGAAACCTTTCTCATCATACGAATCGCCGCGCGACCCGGTCAAACCCCTTCTCCCCACTGTACCAAACCGTTTTATACGGATGATTCCCCCGGCGCTTTCTGTACACTGCATTCCGCCGGGGGTACACTGCCTCTTCGCAAAAACTACTCGAAAGACGTGGGCCATGACTCGTAGCTTCGTTTCGGCAGGCGTTGTTCTTCTCTCGCTGCTCGCTTGCGGCGGCGCTGGTGCGCAAAAGCAAATCGTTCTGGAGCGCCGGGACGCGACGGTGACGCTCGAACCGTATGCGCCGAACATTCTCCGCGTCACCATGAGCCTGAAAAAGGATGCCGCCCTCGCGCCTCCGGGCTATGGCATCATCGGTCAGCCGTCGGAAACGGGCTGGACGCACGAGCACAAGGACGGCATGGACACGTACCGGTCCGATCGCATGACGATCAAAATGCCGGCCCCGCATTACGACGCGAAGACCACGAAGTACACCTGCGATACGTGCCAGTACTTCAGCGGATCGACGCCCTGGGTTCCGCTTACGGTGACCGACGCCGGCGGCAAAACGCTGCTGAACATGACGGGCTGGTCGATGTCGGTGCCGAACCATAAAGACGGCAACGCCGACGTGATGAACCAGCTGCAGCCGTCGATCACCACCGACCACTTCGATGCGCGATCGACGGACCCGGTGTATTTCCAGGTGGGCGCCAGTTTTCACTCGCCTGACGACGAGCACTACTACGGACTCGGCCAGAACCAGGAGGGATTTCTCGACCATCGCGGGCACCCGGTCCGCTGCTGGAACGACTACGTAGCGGCCGCCGCGCCCAGCTTCTGCGTGCCGTTCCTGGTCACGAACAAAGGCTACGCCGTGCTTTGGGATAATCCATCAAAGACCACGATCGAGCCTGGCTTCAACGAGCAGACGCGCTGGATTTCCGAAGTGGGCGACCGCGTTTCGTTCTTTGTGATCGCCGGCAAGAACACCGACGAACTGTACGAAGGCTATCGCCTGCTGACCGGCGACACCCCGATGCTGCCCAAGGCCGCGTACGGATACATCCAGTGCAAGCAGCGCTACTCGAGCCAGGCCGAAGTGCTGGCCGTCGCCGATGGCTATCGGCAGCGGCACCTGCCTCTCGACGTTATCGTCGTCGACTGGTTCTACTACACGAACATGGGGCAGATGGATTTCGACGCGCGCTACTGGCCCGACCCCAAAGCGATGAACGACAAGCTGCACGCCCAGGGGATCCAAACCATGATCAGCGTGTGGCCACGCTTCGTTCCTACCGACCGCTTCTACACCGAGATTGCGGAGCATGGCTGGTTCGAGCATCTGGCCGATGGCACTCCGACGAACGGCCTGCCGTACGACAAAGCCGGCTCCGACATCGATACAACGAATCCTGACGCGGCCAAGTGGTACTGGAAGACGATTGACACCTACATCATCAGCAAGGGATTCGACGCGCTGTGGGCCGATGAGACGGAGCCCGATCTGCCGCCGAACGGCAGCTACTACCACATCGGACCCGGCACGCAGTACTTCAATGTCTACCCACTGTTCCACACCGCATCGCTCTACAACGGATTCCGCGCCGACACCGATCATCGTGCGCTGATCCTCTCGCGTGACGGCTACCTGGGCGTGCAGCACAACAGCGCGATGGTCTGGTCGTCGGACATTTTTCCGCTGTGGGATGTTTTGAAACGGCAGGTTCCCACCGGCCTCGACGTTGCAGCTTCCGGCCTGAACTACTGGAGCAACGACACCGGCGGCTGGCAGTATCTGCCCCAGGCGCATCATCCCGAGCACACGCCGCTGCTCGATCCTTCAGACGCGCGTGACAATGTTGGCGGCTACGACGACTATCCGGAGCTCTACACGCGCTGGTTCGAGTACGCCACGTTCCTGCCCATCATGCGCACGCACGGCAGCCGCAAACACAACGAGACCTGGTCGTATGGCAAGCAGGCGGAGCCGATTCTTGAGAATTACTTGAAGCTGCGCTACGAGCTGATGCCGTACATCTACTCGCTCGGCTACTTCACCCACAAGACGGGCGCGCCGTTTATGCGGGCGCTGTTCATGGATTTCCCCGACGATCCTAAAGTGGCCGACATCGGCGACGAATACATGTTTGGGCCGGCGTTCCTGGTGGCTCCCGTGACGGACCAGGGAGCGACGACCAAGCAGGTGTATTTACCGGCGGACACGGATTGGTACAACTACTGGACCCACGAGCGGGTCCATGGGGGACAAACCGTCACGGTCGATGCGCCCATCGACAAGCTGCCGCTGTTTGTGCGGGCGGGATCGATTCTTCCGCTGGGCGGCGCGGTCAACAGCACCGAGGACAAGCAGGCGATCGAGAAGGTGCAGATTTGGCCGGGTGCGAATGCGGATTTCGAACTCTACCAGGACGATGGCCGGACCTACGCGTATGAAAAGGGTGACTTCCAGCTCACGCATCTGCACTGGGACGATGCGGCGGGCAAACTGAGCCACACGGGCACAGCAGCGTGGAGCGGGCCCGACACGCAAACGGTGGAAGTCATCCGGCCGTAGCCAAATTCAGCTCGGCACCCGCGCCTTCGGTAGAAGGTGGGAGCGGACGGCACGGATGTGCGAACTTCCGTGCCAGTTGAACCGTTAAGAACTAACCTGCAATCACGCTTAGTGCGCGAATTTGTTGATGAGAGTAACCGCCACCACAATAAGAACGATTGCCGCTACTAATCCTGTTCCTGCCAAAACGCCCAGACTCATACTGCCTGCCTCTCCGTTCCACGGTCGCGGCTGAATACGAGTCCGCAGCCGACCGAGGAACGTTCCAGGATAGCGTCAGGTTGGGGTTTGCTCAGTGATGGCGGTCACCAAAGCGTGCAGAGTGAGCCGTTTTGGTAAGAGGCGCTACGGACGAATGGCCCAAGCAAGCCCGTCCGGTTCTCCGCCAACATCAACGTGGCCCGTCACCTGGAAGGTCTTCAGGTCCAGCACCGCAATATAGTTGTCGGGCGAACACGCGATGAACGCGCGCGCACCATTGGGCTCCATCAAAATGCCCGCAGCCCCATGGCCGATGGGCACCCGCTTCCATTCGGTGCGATTCGCGGCGTCGTAGACGACCAAATCTCCGCCCCGCAGGCTTGAAATCAGGACATATTTCCCGTCCAGCGTGAACTTCAGGCGATTCGCCCCGAGCACTTTGGCATCGAGAGTGGCTGTGACCTTCTTCGATGGAATGTCGATGATGGAAATCGTGCCGTCCTGGGCGCCTGCAGTCCACAATTCCCGGCCATCGGGCGAGACATCGAAACCCTCGCTCCCCTTGCCGACCGGGATCACAGTCTCATTCCAGTCCAAGCGCGGCGGACCGCCCGGACCCGATTGTCCAGGCTGACCGGGCGGCGGCCCACCGGGAGGGATTCCCGGTGGCGGCCCCGGCGGACCCATCGGCGGCAGCGCGACCTGCTCAAGAATCGTCACCGTCCCGGAACTCACATTCGTGGTGTAAATCTGGTTTTGGCTGGCGGTGACATCGATCATGTGCGTCCGGTTCTGCCCCGTGCCCATGATCCAGTCGACCTTCCCTAAGGCCGGGTCGTAGCGCGCAATGGCCTTCGCGCCCTCTGCTGTGAACCACAGCTTGCCGCCAACAAAGGCGAGGCCATGCGGTCCGTTCAACGCTCCCGTATCGATGTCCGGCAGAGCTTTTTGCGCGACCAGATCGATCACCGACAGCGCATGATACCGGCCGAAACCATAGATCGAAACATACGCAGTTTTCCCGTCCGCGGACGCGATCACTTCGTGAGGATCAGGCCCGACGGGTGCGCGCGCAATCACCTCCAGCGTCGACGGATTCACGATGGCCAGGGTATGGTTGCGCTTCGAAAGCGCCAGCAGGGATTCCTGGGACGTCGCCAGGGCCAGCACTCCCTGCACTGCGATCAGCGCAACCGCCGCCGCGCTGGCAAGCCATAACGTTCTCGCGCTCATGAATCCCCTCCCTTTCCCTGCGAAACCCGTCCGTCAGTCCGACCACGGAGCCGGACTGCGTTCCCACCGATGCTTTCTCATCTTCTGGAGCACAGCGGCGTCCAGTCCCCCAGCATCGCTCAACGCGAGATTGCCGCGTACATGACCTTCCTTCCGCATGCCGACGATGATGGTGCTGACGGCCGGATGCGACAGAATGAACCGGATAGCCAACTCGGGCAGCGACATTCCGGGCGGCAAATCGTCTCGCACGCGATCGACGCGATCCATCGTGTCGCTGAGGTTCGCGGGGTTGAAATAGCCCTTGCGCCAGTCGCCGTCGGGGAAAGTCGTCTCCCGCGTCATCTTGCCGCCGAGCGAGCCCTCATCGAGGGGAACGCGCGCGATGACGCCGACCTTGTGCTCCAGGCAGACGGGAAATAACTCGTCTTCCGGATTCTGGTCGAACAGGTTGTAGATCACCTGGACCGCATCAACGAGACCGGTGCGAATGGCGCGAATGCCGTTAGCCGGCTGCCAGCGATTGAGGCTGAGCCCAAAGCCGTGAACAATCTTGTCGCGCTTCAGCTTCTCGACGGTGTCGCGAAATTCTTTGCGGTCGGTCCAGGAGTCTTCCCACACATGGAACTGCAGCAGGTCGATGGTGTCAACGCCGAGCGCGTGGCGAATCTTGTCGGCATATTCAAGCACGTGATCGGCTGGGAACACGTCGTTGTAGTCGTATTGCGGCCGCGCCGGCCACTTGCCGTTCTTGGGCGGAATTTTCGAGGCCGAGTAAAGGCGCTTGTCAGGATTCGCGGCCAGTATTTTGCCAAGGAAGCCGTCGCTCTTGCCTTCGCCATAGGCCCAGGCCGTATCGAAGAAGTTGCAGCCATGGTCGACCGCCAGTTGCAGTGCCGTGAGCGATGCTGCATCGTCGGAGCCGCTCCAGCCGCTCATGCCCCACAACCCGCACCCGATGTCGGTGACGGAAAAACCAGTTTTTCCCAGGATTCGCTTTTGCATCCAGCCCAGCCTACACCTGACACCATGAAACCCTACGTGAAACCAGGCTACATGGCCTTGCGCCACCACGGAGACTTCTCCATGGTGATGAAGCCCGTGGTCCCGCCACGCGCCAGCCACAGGTCGTAGTACGTTTCGGAGTCGAAGGTGGTGCACGCCGGCCAGCTATTGTCGGTCCTCAGCGTCGTCGGCCCTTCGGGCCCGGCGAGCGTGATCTCCCCGCTGCCGCAGGTGACCACCCGTTGCTTCGTCATACGGAAGGTCGCGCCGTGCGGCCGTGTGTCCTGGGCCACATCGTTGGCGAACTTGGTGAAGAACAGCACGCCGACGATCACCACCGTCCACATCAGGATTTTCTTCATAGGCGGATCAGTCCCGTCCGCGCTCCCACGCCATAGGTTTCAACACATTTTGTCACCCCCGCGTTGAGGACACAAGGCGGGGCGCAACAGCGGGACTGCAAGGGTGGGCTCGATTTAGAGCGGAGCTCGCTCCACCGACGTGATGAAGTGAATTCCGTCAATATGAAGGCCATGGAGCCGGATATCGTTCGTCAGGAACAAATCGACCCCTGCCGCCGCCGCACATGCCAACTGAATAGCATCCGGAGGCGTGATTTTGGGGGGCGGCTGCGCCCTTAATTGTGCATATCTGCGGGCAACGGCAACGTCGAAATTCACGACGATTGCCGTTGAGCGAATCGCATCTTCATACTTTCGGCAGAGTTCGTCGTCGGAGGCGCTGGTTGGCTTGACCAGAAGCTCGCCAAGAGTCAGGGCGGACGTGATGAGCTGATCTTTCCTCTGCAGCATCTTGCGGCGGAGGGCGATCACGCTCTCGGAATGCTTGCCATCGTCTTCAAAAAGATAGATAAAGAGGTTCGTGTCCCAGAAGACTCGACTCATCCCCAACCCTCGCGCAACCTCCGCACATATTCATCAGCATGCTCATCTTTCCAAAGCCGACGACCTGACCCTCGGAGCGCGAGCAGCGGATCAACCGGGTCGCTCGTAGTCCGTCCAGAGGAGCCGCTGCTCCACTTCCGATACCAGGTCAGCAGCGAATGATATTTGGAGGGTATGTCGTCGGGATTGGGAGTCACTTTGCCAACTCTTCCTGGCCAGCAGGAATCCCCTTCGCGATACAAACGCCGTCTTCCCTTGCTCGTTTCAAAAAGCATCCTGTGATTCCCCGGGTTCGGTCGCCGGTTCGAGACACAGTGCTGATTCGCGTGAACCGAAAAGACGTTCGACTTCTCCTCGACAAATCCCTCACGACGACCACGGGCGATAATTTCAGACTCCGTGAAGTCCTCTTGGGCCGGGTTCTCCTTGTGAAGAAGAGCCGTCGCAATCCAAACGCGATCGGCCGCCAGAAACTTCCTTTCGGTTTCCGTAGCGATCATAGCCATGAGCCCACTCCACTTCCTCATTTTCTCATATGAGAAGTACTCGTCAAGTGACTTTATTGACGCCAAAGCAAAACGGGCCTCGTCCGAGGACGAAGCCCGTCGATTTCGCGCGAAAGCTGCCGGTTACTGTTGCTGACCCGTACCGCTGCCGCTGCCACTCCCGCTCCCACTGCCATTGCCGTCTTCGCGGCGATGCAGCGTCGGCTGATCGCTGCCGTTAGCGCCGGAATCCGTGGCATCGGGAGAAGTGCTGGCGCGACGCAGCGTCGGCTTGCCCTTCTTGTTGTCGATGATGCGCCGCTTGTTCTCAATGCGAGCGAGCCGCGACTTGACGTCGTTAAACTCCGAGGTCGTTACGAGGTACTCGTCCTTCGGCGGGAGGATCTTCGCGATCTCCTCTTCGGTGTGCTGAATACGATCCGGGGTTTGCGGATGGTTTTCGAACACTTTGGCGACTGCGCCTGGCTTCTGCTTCTCCAGGTTCTGCACCTTCTCAAAGAAGGTCACAAAAGCCTGCGGATCGTAGCCCGCGCGATACATGTACTGCACGCCAAGGTAGTCCGCCTGCGCTTCAAATTCGCGCGAAAACTCCAGGAACGTAATGGGGATCAGCAACTGCGTGGCTTCGTAAATACCGTAGCCAGTCCAGCTGTACCCGGTCATCATGATCAGCGGCACCATGCCGATCTGCGCGTAGTTGGCGCGGGTCATCTCGCGAGCCGCGTGGTGGGCGCAAACGTGGGCCGTCTCATGGGCCATCACGCCGGCCAGTTCAGCTTCCTCATCCGCGGCAAGGATCAGCCCCGAATTGACGTAAAAGAAGCCGCCCGGCAGCGCCATGGCGTTGATCTCATCCGTGTCGATGACCTTGATGGTGAAGGGCACCTTGCAGTCGGAATTCTTGACGATGTTCTGACCGATGCGGTTGACGTACTCCGTGATCACCGGATCGTTGATGAACTTCGTGCTCTTCTCGATCTCGTCGGCGTACTGCTTGCCCATTTTGATTTCGCCCTCGGTCGAGTACCAGTTGCCCATGCCGCGTGCGCCTATACTGCGCGTTCCTACGGCGCTCACGTCATCGATGCTGCCGCCTTTGACGCCTGGCATCATGCCGTTCTGGTCCGGTTCGGCCTGCTTGAACGGGTTGACGTTGGGATCGGTGATGGGCTTGCCAGTGGCCGTCGAGGCATCGTCAGAGTCCGGCGCGTTGGACGGCGGAGCGCCGCTGGAGCAAATGTCGCCACCCTTGTCCGCCGAGCGGTGGAGGACCGGGCCAGGGCAATTATCCGCAACCGAGGTGCTGGCCGCCGGAGCCGCCTGGGCGGGCGCACCGATGCCCCCAGCCTGCTGTGCGGGGGCCGACGCAGGATCCTGAGGCGCGGTCTGAGGCGAGGTCTGGGGAGTAGTCTGCGCGGCCGGGGTCGAAGGGGCACTCGGGGTCGCCGGGTTCTGCGCATACATGCACCCGCCGGCAAGGGCCAGGCTGGCGCATACGAGCAGGTGAACGGAAATTTTGGGGGTGGGCATGGGCGGACCCTCCTGCAGGGCGGACGTAGCCCTGTTGCTCTTAGACGTTAGTATGCGCCTTTTCGGTTACGGCTGTCCGGCGATTATTTGGCTGGCAGAACCAACCAACGCGCTTCGGCGACATTGCCCGGCGTTTATGTCCGAACCTGACTCAATTCACCTGCTGGAGGCGTTCGATCAGCTTCCGGGCCAGACTTTCGCCGGATTCCGACCACAGCAGCCGGGTCGAAATGCCGCCGTTTTTCTGGATCTGATTGGTGAACTCCACCAGCCGGGCCACGTTCTCCTTTACGCGGACCACGGCGTCCTCGTCCAGGTCCACGTCTTCGTAGAGGAACGGCGTATCGACGCCGAAATCGATGCGGATGTGGCCATTCGTCTCGTAAGCGCCCTCATCGAACTGGGGCCCAAAACCGACCACCTTCACTACGCGCGGCTCATGGCGCCACATGGTGTCGAGCCCCGGGCTGTCCTCGGGCACCCACAGCTCCCAAATCAGCTCGAATTCCCAGGCGTAGTCTTCGTGGGCGATTTCCATGGCGGCGGCAATCACGGCGCGGGGGCTCGATTCCTGGTCGTCCGTCTCGTTGCGATACACCCGCTGCCAAACCGGCGTTTCGTTCCACGAGATGGGGTAGACCGTCGCAGCGGAGACGCGGGTCGAGCCGCCAACAGCGGCGAACTGCTCCATGACCTTCTCGATCGCGACGGGAAGCGCCTCGAGCCGGAAGTTGGGATACCAGAGACTTAGATAGAGCTGGTCAGCCATTGCAGGTTACAGGTTACAGGTTACAGGGAACAGGTTTCAGGTCACAGGTTGCAGGTTGCAGGTTCCGTGATTTGACGGGTTCCGGTGTCGGGTGACTTGCGTAATCCTGACTCCTCCGGCTCCTCTTGCCCATTCCAGCCGTGCCTGTTTCACTCGAATTAGGTTCCTCTGGAGAACTCCCTGGCCCAATCATTCCATGAACTTGTTGTCTGGCAACGGGCCCGGGAGCTGGCGTCCCTGCTGTATCGCCTTACGCAGCAGTTTCCCCGCGAAGAACTCTACGGACTGACAGGTCAATTGCGCCGTGCGGGTGTCTCAATCGCGAGCAACATCGCGGAGGGCTCGGGACGCGGAACCCGGACTGATTACCGCAATTTTCTCAGGATTGCGCGTGGTTCGGTTCTTGAAATCCAAACTCAACTCATCATTGCGCGTGATCTTGGCTTCGGCGATTCGTCTCAGATAGCGCAGGCGGACAAACTAGCAGAACAAATCAGCAAAATGCTCTGGGCCATCACCCAAAAACTGTAACCTGCAACCTGTCACCTGTAACCTGTACCCTCACCCGATTCGCTCGTGCCGGTAGCCGCCTTCCGTCAAGGCCTGCGCGATCTCCTTGATGTGAGCAGCCCCTCGAGTTTCCAAGGTAAAGTCGATCACCGTGTCTCCCAGGCTCACGCCGTAATAGGCACGATCGTAGGCGGTCTGCACGATATTAGCGCGCAGGTCGGCAATGATCTTCGTCAGATGATGCAGCGAACCCGGCCGATCCGTGAGGTGAATCCGGATGCGGATCCAGCGTCCGTCCTTGACCAAACCGCGCTCGATGATCTTCGAGAGCAGCGTGACGTCAATATTGCCGCCGCAAACCAGGACAGCAGTGCGCTGATCTTTCAGGCTCGTCTTCTCCTGGAGCAGCGCCGCCAGAGCCGCAGCCCCCGCCCCCTCGGCCAGGGTCTTCTCGCGTTCGAGCAGCACAAGAATGGCGCTGGCGATCTCCTCCTCGTCGACGGTCACCAGTTCGTCGACATATTTCATAACGAGGGGAACCGTACGTGTTCCAGCCCGGCGAACAGCAATGCCGTCGGCGATGGTGGCCTCAGCGGGAATCGTGACCGGGTGCCCGGCCTCCCGCGCACGCAGCATCGAGGGCAGGCGCTCGGTCTGGACGCCGATTAGGCGGATGTGTGGACGGCTCTCCTTGATCGCGCAGGCGACGCCGCCAATCAGCCCGCCGCCGCCAATAGGAACCACCACAGCCTCGAGGTCCGTCACCTGCTCCAGCAACTCCAAGCCAATGGTTCCCTGCCCCGCAATGATCTCGTCATCGTCAAAGGGATGCAGGAAAGTCAGGCCGTCGGCTATGCCCTGGCGGATCGCCTCCGCGCACGCCTCGTCATAATCGGCGCCGTGCAGGATCACATCGGCGCCGTAGTTCGTGGTCGCCGCCACCTTCACCAGCGGCGTCATCAATGGCATCACAATGCGCGAGCGAATGCCGTGCTGGGTTGCATGAAACGCAACCGCCTGCGCATGGTTGCCCGCGCTGGCTGCGATCACGCCGCGGCGGCGCTCCTCGTCCGTGAGGGTCAGAATCTTGTTGAGCGCGCCGCGCTCCTTGAATGCTCCGGTGCGCTGCAAGTTGTCGAGCTTTAGAAAAACCTGCTGCCCCGTCATCTCCGACAAGCCAGCGGAGTGACGCGCGGGCGAGAGATAGAGGTGGCCGCGAATACGCTCGCGTGCGGCGCGGATGGATTCGAGTGTGACGGTCGGATTCAGCAAGGGGTCGTTCCTTTCACAATAACGCCCAAAATGAAAAAGCCATCGGCGCATGGAGCGCGATGGCTGGTATCTGTTGCCTGCGATGGTTCCCTTAGCCGCCCGCTCCTCTGATCCCGAGTTCCGACATGGGAACGGTAATTCGCGCGATGGCGATGACGACGGCGGCGCGAATCTGGGGCTGCTGCAGCATGGATAGAGGAAACCAGACCCGGGCGGGGCGTGTCAATCCACCGCAGGCAGGATAATGGGGAGATGCCGCTTCTGCCGGATATTCCGGGACTCGTCGCCCCGAGCCAGCCGCTCGAGTGGGACAAGTTCGTCGCGTTCCTCGGCGGCTACACGCAGTCGGCGCTGGGCCGCGCGTGGATCGCTGCTCTCGTGCCCTCGACGGACCGCGAGTGGGTGGCACGGCAGCAGCGCCTTGTCGCGGAAATGCGTCTGCTTGTCGCCGCCGGCATCATGCCGCAGCTCCGGGCTCTCTTCGATCCGACGGATTTGCTGGCCAAAGCGCGGATCGAGGGCGTGGCGCTCGAGTCGGCGGAACTCCGAGCCGTCATCGCGCTGGCCGAGGAAATCACCTCCTGGGCGGAGCTGATGCGGAATCCGCCGCAGAATACACAGGACCGTCTGCCCGAGCTGAAGGAGCTGTCGCGCGAACTGCTGGCGACGAGCCTGCGTCCGCTCATCGAATCCATGCGGGAGAAGATTCTGCCCGACGGAACGCTGGCCGACGATGCATCGCCCGAGCTGCGGCGGATTCGCCGCGAGATGGAGCGACAACAGCGCGCCATCGAAGAGAGCCTGCGAGCGGCACTGCGACGCTTTTCAGAAGGCGGCACCGCGCAGGATGAGCTGATCACAATTCGCGGTGAGCGCTTCGTCATCCCCGTCAAGTCGGAGTGGAAGCGCCGCGTCCAGGGGGTAGTGCACGGGGCCAGTTCCAGCGGCCAGACGGTCTATGTCGAGCCGCTCGAAACCATCGAACTCAACAACGACCTGGTGCGCCTGCTCGAAGACGAGCAGGAGGAGATTCACCGCATCTTCCTGCAC
>Ga0182015_10002223_pt1 | contig 24023 bp, 19 predicted proteins | sample 712P3MmetaG_FD_120478 | JGI IMG/M metagenome (GOLD analysis project Ga0182015, IMG submission 120478) | Permafrost microbial communities from Stordalen Mire, Sweden - 712P3M metaG | ecosystem: Environmental > Terrestrial > Soil > Wetlands > Permafrost | place: Sweden: Stordalen | collected...
ATTGATCGAGTGGAAAAAAGTCAAATTTATGCAGGACCGTCTCGGTGACGAATTTGACGCCATGATTCTCAGCATCACGAAATACGGCTGCTTCGTCGAGCTCGACAGCCTGTTTATCGAAGGCCTGGTGCCGATCATGAGCTTCCAGGGCGACCATTACACCTTCCGTGAGAACACGCGGCAGATTATGGGCGAACATTCCGGCCGGCGCTATTCCATGGGCGATCGCGTGCGGGTTATTCTCGATCGAGTCGATTCCGTTCAGCGCCGGTTACAGTTCGCGATATTGGAAGAAGTTGCGCCGGTCCGCCTGGACCGTCCCAAGAAAACCAAGGCGAGTAGCAAGGTCGGCGGCAGCGGCAAAAGCCATCCCTATATTCCGCCAAAGAGTAAGGTGTTGCGCAAGGGCAAGGGGAAGGCGAAAAACAAACGTCCGGGCAAGAAACGCAGTTGAGGAAGCTCCATCGAGGCCCAAGTGGAGCATCATCGGCGTTCCACCTATTGCCGGAAAAATGCGTCTTACGGTGCACGCGATGGTAGGGTCGTGATGTAGTTGCCCAGGATTTCATCCTGGGTTATTTTCGGTCGTCCCTGACGGGACTGGCCTGGTTGGTTGATGCTACCCAGGACTTCGTCCTGGGCTATTTTCGACCCGTCCCTCCGGGACTCGTTGTCGTGTTGTCAACTGACATCGCGCCTCTGAAGGGCACCTTTTCAGCCGCGAAGATTGCCCTCCGGGCCTAAAGAGTGTGCGTGAGAACAAGATTTCAGGAATTTTCCCTGCCACGAACTCGGGTGCCCCATATCTCGCGTTTTTTGCGGAGCTTTGAGGAGTTGGCGACTTTCTTGCGGCTTTCCTTAAGAGAAAGCCGCACACGCTGCACTGGATGGAATCGCGTACAGGAAATCCGGGTATCTCGCTCTTTTTTTTGCGAGATGTGGGGTACCCGAGTTCGTGGCACGGGAGAATTCCTGGAATCTTGTACGGGCCAAAAGGCCCTCTTTGTCTACGCCGTGCGCCTATACAAATCATTTTTTTGTGGCAACCAAGCGGCGGCGCGCTCGCCTGGGATGCGCTGCGGTTTGCTCCGGCAATTTACAATGAATTCAGTCAGCTCCTGGGAGAGTCCATGGCACATATGGTTGTTTGCGCGAAATATAAGCAGGAAATGGAAGGTCTCGACGAGCCTCCGTTCGATAGCGACTTTGGCCAGAAGATCTACGATCACGTTTCGAAAAAGGCCTGGGGCGAATGGATCGAGCGGCAAAAAATGTTGCTTAACGAATATCGCCTGCAGCCCTGGACCAAAGAGGCGCAGGAGTTTCTGGTGGAGCAGATGCAGGAATTTTTCTTCGGCGAAGGATCGGCGCTTCCCAAGGAATTCGTTCCCCCCTCTCACTGAGCAGCAGGGCGGCGGGAAACCGTGCCTGCCTTACCCCGCACCTGCGGCAGTCGTGTACACTCAAGAGGTTAATTTTCCCGTCGGGACGTGGCTCAGCCTGGTAGAGCACTCGCTTGGGGTGCGAGGGGTCGGCAGTTCAAATCTGCCCGTCCCGACCATTACTTCCAACCATCCACAGCTATTCCAAAAGCGGCGCGCTCCGCGTCAGCGGATAGCCTCGTGCTCCCGCCGCTCACGGCGGATTCGGTTGGCTTGCAACAGCATTAAGGCCAGGGGAAGGCCGGCGTAAACCCTGCGGTGGCAATGCCGGCAGCGCACCGGATACTGCAGCAGCAAAAGCCGCTCGAAGTCTTTGAGGCGAAAACGGGATAAACGAAAACTGGAGGAGGAGCACTCCGAACAAGTCACTGGAATTCACCGGCTTCCATCAAGTATTCCTGTGGCGGTTGCACCGTGAACTCAGAGTAAACGGCATTTTCGTGGCTTCCGCGGAGGAAACCACACCCCATCTCTTACGAGCGCAGCCACTGCAAACGCTCTATAATCGATCCGGCCCGAATGTACCGCTACTCTAGCACGATTTCGGAGCCGTCAAACGCCCTTTGCGCTAATGCCTGGATCGCGTTTCTAGTCCAGAGAATCCGGTCTCGCGAAATCCACTCTCGTGAATCCGGACTGGTGCCGGGAACTTACGCCGGTCGCCCAACCATCTCGAATCAAGGCGCGAGCGCGGAGTTCCCTGGAATGCAAAACATTCTGGTTGAAGAGATGAGGTAAACCATGGTTTGGGATGTATCGTTCACGTGCGACATTTGCGGAAGAAAGAAAGTCGGTTCGAACCATTGGTGGATGCTGGTTCTGGGCGACGTTCCGTGTTTCGAGGAAGGGCAGCCCCGTCAACGCTTTACACTCATGCCGTGGAATCAGGCGGAAAGCGGCAACGCCGAGTTTTATCACCTCTGCGGCCAAGGCTGTGCCATGCAATCCATGGAACGGTTTATGAATCACGGCAGCATTGTCGCGGATGGGCTGTTGCAGAGCAGCACGGAATCCCCAGCCAATTCGTGATTCTGGAACAGTTTCGCGAACTACAACTCGAAGAGCCCGGGTTTTGCCGCTGGGCGAACGACGGGACGTTCCTTCACCTGGATCTGCACTTGCGGCTCAGGACTGGTGAGGATGCCCAGAATTTCTCGCAATTCCTTGCGAACTTTGTGCAAGCGCGCTTCGGTCTGCTGCACCGCTTGCTGCTGTTGCGGCAGCGGCAACTCGGACTGGTTGCCTCGTTTGCTTCGACTCTCCACCTGGATTGCCTGGCGGGCGCCGGCAATGGTGTAACCCTCGTCGTATAACAGGCGCTTGACCCGCAACGCCATTTCTACGTCGCGCCGGCGATAGAGACGCTGCCCGGTACCGCTCTTATTCGGTTTGAGCTGAGTAAACTCAGTCTCCCAAAAACGCAAAACGTAAGGCGCCACGCAACACAACCGGGCGACTTCGCCGATGCGAAAGTAGAGCTTGTCGGGAATTTCCGTCTTTTGCGGAGCGCGTTGCTGAGGCAGGTGAGTAGCCATGCTGATCGTCAGGCGGTAGACCGATGAAGACCCGCCTTAGCTCAGAAGTATAGGCCAGCTTCTGTGAGACCTGGAGCTTTTCTTCTGTGTCAAAGTGGATTTCTTAGCGCAATATACCTACTCTGATAACGCCTAACGCGGCACACGAAAAATTTCACTTCGTATCTAAGTCACGCGACCGCATAGTCCGCTGCTAACGATGGTTAGAACGTCGCTGTCTCCGCAACGACGGAAGTAACAAGCGACTCACGCGCAGTGCTACCGTGCGCGGCTGCACGCAGGTACTGAGAAGGCCAACTGGTGACGTCGCCCAGTTTGCTGGCTGCGTGCAAAGGCCAATACGGTTCGCGCAAAAGCTCTCGCGCCAGCAACACCACATCTGCCTGGCCGGTGCGCAGAATGTGCTCAGCTTGATCCGCTCCCGTGATCATGCCGACGGCCCCCGTTGGGATCTGCGCCTCGCGCCGGATGCGTTCTGCAAAGCTTGTCTGATAACCCGGGCCAATCGGCATGACTGCGGACGGCGTCATTCCGCCGGAGGAAACATCCACTAAATCGACACTGTGCGCTTTAAAAACTTTCGCCAGAGCCACGGATTCATCGATGTCCCAACCGCCTGGAGCCCAGTCGGTGGCGGAGATCCTCACCAGCAGCGGCAACTCCGCCGGCAACACAGCATGCACGGCGTCCACCACCTCCACCACCAGGCGAATGCGATTCTCAAAGCTGCCGCCATATTCGTCGGTGCGCCGGTTGCTGAGCGGGGAGAGAAATTCATGCAACAGATAGCCGTGTGCGGCATGGAGCTCGATCAGATCGAATCCTGCCTCCAGGGCACGCACGGTCGCCCTAACGAACGCCTTGGTGATGTTTTGCATGCCAGCGAGATCCAGTTCGACAGGCTGGGCGAAGTTCCCGGCAAACGGCACCGCACTGGGCGCCATCACATTCTGCCAACCCCCTTCGCCCGGGGTCAGGCATCGCTGCTCCGCTGCCCAGGGACGAGCCATACTTGCCTTGCGCCCGGCGTGAGCCAGTTGGACCCCTGCATGTACCCCTTGGCTGTGGAGGAATTCGACAATGCGCTTCAGGCCCGGGATGTGATCGTCTTTCCACAGTCCCAGGTCCTGCGGAGTAATACGGCCTTCCGCAACCACCGCCGCCGCCTCCGTCATGACCAAGCCGGCACCGCCTACCGCCCTGCTGCCTAAATGAACCAGGTGCCAGTCGTTGCTAAAGCCATCTTCGCTGGAGTATTGGCACATGGGAGATACGAATACGCGATTGGAAAAGGTGACGCCAGCGAGCTGGAATGGAGAGAACAACTGCGATCGGTGTTGGGACATTGAAACCCCTCTAGCAACAGCTTAAACGGCCTCGCCGTCACCAGCGTCCGATGCACACGGCAACAGAGAGTCGCAGCTTCCCCGCGGCTGGCGTTTCGCACGGACATGTGGTTAGCTTTCTTGCGGAGCTTTTTGCCAACACTTTTTGCGGGAACTGGGGCGAAGAGCTTCGCGTACTTCCCTCAGGGAGAACAACAGGAGAGGTGGCATGCTGAAGCGCTTTCACTTTTTTTATCCCCGATCCGGCTCGAGAACCACTGGGCTTCTCCCCGCAAGAAGCCGGGGAAACCATCTTCCCATCGCCCTGGGATTCCCTTTGCTGGCCGTCTTCCTTTTTGGCGCAACCGGCTGCAAGGTGCGGGTGGACAAGTCTGAAGACGGCAAGAATGTGAAAATTGCTACCCCCTTTGGATCGATCGCGGTGAACCAAAACCAGACTTCGGCCGCAGATGTGGGCCTCCCTGCCTATCCCGGGTCGGCGGCGGATACGGGAGGGGACGGAAATAAGTCGGCTAACGTCGATATGGGGTTTGGTTCGTGGAAGTTACGCGTGAAAGTGGCGCATTACACCACTACCGATGGCCGGGATCAGGTAGTTAGCTTTTATCGTAAGGCTCTGAGCGAATACGGTGGCGTGATTGAATGCGCAGGAAACACGGCAGTCGGCGCGCCGGCGATCACCGGCGAAGGCCTCAACTGTGACCACTCCGACCATGGCAACAACAGCATGCGGGGCGAATTCAGCTCCGGCGATCTGGAGTTGAAGGCCGGTTCCCCCCATCATCAACACCTTGTCGTTCTCAAACGCGGGGACTCCGGGACAACCCATTTCAGCCTGATCGCGTTGGATCTTCCGCACGGCAGCGACAACGAACAACAAGGCACCAATTAACCTCAGCAAACGGCGGATTGCGCTCCGCTCGCCCCTGAGATAGCTTCAAGAAGCATGAACCTGCTTTGCCATCGATGTGGCGCCACCCTTAGCGCATCCGAACTGTTTTGCCCGGACTGCGGTTCCCCGCAGCTGAAGTTCGCACAGCAGGAAGAGGTGGATGGGGATCAGATCGGCAGCCGGACCCCCGGGACGGTGGCCAGGTCCCAGGGAATCTCCTGGAAAGACGCCATCCTCGCCGCGCTCCTGGTCGCCGTGCCCGCAGGACTGCTCAGCTCGGTTTCTGTATTGTCCTGGGGATGCTGCTTGTGGGTGGTGGGGGGAGCGGTGCTCGCCATCGTCGTGTATCACCGGCGAGCGCCGGCATTTCTATTGGAAACCCGGTCCGGCATTCGCATCGGGGCCATCGCCGGACTCATCGCCGCTTACAGTTCCGTCATCGCCACCGCCTTCTGGCGTATCTTTGCACGCTATGTTCTGCACCAGGGTTATGCAATCGATCAGTTCTATGACTCGGTCATCCAGCAATCCGCCGCGCTGGTGCAGGCCAACCCGGATGCAGAAGCCCAGTGGCGCACCTATGTCCACTTCCTGATGTCGCCGGATGGCCGGGCAGCGTACACGCTCATGAACGCAGCCACCCTTTCGCTGGGCATCATTCTCTTCTCCGCCATCGGGGGCGCCCTGGGCGTTCGCCTCCTCGCTTCCCGCAAAAAGGCACTCGGCAACGGCTAAAAAAAGAACCGCTTGATCCGGTTGGCAGGGCTTGTCTACCCACATGGCAAAAAAGCTCCAACCCTCGTATCATCCGGCCAGAGAACTTATGAGCAAAGCAAAAGTCAGTGCGGGGCCGGGGCTACGGGAAAAGATCCGCCTCATGTCGGCTTCGGAAATCGAGCGCACGCTGATCCGGCTGGCGCACCAGATCATCGAAAAAAACAATGGGGGACACAACCTGGGGCTGGTCGGCATCAAGCGTCGCGGGGTGCCCCTCGCCGAGCGCCTGGGGCGACTCATCAGCGGCATCGAGAAGGCGCCGGTGGATACGGGAGTACTCGATATCAACTTCTACCGCGATGACCTCTCGGCCCGCGATCTTCGCCCGATCGTGGTTCCCGGGACCATCGGCTTCGATATCGCCGGGCGCGACATCATCCTGATCGACGATGTTCTTTATACCGGCAGAACCATACGGGCAGCGTTGGACGCACTCTTTGACCACGGCCGTCCGCGACGCGTACAACTGCTGGTGCTGATCGACCGCGGCCACCGCGAGCTGCCCATCGAGGCCAGTTTCGTGGGTCGCCACGTGCAGACAACCAGCCGCGAGATCGTCGAGGTCAAGCTGCAGGAGATTGACGGCGACGAACAAGTCATTCTTGTCGAACGTACGGACTAGCTCAAGCGCCGGCACCGGCCATCCGCCGCAACCCATCATGCCCACGACCAAAGCCATAACCGAGCCAACGTGCGCCGTGCTTCCCAACGCGGCGCAATCCGCCGGGGCGTCCACGATGACTGGCGGCTCGCGTTCCCTGCTCTCGGTCAGCTCGCTCACGGTTCAGGACGTATCCGACATCCTGCGCCTGGCCACCTTACTCGAAGCCGAAGAACCCGTCGCTCGTGCGCTGCGGCTGGCCCGGCGCCGGGTCGCTCTCCTCTTTTACGAATCCAGCACGCGCACCCGGACCTCTTTCGAGCTGGCGGCAAAAGGCCTCGGTGCGGACACCGCGCTGATCAGTTCCCAATCCTCCTCCATCGAAAAAGGAGAATCCCTCAGAGACACGGGCCTTACGCTGCGGGCGCTCGGTGCGGAATGCATCATCCTGCGCCATCTCTCCTCGGGAGCGCCCTACCTTCTGGCCAGTGCCACCGGATTGCCGATATTGAACGCCGGGGATGGCATGCACGAGCATCCTTCGCAGGCGCTGCTGGACGTGCGAACCATGCTCTCCGCCCTAAAACGACCGGAGAACACTGCAGGCGAGACTCTGCTGGCGGGGATTACGGTCTCGATCGTCGGCGATATTCTGCACTCCCGCGTGGCCCGATCCAATGCCCTTCTGCTGCCTCGGTTGGGGGCTCGGGTCATTCTTTGTGGGCCGCCCGCGCTGCTGCCCGAATTGGCTCTGGAGCTTGGTCCCGGCATCACCATTGAGAGGGATTTCGATCGGGCGCTGAAGCAATCGGAGATCGTGATGATGCTGCGCATCCAAAAGGAGCGGTTAACGGGCGTCCACATCGACCTGGACGAGTACACGACCCGGTATCAGTTGCACCGGGGACGGCTACGCGCCCACGGACCGCAGGCCATTGTGATGCACCCCGGCCCGATGATCCGCGGGCTCGAAATTACCAGCGACGTGGCGGATGGACCGCAATCGGTGATCGAGCAGCAGGTACGAAATGGCGTGGCCATTCGCATGGCCCTGATTCATCGAGCCCTGGAGCCTGTGCAACCAGTGGCGGGCAGGAAATCCGCGCCGGTGCGTGCGGCCAAGCGGTTACCAGCGAAGAAAAGAGGCGGCTCTTGAACTCGATCCTGATTCGCGGCGGCCGCGTGGTCGACCCTTCCGCCGGAATCGATGCCGCCCGCGACCTGTTGCTCAAGGACGGCCGGGTGGCCGCCATTGAGGCTCCGGGCAAATTGGCCGCCGCCGCCAAACAAGCCGACGCGGAAATCGTGGAGGCTGTCGGCCTGGTCGTTGCTCCAGGACTCGTCGATATTCACGTGCATCTGCGCGAGCCGGGACAAGGGTATAAGGAGACAATTGCCAGCGGAACCGCGGCTGCGGCCGCGGGCGGGTTCACCACGGTGTGCGCCATGCCGAATACGATCCCGGTCAACGATTCGGTGGAGACGACCCGCTGGATGCAGGGTGCGGAGCGCAATTCGAGTGCGCGGGTCTTTCCCATCGCGGCGGCGACGCGTGGCAGCATGGGGGAAGCGCTCACCGAATATGGTTCGCTCAAAGCCGCCGGGGCGGTTGCCGTCAGCGATGACGGCAAGCCGATTCTTGGGGAAGCGATCATGCACCAGGCCCTGGCCGCAGCAGCACGCGCCGGGCTCCCCGTTATCCAGCACGCGGAAGACACGCGCATCACTGGCGGTTGCTCGATGAACGCCGGGGCGCTGGCGTTCCGGCTGGGGCTGCGCGGCATGCCGGTCGCCGCCGAAGCCGGCCTGGTGGAGCGGGACCTTCGCCTGCTGGCGGAGCTCAAAGGCGGCCGCGCCCACTTGCACGTGGCCCACTTGTCCACCGCCGCGGCTCTGGACGCAGTACGCCGCGCCCGGCGCAATGGCTTGCACGTGACCTGCGAGGTAGCGCCGCATCATTTTGTGCTGACCGAGAGCGCCGTGGGCGAATACAACACCAACGCCAAGATGAATCCGCCGTTGCGGGCGGAATCCGACCGCAAGGCGATGCTGGAGGGGTTGCTCGACGGTTCCATCGATTGCATCGCCACCGATCATGCGCCGCATGCTGCCCATGAAAAGGAGCAGGAGTTTGAACGCGCACCCAACGGTATCACCGGCCTGGAGTCGGCCCTGGGGTTGACCCTCGACCTGCTGCATCGCAAGCATAAGGTCTCGCTCAGCCGGCTCATTACGCTGCTGAGCACCCAACCCGCCAATCTCTTGAACTTGAAGGGCCGTGGCAGCCTGGCGGTCGGGTCTTTCGCGGACGTGGTCCTATTCGACCCAGTAGCGGAATGGACCTTTCGCGTTTCTGCGACCCGATCCAAATCAACCAATTCGCCCTTCGACGGGTGGACCATGCGTGGGAAGGTCAGGATGACCATCAGTGAAGGTCGCATCGTCTACCGCGGGGAATAAAGCCACTCTGCATCCAGTCGTGCTCCGGAACTGGATTTTAGGAATTCAGAATGGAAGCGGCGTCATCGCCCTCCGCGGCAGCCCGCGGCGCCGACAAAATCGCCCCAGCCCCCATGCCGAGCAGCAATCCAAGCAAAAATCGCGGCCCCGGCAGATTGCCATGCCAATGAATCATGCCGGCGATCACATCGAGCAGATTGAGCAGCAGTGCACCCGCAAGCAATCGCCTCGCTACCGACTGCCCGGTTCGTAGAAACAGCCCCGGCACTGCTCCGCAATAAATGCCCAGGCAGCGGACGCAAACAGCGACCGGCGCACCTTCGACCACAAAGCTTCGGGTGGGATCCTGGTGGCAAAGGCGGGAAAAGAAATCGCGAATCAACAACGCTGCGAGGGGGTGGCTCCCGGCCAGTAGCGGCGACGCCACCGGGGCCGCAGCCACCGCAATGAAGGCGAGGAGAACACTTAGTTTCATACCCTTAGGCATTTTCGCAATTGGTGTAAACCGAAGCCGCCAACCTTTACGTGGTTTTCTCTCAAAGAAAACCACACCTCGCTGCTCTCACCAGACCACAGTAATTGCGAAAATGCTTTAGGCATAGAGAGGGTGCATGCGGCGCGGCCCCACTGGCCGGGGAAGTGCCTTCTATCACTAAAGTAATGCATCCGGAATCGAGGGTTCGCGGTAATTTGGCCTGAGAGAGGCGCCCCACGATGAACGGATCCCCCAAGTGCCGGCGAGTCATCGCCTCATTTACCATCCTGGCCTCAGCATTCGCAGCATCGCTTGCCGGATGCAGCAGCAAGACCAACCCTGCACCGGCGGTGCAGACCACAGGATCACCCACCGCCAGCAACGCGCCTGCGCCGAATACACCGCCAGCCCCTGCGCCCGAACCGAGCCTGACCCTTCCCCGGGGGACGCGGTTGCAGGTGCGGCTCAACCAGACCATCGACGTCAAGCACGTTGAATCCGGTGACCGGTTCACCGGGACACTTGCGGAGCCGGTAGTCGAAGGCAATTCCGTTGCCGTGCCTGCGGGTTCCCCAGCCACGGGCGAGATTCTCGTCGCGCACCATCGTGGAATGTTCAAGGGTCGCTCGGTCATGGCCCTCACGCTCACCCGGTTGGAGGTCAACGGCACGCAGTATCGCATTGATACATCGAACCTCTCCCGCAGCAAGAAAGGCAAGGGACGGCGCAGCGCAGCGTTTATCGGCGGCGGCGCCGGCATGGGGATGTTGATCGGCGGGGTGGCGACGGGCGGGGTGGGCTTGCTCGTCGGCGGCTTGGCTGGAGGTGGCGCAGGGGCTCTGGGCGCAGCGTTTACAGGTAACCGTGACCTGTCGATTCCAGCGGAATCCGTGGTCAGCTTCCGCCTGCAGAATGAGCTGACGCTCTTGCCGGAAACCCAGGCAAATCTCGTCCACTAAGGCACGGCCGGTCTCCGATTCGTATTGACAAGGTACGCGGTGGACGCCATGGTGGACCCATGGCGACTCCTTTGATTTTCTTCTACGCATTCCTCATCGGGTGCGTGTGCGGTCTCCGCTCCATGACGGCTCCCGCTGTGATTGCCTGGGGTGCTCACTTTGGCTGGCTGCACCTGGAAGGTAGCCTACTAGGGTTCTTCGCCAACAAGATTTCGCTGGTGATTTTCTCCCTGTTTGCCCTTGGCGAACTGGTCGCTGACAAACTGTCCTTCATTCCTTCCCGGACGCAAGCTGGACCCCTCGGCGTCCGCATCCTCTTTGGCGCTCTGTGTGGAGCAGCCCTGTGTATCGCAAGCGCCGCTTCGCCCGTGTTCGGCGCCCTTCTGGGTGGATTGGGAGGGGTCGCGGGGGCGTTCGCCGGATACACATACCGCCGCCGCCTGGCTTCGATGGTTCCCGACCTGGTGCTGGCCTTGCTCGAAGATCTGGTTGCCGTCGGGGGCGGCTTCCTGATTGTCTCTCGCTGGTAAGACACTTTCAGGCCCTGGCCCGCATCCCATCCTGGTCAGGATTTGAGGGAGTCGGACATGAGCGCACAAACAATGCCCACGAACACACCGCAAGGCTATGACGCCATTCTCATCGGCTCCGGCCAGGGCGGCAATCCGCTGGCTGGAGCACTTGCCGCAGCGGGAAAGAAGACCGCACTGATCGAGCGCCAGGACGTCGGGGGCACCTGCATCAACCGCGGCTGCACGCCGACGAAAACCATGGTTGCCAGCGCCCGCGTGGCCTACCTCGCCCGTCGTGGCGCCGACTACGGAGTGGATGTGGGCAACGTTGCTATCGACCTGGGCCGGGTGCGGGAGAGAAAGCGAGCCATCGTCAGCAGTTTTCGCGGTGGCGGCGAAAAGAGACTGGAGAACGCGCATGTGGAGCTGATTCGAGGCGACGCCTCTTTCACCGGGCCACAGCAAATCCGCGTTGCACTGGGCAGTGGTGGGGAGCGCCGGCTGACGGCGCCGCAGATTTTTATCAATACCGGCACCCGGAGTGCCGCGCCGGCCATCGACGGTCTCGACACGGTTCCTTACCTGGACAACGAACGCATCATGGAGTTGGACCAGGTTCCCGAGCACCTTGTCATCCTGGGCGGGGGCTACATCGGGATTGAGTTCTGCCAGATGTTTCGCCGCTTTGGCAGCAAGGTGACCGTCATCCAGTCAGGCCCCCAGCTACTCAGCGGAGAAGACCAGGATGTCGCTGGCGAAGTGCTGAAGATTCTGCGCCAGGATGGCATAGAAGTGCTTCTCAACGCGCGCACGGAAAAGATCACGGGGACTAGCGGCGTCATTACCCTGAAGGTCGCGGTCGAAGGCGGGGCGGTGACCGTCGAAGGCTCCCACCTGCTGGTCGCCACCGGCCGGGTTCCCAACACCGACACGCTCAACCCCGCTGCCGGCGGCATTCAGGTGGACAAGCGCGGTTATATCCAGGCGAACGAGCGGCTGGAGACTTCGGCCCCGGGTGTTTATGCCCTCGGCGACGTGAAAGGCGGACCACAGTTCACCCATATCTCTTACGACGACTACCGCATATTGAAAGCAAATTTGCTCGACGGCGGCAATCGAACCGTGCGCGACCGGATGGTTCCCTACACTGTCTTCATGGATCCGCAACTGGGTCGTGTGGGCATGACAGAAGCGCAGGCGCAAAAAAGTGGACACCCGATTCGCGTCGCCCGGATGCCGATGACCTCGGTCGCGCGCGCTCTCGAAGTGGATGAAACCCGCGGCCTGATGAAGGCCGTGGTCGATGCGGAAAGCGAAGAGATTCTAGGCGCCACAGTGTTGGGCATGGAAGGCGGCGAAGTCATGGCAGTCTTCCAGATGGCGATGATGGGCCATCTGAAATACAGCGTGCTCCGCGACGCGGTCTTCGCCCACCCTACGCTGGCCGAATCGCTCAACAACCTCTTCTTCCACTTCGACGACGGAAAATGAAACCGCCGTGGTTATAAATCTCTAGACCCGCAAATCCACCACGGTAGCGCCGGCGCCCCCTTCGCTGGGACCAGCCTCCGCCACCAACGCCACGTGCGGATGCCGTTCCATCAACGTCCGCAACGCTTTCCGCAAAACGCCCATCCCCATGCCATGAATGATGCGGACCCGCGGCAACCCGGCCAGAAACGCCCGGTCCAGGTACTGTTCCACCTCGCCAGTAGCTTCGTCCACCGTGCGCCCGATCACGTTGATCTCCGGGCGAACCATGTCCTCCGGATGGGCGATAGAAACGGTAACCCCGCGGGTGCGGGCCGCTTCGAGCGGGCTCGCCGCCCGAATGTCCCGTCCAACCAGCACCTCGGCAATATCATCCCGCGCGACGCGCATCTTCATCGGCCCAATCGCCACTTCGAAAGTGTTTCCGTCGATTTGCCGCTGCACCACGCCGGTTTTACCCAGAGATTTCAGCTTGACCGTATCCCCTACGGAAATATTCCGCACCAGGTGGGGCTGCGCGTGGCTGTCTCCCTGGTCGGCGCCACTGTGTTGTGCCACTACAACGGAGTTGAATTGCTCGCTGAATTCCCGTCGCAGCCGCGCCATACGGCGCTCCGCTTCTTTCGAGAGCTTCTGCTGCGACGCGCGGTCGTCGATCACGCGTACCGTCTCCCGCATCTGGTAGGTAAAATCTTTTAGCAACGATTGCAGTTGCGCTTCCAGGTCCCGTACCTTGGCGCGCCACTCCTTGAGGCCCTCGTTCTCCAGGCGGCTCTTCTCGCGGGCCACCTCCTGCTCGCGGCGACGCAACTCGTCGCGCTCCCGCCCAACCGTATCCAGCTGACTGTGGAGTTGGTCGAGGAAGTGCGCAATATCCTGCGTCTGTGTGTTTTGCTGGGCGCGGGCATCCTGGATGATCGCCGGGTCGAGACCGAGGCGTTGGGCAATATTGATCCCGGCCGAAGCTCCCGGCACTCCTAAACGCAGCGCAAACGTGGGCGCCAGTGTCTGCTCATCAAATCCGACCGATGCATTCAGCACCCCCGGCCTCTTGGCGGCGTAGAGCTTCAACGAAGTGTGGTGGGTAGAGATCAGGCACCAGGCACGCCGACCGAGGAAATATCCAGCGATGGCCACCGCCAGGGCCGCACCTTCCTCCGGGTCGGTCGCTGAGCCCAGTTCATCGAGCAGCACCAGCGAGGATTGATCCGCGAGGTGCGCAATACGCTCGAGGTTCACGATGTGGGCGGAAAAGGTAGAAAGGTTTTGCTCGATGGACTGGGCATCGCCGATGTCGGCCAGAAAGGCATGGCAGAGTGGAAAGACCGCTTCCGCGGCGGGCACCGGGATTCCCGTCTGGGCCATCATGGCCAGCAGTCCGGTGGTCTTGAGCGCAACCGTTTTGCCGCCCGTATTGGGGCCACTGATGATGAGCTGCCGTTGGCTGTCGTTCAGCGCCAGCGTCAGCGGTACCACCGTCGCTTGCCGCGCGCGCAAGCGCTTTTCAAGCAGCGGGTGGCGGGCCTGCTTGAGGTCCAGCAGTGGAGCCGAGGCCTCCGCGAAGCGCGGACGGACACAGTCAAACTCCGCCGCAAAGCGGCCTCGCGCCTGCAGCCCGTCGAGCCGTCCCAGTGTGGCCGCGCCCTGGGCTATGGCGTTGGCTTCCACGCCGATCTCCCGGGTCATGGCCAGAAAAATGCGCCTGGTTTCTGCCTGTTCCTCGTCGAGCAGCCGCACCAGCTCGTTGTTTTGTTCGATGGTTTCGAGTGGCTCCAGGTAAACCGTCTGGCCGCTGGAACTGGCTCCATGCACCACGCCGGGAATGCGCCGCTTGTACTCCGATTTAACCGGGATAACGAAGCGTTCTCCCCGTATGGTGATCAGATCTTCCTGCGTGCTGCCGCCGTCCGAGAGACGGCGCAGCGTGCTGCGCAGGCTCTCTTCAATCACTCGCTGCTGGCGTTCGATCTCCCGGCGGATGCGGCGCAATTCAGGAGACGCATCGTCGCTGAGCGAGCCATCGGGATTCAGACGCGCACGCAAAGAACCTGTGAGGCGAGCCAGCTGCGAGCCGGCCGGCAACTGGCTCAGAGCCCGCAATCCGGACAATTGCCCTGCCAGCGCTTCAGGCGGAGTCTCGATCATTGCCTGCCAGCTGGTGATGTTGTCCACCAGGAAGAGCAAATCGCGAATTTCTTCCGGCTCCAGCACCGCTCCCTGAATCCGCGCCTTATCGGTCAGCTTCGTGGGATCGAACAGCCCGCCTAGCGCGGGAGCCATTCCCTGACCCAGCAGCTGCCGCATCTCCCCCACCAGATCGTGCTCCTGTTCCAACCAGGAACTGTCCCGCGAGGGCTTCAGGGATAGCAGCCACTCCCGCGCCACGCTGGAGTGGGCAAACGTCGCCACCAGCTCCAGCAGGCGGCTCCATTCGAGCGCCTCGCAGCTACATTCCTCCACCATCAACGGCACCGGCTCTAAAAAGCTCACCTGACCATGCTAGAGCAAGAATGCATACCCCGGACTTAGCGATCTCCGTACATCCATTCGTTAAGGTAGGATTGGCTTTTTACCGATAAGAAGACATGTTGCGTTTCTTCGCCCTTATCTGGTCCGGTGGTATCGGTGGTGGAGCCGCTCTCGCTCCGGAAAGACAGCCCAGGTTGATCCGCTCTTAGCTCTCTACGGTTCGGGCAAGGAGCTTTGGAGCGACGAACATGCCGACGAATATGTGGCCAGACTGCGCAAGGGCTGGGAATAGCGATTTAGGCGTCGCCAGGAATCTGTTGAAAATCGCCGCATAGCTGCACCACGACTCCGCTCTCCGCCCCGTAAAATCATGAAATGGAATTCCCTGTCACCCGCTTGCGGCGTTTGCGGCGTACCGAGGCGATGCGCTCGCTGGTCCGCGAAGTGCATCTCCATCCAGGCGCCTTGATTTATCCCCTGTTTATTTGCCCCGGCGAAGGTGTCAGGCGCGAAATCAGCTCCATGCCCGGGGTCTACAACCTCTCCATCGACGAAGCGATGAAGGAAGTGGAAGAGGCGACGCAACTCGGGCTGGGAGGTCTGTTGCTCTTCGGGCTCCCGGCTCACAAGGACGAAGAGGCGAGCGGCGCGTACGCGGAAGACGGCATCGTGCAGCAAGCCCTCCGCGCCTTTAAGCCCGCGGCCAGCAAGCTGCTCCTGGTAGCGGACGTTTGCCTGTGCGAATACACTTCGCATGGTCACTGCGGCGTTGTGCGCAAGAGCGGCGATGCCTACGAAGTAGAAAACGACACCAGCCTGGAATTGATCGCCCGCACGGCAGTATCGTTGGCCGCGGCCGGGGCGGATATCGTAGCTCCTTCCGACATGATGGACGGCCGGGTGGGTGTCATTCGCGACCATCTGGACGACGCCGGGCTGGAGCAGATTCCGATTCTCTCCTATGCCGCCAAGGTCGCTTCTGCCTTCTACGGCCCATTTCGCGAAGCTGCCGACTCTGCGCCGCAGTTTGGCGACCGTCGCACGTACCAGATGGATGGCGCGAATCTGCGCGAGGCCATGCGGGAAATCGATCAGGATATTACCGAGGGCGCGGATATGATCCTGGTCAAGCCGGCGATGCCCTACCTGGACGTCCTCCGGGCCGCGCGCGAGCGTCTCGACGTGCCGATAGGCGCGTACCAGGTCTCGGGTGAATACGCCATGTTGCAGGCCGCCTTCGCCAAGGGCTGGCTTGATCGCGAGCGGGCGATGATGGAGTCCCTGGTCTCGATTCGCCGCGCCGGCGCGGATTTCACCGTGACCTACTTTGCCAAAGAGGCCGCGCGCCTGCTGGGGTAGTTGCTACTAGAACCTTTCCCAGCGGCGGAGTCGGGTGCCCCATATCTCGCGGTTTTTCGCGAGATGTCGGAAATTCACGGACCTTACCCGACAGTCTTTCAGGTTACTCAAGAGTTTCGGAGAAAGAGCCACCCATTTCCCACATCTCGCGAAAAACCAAGAGATATGGGGCACCCGACTCCGTTGCCGGGAAAGTCCCCTAACAATCCCGTTTCATTCCTCAGCGGGGCGGCAACGCCGGTGACCGGGAACGCCTGATAACAAATCAGCTTCTTCCCAACGCGGCAACGGCAGCCTCCAGCCGCTTGGCAAACGCCTGCGGCTCTTCGCCGGCTTCCATCGCCAACGGAGTGCCCAGCCGAACCGTCACCGTGCCCCGTTTCGGCCACTTTTTCCCGTCGCGCCGGCCCAAACCTGCTATGAAGATAGGCTGCACCGGCACCTCCGACTCCTGGGCCAGAAGGCCAATCCCGAGCTCGAACGGTTGCAAACGGCCATCTGCAGAACGGTGCCCTTCGGGAAAAACGAGCACGTGGAGACCGTGGTCCATAGCGTCCCCTGCGTGAGCAAAACTCTGCCGTAAACCCGCTCCCCGGGGCAGCGGGAAGACATTGAAGAGCGCCGTGACCGACCCATAGGCAAGCGGCGTCAAAGGGCCGAGAATCCGGTGGCGCTGGGCCGTTCCCCGGCGCCAGCCGGTCAGCAATGCGCCTGACATGGCGACCGCCACATGGTCCCGGTCGGTGCTGCTCAGCGCGTACAGAATGACCGGGACGTCAAACGCAGTGAGATGGTTGGCGATCAACAACGACGGCCTGACGAGGGAAACCGGCGGTGCAATCCGCGGCGACAGCAGCAACCAGACTAGAGGCCGCATGATGCATTCCAGAAAGACGGTGCGCACCAGGCGGACCGGCCCCCATCCAGGCCAACGCGGAAAGACGGCCCTCGTTCCTGGGCTGGATACGACCGGGGGCGTCTGCTGCATCCCCTTCGTGGTGAACGTCTCAGACACTGCCGGGCTCTTCTCCATCAAAGAGGGCTGAGGGGAGGGCAGAGGGGCGGTCGCAGCGGCCTCCGCCGGATTGCTGTGGAGTAGTCCACGCAGATCGCCGACCGTCTTCATTTGTTCCCAGACGCTATCCTCCAGCTCAACCCCAAATTGGGTTTCCAGGGTCGACTGCAGCTGCACCATGGCGAGGCTATCCAGGTGCAGATCCTCCGCCAGGCGATCGCTCGCTGTGAGTTCCCGGTCGACGACTCCGAGTGGGCGCAAGACGGCGAGCAGAGGGTCGGCTGGGCCTTCCTCCGCGCCGCCGCCGGTGGCCAACGACCGTTGCGCCCAGGCCTGCACGGAGCGGCGCAGGATTTTTCCCGTCGAGGTGAGAGGAAAGGCCGGCTGGGGCCAGCGCAGCCAATAGCGAATTTGCTGAAACGGGGCAAGCTCGCGATTGGCGTTATCCACCGCGCCCTTCAGGATGGGGTCGCCGGCAGAGTTCGCGTCGGCGATGAGAATCGCCGCCGGCACGGGGCCCGCGGGCGAATCATAGGCCACAACCAGGGAGGCGCGGAGGCCCGGTTGACGTCGCAGCACTGCCTCCAAATCCTGAGGGTGGATATTCAATCCCGCGGAGGTCACGATGACGTCGCTCTTGCGCCCGGCAAAGACCAGTTCACCCGCCACATTGCTGGACGCCAGATCGCCGGTAGCCATCCAGTTGCCGGCATCTGCCGGGGCACGCGACTCGAGGCCACCGGCATGCCACACCTGGGCGGCAATCGAGGCCCCGCGCACCAGGATCTCGCCATCGTCTCCGATCCTTACCTCCCGCCCGGCGAGCGGCTTGCCGATGCTGCCGCGGGCAATCTTAAAGGGGTGATTCAGCGTGACCAGGGCCGTGGTTTCCGTCATCCCGTAGCCCTGGACCAGGGCGAATCCGGCAGTGGTCCAAAAGCTCTCCAAATCGGCCGGAAGGGTAGCTCCTCCGGATACGAAAGCCCAGAATTTGAAGCCCAGCCGGCGATGCAGGGCGCGGAAGCGCCACCAACGCCTGGCAATCGACTCACCACGCGCCGCGGCCAAGCCTTGCAGCAGCCCGGGAAACTCCCCTTCGAGCCAGGCGCGCAGCAAATCGAGCACCCGGGGAATCGCCGCCAGCACCGAGATGCGTTCCTGCCGCAGTAGCCGGGCCAGGCGCGGCGCCTGCAGGCGGTCTTCAAAGTGGACTTCCGCCACCAGCAATGGGGGAACCCACAGGCCCATGAACTGCCCGAAAACGTGGCTGAGCGGCAGCGTGTGCAGAATCCGTAAGGGATGCACGAGGCGCTCGTAACGCAGATACTTGCCGATCTCCTGTTCCAGGGGATCGATCGAGGCGAGCACGTTGCCGTGGGTGTGCACAATGCCCTTGGGGTCGGCCGTAGTGCCGGAAGTGAAGATGATCTGCAAGGGCGTGTCGCGCGAGAGGCCGGCGAACGGAGTGTAGTCGGGCTCAGGGAGGGTGGCAGCGAAACCGGCAAAGCTCATGCATGGAATCGCTGGTAACGGGTTGAGCTGCTGCAACAATTTCAGGTCGCCGGCAAGAAGCCGGGGCCGGACTTCGGACACAACGCGCTGGGCCAGCTGCAGACCGCCTGCGGCATCGAGCGGCACTGCGACGATTCCGCGCAGGATGCATCCAAAGAATGCCGCCATCCACTCCACCGAGTTAGCGCCCCAGAGAAGAACCCGATCTCCCGGCTGCAGGCCCTGCTGGTCGAAGGCATGGGCGCAGCGGGCGCTCAACTCTGCCAGCTGGAGGTACGTCGAGGAGAAACGACGGTTGCCGCGGTGGGTGACGACCGCAATCTGCAGACCATAACGGCGGAAGTCGGCGACGAGCGTGGCCAGGTGCGGTCGCACCCGTCCAGTGTGGCACAACGTGGCCCAGCGTGGGGAACGGCAGCCTGGAGGAGCCGGCTGGGGATGGGCAGCGTTCGCGTAAAATAGTGGTTTTGCGTCCAACAACCGGTCGACGGACAGGTTTCCGCCGGCCAACAGATCGAAGTTTGGGGAGCTTGCTGTGGCAGAAACAATTTACGACATGGTCATCATAGGCGGTGGTCCAGGAGGCTATACAACCGCCATCCGCGCCGGGCAGTACGGGTTGAAAGTTGCCCTGATCGAGCGGGAGAAGAAGCTGGGAGGCACTTGCCTGCACTGGGGCTGCATTCCCACCAAGTCCCTGCTCTTCGACGCCGAAGTGTATGACCACCTGAAGAATGCCACGGAACATGGCATCGAAGGGGTAGGCAAGGTGACCATCAACTGGAAGACGATCCTTGACCGGAAGAACGGCATCATCACCAAACACGTCAAGGGTCTTGACTTCCTGATGCGCAAGAACAAAGTCACGACCATCGAAGGTTATGGCCGGCTTACCGGCGCAGCGAGGGAGGGCGTGCACTCGGTTTCGGTCGAGTCGGCCAACGGCGAGAAGAAGATAGTCCAGGCGAAAAATGTCGTGGTCGCCACCGGTTCCGACGCCCGCATGTTGCCCGGCGTGGAATCTGACGCCAAGAGCATCCTCACGAACATGGAAATCCTTGCCCTGCCCCAGATACCCAAGTCGATGGTGGTGATCGGCGCCGGAGCCGTGGGGGTCGAATTTGGCTCGATCTTCAAGAGCTTTGGCAGCGAGATCACGATCGTCGAATACCTGCCGCGCATGGTCCCCAACGAAGACGAGGATGTAAGCAAGGAACTCGCGCGCGTTTTTCGCAAGCGTGGGATCGAAACCCACACCGGCGCCAAGGTGGACAAAGTAGAGAAGACCAAGGACGGCGTGAAGGTGACGCTCACCGCCGCCGACGGCAAGCAGGTGGTGAAGGACGCGGAAACGGTATTGGTGGCTGTCGGCCGCGCCCCGCGTACCGCCAGTATTGGGTTGGAGACAACCAAGATCGAGGTGGAACGCGGCTTCATCAAGACCGACGAGTGGATGCAAACCAAGGAACCGGGCATCTTCGCCATCGGCGACATCGTCGCCGGCCTGCCGCAGTTGGCCCATGTGGCTGCGATGGCCGGCATGGTGGTGGCAGCCAAAGTCGCGGGCAAACGGGGCCGGCCGGTACGCCGTGACCGCATTCCCGCGTGCACCTACTGTGAACCGCAGATTGGCAGCGTAGGCCTCACCGAAGCCCAGGCCAAGGCCGCGGGGCATGAGGTGAAAGTGGGCAAGTTTCCCTTCTCCGCCAACTCCAAGGCCTCGATTGTCGGCTCCCACGAAGGCTTCGTGAAGGTGGTGGCGGATGCGAAATACGGGGAGTTGCTGGGAGTCCACATCATCGGACCGCAGGCCACGGAAATGATTGCCGAAGCGGTGGTGGCGCTGGAGCTGGAGGCGACCATCGAGGAACTCATGTTCACCATCCACGCCCACCCTACCCTGGCCGAGGCGATGCTGGACGGCTTTGGCAGCGTCGAAAACATGGCCATCAATGTTTGAGCCGGTTTAGGGCACCCGGCTGTTCGCGATCCCGCTCCTGTTTTGCTGACGATGGTCGTGTCTCTGGTCAATCTCGGCCGCATGGACTACGCCGCCGCGCTCGCGGTGCAAGAGCAGATATGTGCTTTGCGGCAGCAGGAGCGCATCGGCGATGTGCTCCTGCTGGTTGAACATCCGCCGGTGCTCACCCTGGGCAGGAATGCCCATCGTCAGAACGTGCTCGCGGGCGGGGAGTTGCTGGCGCGGCGCGGCATCTCAGTGCTGGAAACCAACCGTGGTGGAGATGTCACCTATCACGGGCCGGGGCAGCTGGTCGGGTACCCCGTTCTCAACCTGCGTGGATTCGCGCCGCCGCTGGGCATCGTGGCCTACCTGCGCAAGCTGGAGGAGGTGCTGATTCGCGCCTGTGGGGATTACGGTGTGTTGACCCAGCGTTCCCCGGGGCGGGCCGGAGTCTGGACCATGCCCGGTGGCACCGTTGCAGAAAAGAAAATCGCCGCCCTGGGCGTGCACGTCGCCCGCGGGGTTACCACCCACGGCTTCGCCCTGAATGTGACCACCGACCTGGACGACTTTCAACTGATCGTCCCCTGTGGCATCAGCGATCGTGGCGTCACCAGCATCGAGGCGGAAGTAGCCCCCGCGCCCTCGCTGGAGCAGATGGCCCATTCGATCGCCCGGCATTTTGGCCGCGCTTTTGAGCGGCAGATGGTGTGGGTGGAAGCGCTGGACGATCTGCTCCCCGGCGGCTTGCCCAGCGAAGGCAGAACGGCGGGCGTGGGATTGCTCTAAAATAGGGAGTTCTCGCCGGGCAAGGCTCGCCGGAAAAAGAAATTGCGGTGGTTCGGGCGGCAGGCCTGGACCCGTGAAGGACCAGTGCAGTTTGGTTGCGAAAGGGAGTCCATGCCGACCGATGTGATCATGCCCCAGATGGGCGAGTCGATTTTTGAAGGCACCATCACCAAGTGGCTAAAGAAGCCCGGCGATACCGTGCAGCAGGACGAGCCGTTGTTCGAGATCTCTACCGACAAAGTCGACGCAGAGATTCCCTCCCCTGCGGCGGGCGTGCTTTCTGAAATCAAAATTGCCGAAGGCAACACGGTCCAGATCAATACGGTGGTCGGCGTGATTTCCGACGCGTCCGGCAATGGAGCTGGCGCAAAGACGGCGACGGTTGCGCCGGATGCCTCCGCGAAAGCAGCACCACCCCCGCCGGCTTCCACTCCAGCCCAACCAGCGGCTGCGACCTCGGCGGCTCCCATCGACGTGATCATGCCCCAGATGGGCGAGTCCATATTCGAGGGCACCATCACCAAGTGGCTAAAGAAGCCCGGCGACACCGTGCAGCAGGACGAGCCGTTGTTCGAGATCTCTACCGACAAGGTCGACGCGGAGATACCTTCTCCGGCAGCGGGTACATTGTCCGAAATCAAGGTGCAGGCCGGCGCCACAGTGCAGATCAACACGGTCGTGGCGACCATCAGCGTGGGTGCAGCGGCCGGGGCCGTAGCTGCTCCCACGACGCCCCAGCCGAGCGCCCAGACAGCGTCGCCCGCTCCTGTCGAAGCCCCCACCCCGGAGGCCGACGGCGACAGCAGTGACGGCGACACCAACGACGGCCAAGCGGGGGAACGGGTTCGCTCTTCGCCCCTGGTGCGCAAGATTGCGCGGGAGAACAACCTGGACCTGAGCAAGGTTCCCGGCACCGGGTCAGCGGGGAGAATTACTAAGGAAGATATTCTTGGTTTCCTGGCCAAAGGTGGAACGGCCACGCCGGCAGCGAAGCCTGCGGCATCTGCAACCACTGCGCCTCCGGCCGCCTCACCAGCCCCGGCGGCAGCGAAGCCTGCTGCTGCAGTGCCGGCTCCCGTAGTCACCGCCGGGGATGAACTGGTGCCCCTGACGCGCATGCGTTCGATCATTGCCCAGCGGATGGTGGACTCGAAGCGAACCAGCGCCCACGTGCATACCGTCTTCAAAATCGACATGAGCCGGATTGTGCGCATTCGGGAGAAAGAAAAATCCAAGTATGAGCAGCGCAACGGGGTCAAGCTCACGTATATGCCCTTCCTGTCCCGCGCAGTGATCGCCACCCTGCGCAAGATGCCCATCGTGAACGCTTCGATGGAGGGAGAGGCCATCCGCTACCACAAGAACATCAATCTGGGCATCGCCGTGGCCCTGGATTGGGGGCTGATCGTGCCGGTGATCCGGCAAGCGGAGGATAAGAGCTTCCTGGGCATCGCGCGGGCGATCGTCGACCTGGCGGAGAGAGCCAGGGCCAAGAAGCTGAAGCCAGAAGAAGTCGCTTCCGGCACCTTTACGATTACCAATCCCGGCATTTTCGGCGAGCAGTTCGGCACCCCGGTCATCAATCAACCCGAATCGGCGATCCTGGGCGTGGGCGGCCTGTTTAAAGAAGCAACGGTGGTTACCGATGAGAACGGTTCGGATTCGCTCGCCATCCGCAGCATCATCCGGCTGACCCTGGGCTTTGACCACCGCATTATCGACGGCGCCGATGCCGGCAGGTTTATGGCGGAGTTAAAGAAATACCTGGAAAACTGGAACGAGGACATCGGCTAGAGCCGGCTAGCAATGCGTCAGGGGCTTCGGTGAGAGCGTGTGTGAGAACCAACAATGACTTGTACCGCAGCCCGCGCAGGAGAGATTACGCTACCCACGCGCTAGAGCCGGCTCCTGGCTTCCATCACCCGGCTTACAGCCTCTTCCGCAGTGTCCGCTGTCGCAGAAAGATGGCCCATCTTCCGGCCTGCGCGGGCCGTATGCTTCTCATAAAGATGCAGGCTGACTTCGGGAACGGCGAGCGCCCGCGCAAAGTGCGGCTCCGACTGCAGCCCGTCGTTCAGCCAAAGATCCCCCAGCAAATTGGCGATCGCAGCCGGACGCATGATGCGCACATCCCCCAGGGGCAGGTCGCACACGGCGCGGACTGCCTGCTCGAATTGGCTGGTCACGCAGCAACGCTGGCTGGCGTGATAGCTGTTGTGCGGCCGCGGCGCCAGCTCGTTTACATAGAGACCATCCCCGGCGGTGACGAACATCTCCACCGCCAGCAAACCCTCCAGTTTGAGCTGGCTCGCCATGGTGGTCGCAATTTCCTGGGCTCGCTTCTCTAGCAATGGCGATATCGAAGAAGGCAGCGCGCTCCAAACCAGGATCTGATGCTGGTGATGGTTCGTCGCAGCCGGATAGGC
>Ga0182015_10002224_pt1 | contig 24016 bp, 22 predicted proteins | sample 712P3MmetaG_FD_120478 | JGI IMG/M metagenome (GOLD analysis project Ga0182015, IMG submission 120478) | Permafrost microbial communities from Stordalen Mire, Sweden - 712P3M metaG | ecosystem: Environmental > Terrestrial > Soil > Wetlands > Permafrost | place: Sweden: Stordalen | collected...
CCGCCTGCTGCATTCTCTATCACTTTCACTCGTTGGAACTCTTTCTGACTCATCGTCACCATCCTTAGAGAGTGACAAAGTCTCGTTGCAGTTATGGGGTGACATTATCTTGGAGCATCTACATTGTCTTGCCCGCACGTTGACCACCCTCCCATGCGCCTGCTACCGTCATATGTTTGCCCTTCTGCGCGGGTTGTTCTGAGGGTAGCAAACCTCGGTCTGTGCCAACTGTCCCAAGTTAGAGATTCATTGCTCAGGGAGATTCCTCATGTCTGCCATCAAGTTTCGTGGTGTCGATTTCATTCAGTTTGATTCTCTTCTCACCGAAGAAGAGCGCCTGGTCCGCGACACCACTCGACAGTTCATCGAGAACAATCTCGTCCCCATTATCGAAGAGTGCAACCGGGCGGGACGGTTTCCGCGCGAACTGGTTAAGCCCATGGCCGATCTCGGGTTTTTCGGCGCGTCACTCAAGGGCTATGGTTGCGCCGGCATGGGCAACGTCGAATACGGACTGATGACGCAGGAACTTGAGCGCGGCGACTCCGGCGTGCGCAGCTTTGTCAGCGTGCAGTCTGGACTTTGCATGTACCCCATCTACGAATTTGGCAGCGAGGAACAGAAACAAACCTGGCTACCACCCATGCAGACGGGTGAAAAGCTCGGTTGCTTCGGATTGACCGAGCCCGGCTTCGGCTCCAATCCGGGGGGCATGCTCACTCGCGCCCGCAAAGTGGGGAACGAATTCATTCTCAACGGCGAAAAGATGTGGATCACCTCGGGCACCATCGCCGACGTCGCCATCATCTGGGCCAAGGTGGAGAACGAAAATAATAAGGTTCGCGGTTTTCTGGTTGAAACCAACCGTCCCGGCTTCTCGGCCCAAGATGTTCACGGCAAGTGGTCGCTGCGGGCCTCGGTCACTTCCGGATTGTCTTTGCAAGATGTGCACATTCCGGAGTCAAACCTGCTACCGAAAAGCGATGGACTAAAGTCTCCGCTGATGTGCTTGAATCAGGCCCGCTACGGTATCGCCTGGGGCGCGATCGGCGCAGCCATGTCGTGTTACGACTGCGCGCTGCAGTATGCGATTCTGCGCAAGCAGTGGCGCGACCAGCCGATCGCCTCACACCAGCTCGTACAAGACAAGCTCACCTGGATGATCAGCGAGATCACCAAAGCCCAACTGCTCGCGCTGCAGGTGGGACGATTGAAAGATGCCGGCAAGGTGGAGCACCAGCACATCTCGATGGCGAAGCGTAACAACGTCTGGATGGCTCTGGAGTGCGCCCGCATCGCACGCGACATCCTCGGTGCCAACGGTGTCGCCGACGATTACCCGATCATGCGCCACATGATGAACCTGGAATCAGTGAAAACCTACGAAGGCACGCATGATGTGCATTCGCTGATCATCGGGCAAAGCGTGACTGGGATTGATGCGTTCTAGGACCCTAGCGACTACCCTCGGCGATCCGGTTTAGCGAGACTCGACTTGCCCTTTCTGCCCGCACCGCGGGCTGCGCCCGCCTGGACAGTCGAGGGTGGCTATCCCTGCATCCAGCTAGGCTGTTGGTTTCTCTCGCGGCGGCTCGACCGCTAGGAACTCTTGCGCGAATCGCTGAGCATAAACTCCCAGCAGAGTTGGCACGCGATCCGGGTAGTTCGAATGGAGAATCAATCCCGCGTGGTGATGCCTCTTGATACGTAAAACTACCTCCGGATCGTTATATCCCGAAGTATCAGGATCGTCCTGCCGAGCGAGAGAAAGAATTACACCCGCATAGTCTTGGCGCACGGGGGGAACTGAGTACGTGCCGTCGCCCCCGGAAACCTCGATGCGGGCCCACTCCCGCCACAGATTGATCCCCGTCGCAGCCTCGACCATCTCGTTGATGTAAGCACCGCCCACTCGTGCCGCGCACTCCAAGAAATAAAAATGCCCATCCGCATGGGCTTGAATGAATTCCGTATGAGCTACACCTCGCACCAATCCGAGTGCCGCAATCAGGTCGTTATTAATCTCGCGCAGTCCGGTGTCGGCGTCGCTGCCGCGAGGCACGGTAAACGTGGTGAAAACTCCGCCGCCCTGCGCCACATTCATGGGCGGCTTGCCGTATTTACTCACGTTGGAGAAGACTACCTCGTTTTCCGACACCACTGAATCCACGTGGTACACCCCACCGGGGACGAACTTTTCCAGCAAATAAGTAGATTGCTTGTCTCCCAATTGTTCCAAGATCGGCCAGAGCTCGTCGGCGACGTTAATTTTCTTGATCCCAATCGCCGACGCTTCCTGGCGTGGCTTCAGCACCCACGGTCCTGGGACATGTTCCAGGTAGTAGCGGACGTCGCCGTGATTGAAAACGGGCACGAAGTCCGGCACGCGCACTCCGCGATCAAGAGCGCGCATCCGCATGGCCAGCTTGTCGCGAAAGTAGCGCATGGTAGTCAACCCCATGCCGGGAATGCGCAAGTGTTCGCGCAGAGTGGAGGCCGTCTCCATGTCGTACTCATCGAGCGCCACGATGCGGTCAATCTTCTGTGTCCGCGCCAGGTGTGTGACCGCTTGCACAATATCGGCGAGCGGAATTTCGGCGGGTAGATAAAACGTGTCTTCCAGGCTCTCGCGCGGCCAGTTGGCATTGCGCAGCTTTTCTGCGGTCAGCAGAAACACGCGACAGCCCAGTCGCTTGCATTCGCGCATGAAGTCCTGGCCCTTTTCGTAAGTCGTAATGCAGAGCAAGGTGAGCGAGTGCGGCTCAGGCATAGCGTTCATCGGGTGGCAGGACTGCGAGAATATCACGGCAGCGGCCAGCCCGAGAATCAATTATTCCAGTCAGGCAGATGAATGCCCGCACGTGACCTCCGCATCACGCTCGGAGCCGTGCCGAACGCGCCCATTCCCCCACCAGCGAGGCCAGCATGACAAACAGCGAAGTCCAAACCATGTATAAAGCTTCTTGTTCGATCGCGTTGTGCAACTTCTCGCCTCCCTGAACGCCCAGGGCGCCAAGCGCGCTGTCCACAATGCGATGGATTCCCTGCATGGCTTTCCAAATCATGCTGCCGTCGTTGCGCAGGCCACTCAGGCTTAGCCCGCCCAACAGCCCAGTCGCGCCAGCCTGAAACCGCTCGCTCGCCATGGACACCACAATCACCGATAGAAGCGTGCCATTGAGCAGGCCAGCCAAAAAAGAACAAGCGAAAGGGTAGTGGATATAGATTTCCAAGCCTACCAATGCTACGTTGACCACAACCCAAAGGACGCCGAAGAGAGGCACCCGCATGCTGCCCGAGGGAATCGCCACGGGCCTTGCAAGCAGCAGCGCGCGATCCGATATAGCAGACATAAACCCTCCGAGATCTCGCTAACCTATAGTGTGGGAACAGGGGGATCCGTTTCACCACCGCGGACACCTTCTTTATCTTGATCTTCTTTATCTTGATCTTGACCGCGACCCGCGCAATGGGGCATGATGCGCGGTGCCGTAATGGAGGCGGGGAAGGCTCTCGGGAGGTTTTTCCTATGGCTACGCAATTTCGACCAGAGAACAAGGCCCGGAGTTTTGGACAAAACATCGAAAGTGATCTCGCGTCGCGATTCCTGCGCGTCGTCGAAGGGGCTGCTATCGCCTCGGCCCGCACCATGGGGCAGGGCGAGCGCAAACTCTCGGACCAGGTCGCCACCGAGGCCATGCGCCAGACCATGGACTGCATCCCCATGCGCGGGACCATCGTCATCGGCGAGGGAGAGCGCGACGAGGCTCCCATGCTCTACATCGGCGAAAAAGTCGGCGCCGAATTTCCCGATGGACGGGAAGTGCCTGAGGTCGATATCGCCGTCGACCCGCTCGAGGGCACCAATCTTTGCGCCACGGGAGCTCCCGGATCGATTACCGTTCTCGCCGCTTCAGAACGTGGCGGTCTGCTCAATGCTCCCGATTGCTACATGGAAAAAATTGTGGTCGGGCCTTCCTGCAAGGACGCCGTCGAACTCGATGCTCCAGTGGCCGACAATCTGAAGAACATCGCAAAGAGATTAGAACGCGATGTGGAAGATCTGGTGGTCATCGTGCTAGATCGGCCGCGTCACGAGAAGTTGATTGCTGATATCCGCGCCGCCGGCGCCCGTATCCGTCTGATCGGCGATGGCGACCTTTCAGCCGGTATCGCGGCAGCCGTGATCGGAACCGGCGTACACGCGGTCATGGGTTCCGGCGGAGCCCCCGAGGGCGTGATTACAGCCGCGGCTATCCGTTGCCTCAACGGATATATGCTCGGCCGCCTGGTTGTGAAGCCTGACCAGGAGGAGCGCCTCGCGCGCATGGGCATCAAGGACAAAGACCGTATCTACGAAGCAGAAGACCTTGCTCCCGGCAAGCAGCTCATCTTCGCCGCCACCGGAGTGACGGATGGTGCACTGCTAAAAGGCGTACGCTTCTTCGGCGAGGGCACACGAACTTCTTCGGTGATCCTTACTCATCAAACCGGCAAGGTTCGCTTCATCGAAAGCATTCACCTGGAGAAGGGGCCGGACGTGAAGGTGAGGTTCGCGTAGGGCGGCTCTATTATTTCAGGTACTCCGAACCCTTCTTCAAATCCTCGGGAATGTCGGGGAACGGTGGGAACTCCTGCGAATAGCCTTGGAGCAGGTTCACCGTCACCTCCGCCCGGAGGCTGCCATCGTGGACTGCGATCTTGTGAGGATGGCCCTTCGAATAGCCCTCCCACAGAGACACGCCGGCATAGGCGCCATCCTTGCGCAGGATGTAGTACGTCATGTCCAAGAAGCGGACCTTGTTCATATCGCCGTTGTAGTTGCGGACGATGCGTTTCAGCGCGTCCCTGCCCGCTTCCTGCGGAGACATGCCGTGGCGCATGTTTTCAACGATGGTGTGTGCTCCCGCGACCTTGATGTTTTCCTCTCCGCTACCCGTCGCGCCCGCCGAACCCACGTCTTGATCGGTGTAGCAGCCCGCGCCGATGATCGGCGAATCGCCGAGGCGTCCGGGAAGCTTAAAGGCTAATCCGCTCGTAGTGGTGCATCCAGAGATCTCGCCCTTATCGTTCAGCGCGGAACAATGGATCGTACCTGTAGAGGGGAATAAAACTTTTCGCACTGCCGCCACTTGGAGTTCCGGTTCAATACCTAGGTCGGTGGCGCGCGCTTGCAGGTTCCGGATTCTTTCTCGCCAGAGTTCGGACTGTGGCTTGTCCTTCGAAGCCGGCGCCTGCCAGTGTGGATCGGCTAGGCCCGGTCCCCACCAATCGTCGGTGGAGTGAAATTCCTTCCAGAGTGACCAAATCTTTCGGGAATGTTCCGTCAGTAAATTCTCGCGCGGGAAGCCCACAGCCACCGCAAAACGCTCCGCGCCGTCGCCCACCAGCATCACGTGCCCGGTGTGTTCCATCACCGCCTTCGACACCAGTGACACGTTCTTGATATTGCGCACGCCGCCGACCGATCCTGCACGCCGCGTCGGTCCGTGCATGCAACAGGCATCGAGCTCGACCACGCCTTCTTCGTTGGGAATTCCGCCTAAGCCGACGGTATCGTCGTTGGGATCATCTTCCGGACCTTTCACTACTTTGAGGGCAGCGTCGAGAGTGTCGCCGCCGCTCTTGAGGAAGGCGAATGCATCCTCCAGGTAGGCATAGCCGTTGTTGGCACAAACAATGATCGGGCGCTTGTGCGAACCCGCTTGCCCATCGCGTTCTTGAGCACTTGCTCTTGGTTTGGACTCTTTCCCTTGGGCCTGTGTTCCGACTCCAGCAGCGATTGCCCCAAGTACGGAAGTCTTCACAAAAGTGCGGCGCGAGAAATCCATGAGTCCTCCTGCCTTCGATCGTCGGAGCCGAAATCGGAAAATAAACGAGTTGGCTGGGCAAAGCGATTGCGCGAAAGCGGGAAGCATATCACGCAATGAGGCGGGGATTCACGCCGCCGCAATGAGGATGGCGTAGGGAACTACAATTTAGCCGCGGGCCATGCGGATGCAATGCCCGCGGCTAGGACTACATTCGGCCCAAACCAGTTGCCAGTCCGCGGTATCGGCCCACACGTCCGGGCTGCCGGCCGAGGGATTCTCTGCCCACAGCATCCGTGATTTCTCGCACCTTGTTCTGTTCCGACCGAAAACGCAGCAGAGCGGCAATATTGCCCACGCTGTCGAGATCGGGATCATCCTTCACGTAGAACAGTTCGACATCGCGACGGATCACCCACGGCAAGATGGCTTCAGACACATCGACAACCTCGCGAGTCTCGCGTCCGCAGACCGGGCAGGAGCTGACCAGGTGGGCGTCCAAGTGGCCGCAGCCCGTGCACTCGACCGCTTGTGCGACGTAGCGATCTCCAATCAGCAAAGTTTGCACCTCGCCCAACTCCAGCGAACGCAGCACGCGCCGCAATCCGGTAACGCCGCGACCGTTGCTGCGGGCCTGGCTGATGGTTTCGCGTACCACCTCGCTGCACCGCTTCTTCTGCCACTCGGCGAAGATTTGTTCGGCCTGCGCACGAATGGTTTCGCGGTTCACATACGCCACTTCGGCGGAAAACCGCCCCAGTAATCGCTGCGCTACATCGGGGTGCAGTTGCGGTTCGAACTGCGACCAGTGCAAGTCCTGGCAGCCCAGAATCCACTGCTCGAACACGTGCTTCTCAACCGCATTCTTCAACACCTCAGCCACCAGCTTGAAATGCTGGCGGACTTCGTCGGCGACGCGGCGCTCGGCGTGGCCGGCATCATATCCAGCGAAGCCATCCCCACGACCACGGTGGGTAAGCGGATGAAAAAAATCCGGGCGTTCGGTCAACTCGCCGAGCCGTAGGTCGAACAGACGCGCGCGGTGGCGATCGAGCAGCACAACCCCCAGACTGGGGAATGCTCCCAGCAGGCGGGCGACAGGTTTGAGATGAAAATGGCGATCGACGAAGAGGTGCGTGTTGCCGAGCTGCGGCGGCAGATCGTACTCCCGCCAAAAGCCTTGTGCTGCGCAGGCGAACACCGCCTTGCCGTGCGTGCCGTTTCCGCGCAAGTCCTGCGACAGACGGACAATCCGGTCAATATCTGTGCGGGCTGATTCGCACTTGCTTTTGCTCGCACTCGTGCCCCTGTTGTCCAACTGCCGTAAAGCCTCCCGCAGCACGTCTTTGGTTGCGATGGTTTCTTCCTTGTGAGCTTTGTTGCGAGGCGCCGTGGGCTGAAAGTAGAAGCTTAGAGCGCAGGCCCCCTGATCTTCGAATTGCGCTAATTCATGAATTTGTTCGCGAGTAATCATTCGCTGTCCCACTTCCTTTCAATTGGAATTGGATTTACGCGGTCCCAGTGGGCGCGAACCGCCCTTTAAATTGGCCGATAAATTGGGGCGATTTGCGCAGGTGATCGCGCGCGGCAGAAATAGAACTCAACACTCGGTCCGGCGGAATGCCAGTGATAGCGGAGATTTCGTCGACGCCAAAGCCTTCGATGGCGTGCAAGATGAAAGCCTCACGATGGCTCGAGGCCACATCTCGTAGAGCGGCTGCGATCAAATGCATCATCTCTTCGGACCCGACAATCTGTTCCGGCGTCGCCACCCGGTCGTCGGCGATGATGGTTTCTTCCGTAATCGCTTCATCAGGCTGGTGGAATTGCAATCCCGGCTCGTCGCTGGCTTTGACGTTGGCCTTACGGGCGGATTCCTCCAGGCGTACCGCACGCCCGTTTGTCCCCTCGGGACGGGAGAGTTCGTCGAGCGCATCGAGCGCCAGGCGGTAGAGCCAAGGCTCCAGTGCCAGTCGCTCCGGTTTCTCCCTTCCACTGCCCAGCGCGACGGCGATGGTTTCATCAATCACTTCTTCTTTGCTGATGGAGTCCGGCACAACCTGATCGGCCGTTTCGCGAAAATAAATCTCGCGCTCCACAAAGCGCTCCAGGCGAGCAAGATTCACATTGACGTAAGAACGCACATCTTCCGCAGAAACCGTCGCCGGAAACACGACCGCCAACGTTTCCTCGAAAGGCACAGAACCCTTGCGTCGGCCCGTGACCTCCTTCTGCCGCCGCGTCCACTTGTGCGGAGAGCGCAGAAGCTCCTTGTGTTTGGTCACTTGTTGCAGCAAGTCTTCGAACGCACTCTTCACCGCAGCTTCGGGAGACTGGGCTTTCGCCTGGACCGCCATCTGACCGGAAGGCAACCGCAGGTTCAGAGAAACGCTGGTTCCTTCACGGGCGGAGTTCTCCTCCACCATGCCTTTGAGATGGACCAGTTCCGGGCGAAAGAACTGCAGCCGTTTCCGCAGTTTTTCGATCTGATGTTGGATGTCTTTTTCTACGGCGGGAGTTTTATGAAGCCGGTAACTGACGTGGACGTTCATTAGCACCTCGGGCCTACAACGAAGCGGCGCTTACCAGTGCTTTCTACTACGATTGTACACCCGCTTCCGCGGTTGAAAAATGCGTAGTGATGGATGAAAGGTTCGCGTTTGTCGGATTTGGAACGGCGCGATCGTAAGTGCCAAGACAAATGATCGGCAGTCTGCCCCTACCGCCGGACATGAGCCGTGCGATGTCATCCGTGCACGATGAAACTGGCGAAACTCCTGCTTCTCGCGTCTCTGGTGGCCTCCGTCCATGCGCAGAATCCTGCGCCCAAGGAAGTTGAGAATGTCTATCCCGATGCGCATGCCTTCTATCTGGATCTGCATCAGAATCCGGAACTCTCAGCGCACGAGAACCCAAACTGCAGCGAAGTTGGCGGGCCGGTTGCGTAGCCTTGGTTATGAAGTGACGGAGCACATCGGTGGCACGGGCATCGTCGCCATCCTGAAGAATGGGGCAGGCCCGACGGTGATGCTTCGAACCGAACTCGACGCTTTGCCCGTGGAAGAGGAAACCGGACTTTCTTACGCAAGTAAAGATCACGTGAAAGCTGACGCCGGGCGAGATATTCCCGTGATGCATGCTTGCGGACATGACTTGCACATGGCGGCGATAACAGGTACCGCCGCGATCATGGCTCACAGCAAAAACACATGGCACGGAACCTTGATGCTGATCGGTCAGCCTGCCGACGAAACCATCAGCGGCGCCAAGGCGATGCTCGCGGACGGTCTGCTGACGCGCTTTCCCAAGCCGGACGTCGCTGTGGCCCTGCACGTGGAGAACTTACTTCCCGCGGGGATCGTTGGGATTACGCCTGGAGTCTACAACACGAACGTCGACTCGCTGCGAATCACGATTTATGGCAAAGGCGGACATGGTTCAGCACCGCACACGGCCATTGATCCAATTGTGATCGCAGCGCGAACTATTCTGGCGCTTCAAACGATTACCTCGCGCGAAGTGAAGCCCGGGGAAATGGCGGTGGTAACGGTGGGCTACATTCAGGCTGGCACCAAGAACAACATTATGCCGGATCAGGCTGAGCTGGGATTGACGGTGCGCACCCGGAACGCGGAAGTGCGCAAGCAAGTGCTTGCGGCCATCTCGCGGATTACCAAAGCAGAAGCCGAAGCGGCAGGAGCGCCGCGTCCACCGATGATCGATCATTATGAGGGACGGATTTGGTCTATAACGATCCTGCATTGGCGCAGCGCCTGCGCGGGGTGCTGGAGTCAGCTCTGGGCAAAGACAACGTTTTGATCCAGGAGCCGATCACGCCTTCAGAGGATTTTGCTTACTTTACCGAGCAGGGAATTCCGGGATTCTACTTTAGCCTTGGTGGAGCGGATCCGGACAGGCTTGCGCAAGCTAAAATTTCCGGGATTATGCTGCCATCGAATCACTCGCCACTCTTCGTGCCTGACGTGGATCCGGCGTTACACACCGGAATATCCGCCGAAGTGGCTGTGTTGCGCAATCTGCTAAATTAATCGGCCGAGGAGTTGCGCAGGACGGGTGACGAGAAAGTCGGCCTCGGAACTTCTCTTAGGGCTGACAGGCGCCCATGTCCTGGGTCACGCTCGTCGCTACCCACACAAGTGCCGGGTCGCCTTTCGATTTTGCTTTCTTACCCTTTAGCTTCATTCGGTCGCCCGGCCGAACGCCTACGGTATTGCCGGACAAGGTGTAAACTTTCTCGTCTTTTTCGTCGGTGATCGTCATCCCGTTCTCCGCCGACTTGACACAGCCCGTAATCGACTTGTCTTTTTTCGGTTCGCGCATGATGACAACGGTGATGACTACCGCCACCGCCGCAGTTACCGCCACAATTCCGATGACGATATTCCTGCCTGCGTTATCCAAGCTATTTGGTCTAGCGGGAGCGGGAAGGGCCAGACTAATAACAACAATCAGAACCGCACGCCAGAAAGTTCTCTGGAACATGAGTCCTCCTTAAAGTTATCTGGGACTGCGCTCCGCGGGGCCCGCGCCACTTTTCAGCGGCGGCATTGGCTGGAGTTTCTCTTTGATCTGGAAAGCGAAGTTATCGTGCGCCGGTATCGTCCGTTTAGGAAACGATTTCGCTAGGATCCGATCTGCTCTAATATCGAACGTGCCGCCGCTGCCGGATCGGCGGTTTCGGTGATGGGGCGCCCGACGACAATATGGCTAGCTCCCGCGGCAATCGCTTCCGCCGGGGTGACTACGCGCACCTGATCTCCGCGCCCCGTACCAGCCGGGCGTATGCCGGGAGTCACGATGGCGAACTCGTTTCCCAGTTCCGCGCGCACGGGCGCAGCCTCGCGCGCCGACGTAACAATCCCCTGGCATCCATTCGCTAACGCCAGCGTGGCCAGGCGCAACACCTCCTCCGCCATCGTTCCTCGGAGCCCAATCGTACGCAGATCGTTTTCGTCCATGCTGGTGAGGACGGTAACTCCCAGGACGGTCAGGGCAGGATTTACAGATCGCGCGGCGTCCACGGCTGCCCGCAGCATCTTGGCGCTGCCGGAGGTGTGTACGGTCAGCATGCTCACCCCTAACCGTGCAGCTTCGTGTACGGCAGCCGCTACGGTGTTAGGGATGTCATGATATTTCAGGTCGAGAAAAACCCGCCGGCCCGAGGCCACGAGATCGCTCACTACGCGCGGACCTTCGGCGGTGTACAGCTGCATGCCGACTTTATAAGTCAGCGCGGAGTCGCCGACAGCCGCCACAATTTTCTGCGCGGCTGTTGCAGTGGACACGTCGAGAGCCACGATCAGCTTGTAACGTGGATCGTTTGTTCGGGTTCTACTTTGGTTTGAATCGCTGCCAGGGATGAGATGGGGCAGAGTGGTCTGCATCCCTAGCAGTGTAAGGCGTCTACTGAAGTTCCGCCATAGGGTGGTTTGCCGCGATGGTTTGGTAGACTGGCCGGTGTTGAGACGTGCCAGCTTTCACCAGGTCGAGTCTGACTCTCTGCAACCCGCGATGTTGAAATTGGAGTGCCTGGGCTGCGCCATAAGAAAGATCGATAATGCGACCCTCCACGATTGGCCCTCGATCATTCACCTTTACGACGACCGCCCTGCCATTGTGCAAATTGGTCACGCGCACGTAGGTTCCGAGCGGTAGCGTGGGGTGTGCTGCCGTCATATCGTACATCTCGAAATCTTCGCCGCTTGCGGTTGGCTTGCCCTCAAAATCCTCTCCGTACCAGGACGCTGTTCCAACTTGATACGGTTGGTTTTTAGCGATCTGCTTTCGGATTTCGGATTTGGTCTGGGCTCTATTTGGGGCGGAACTGGCCTCCGAGTTGTTCGGGCCCTGAGCGGCTCCCAGCCCGACGATCATTAACCCGATCATCAGTCCATGAGCTATACGTCTGTGCATTCAGTTCTCCTCGCATCTCAAAAAGTCGTCCTATGCTAGGCAGTTTTCGTCAACGGTTTGTAAATGGTAGAGGCCTAGTAGCACCTTGTCAACCCGAAAGTAGGCCATCTATAGTGTCCTGGTAGTAATCGATATCACACGTAACTTGTTGTTAATTATAAGGAAATTGGATGATGTCTATCAAAACAAGTAGCTTAGATGTTTGCACATTGGTAAATAGGTAATAACCCGCACGTTACGAACTATTTTCATCTCCAATCGATTCAGTAACTTACATGCTATTTCTTACAAGTTGTTTATTGCCATCGTTTTAGGTAAAACGGTTGTTTAGTCGCGCGATTTATTTTTCGCTTTTTGCCGGGCGCCCGGACCAGAAAATCATGGCTGAAACACCGCCAGTTGTGCTCACCATCGCAGGCTTTGATCCTTCTTCTGGAGCCGGCGTGACTGCTGATATTAAGACGATCGCCGCTCACGGCTGCTACGGGGTGGCTTGCATAACGGCTATGACCGTCCAATCGACCGCTGGCGTCCGCCGGATAGAGGCAGTCGACCCCTGTCTGATCACCGATATCCTGAACGAACTCGTGGCAGATGTCCCGATCGCTGCCGTGCATATCGGAATGCTGGGCACAGCCAAGGTGGTCCGGGCAGTAGCTGACTTCCTCGCCGAACGCCAGGGCAAGTCGAAAACGCTCAATGTGGTCCTGGACCCCATCTTAAAGTCTTCCTCCGGCGCCGACCTGCTCGATGCGCCCGGAACCAAGCTGCTGATCGAAAAACTGATCCCCCTGTCGACCGTTCTCACGCCGAACGTGGACGAGGCTGCCGTTCTCACGGGCATGAAGGTCACGAATCTCGACGAAATGCGGGCGACGGCGGTCAAGCTCCATGAGATGGGCTCAGCCGCTGTAGTGATCACCGGGGGCCATCTTGACAAAGCCATCGACCTATTGAGCTACACCACCAAACACGGCGTTGAACAAGAAGTCTTCAAGGCGGAGCGGCAACGCTCGAATTCGACACATGGCACGGGATGCGCTTTCGCCACCGCAATCGCCTGCCACCTGGCACTCGATCGCGGCCTCGCCGAAGCTACTCTGCTAGCCAAGACGTACGTAACTGCCGCTATTGCGGCCGGCCATCCCTTGGGTCGTGGCACCGGACCTGTCCACCATCTCTACCGCATGAACCAGCAGCGGCGCGCTCCGACTTCGGGAAGCGAGTCGTAAGGATTTGGTTGGAAGAGTGGGGGGACTACTCGTTATTGGAGGGTTTCTTCAAAAGGATGCCCGCGACAAACGAAGCCGTCGCGGCCAGCAGCCATTCGATCCGCCACATCTGGATTGCCTGAAACTCCGCCAGATTAGAGGCCTTATAGAAAAGGCTGACCCCGATGACTCCGACCACGCAACCGAGGCCAACGATGAACGCGATCAACGATCCCGTGGGCAGGCCTACCCAATGCTTGATCTCGTGGAAGTGCAAATAGTGCAGCCAATTGGGGAAGGGTACCTCATGCCATGTGTCTCCGGCCCAGGCGACTCCACTTCGTGACCACGCCACGCTCCTGGCCCACAGACCGGCGATGACCTTAGCTTTTCTATCCCGATCGATGGGAGCCACAGTCAATGCCTGGCGGCGCAATCCGCAGGTATGGCAAAACCTGGCTGCAATCATGAACTCGCTGCCGCAACCCTCGCAAGCATCTGCCATTTCCACGCGGGCTACGGCTCGGGGGCAAGCCGTAGCCGAAGGATCCAGTACACTTGGGGGGCTCCAAAATTCCTGCTCTGCATCTCGAACTAGATCAGCCATAACGAAAAAGCTCTTCAGGACGTTTCTCTCTTCGCAACGCAAACTAACAGCCAAAATGCTACTAGGGCTAACTTGTCTTTTACTCAGCGACTTGCGGGTTCTCGTCGGGCCGAGAGCTGGTAATCTCGCGCAATTATTACTCGCAAACTCGCGTAAAGATGTCTCTGTTACTCCCGTCATGAACGTGCGGCCTACCAAATCGCTGGAAACCGACCTGTGATCCCATCGCTAATTCTTGCGTGCCGGCCTGACTCCATTGGCTTGTCTTTCGTTTCTCCAAAGAACGCCGCTTCGTCTGGTTTGCTCTCGTCGAGTTCAGTTACACTAGGCGCAAGGCTAGAACTCTGGGGATGCAGTTGAGTCCGATATTCGCGATAGGCCTGGTTCGTGCGGGCGTACTATCGTGTGTTGCCGGCCTGTGCTTCTTGCCGCTCGAAGCGCGCTCTCAAACCCAATCTGCAACCCGAACCATCGGGTCCGTTTCATCGTCGCCGAACCTCACCGCTTCCGCCAGCGACCCTCTTTTCGACTCCGCCGCGGACCACTTCTACAACATGGATTACGACCGTGCCATCCACGAGTTCCAAAAAATCCTGGATCGGCGTCCGAATGATCCTTCCGCAGTGAACCATCTACTGTCCACGATCCTGATGCGTGAGCTCTACCGAATGGGCGCGATGAATACCGGCGAATACAGTAATGACAGCTTTATCGGGCAGGCGCATCGCCCCGCCGACCCAAAGATAAAAGAGCAAATCAAACAGCTGGTCGAACGCGCCGAAGGTCTGGAGGAGCAGCAACTCAAAGGCGATCCCAACAACGTGGAGGCACTCTACGCCCGCGGCGTAACTCGCGCCCAGTTCTCCCTCTATACGGCCCTGGTGGAGCGCGCCTGGTTTTCCGCTTTGCGCAATGCTGTCGGCGCCCGCCACGACCACGAACGCGTGCTGGAACTGGACCCGAACTACGTCGACGCGAAGTTGGTCATTGGAGCGCACAACTACGTGATGGGCAGCTTGCCGTGGAGCGTGAAGGTCGCCGTGGCTCTGGTGGGGTTGAGCGGCAGCAAGGAAAAAGGCCTCGAATACCTGCACCGGGTCGCCGATAGCAAAGGAGAAAATAGTGTCGACGCCAAGGTCGTCCTCGCCCTGTTCCTGCGCCGCGAACACCGCTACGATGAGGCCCGGGCTTTCATGCACGATTTGGCCAGCAAATATCCCAGGAATTATCTATTCCTGCTCGAAGAGGCCAATCTCCTGCGCTCCAGTAGGCACTCAGGTGAGGCCGCAAGCATTTATCGCAAAGTTTGGCAAAACGGCCGCGAGGGGAAGTACGGCAACCTGCATTATGAGATTTCCGCCTGGGGCTTGGGCGAGTTGCTGCGTAGCGAGAAGGATTATTCCGGGGCGGCTTCGGCCTACGAACTGGTCAGCCAAGTTTCGGACGCGGATCCCGAGACCCTGCAGAAAGCCAACCTTGCCGCCGGCGAAATGTACGACCTGCTCCAGAAGCGCGACCTGGCGATGAAGAAATACCAAACCGTACTCGCCGAAAACGCCAGCACCCCTCCCGCCGAGCAAGCCCGCAAACACATCAAGGAAGCCTACCGAGAGTGAGCCTGAGTCGGTCCAATATATTTGAGGCCGAAATCCGCGTCCGCGATCCGGGGAACATTCAGTCTACAATTATGCATTGTCTTATCGAGGTCGAGCCATGTACTGCAACTACTGCGGAAAAGTGATTCAGGATGACGCGGCTGTTTGTGCATATTGCGGCACGCGCATAGGCGCGTCGGTGGCGCGCAAGCGCCTGGTCCGTCCCAGGCACGGGCGCAAGATCGCAGGGGTCTGCCTTGGGGTCGCCGAATATTTTGACATCGATGTGACTGTGGTTCGTTTGGTTTGGCTGATCGCGTCTTTCATGACCGGCATTGGTTTGATCTCCTATCCCATTGCGTGGATCGTGATGCCGGAAGAGCCAATGCAGTTGACCGCTCCGGCCGGCGCGCAGCGCGTGACGGGTCCGTAGTGCGGCATGGTTTCCCAACGCATCAAGAGCGGCGATGCAGAGATCGTCTACCACGTGGTGGGCGAAGGCCCTCCCGTAATTTTGCTGCATCCTTTTCCGGCGAATCATGAATTCTTCCTGCCCGTGGCAAAGGCTCTTTCCACCCAGTATCGGGTGATTCTCCCTGATCTCCGCGGCCACGGAGACTCCGGCGTTGGCGCCGGTCCCGCCACAATGGAGAAGCACGCCACCGATATTGCGCGCGTGATGGACGACGCCGAAGTCGGACGGGCTCTCATGGTCGGCGTGTCGATTGGCGGATACGCGCTATTCGAGTTCTGGCGAATGCATCGCGGACGGTTTGTCGCGCTCGTCCTGTACAACACGAAAGCTACCGCGGATCCTCCCGAAGCCCGCGCGGCTCGCCTGCAGGCAGCTAGCGACGTCCTCGAGCGTGGTACAGAGCCCTTCTTCGAGAGCATGATTCCTCGTCTGCTTGGTAAGACCACGCGCGAAGCGCGGCCCGACTTGGTTGACGGCGTACTCCGAATGATGCACAAGATGTCGCCCGAAGATGTTGCGCAGGTGCAGCGCGGCATGGCTGAGCGCCCGGATTCCATGGAGACATTGAACACGATCAATGTACCCACGCTTGTCGTTACCGGAGACGAAGACATTCTGACCGGAATGAACGAAGCCGAACTAATGCGCCGACACATTGCCAACAGCCAGTTGCGTGTGATCCCAAAAGCCGGACACTATTCACCCTGGGAGCAGCCCGAGGAAGCCGGCAAACTACTGCGTCAGTTCCTCGATGAAACTTAGAATTGCCTCATGAGGCGACTCGTACCTTCATGATTCGAAAGCGAAAAGCTGCGGTGACAAGGATCACCCCGGGAGGTGCCCTTAGTCATTGCTTAATGCACGGATAAGAGGACAATAAAGAGTTTCAATCACTTACACCTACGGAGGTAGGACCATGACATCTGGCACTTTAACTTCGCCCGGAATCAAGGCTCCGGCCGATTACATTGAAGATGTGATGATTAGCGTTAAGGCGAAGAACCCAGCCGAGCCTGAATTTCATCAGGCGGTTCGGGAAGTGTTCGATTCTCTACGGTTAGTGCTGGCGAAACATCCGGAATATCAATCCAACCGCATCCTCGACAGGGTGGTGGAGCCGGAGCGCGTACTGATGTTCCGCGTGCCCTGGGTCGACGACCAAGGCGCGGTGCAGGTAAACCGCGGTTTCCGCATTGAGATGAACAGCGCGATTGGGCCTTATAAGGGCGGCCTGCGCTTCCATCCGTCGGTGAACCTCGGCATTCTGAAGTTCTTGGCATTCGAGCAAGTGTTCAAGAATTCGCTTACTACGCTGCCCATGGGCGGCGGCAAGGGCGGTTCGGATTTCGATCCCAAGGGGAAGAGCGACAACGAGGTGATGCGGTTCTGCCAGAGCTTTATGACCGAACTGCAGCGGCACATCGGGCCGAACACGGACGTTCCCGCCGGCGACATTGGCGTGGGCGGACGCGAAATCGGCTACCTGTTTGGCCAATACAAGCGGCTGCGCAATGAGTTTACCGGAGTGCTTACGGGCAAGGGGCTGAACTGGGGCGGATCTTTAATTCGTCCAGAGGCGACCGGTTATGGCTGTGTGTATTTTGCGGAGGAAATGCTGAAGAGCCGCAAGGACAAGCTGGAAGGGAAGCTCTGCCTGGTTTCGGGCAGCGGCAATGTCTCCCAGTACACCATCGAGAAGCTGCTTGACCTCGGCGCGAAGCCGTTGACCGTGTCCGATTCAAACGGCGTGATCTACGATCCGGATGGAATCGATCGCGAGAAGCTGGCTTACATTCTAGAGTTGAAGAATGTGAAGCGCGGCCGCATTCGTGATTATTCGGATCGCTATAAGAAAGCAATCTTCATGCCGACCGACGTGAAGCTGGAGCACAACCCGCTATGGAACATCAAAGCGGATTGCGCGTTCCCCAGCGCCACGCAGAATGAAATCGCCGCAAGAGATGCGGCGAACCTGCTGAAGAATGGCATCAAGCTGGTGGCGGAAGGCGCCAACATGCCAAGCACGCTGGAGGCAACCAAGCTGTTCCTGGAAGCCAGGATTCTCTATGCTCCGGCGAAGGCGGCGAATGCGGGCGGCGTGGCTACCTCTGGTCTGGAAATGGCCCAGAACAGCGCGCGCCTCTCCTGGACACGCGAGGAAGTGGATGACCGACTGCACAAGATTATGATCTCCATCCACGGCAACTGCTATGAAACGGCCGAGAAGTACGGAACGCCTGGCAACCTCGTGAACGGCGCCAACATTGCCGGCTTCCTCAAGGTAGCCGATGCGATGCTGGATCAGGGACTGGTGTAGACGAACTAAGTACGGACAGCACCCCCGAGCCTGCCCTGAGCGCAGTCGAAGGGGCTGTCCCGCCGGGCGAAGCCCGGCATTGCATGCACGATCTGGCGGGGTGGACCATTCCACCCCGCATCTTTGTTAGCAGAAACAGAACGAACTAGGATTTCTTCAATGACTACTCGGCCCATGACCGAGCCCTTTCTCGATGCCGAAGCGCGCCTGGAAGGCTTCGACAACCTGATGCCCTTCAAGGTGCAGAACATTCTTCTGGTCTCGAGTCTCTACGACTCTTTCATTCTCCGCGAAGATGGACGCCTCAACGAGTTGTTAATCGACGAATCACTCGAACTGAACCTGCGGCAGATTCCCGGCATTACGCATGTTTCAAGCTGTGCCGAGGCGCTGGAGCTGGCGCGCTCTCAGCCTCGCTTCAATCTGATCGTGACCAACCTGACGGTCGCGGATATGACAGCCGCACAGTTGGCGCGCGAAGTGAAGCGTGCAGGCCTCGATGTCCCGGTGGTTGTGTTGGCGTACGACTATCGTGAAGTGAAGAACTTTATCGGTCGAAATCCGGTTACCGATGTCGAACGAATTTTTCTGTGGCAGGGGAATGCTCGCATTCTCATCGCCATCGTCAAGTACATCGAAGACAAGCGCAACGTCCTGCACGACACGCGGGCCATGGGGGTGCCGGTGTTGCTGGTGGTGGAAGACAACATCCGTTACTACTCGTCGTTCCTGCCGGTGATTTACACCGAGCTGATCAAGCAGTCGCGGCGGGTAATCCAGGAAGGCATCAATGTCGCGCACAAGCTGGTGCGGATGCAGGCCCGACCGAAGATTCTGCTGAGTTCGAATTTTGAAGATGCGGCGCAGTTGGTGCAGCAGTATCGCGACTATCTAATCGGGCTGGTCTCGGACGTGGAGTTTCCATGGGAAGGCAGACTCCGCCCGGACGCTGGCTTTGAGCTTGCGAGGATGATGAAAGCCTTGGTGCCGGATGTGCCGGTTGTCCTGCAGACGAGCCGCACGGAGTTTCGTCCTCGGGCACTTGCTGCGGGGTACTCGTTTCTGCGGAAACGCTCTCCCACTTTGTTAAAGGATTTGCGCCGGATTCTCACCGAGCAAGTCGGTTTTGGGGATTTCGTATTTCGTCTGCCGGATCTGCGGGAAGTGGGCCGGGCGAAGGATCTGAATGAACTTGAGGAACAGTTGCAGACGGTGTCCCCCGCGAGCCTGGTGTATCATGCGCAGAGCAATCATTTTTCTCATTGGCTGATGGCGCGAACCGAATTTGCGTTGGCGGCGAAGCTGCGGCCGCGGAAAGTATCCGACTTTAACGGTCCGGAACATTTGCGCCGCGATCTGATCGAATCGATCAACGATTACCGTCGCGAGCAAAGTGAACTGCTGATCGGCGACTTCAACGCCGAGACCTTCAAACCGTCGGAATCGGGATTCTTGCGGATCGGCTCCGGATCATTGGGAGGGAAGGCCCGCGGTCTGGCCTTTGTGCGTCATCTCTTGCGCAAGAACCGGATCGCGCGGCGCTTTCCCAACGTTCGCATCGCGGTGCCGCCCGCTTTGGTGCTGGCTACGGACGCCTTCGACCAATTCATGGCCGAGAATAACCTGTTGGACTTCGCGCTGGGCTGCGACGACGATACCGAGATTCTGCAGAGATTTCTGGCGGCTCCGCTCCCCGAGAAATTGCAGGAAGACCTGAAAGCTTTCCTCGAACAAGTCCCCTATCCTCTCGCCGTGCGCTCCTCAAGCCTGCTTGAAGACTCGCAGTACCAGCCTTTTACCGGAGTGTACGAGACATTCATGCTGAGTAACCAGCAGCTAGACTCAGAGCAGCGCCTAGCGGAGTTGATCGACGCGATCAAGCGCGTTTACGCCTCGACCTTCAGCCGCCATGCCAAGGCCTATGTGCGAGCCACACCTTATCGGTTGGAAGAAGAAAAGATGGCGGTCATTGTGCAGCAGCTGGTCGGGTCGACGCATGGACAACGCTTCTATCCTGATTTCTCGGGTGTAGTGCGCTCACATAATTTCTATCCCGTGCCGCCGATGTCGTTCGCCGATGGAATCGCCGCCGTGGCTTTAGGACTAGGCCGGGCCGTAGTCGACGGAGGGAAGTGTCTGACGTTCTGCCCGCGGTATCCGCAAAACCTGCTGCAATTCTCGTCGGTTGAGGACATCCTCGCCAACTCGCAAACGGAGTTCTGGGCGCTTTCATTGAACGGGGTTCCTGAGGGACGCCCCGGGCATCTCCACGAGATGCGCTTCGATCTGGATACGGCAGAGGCAGATGGCACGCTGCCTCCAGTTGCTTCAACCTATTCAGTAGATAACGAGGCGGTGTATGACGGCGTAAGCCGGCCAGGCATACGCATTGTGAGCTTTGCTCCCATGCTCAAACACAATCTCTTCCCTCTGGCGACGATCCTTGAAACTCTGGTGAAGGCCGGGAAACATGCGCTGGATATTCCGGTAGAGATTGAGTTTGCAGTTCGTCTGCCGAGTCACTCCGGTGAAGCGGCGGAGTTTGGCTTCCTGCAAATTCGTCCGCTGACGCTTTCGCGCGACCACCAGGACTTGTCGGTCGGCGATGTAGATCCGCAACAACTTCTTTGCCAAAGCAACAAGGTTCTGGGCAACGGGCGCGTTGAAAACCTGTATGACTTAGTGGTCGTTGATTCCCAGCGTTTCGAGCGTAGCCGCAGCCAGGAAGTGGCCAGAGCCGTCGCTCATTTCAATGCCGTTTTGAGCGCCGCGAACCGGCCGTATCTGCTGATTGGAGTGGGCCGCTGGGGATCGAATGATCCCTGGCTCGGAATCCCTGTGGAGTGGGATGAGATTTCGGGAGCACGGGTCATCGTCGAAGCCGGCTTCCGTGATTTTCGCGTGACCCCTTCGCAGGGGAGTCACTTCTTTCAGAATCTCACCGCATTTCAGATCGGCTACTTCACTGTGAACCCTGATGCGGGGGAAGGTTCAGTCGACTGGGATTGGCTGACCGAGCAACCGTCCGTGGACGAAGACGGTTGCGTTCGCCATCTAAGGTTCGACGCACCTATGCGAGTGATCATGAACAGTCGAACCAGCCAGGGCGTTGTTTTCAAGCCTGAAGCTCAGAACCCAGAAAACGGAATCTGAGGCTTGTGCTAGCGATTAGGAGTAACACTGGGCGCAACATCGTCCCGGTGCTTGTGCGTCAGCTTGCGATGGATGTCGGGCCAGAATTCCTTGACCACGATCGTGATAGTGTCGTATCCCACCTGGGTTCCCCAAACGCTGAGAGTATTGGGTAAAGTACGATCAGAGTTGTTGTGGATATAGGTCAACGTTCCAGTGCTTGGGTTATAGCGAGTTGTGATGAAGGCTCGGGGATGCTAGCTGTTGGTGGAGATCACCGACGACAAAGCGCTACCAACAGTTTCCGAATAGTTAAATTGAGAGTGCCCGGAGTCGGTCCGGGTGACAAAGATCCGGCTAACGGCATACTCAGTTCGACGGGTAAATCCGCCTTTACCGGATTGAAAAAAACGGGGATCTTGATGCAGTATCGACGGAAAAACCGCTCCGGTCATGAAGTTTTCTATGGTTCCGTCGGCGAAGGCCGATGCGTAACGCTTTCCGTAGCCCTCCGCCCCCTGACCATACCAGGCTCACTGTTTTCCGCCTGGCTGATGCCCGCCAGAAAACCGTACCAGGGGTACTGTACGTAGTCGAACGAGCCTCGGAAAACTACCCAAAATTTCTGCCCGGTAGTGAGCGGCGGCACCTGGCCCACATTTTCCAGGGTCAAGAAATTCGGCAGGGTAAAAAAAAGGCGGTCATTGGAAGTCCCCGCATTTTTTCTCTGCTCGCTAGCGCTTTGCGCATCTTTGTCGCTCTTCCCTGGCTCCGGCGTGCTTTGCGCTTTGGGATCGCTATCTTGCTTCTGGTTAGGCGCGCTGGCGGAACCGGTTTGCGCCTGCGGTGTGGCACCATCTGACGCCGGCGCCTGCTGAGCTGCAGCAGCCGTCGAAAGAAAAATGGCGAGTGAAAAAAATAGAAAACACTTTGCGGCGTGCCGAATAAGCAATTATTTCTCCTGAGAGATGGACCGACAAAAATGCAAAGGCGGTGCCATCATTCTAACAGTCTGCTCATCATTTCCCGGGCCCAGCGTGTGGGTTTTACATTCCTTTACAAGCTGATAGATTTTCCCGCAGTGGGCTAGATTCTGTTTCGCACCTTAAAGTTGCTTGAGGCAGGCCGCAGGCAAGTTACTATAGCTAGAGACATTCAACTCAAATTCATCAACGAGGCGACGCATGTCAGAGCCGAGCTACGAAGAACTAAAGGCCCGATTGTCCCAATTGGAAAAGGAAGTAGAGACGAAAAAACGCAGCGGAGATCTTATATTCAAAGTGGGCGAGAAGGGCGGCGTCAGTGTATACGGCCTGGGACGCTTTCCGGTGACGTTGTATTACGAGCAGTGGAACCGGCTGTTGGGGGCGGCCAATGAAATCAAAGCTTTCATGGAAGAAAACAAATCACGGTTAAAACTGAAAGAGCAGGGATGAGGGCCCTTGCCCGCGTGGCGCCAATGTTGCTGTCACTCCGACGTCACTCGAAGGTCACGTGCGCGAAAACAAATTGACCGTGCACTTGAAGCGGTTCACGCTATAATGAAAGCACTGTGCCCAAATACTCTATCGTAGTCCCTCTGCACAACGAGCAAGAGAACGTTACCGACCTCTACGACCGCCTGAAAGCGGTGATGGAGACGGCAGGCGAGAGCTTCGAGATTGTGCTGGTGGAGGATGGGTCCAGCGACCACACGTTCGCCATGCTGCGCGAGATTGCGGCGGTGGATAGCCGCGTCACCGTGGTCAAGCTGCGGCGTAATTTTGGGCAAACCGCTGGATTGGCTGCGGGTTTCGACCATGCGCGCGGCGAATACATCATCGCCATGGATGGAGATCTGCAGCACGATCCCGCCGACATCCCGGTTTTTCTGGAAAAGATTGCGGCCGGCTACGACATCGTCAGCGGCTGGCGCAAGGTGCGCGTCGACAATTTCTGGATGCGCCGCATCCCTTCACGCATGGCGAATTGGCTGATGGCGAAGCTGAGCGGTGTCGACATTCACGACTTTGGCACCACTTTCAAAGCCTACCGCCGCGAGATCCTCGAACAAGTGCCGCTCTATGGTGAGTTGCACCGCTTCATCCCCGCGCTGGCTTCCTGGTACGGTGCGTCGATTTGCGAAGTGCCCATCCGCAATATCAACCGCGAGCGTGGCATCTCTCACTATGGTATTTCGCGCACCTTCCGTGTTTTCTTCGATCTCATTACGATTCGGTTCCTGCTCCGCTATCTTTCTCGACCCTTACACTTCTTCGGAACCTTCGGCCTCCTCAGCCTCTTCGGTGGCAGCTCCATCGTAGCCTGGCTCGGGGTAGAGAAGTTCCTGCGCCACGTTCCCGTCATGGGTGCGCACGGGCCGCTGATGATGCTGGCTCTCGGCCTGCTGCTCGGCGGATTGAACCTGCTCGCCATCGGGTTGCTCGGCGAGATGCAAGTCCGCCACTACCACGAACCCCGACACCGCGCTCCTTATTCCGTCGACCGGGTGCTTCGTTCGCTGAACGAAGAACATAGCGTCTCGGAATAATTTCCAAAACCATTCATTTTTCACAACCGAATCCTCCCACCCCTGTGACATCCAACCGTCCGCGGGAACTTTGTCGCGGCTAATGTGGAGTTGTAGGTGCTGGATTAAGGAGTCCGTAGTCTTCGGAAATCCCATGGCCTGCGAATCGGGTTTTCGTGGTGCACCTTTCTTTCCGTTGGGGCATTTTGGGTCCCGGAGGGACCATCGCAATAGCCCACCGCTTCAGCGGTGGGTAAACAACGACACGACCAAGCCCGTCCCGGAGGGACGACTGAAAAAGGCACCATCATGTCGCACACCTACGTCTTCGACCTCGTGCATTGCGTCTTCTCGACAAAAGAGCGCCGCAATGCGATATTGCCTGAGAAACTCTCCGAACTCTTGTCGTATCTCGGGGGCATCGCG
>Ga0182015_10002225_pt1 | contig 24002 bp, 13 predicted proteins | sample 712P3MmetaG_FD_120478 | JGI IMG/M metagenome (GOLD analysis project Ga0182015, IMG submission 120478) | Permafrost microbial communities from Stordalen Mire, Sweden - 712P3M metaG | ecosystem: Environmental > Terrestrial > Soil > Wetlands > Permafrost | place: Sweden: Stordalen | collected...
GCTCCGGCTGATGTGGTCGTCGCCGGCCGCGCTGGTGAAGGTAAAGTTGTCGGTCATCAGGGCCTCGAATTGACCCTCGTCCTTTTCCACCCACGCCTTATACCACTTCCGGATGATTTCTTCGGTTGCCGTGCTCGACCCCGCTTCTGCGCGCGCCCTCGCCGTCACCAGGAGTCCCGCCGCTCCAGCCAGTGCGCAAGCTCCAGCTTCGACCGCCTTCCGCCGTGATACTCCGATTCTTGTCATGTCCATTCTCCTCTTCCAGTTTCTTGGGTTAGTGACCTCTGGGGCCGGCCTGAGTGCTTAGAAGGTCACCGCACTTGGCGTCCTGTGCTTGCACGTACCGGGCTGCGCCCTAGTGAGTACAGACCGGTTGGTATGCGAGAACATCGGCCCATCTTTAGGCCATCCGTTCAGCCCCGCTTGCGATTGCCCCGCGGCGGGCGCAAAGACCGCAGCCACTCCACGATGCTTTTGATTCCCGCTTCCATCACTTTCGCATCTTGGGCATTCTTGGCAAGCGAGCCGTAACCTTCGACCATGGCAATCAACAATCCAGCTGCTTGACCGGGTTCCAGGTCGCGTCGCACCTTCCCATGCTTCTGACCATCCCGCAAAGCAGCGGCAACGCCGTCCTGCCAGTTACGAAATATTGTTGCGAGCCGTTGGCGGAATCCCGCGTCAAGAGGAGACATTTCCTGCGCAAGATTGAGCAAAGGACAGCCGCCGCGCACAGCCTCGGGCTGAACTGATAGCTCTTGAACAGCGCCGATCAAAGCGTCGATAGGGTCCTCGCAGTCCTGCAGAGGACGCAACCACTGGCCGCGATTGTCGGGGGCGATGATCTCTTCGACGATGGCGTATCCCAAGGCTTCTTTGCTGCCGAAGTGGTGGTACAGCGCCCCCTTCGTGACCCCGGCTGCGGCCAGAATGGCATCCAGGCCGGCACTCTGGAATCCCGATCTGTACACTTCACGGAATGCCGCCTGCAGCAAGCGCTCCCGCGTGCGCTCCGGATCGCGCGGCGCAGGCCCGCTGCGTCTCGGTCTGTTTCCAGGTACCAACAGATCCATTGTACTCGGCAACATACCAATCAGTATGCATCTTACGACTCAATCTGTCGAGGCAGATGTTACGAGCGCCGGAGAACTCTTTCAATGGCGAAACCGTGGGTGCGCAGCCAGGTCTGGACCCTGGACCAGGCCACTCCGAGACGCGCCCCATGCGAACGGCTGTTTTTCCAATTGTTCATATAATCGGGGCGAGAGATTACGAAATTCGAGAACGTCAATAGCCAAAAGTCAGGCGGATCACAATTGCGATTGACTTTCAACCGAGCAACATACAAACTGGTCGGTATGTTAGGAGGTTCGCATGCTTCCTCACTTGTCGCTCAACAAGGATTTGTCAACTTGTGAGCCAATTCTGCTCCCAATTCCACGCAAACTCTCAAAACGCCGAGTCGAACCTGACGTAGATTGCCAGCCATCTCGGCACCACAACTTTACTGGAGGAAAACGAGATATGAGCACACTTCGACAGATCCGGAATTTCTGGCTACCGTGGGTGACGACGATTCTTCTGACTTGCGCCGGCGATGCAGGCGCACAAACCAGCTATAAAGTTATCGATTTGGGCACTCTGGGGAATGACAATATGAGTTGTGCCATGACCCTCAATGATCAAGGCTGGACGGCGATCCAGGATGGGAACGCGGTACCCGGGAAGCAGGACGCGATTGGGACACTTCTAAACGGACGCGACGCGATCGTCATCAACGGAGTCCAGGTCGACCTCGGCACGCTCGGAGGGAAGAACAGTTTCATGAACTGGGGCGAGATCAACGACTGGGGGCAGATAGTGGGTTATTCCGAAACGGATGCCCCGGACCCGAACGGCGAAGACATTTGCGGATTCGGCACCCACCTTACGTGTCGCCCGTTTCTGTGGCAAGACTTCCACATGAAAGCCCTCCCTACCCTCGGCGGAAATAACGGGCAGGCGAGCGCGATCAATAACCGCGGACAAATCGTAGGATTTGCGGAGGATGGTACCGTGGACTCCTCATGCCCGGCTAACGCAACTAATAATCGGATTCAGCTGCCGGTATTGTGGGAAAACGGCAAAGCCCATGCTCTTCCGACGGTGGGTAGCGATCCAGACGGGGTCGCATATTGGATCAACGATTTAGGTCAAGCCGTAGGCCAAACGGCAAACTGCAGCCAGACGATTCGTCACGCCGTATCGTGGACAAGGGACGCTGCCTCCGCGCTTCTTGACTACGGAACTGGCGCTACTGCCTGGGGCAATAACAACCGGGGCCAAATTGTTGGGACAGTCGGCAGTGCTGATGGCAAAACCCAAACAGGCGCGCTTTGGCAGAATGACACACTCACAGTCTTCGGCCTTCTGCCGGGAGATTTTGGCGGCATAGCCAGCGGCATCAACGACAAGGGCCAAGTGGTGGGAAGCAACTGGGACTCCAAATTCGACTGGTCCCATGCCTTTATCTGGCAGGACGGCGTGATGACCGACCTCAACACGCTGATTCCTGCAAGTTCCAACCTCTACTTAACCATGGCTAACAAGATCAACGAGCGCGGACAAATCGGGGCCATGGCAATCGTAGAAAGCGGGCCGGATAAGAACAACATCCACGCCATTCTGTTGACCCCTGTAAACGAAAGCGTAGGCAGGTCGGTTGCAGAGGACGTGCCCACACACCCGAAATCCAATGCGCCCGTAAATGCCAATCTGATTTTGCAGAGATTGAGACTCGGCGGCTCCGGGCAATAAAGGCATTCGTTCCCTGGGGTATATGCCTGGTCTCCGCTCGGTTTAGTTCCCCAGACGCGACCGCCCGTACGTTGATAAACACCAACCCGTGAGGCGTGGCAAATGGCACGCCTCACGGGTTTTCAATGTTCGCACCGCCGATGAAATGAGCAGCGATTGGCCGGTTAACAGTCCTAGTCACTCATCGAGATTGGATTCTGCCCAATTCTCAGGGTTACTCCCCGAGACCACCAGGTGACAGATTGGAATGCGAAGACAAGCACTTACTCATTTCACATGTGTCGCAACGATCATCTTCGCGGGCGCCTGTGTCCCGGCTGTATATCGTTCCAACCATAGTTGGCCTTGATCGTCTAGGACGAGGAAGGTTCCGGCGTCGATTGCCTGGAAATCCAATACATTCGAGTCCAGCTTCGTAACGACGGGTGCGGGTGCGCCGGTCTGTATAGCTGTTGGATTATTGTCGATCGCAGCGGGTTTCGCGATGCCGACGGCCCCGGTTCCCGACGCATATAGAGAAAGGATTTTGCTTTCTCCAAGGACGAGTAGGTTTGTCGCGTCGAGCGCTTGAAACTTGCGTACGTTGGTTTCGATCTGCTGCTGGGGAGCTTCCTTCCAGAGCGTGCTGTCTGCATCGACGACGTATAGACTGCCGTCGGCGGTCTGCTGGAACGTCCAGACGTTGTTGACTGGAGCGGGCTTTACAGCGACACCGGTGGTGTCCGCTTGCAGTTTGTCGTCCGTGGTCAGAAGGAGCCGATGGGAGCCGTCGACGACCTGGAACTCGCGCACCGATTGAGCGAGAAGCGCGGGTTTCAACGAGGCAGCCTCGTGAGGAGGGACGTTCCAGAGCTCGCCTTTGGGATCGAGCGTGGCGATGCTCTCGTCGGCGGCGACCTGGAACTTGGCGACCGGCCAAGCCAGGAACGCCCGGGCGCTGGCGCCGGCGATGCGCGATGGAGCGAGGGCGTTGTCGCGGCGGGTCTCGGCGCGGGTCTCCGGCGTAACGCAGACATGGTCGTCCGGATTAGCCTGGCGCCAGACATAACCCTGGATGCAGATGTCCGTTCTGATATAGAGGAACGCTGGATCGGTGTGGGACTTTGCGGCTGCGTTGTCGGCGGCGGCTTCGTCGCGCGTTATGGGCGAGACGCAGGCGTGGTCGTCCTTGAAGGCGGCGCGCCAGACGAAGCCGGTAGCGCATGTGCCGTCGGGAGATGCCTCGAAGGGCGCGACTTCGCGAACCAGATTTCCGCGATTGTTGAGGACAAAAACCTTGTCCGTTGCGGTCGCCTGGAAGGTGAGGGTGTCCTGATCGATCAGCTTCGAGGAGTTGGCTTTGGCGGCGTCGTTCGAGTTGAAAGGACCCTCGGTGAGGCGCAGTGCGCCGTCATCTCCGATGAAGAAGACGTGCTGGGCGTCGATGGCCTGGAAGGTGCGCGGAGAGTAGCCCGCGTTGCGATAGAAGTCAGCCACGCGATGCTGGATCTTTAGGCTGGGGGTGGAGTTGGTACGGCGCGGCAGCTTCGCATCCCGCAGCAGTTTCTTGCGATCGACGGGCTTTCCGTCGGTGTCCTTGACGAGGTCGGGCAGGCGGCCGGCGACCACGGCGGGCTGGGGGGGGGAGAAGTATTTCTTCAGGTGTTTCGCAACGGCGGGGTCCTTTCCGGAGGCGAGGATCTTCTGCCAGGGAAAGTCCTCGCCGTCAAAGCCGGGCGAGTCCTTGTCGTCATCCGGTTTGGCGGGCGCCGCATCTTTGGCTACGGCTGCGGGCGACGCGCCTTTATCGGTACCGGCGGGTGACGGAGCCAGCGGGATGTCGGCGGCCTGCGCCGCTGCTTTGTGCGGCTCCGCCTTGGGGGCGGCGGCCTTCGCATACTTGTAACTCAAGACCACCGTGCCGTCATAGCCGAAGAAGGGGACTTCTCCTTCGGTCGAGTAGGGGGGTGACTGGAAGTGCAGATAGGTGCCAGCGCCGGGGGTGTAGTCAACGCCGATGATGTCGCTGCCGGTGACCCAGGGTGATGCATTGAAGCTGCCGGAGACGCTCTCCGCATGACTGCCCGCATCATCGGCGGGCCAAGGCAGCGAGATGTAGTAATCGCGCGGTGGCTGGCCGGAGGCATCTTCGAGAGCCTCGGGTTCGAGAGTGTGCGTGTCGGAGGAGCAGTTGCCCTCGTCGCCCTGGTTGCGGATGAAAAAAGCCCAGGTTTCCTTGAGGCCATCGGCGTCCTGAACGTCCTTGCTGGCGAGGTGGACAGCCATGGAATAGACGGGATGCAGCTCCGAGATGCCTCCGTCGTGGACTCCGTCGATTCCCATGAGGCCGGTCACGACCGCGTTCGCGGAGTAGCTGCTCTCCCAGGCTGTCTCTTTGGGGTCATCCGAGGCGAATAGGTAGCGGTTGGCGGTTTCGACCTGAGACGAATATTTGGACGGAGGCGGACTGCCGGCCGCGTCTGAAAAGGAGCTTGGCCCGGCGGCCAGAGCGTCCTTCGCGAAGGGCTGCCACCAGTCACTCTTGAAGTATCTTTCCAAGGTTTCGGTGGTATCGAATTCGAGAAGGAAGCCTCCGTAGGGATGGCTCTCGCTCGTGTCGTCGGTCCGCATATTCGCGCTGCCGAGCGTCAAGCCGGTGTAGACCTTTTCGTCGTCGTCTCGTGTGTTGCCGTTGTCGGCTGCGGTGCCGGGGACGAGGCTCATGTTGACGTCGCTGTCCTGGGGGAAGACGCCGGACCAGTCGCTGAGATGAAGCCATCCGGAATAGGTGACGGGCTCCCAGTTGAGATGGCCGCGGATTGGGTTGGCGGGGCAGATTTGGGATAATCCTCCCAACCCGCCGAAGTCTCCAGCGCCGAGGATGGCGCTGCCCCAGTTGCTGGTCGCGCTGTACTGGTCGATGGCAACATACTGCGAGGTGCAGGAGGCCTGCAATTTGGTGGTGTCCATGGTGGTTGCGGTGGAGGCGGCGACATCGTTGCCGAAGAGCCAGCCGCCGAGAGCCCCGACAACGCTGCCAATCGCGGTGCCGACGACGGGGACGACCGACCCCGCGGCCGCGCCTGCGGCGGCACCGGCAGCGACCGAAGCGATGTCTCCAGCGGCATTCGACGCTGTGTATTGCGCCGGCGTACTGAACGCAGGGCCGCAGATATTTGGCGGATTAGTGAGAGTGTCGTCGCCGAAGTTGGGAAGAGCGGGGGCGGGCTTCTTATCGTGCTCGGAGTATTGGGAGTAGAAGGTCGGGTTCTGAGGCAGACCGTTCTGGTCGAGCTGGTTAAAGACGATGTCGAAGGGCTTGGGGTCCGTCGGAACGGCGTAAGGGAAAGTCTCGGCCGCGGCATCGAGCGGGTGGTCCACCTGAAAGTTAACTGCCACCGGAGGCACGGTAGTACACGCGCCGTTGCCGTTGTCGTGGGTATAGTAGCCATTGTCCGGGTAGCCGTTGTTCGAACCGCTCCCAAAGCCGTCGTCCACGTAACCCAGTATGAGAAACGCGGACGCGGGTTTGTCGGGGCCGTCTGCAATGGTGCGTTGCCTGTCCGTGAGTGTCTGACCATTGAACCCTGTCACGCCGCCGCTTACAGGTGGAAATCCGGGAAATGGGCCGATCTGGCTCTGGCCGGGGTTGGGATCGCTGCGGGACAAGGAACCTACGTTCATTCCCGAGAGAACGGCCAAGCCAGCGTATTCGCCGCTGGATGGTTGGTTGGTGTAGTCGGCCCAGGTGTCTCCGCTATCGAACCCTCCTCCGCGCTGGGCGCATCCGTAGGCCCAGAGCGTGACCCTGTCGCCGCCGGTGTAGGTCATCATGGGGTAGTTGACAAAGGCGGAATCAATGCGTGGCTGGTCAATGGTCCAGTAGGTGTGCGTGGTGGAGGCAGAATCCTTCCAGACGGTCTTGCCGATGATATTTATGTTTCCCCTGCCGGGGTTGTTGTAGGTGAAGAGGACGACGCAGCGGAGATTGCCGTTGATGTTGAGAATGGTGGCCTTCGGCCCGGGGATAGTCGTTCCTGTGTCGTCAGGGTTGAGGTCGGGATTGAGCAAGACTTTAATGTTCTCGCTCCCGCAGGAGTCGGGGGCAACGAGCGAAGTGAATTGCGGGTTTCCGAAGAAGTTGGTGCAGCTCGCGGTCAGCCGGGGACTTCCGTCCTTGTCGGTGACTGTGGCGATGGCAGTGCACGAGTTTTTGTAGGGGCCGGTTATGTAAGTCCCACTGCCCCCGGGACGACCCTGGCACGCGAGCACGCCGCCGTTGTTGGAGATGTCGTAGAGGCAGGTCCAGGCATCGGGAAGGGACGCGGGGTGCAGGTTGCCGTTGCCATCCTTGCAGTCGGCAGACAGGGTGGTAAAGTTCGTGCCGGTCATCTTCGCGTTTTGACAGGAGGCAACAGACGAACCAGAGCCCGCCGTACCGATGTAAGATCCGGGCGGAATGTTCGGCGGGGCTTGCGCGCTAAGAGGAAGAGGAGAGCAGAACAAAGCAGAAGCGAAAAGGTTTAGCACCCATCGTGCAAGAACGCCAGCCTTTACAGACATTCGTTTACCTCGTTGATGCAAGGATAGTTACGAAAGCTGGCAAATCGTTTCATGGAAAACAACTACGGAGCTAAAGCTCGGGCGGCGGTATACTGCTCCTTCACCGGTCATATCGCTAACATCACACCCGCGACAAAAGGGCCTAGTCTTCGTGTACCGACAACCAGGTGACAGACAACCAGGTGACGACACTTCGTTTCCAACCGGTGATACAGGGGATGTTCACCCCAATCGGTTACGTCCAGCAGAGACATCGTCCCGTCCGTTCCCGAGGGTAGATAAAGGGACAGCATACTATCTCTCCCCGCACCCTAAACGGCAGCCACAGGCTCAAATCCCGCAGCTACCAAATCCGGAATTTGAAAAATCTTCTGACCGGCTCTCCCACCGATCACTACCTCTTGCGCTTGTTCAAGTGTATTGTGAATCGTTGAAATCTCCGATTCCGCGAGGTGAAGGGCTTTCATCGACTTCACGATCGCTGACCATTTGACCGGTCGCGTGGATAGCGTGCTGCCGCCCTGATGGTGAAATGGCCGCGCTTGCAATTGAAAAGCACCGTTCTTTCCTGTCTGGACCACCACGATATACGGCTGATCCTCATAATCCCCGAACCGGTTGATGACGATTGCGCCGCCTTCGGGAAACACCGCTTGAATCTGGAGTACGCCGCCCATTGCCTGAACATAATTGCGCAATGTGCTCAGATACATGTCGGTTCGTCGTTCGATACGCGAGATCGAACTCTGCGGAACGTTCAACAGTTCCGCCTTGGACGGGCTGGACACCTTTTATCCCGGACAGAAGCCGTCGGTGTTGACTGCCAAGCTGCGGGCGCGGATTCTTGCCGCCACGCGCAAGCCGCCCAAGGATGGCTCGACGCATTGGAGTTGCCGCAAGCTGGCCGCCGCTCTGGTCGTCAGCAAGGATGCGGTTCATCGGGTGTGGCAGGAGGTGGGCCTGAGGCCGCATCGTCTGCAGCGCTACATGGCCAGTGACGATCCAGACTTTGAGACCAAGGCTGCCGACATCATCGGTCTTTACTTGAATCCACCCAAGCACGCCGCCGTCTTCTGTATCGATGAAAAGACTGCGATTCAGGCTCTGGACCGGCTCGATCCCGTTTTGCCGCTCTCGCCAGGGCGGATCGAGCGCCATGGCGAGAGTACTACCGCCATGGAACGCTGTCACTGTATGCCGCGCTAGAAACAGCCACGGGCCGTGTTCACGGCAAAACCGCAGCGCCACACCAGCCAGGATTTCGTTGCCTTTCTCGAAGAAGTCGTCGCGCAGTGCCCGGCCATGCAGCAGATTCACATTATTCTCGATAACCTCTCGGCCCATAAAACTCGTCTGGTTGATGAGTTCCTGAGTACAAATAGTCGGATCCACTTTCACTTCACGCCGACCTACTCCTCGTGGCTCAATCAAGTGGAATTGTGGTTCGGCAAGATCGAGCGCGACCTCATTGCTCGTGGCGTCTTTACCTCGGTCACCGACCTGGCTCTCAAGATCCGTCGTTACATCAAGGCCTACTCCGCCAATGCCAAACCGATCCAGTGGAAGTACTCAGACCCCACTCGCCGCATTCGTAGTAACGAATTCACTGCGACAGGCCACTAGGTGGCTAAAGCCACCATTCTTATACTGCCTATCAATCGTCCTCAATGCCCCTACTACCCCGCCGATTCGGCGCGTTACGCTCGCCGGGGTAGACGCCCGGGCAAGTAAAGAGCCCAACGGTTAAGGAGTGATGAGGGCGATGACAGGGCAAGATCCTCAAGTTCTCGGGACAGCTGTTGCCAGCGAAGAAACCGGCGACTGTTCGGTCGAAGCTCTGAGGCTACGAACTCTACGGACGTCCGAAATCCATCCGAAGAGAAACGCGCCCGCGAGCACAACGACGGAAAAGGATGGCGGGAAAGAAGTCATGCAGCATTCTTTGTCTCCAATGCGCCGCTTCCCGCAACATCGGGGAGCGGCACACATTCAGTTACGTTTTCTATTTGCCGAAGTTCAGCACATCTAGCGTCAGCGGCATTGTGTCGTGAAAACTGCGAGCGGTGGAGTAGTCGAGCTGCAGCGGAATGCCGACCTGTATGTCATTCAACTCCGTTGCCAGCGTACCTGGGTAGGTGGCTTCTCGATACATGTGATCGAATACAAACGGCAAGCCGTGAGCTCCCAGGCTGGAAGGGCGGTCCATCACCTGGAAATGCAGATGGGGTGCGCTGGCATTGCCAGAATCACCCAGCTTGCCAATCACCATCCCTTCCGGAATCACGTCGCCTACGGCTACCGTAGGAGAACCGGGAATCATATGGGCATACATGATGTAGCGGCCCTCGCCAATATCCACAATCACGTGATTGCCCGAGGCGGTAGCGGCCGTAGGGTGCGCCGGATCCGATCCTGGAGTGCCGTCGGGAAGATCGCGCACCACTTCAACCACCTTGCCGGCAGCAGAAGAGTAAATGTCATCGCCATAATAGGCGTAGCTAGACAGTTCCGTCTCACTGCCAGTGAAGGTCAGTCCCTTATCATTTAATTGCTCAAAATCGATGGCAAACATTTCGGGAGCCCTGACCTGGGCATTGACCGGTTCCAGACCCCCGCGATGGGGGCTGATCCATCGGCAGCAAGCATTGGCGACCAGCCAGCCTTTACCCCGGAGCGGCGGGCTAAGCACCACCGGGGCACGATCGCTCACGTAGATCGGCTCGTCAATGGCGTAAAAGCTTCCCGCGGCTGGTGGATCACCTGCTGTGCCGTTCACCGTTGACTGGTGAGAGATGTGTGCCGGCACACTCTGGCGGTTTGGATAGGTCACATCAAAGTAAATTGCGCCCGTCTCTCCCCCATTCAGCGTCGATACATACGTGCTGTCGGAAAGGGGAGCTGGATTATTGAAGGGCTCTATTTTCCCCGTCACATTGGTGTTCGCGATGGTGAATATCTGGTTCGTTCCGGTCACCTGGTTGTTGTTGTCAGGATCAATCACCTCAAACGACGTAGAAGTGATCGGGTAAGGAGACCTGACTGAGAGCTCAATATCATACGCCAGATGGATGAGCCCGTCGGTCGCTTTGACCGGAATGACCGGACCGAGAAGATCCCAAAAGGCCGGCGAAAGCGTCAGCGGATAGCGAATGCCGTCGCCGTTGGTGAGCGGGCGAAAGTACTCGGTGTCCATGCAAACACTCGCCAGAAGCCCGGATGAGATAAGGGCGAGAGGTAAAACGAAAAACCTCCGCGATCGCGGCTTGAATTGCTTGATCCGGCTGCCCAGGGTCATCTGCTACCTCCTCATAATTCATCAGGTGTCTAAGCTGTAGCTTTCACCGTCGTCGGTGCCACTGCGAGTCTAGGGGCGAAGAAATAGCTTCACAAGAGTGGCGAGTACACGAAAAAACTATGTGGGACCACATGGGTGGCAGTGCTGGAGAGTATTTCGCTGCGATAATTGCCCACTTTCCCTGAGGACGTTGTAGAAAAGAGATGTAAGTAAACAGAAGGGTCGATGGATCGTCGAATGCCCATCCAGTCAGATTCGCAGAATCCGGCCCAGCGCCATCGAAACACCATCGTCATCGCCGACGACCACCCTTTAATACGCCAGGGCTTGCGTCTCGCGCTGGAAGAGACCGGCGATACCGTTGTCGGGGAAGCAGCCGATGGTATCGTTACCCTTGCCGTGGTGGCCAGTATGCAACCCGATCTGCTGATTCTGGATATTGATATGCCCCGCATGAACGGACTTGCAGTCATGCGGCAACTGGCAGGCGCGGTGAGCCGGCCTAAGATCCTCTGTCTCTCCCTTCACAAGGCGGAAGACATCATCGCAGAGTCGCTCGCCCTGGGCGCTTCCGCCTTTCTGTTGAAGCAAAGTGCCATTCCAGAGATCCATGTAGCCGTTAACGAAGTGATGGCAGGCCGAGAGTACCTATCTCCAGCAGTGACGCGTGGTCTTTTGCGCGGAAGGCACGCCGCCCCGGAAAACTCGCCGGCAATCACCGAAGAACTCACTCCCATGGAACGGCGGGTATTCCGAGCCGTCTCAGAAAGTAAGACCAGCAAAGAAATCGCCGCCGACCTCGCTATTCATTTCAGAACGGTCGAAAACTATCGCACCAGTATCTGCCGCAAGCTCGGGCTATCTGGTTCCAACGCCTTGTTACGCTATGCATTGCAAAATCAAAGACGACTTTGACCGCGGCGCCCGCTCGCCGCGGTGTCGTGACGGGGTGAGGTTCACCATGGCAGGCCACGTGGTGAAGTGGCTCGCGGTCTTCCTTTTCCTGGCCGCGTGCCCGCGATTAGCTATCTGGGCGGAAACGGTCTCTTATAAGTTCCATACCTGGAACTCTGCCAACGGCCTGCCGGACGAAAGAATCATGTCGATTCTGCGCACTCGCGACGGCTATATCTGGATGGGGACGCTCAGCGGGCTGGTGCGATTCGATGGCTTGCATTTTCGCATCTTCAACAAGGCGAACACGCCGGCACTAGTCAGCACAGACTTCACTTTTGATGTGCTAATGCAAGGTAAAGACGGGGCTTTGTGGGCCGGCACATACGACGGGGGCGCCGTTCGTTACCGGGATGGTGTCTTTACCAGTATCAGCACCCGCAACGGCTTAGCAGACGACTATGTAGGCAGAATCGACGAGGACTCTACCGGCGCCGTGTACATCTTCACCCATACGGGATTGTCGAAGTGGGCAGACGGCAAAGTCGAACGGCTGGCCCCCAAACCTGGTTCTCCTTTCAATGACTCTCTACCGGTCAGGACTTCGCAGGTTGGGTACGACGCCAACCATTGGGGGCTATGGCGCAACCAGGGTTCTCGCCTGGAGCGGTTTGCCAATGGCGCCTGGAGCGACTTCCCGTTGCCTCCCGGCATGAAAGACCCGTCACAGTTACATATTCGCTCCATTTACCAGGACACGCACGGAACCATCTGGTATAACGTCCGAGACTATCCTGGCCAATATTTTGCCGTTCAGGGTACCAGCCTGCGGGTTTACCATGGGCTGCCTCCGGAAGCTTTCGTGTGCTGGCAAGAAGACGACGGAACCCTGTGGATGAGCACCCACCACGGACACGTGGCTCTCTGGAAAGACGGCCACCAGCATCCACTGCCGGAAATCACGACGCCAAACTTGTTTAACACCATTGAAGATCCTACCGGCACGCTGTGGATAGCCACCATGACCGAAGGACTATTTCGAGTTACACGTTCAGTGACCCACCTGCTCGTCCCTGAGGGAGCCCCCGAATTTGCCGCCAGTCTGCTGCTGGACCGAAGCCAGAGGGTTTGGGTCGGCAGTACTGCCCTGCAATATCTGGATGTCCACGGAGTGCTAAAGAAACTTTGGAAGCATCGAGATCAACCCGCGGAGCTCACGATCTTCAGCGCCCTGGCCCAACTGCCGGACGGTTCCATCCTGGCCGGCGCTCGCAATCGAATCCTGCGCATCCAGGGCTCGGCTACCAAGCCGCTTGATCTGCCCGGCGGCGACAGCGGCGATATTCTTGCCTTGCTTCCCTTGCCCGACGGTTCTCTTTGGGTGGGAGCGGAAGAAGGGCTTTATCGAATCGGCGGTGGAAAGTTTCTGCATCTTCCCCACCTCGACGGCACGAATCACACAGAAGTTACCTCGATTGTGCATGCTGAAGGGAGCAAGTTGTGGGTTGGTACCTCTCGGGGACTGAGTCAACTCAACGTCAGCGGCGATTCCGTTTCCTGGCGGCTGTTTGAAGGCTGGCGCTATGGCGCGGTTACTACTCTGTTGGCGGCCAAGCACGGAATTCTTTGGGTAGGAACAAGCGTGAATGGACTGGTGCGGATAGATGCTACCTCGGTCACGCGCTACTCAAGCGCCAGTGGTTTGCCGAATGACACCGTGGCGGCCCTGGTCGAAGCCGATACAGGAGGCCAGTCCTACCTATGGCTCAACACACATCGCGGCCTGGTACGAGTCGCAGAGAAAGACCTGGAGGCCTATGCTCGGGGGCAGATCGCGACGGTTCCCTCGATTCGTCTCAGTGAAGCACAGGGCGTTCCCCTGCGGCCGACACCGAACTCAGGCCAGTCGCGGGCGATTCAGGATGCAAGTGGCCAGATTCTCTTTTCCACATCCACCGGCATTGTAGTCTTCGATCCGCGTGCGATTTCTATGCAGTATTCGGTGCCGCAAGTCTATATCGAAGGCTATCGCATTGACGGGACTGAGCTGCCAAACACGGATACAATCACGCTCCATTCCGGGCAAACGAATCTGGAGATCGATTACACCGGAATTACCGATAGCGACCCCGAGGAGTTGCTCTTTCGCTATCGCCTGGTTGGACTGGATCGCCAGTGGACGCAGGCCGGCACCCGCCGGGTCGCCCTGTTTTCTCATCTGCCCCCGGGCAATTTTCGATTTGAAGTGGAAGCTACCAGCCTGGCCGGCTTCCGCAGTAACACCACTGCCACCATCCCGCTCTACATCGTGCCGCGTTTCTATCAAAGGCTTTGGCTACAAGTCATCTTTGCGATCTTATTGGTCACCGCAATCATCGCTCTGATGCAGCTGCGCCACAACAGTGTTTTGCGGGTAAGAACACGCCAACAGCGTTTTGCGCGAACTCTCATGGCGTCTCAGGAGGCCGAACGCAAGCGGATTGCTGCCGAGCTGCATGATGGACTCGGGCAGCACCTCGTGCTGATCAACAATCTTTCCCTGATGGGCGCGCAGGCGGCCGGCCAGCATGCAGATACGGGCGTTCTTTACGACAGAATCGCGGAACAGACATCAGAAGCCATCGACGAACTGCGGGCAATCTCTTACAACCTGCGACCCTATCAGCTTGACCGCCTGGGGCTGACACGCGCGGTTCAGGCGCTGTCCAATCAGGGACGGGAGATCTTCCCCGGTCAATGGAGTGAATCCATCGAAGATATCGATGGCGCGATCGAGCCTGAGCTGGAGATTGCCTTCTATCGCATCGTGCAGGAGTGTATCAACAACATCCTTAAGCACGCCCAGGCCACGGAAGCATCGATCCTGCTGCAGCGGCTCGACGGCACGATAAGGCTTGAAATCAAAGACAACGGCAAGGGACTGCCGGAACCGGGCTCTTCCGTCGCGGGGTTTGGCATGATCGGCATGCGCGAGCGGGCTGAGGCACTCAGCGGCAAGCTGCAAATGCCGGTACCCATGGGTGGCGGAACTACGGTAGTTGTTACCGTTCCTGTTACTGTCACCGCTGCAGAAGACCCCCTGCCCGCCGTCATCCATCAGAGCAACGCCGATGTTTCAGGCGCGGAACTGGACAAAGTCCTTGGGCACCCCGAGATCTAAAAGCGAGAGAGGAACCCTGCCATGCAAAGTTCAGAGCTACCCAGTCAGGTGATTGCTTCATCGGGCCTCCGTCAGATCGTGCGGCGGCATCCATTGCCGGCCTTCTTTATTATGGCGTACGGTTTCTCCTGGATTGCGTGGCTTCCCTTTGTGCTCGCGGTGTGGCACATCATTCCCAGCAATTCGTTCAGTGCGCTCACTTTTCCGATTGGCACATTTCTTGGCCCAACGCTCTCGGCTTTTCTCGTGACCGGCGTCACCGAAGGCGATATTGGGTTGGGCCGTTTGCTGCACCGGTTTGCCTTATGGCGGGTTGGTTTGCAGTGGTATCTCTTTGTCTTGTTGGCTGTACCAGTACTTTGCCTGCTGGGCATCGTCTTATTACCGGGATCGCTTGCAAGCTTCAAACCGCCGCCGCCCGGGTTTGTCGTACAGTCACTGGAGCAGTTCTTTATTGTCTTCTTTCTTGGCGGCCCGCTGGCGGAGGAACCCGGCTGGCGCGGCTTTGCACTGCCACGCCTGCAGACTGGGTTGGGTCCTCTTCGGGGAACACTGGTGCTTGCTGTCCTCTGGGCATGCTGGCACCTTCCTCATTTCCTGACGCCTGCTCAGCATGGGGGGCCGGGCACTCACCTGGGCGCCTTTCTGAAAAACTTCCCCGCTTTCGTGCTGCTGTGTGTGGCTCTGGCGATACTCCTTACCTGGGTTTTCAACTGCACTCGGGGAAGCTTGTTGCTGGTCATTCTGCTGCACGCCAGTGTGGACGCGACCCTGCTTCCATCACTTTTCCCTACTAGTCTGGTCACCAGCACAAATCTCTTCCCCCTCATTGGGTTTGGGGTCCCGGCGCTTTTGATTGTTCTGCTCACCCGGGGCCGCCTTGGTTATCCGGCGACGCTGGCGGTGGAGCATCGCGAAGGGTGGGAACCGCAGACCTGAAGGAGGCAGCCTGGAGTTTGCCTTACAGCATTTTCACTTCTGGTGTATACAAGGCAACCGCTCTCGACGCGGCTTTTCCTCAAGAAAAGCCGCACTTCCCTGAACCCGACTGTGCAGAGTAGAAGTGAAAATGCTCTAGAAGTTGTTTCCACCTTTAGACTTCGCCCTCGAGGCCCGGGTGCCCATCCCTCGCAAAGTGCGCGAAGGATGGCACCCGGGCTTTGCTTGTTCATTAGGAGAGGCTGCGGCCGCTTCAGTCACCTCGCTGTGTCGCGGCTGCAGTTGACTGCACTACCACCACCTGCAATGGCGAGGAGGTACTGGAAGCATTGTTGCCCTGCCCCTCGTAGCTCGCAATAATCGAATGCGTCCCCATGGCTAGAGTCGAGGTTGCAAAGGTGGCCTTTCCACCTGCCAGGTTCCCGGAGCCCAGAGGCGTGGCGCCATCTTTGAACACCACGGTTCCCACAGGGCTGTCGCCGATGACAGTTGCCGCAAATGTAAGGCGTTCCCCGACTACCGGATTGCCCGCCACAGACAGGTTAGTGGATGTGGCCGCCGGCTGAACGACCTGTGTGAGCGCAGTCGAGGTGCTCCCCGCACGCGAGGAATCTCCCCCATACATTGCGCTCATCACGTGGCTACCAACTGCCAGCGTGCTCGTCGAATACTGCGCCAATCCGTCGGCCAATGTTACGGTGGCGATTTGGAGGTCCCCGTCCAGGATGTTTACCGTGCCGCTGGGGGTACCCTGCGAGGAAGTTACCGACAATACAAAGCCGACCATCTGTCCCGCTGCCGAGGGGTTCGGGTTTGAGCTCAGCCTGGTGGTGGTTGCACTTCCATCTACCTGCTGTTCCAGACCAGCGGAACCGGCACTGTTATAGTTTCCATCCCCCGAGTACGAGGCGATGATCGTATGGGCGCCCTTTGCGAGCGGGGGTGGGGTTACACTAGCCGCCCCTGCGTGTAACGTCACCACTGCCCCCAGCGGCGTGCTGCCGTCATAGAACTGGACTGTGCCCGTGGGCACTACTGCGCCTCCGCTGACTTTGACGAAGAAGGTGACGAATTGGCCCACCGTCGATGGGTTCATCATAGACGTGACCACCACCATGGGTGTCGCCGGGTTTACTGTCACCTTGACGGGCGCAGATGTGCTCGCTTCGTGAGTGGTATCCCCGCTATAGATCGCGGTAAGGGTATCCTGGCCCACGGCCAGCATTGAAGACGAGAGCGACGCAGTACCGCTGGTCAGCGACACCTTGCCGAGCACCACGCTGGCACCGCCTTGCGCGGTCGCCGAGAAGGTGATCGAGCCGGTCGGTGTACCATCGCCGGTGACCGATGCACTCAGCACCACGGCAGAACCAAAGGCAATCGTCCCGGGGGTGACGCTAAGTTTGGTCGCGGCGGATTCCGCCTCCACCACCTGATTGAGCACCGCGGACGTACTCGGCTGCTGCGTCAAATCACCGCTGTACATTGCGGTCATGGGGTGCGTGCCGACAGTCAACGTTGTGGTGGTGTACGTAGCCGTGCCTGCAGTCACGTTCACGGTAGCGAGCGTGGTGGAACCATCCTTGAACACGACCGTGCCCGCAGTCACGGGCTCGCTCGAGCTGATGGTCGCTGTAAGCCGCACCCCTTCGCTGGGGCCGGCGGGGTTCGCCGAAGAGACGAGTTTTACCGCAGACTCGTCGTCGGTAATGACCTCAGTGACCGGCGCCGAAGTGCTGCTCGCACTCACGCCGCTACCCTCAGAGGTGGCGGTCAGAGAGTGCGAACCCACGCTCAAGGTGGAGGTCGTCAATGTCGCCCCACCAGCCGCCACAGCCACCGTTCCAATCAGTGTCCCACCGTCGTAAAAGCTGATAGTACCGGAAGGCGTGCCGACGCCGACACTTACACTGGCAACCAGCGTCACCACCCGGCCGGCGCTGGCGGGGGACGGGCTCACTTGAAGCGTGGTCGCGCTGGTCGAAATCAAGTTTGCGGTGTGAAGTGCCTGCGGACCGTGCAGCGGACCCGGGGTGAACTGGCCGCTTGACGGCGTGAAAAACTCAGCCGTGGGAGTCGGGTTGTGATCTGGATCCGTTCCCCCCACAAGCAGCACCGTTCCATCGGGCAGCAGAGTTGCAGTGTGCGATGCGCGGTACTCCTGCATGCAGCCGCTATTGCCTGGGCACGAAGAACCGCCGGAGAGAAGATCCCAGCTGCTTGCGCCGCTGGCTTCAAGTTCGGCGGTTGCGCTTTCATCCACGGCTCCGCCCGCCGTCAGCAGGCCCCCATTCGAGAGCTTGGTGAGCGTGTTTCCGAATCGCGCGATGTGCAGCCCGCTCGCATCTTGAAAATCATGAGACGATGGTGAGAACACTTGCACCTGTTTTGTCTCTCCAGTTTTGTCAGCACCACCGGCGAGCACATAGTCCCCATTGCTGTTCAGGACTGGCGCTGGGAAATACCCCTGCACTGCCATCCCCGACCCGTTGGTGAAGGCTTTCGACGCTTCGCTCCAGATTTGCGTAACCGCCGTATTTCCGCCGTATACCAGGACCTGGGTGGGCGCATCGACATCGCTGATCACAGTGGCGTTCGAGCCACCGCCTAAGTTAGCGGTCGTTCCTGCCGCGCTAAAGGTGCCGCTCGCGGGGTCGTACAACTCCGCCTGCTGTACGATGTCCCCATTCCCGTCAATGCCACCGGTGATCAGTACCTTACCATCCGGTAAGAGCGTCGCCGTGTGTGCCTGGCGCGGGACTAGCATTGTGCCGCTGGGAGAAAAAGCCAGCGACGCCGGGTGGTAGACCTCGGCGAGACCAGTCACCGCAAGCGGCGCAAAATAGGGGTTAAAGTTGGTCGCCCCGCCGATCACGACCACATCTCCATTCTTGAGGGTGGTTGCTGTATGTGAATACCTACCCACCTGGAGCTGACCAACTGGTTCTATCTCTTTCGTTGTTAGGTTATAGAAGGAAGTGCGCGCCAAGGAGCCTTGGGTAGCTTCACCACCGGTCAAAAGAACGCCGCTCGAGGTGGTCGTTTGTGGCGTGCCCACCGTCACGTTCACCAGAATGGGACCCTGCACCACGGAACGGGTCGCGTCCGGATCGTACGTATCGAGAGCGATCGTACCGGTCGTTCCATTCGGTGTTCCCGGAGCCACACTCACCGGGATCGCCTGGATGCCCGAGTACGGCCCTTCGCCGGGTACGGTGAGCCACGACTGATTCGTCGATAGCTTCCATGACAGGCCTTCAGTGGAAAAGGGGATAAAGGCGCTCACCAACAAAGGCTGCGACTGGCCAGCGCCCACCGTGAGGCTGGACGGCGCGGCCGTCAGGACCGGCGCTCCGAGATGAATGGTGGTGTCGTTTTGCGTGTAGTCGTACACGTTGTATGGGATTCCGTAAGGCGAGATCGTTTCACAATAGGTCGCTTCGTCTTCTATGGGGAAATGCAAGTCTGTGATCCCAGCGGGCACTTCCAGAATTGCTAGTTGCGTGCTGAAGAACGTACCGTAACTGGTTTCATTTAACGTTCCGGTGCCTGGATCGCAGTGGTTGAAGTAGTTAGCGACAAACTGCTCGTCCCAAATGCCAGTGCTCTGATTGCTACGGTCATTGGTAGTCACATCCGGTTGCGACCAGCTGACGCTTAAGCCAGTATTGATCCCTGGTCCCTCACTGCTCACGCTGCCGCCGAAGTTAAAGCTGACCGTCGTCGTGTTCACTACATTGCCGGGTCCATGCTCGAAGAGTTGTGCATCCGCTAGGCCCAGTTGAAAGTGCCGCCCAAAGGTATGGAATCCGCAATCCCCGATGCCGTCGCAAAAGCCGTTGTAGTTGGGATACGATTCTGGAATCAGATAGACCATGTAATAGTCGTTAGCGGTGTCGATGGTATTGAGCCGGTAAACAGAGATGTCGGTTTGCTCCGTGTTGCCATAGCCTCCGGTGCTCGAAACGGTAGTCGTCAACATCGTTGTCCAGGCACCACTGGGGGGTTGCGGCGCACCAACAATGCTTCCGTCCGCGATGCCTTGCTGCTTTTTGATCCAATCCTCGGTCGCCTTTTGCCAACTCGCATCCGGCGCGTTAGCGGCAGCAAACGCCTGCAGGGAATGCAGCATCTTCCTGGTGTCCAGGTAGGCGGCGGTCCTTTTGACTTCCTCCGGCGCGCCTACGCTCCCTTTGGGAATTGGGTTCTTATCCTGGATAGAGGTGGGCGACATGGCTGGCAGGTCGATGCCGAGCAGCCGGCTCGCCGCCGTTCTGTCTCCGCCTTCGAGAACAACAATCGCTTTTCCCTGCTGGAAGGCTGCCTTGGCGTTGCCCACCTCGTCTGCAGCCGGATTGTTGCTAAGACGAATCACGTCCAGCGTCTGATTTTGAGCATCGGCAAACGTACAAAAAAAACCCAGGCAGATCATCAAGAACAGCCAAGCGGCAACAATCGTTCGCGCCGCACGAAGCTTCAGTGCCGAAAAGCCGCTAAACGTAGAATTCATGTGTATGTTCCTAAGCAAAGAGATAAGTGCTGGCCGGCCAGGACATACTTACTACACACAATCGCTCGCGACGGACAGCAAGGTGTCTGTGTTTCAGGGCATCTTCGACCGGGCTCAGATTGGAAACACGGTCGGCCTGTGATGCCACGGCAAGTCTAGGGTTGAATGGATGTCCGCACAATGGAGGGAACCACACTACACCGCCCGTGTGGTGCCACACGGGCGCGTAATAGGGGTTGTTTGTTCATCAGGGAACTGACCGAAGTTGTCGCGCTGTACTTAACCTGTAGATAAGGTTTTGTGTGTTTTCAACAGCTTGCGCGCTGCACTTAACTACAGTTCGACCGTAAAGAAGGTGGGGGGTTGGCTTGACTCCGGTCGCACTCTGGCGGTTTGCTAGCAAGCGGAGGTGGCGATGCGGTTCATAGTGAAGGTAGAGTAGCAGCAGGAGGACGGCACGGTAGCCACGGCTGAGCTTGGGGGGCTGGATACCGCCGGGTTGCACTCGGCACCCGATCTAGGGCTCAAATTGTTGGATACAAGACCAATCCTCACGCGGCCGCAGAACATTGTGACGGCGACGCAAGTGCGTAGCTATTGCGAGTCGGTTCGCAACTGTTTGTCACCGGATTATTCCCTGCTTGCGGTCCGCAACAATGATCAAACGAGTATGTGGCCTGACCAGCCGTACCTTTCGAAGCAGTTCAACATCTTCCCGGCCTGAACTGGCCTGGTCGGCGATTACAAGGTCGAAAGCGGACTTCTCCGCCGAGATTTAGTGGTCAGTTAAAACGCCTAACACTCATCAAAAGCTTCGGGACAGGCGGAGGTCGCATTTTCACGAAAGCGACCTTATCGCGCTCAGAAAGCGTTGGGTGGTACAAAAGGAAACACGAATCAAGTGGCACCCCGCGTCTAAAAATTGTTAATCTGGACTGCGCCATGGGCAATAGCGTGAAATACCACGCTCTCTTAGGGTTCTTGGCCTGTGTTCTGCTAACCTGCTCACTCAGCGGACAGAAGGCCTCCGCTTTGCCTGCGGCTGGTGGAAATACGATTACCGGTGCATGGAACCAGGGCTCATTTCTGCCTCCTGTATTGATGCGGCAGGCACCTGTTCCCGCGTTGGGAACGGAAATCGCGACCAAGCTCGCATTCAAGTTCGCAGGCAAGTCAAGGACGTATTATGTGTTTACGCCGGGTGGCGAAGGCCCGCTGCCTCTTGTCATTCTTTTGCATGGCTCCGGACGAAATGGTCAGACGATGATCGATGCCTGGAGCGGTTTGGCATCGAAGGAACATTTCAGCATTGTTGCGCCGGATGCGTACGATCCCTCGGGCTGGAGCGTCAAAATCGACTCGCCCGAGTTTCTGCGCGCTGTGGTTGAGCAGGTCAACGCCAGACATACTGTTGACAAAAGCCGGGTCTATCTATTTGGGCATTCCGCCGGGGCTGTTCACGCCTTGGTTATCGCCATCATCGACTCCCACTTTTATGCGGCCACGGCGGTTCACGCTGGCGCAATACCACCAGGATATGAAAAGTTGTTATTCTCCCGGGTCGAGCGGCGGATGCCCATTGCCATCTGGGTTGGGGCCGAGGATCCGCTTTTCCCTGTAGATGCTGTAACAGCGACAAAGCGGTTGTTCGAACAAAACGGTTTTCAAGTAGAGCTTTCTATCATTCCCAATCATGACCATAACTACTATGCAATTTCAGATCAGGTGAACAGCAATGCTTGGGATTTCCTAAGGAAGGTGCAATTGGCGGGCGAGGCAACAGCTCCTTTGCAAGCCCTTCAACAGCATTCTCGCCGCGCGTTTACTTTCCCTGAGCTCTCCGTGCAGAAGCTCAAAGAGGCGGTCCCTGAGCTGAAGGGACTGAATTACGATGCCAGCCAGGACCGTCTTGCAGCCATTCTTGCCGGAGTGGCGCAGACGATTGCGAACGTGTTGCCCCGGTTGCCGGACCTTGCGTCCCGTGAACAAATCTACCATTTTCCAAGCACGCTGGATGCGACGGGTGGGCCAGCCAGGCAACCGTGGAGCCGGGAGTTCAAATACTTGCTCCTGTGCCATCACAACGCGGATGGAAGCACGACCCTCCAGGAGTCGCGTACTGATACGAAAGGCCGAATTGCCACGGCATCGGGACCGCTGACGCCGCTGCGAGGTTACGGGTTTGCCTATCTTTGGCTACTTTTTTCCGCCGCAAATCAGCCCGAGTTCCGCTTCCACTACCTGGGCCAGCAGCACAAAGGTGGGAGAGAGACCTTCGTCGTGGCGTTCGCGCAGGACCCTGGCAAGGTCGCCGACCCGGCCTACTTTCAGTCAGGACAGAAAGTATCCCCCTACTACTACCAGGGCGTTCTCTGGGTCGATCAGTCCAGTTTCGACATCGTAATGCTCAGAACGGACCTGCTCGCCCCACTGTCGGCTCTGGACTTGAGACAGTTGACAATGAAGCTTACCTTTCATTCGGTCCCTATCCACGGCTACAACTCCGTGTTCTGGTTACCCCTCGAGGTCGACATATCGCTTGGCCAAGGGGCGGCTCCCGGCGAGTCCATATCCTTTGCCCAGGGCACGGGTCCCGGCGAAGGTACCTTTCTATACCAGGAGAACCATGTGTACTCGAATTACCAACTTTTTCACGGTGAAGCCAGGTTAGTGCCCTCGCCCTGAACTCCGATATGAATCCCTCTGTTCGGTACGTTTCCCGGAGCGAAAACCAGGACACACCGCGGAAGTAACATATGTCCCTCCTCAGCCCGCAACCGAACGGGTCAATGCACGTGGGCTTCGTCGTCGTTCATGGAGAAGACATCCTTCAGATTGTCTTCGTAGGGAAACACGTGAATCATCCAGGTAAAAATCACCGGAAGAAAAGTGCCACCTTCGGCCTGGCAAGCCTCTTTTGTATGAATAGAGCCGAACATGCCGAATTTGGGGTGGTCGCCAAAGTATTGCTTGACTTTGTCAGCGGGGGCTCCGCAGAAGTTAGTGTGCTCATGCCAGCGCACCACGCTGAGCGGGATACGCTGGTTCAGCTCGTCTTCCGTTGCGCTCGGGCTAGCCGTGAACATGACGCCCTCCAATTTGTAGCGCTGGGTGGGAGTTTGGTAGTACAGCAACGAAGATGGTTTCGTTGGATCGAACATGCTGTCGGCTAACCGTACGTTGGCGTCATTGGTGAAGTGGTACTGAGGCTGCACAACCTTCGGGTTCGCAATGACGTATCCGTCAGCCAGAGCCTTCTTGTAGTCCTTATATTTCTCTATGGCTGCCCTGACCTGAGCTACCATGGCTTTTACTTTTTCCTCATCGCCGGGCTGCCTGGTCCGCAGGGGCGTAATGCACATGTGATTCGTCATGGCAGCCATGCTCTCGCCCATCACACTCATGCCGCCCATGCTGCTCAGGTCATCGCACTCGTGCTGGGTACTGCCAGCCTCCATCCCTGGCATTGCGGATGTGGCGGGGGCTTGCTGATCATGCTGCCCCGCGTGTCCAGACGGTGTGGTCAGCGACACGCTTGCAAAAATTGTGACCACGAGGATAGTTCGGTAACAGTGTGCTACACGCATTGCGGTCATCCTTATCTATCTGCGGCTAACAACGCCGCTACTAAAGATACACCGCTCAAGCGCCGTATGTGGTCATACGCTTACAGGCGTAAGTGGTTATAGATGCTGCCGAAAAACACTTGTGCCAGCCCCGGACTTTAGTCCGGGGGAGCGGATATTGCAGGGACGAGGTAACCACCAGCTGAACGGCCTCAGTGTGACGCGGCGAATGGTGGTTAATGCGTCGAAGATGTGAAAAAATTGATTTTCAACTGATGAGAGGATTGGGTGCCGAAAAAA
>Ga0182015_10002226_pt1 | contig 24000 bp, 26 predicted proteins | sample 712P3MmetaG_FD_120478 | JGI IMG/M metagenome (GOLD analysis project Ga0182015, IMG submission 120478) | Permafrost microbial communities from Stordalen Mire, Sweden - 712P3M metaG | ecosystem: Environmental > Terrestrial > Soil > Wetlands > Permafrost | place: Sweden: Stordalen | collected...
GAACAGATCACGGAACTCGCTGGCCACTTGAATGCGGCTCATTACCGCTGGCTTTTGCTCATTCGAGAGTTCGACCGGCGCATCGGCTGGGGTGATGGAAAGTTGGCGTCTTGCGCGCACTGGCTGAACTTCAAATGCGGAATCAATTTGGGGGCGGCGCGAGAGAAGGTGCGTGTTGCCCATGCATTGTCGAGTCTGCCGCTGATCTCCGCGTCAATGGCCCGTGGGGAGCTGAGCTACTCCAAGGTACGAGCGTTGACCCGGGTCGCCTCAAGGGCGACCGAGAAAGATCTTTTGAACATTGCGCTGCACGGCACCGCTCACCACGTGGAGAAGACCGTGCGCCTATTCAGGCAAGCAATGCAAGCCCAAGAACTCTCGCACGAGGCGAGCCAGCAGGCAAACCGGACTCTGTCGTACCACTATGAGGAGGACGGAAGCTTGGTGCTGAAAGCACGTATTCCCGCCTTGGGAGGAGCGCTGGTGGTGAAGGCGTTGGAAGCCGCGATGGCGCAGCTACCGGATACCGAAGAAGTCATTCGGACTTCAGAGACGGTCTCATTGAGCTATGGCGCTCGTCGGGCCGATGCCCTGATTCGCATGGCAGAACGCTCGCTGAAGCATAAGGGATCGAACTCAGCGACCGCCGACCACTATCAGGTCGTCGTCCATGTCGACGCGGAGACACTTCGCGCCGGTGCCCCCGGACGCAGTCACGTGGAGCATGGTCCCACCCTCCCCGTCCAGACAATCCGGCGAATCGGCTGCGATGCGAGCCTGGTGGCGATGCTGGAGAGTCCGGAGGGCAAAGTGCTCAATGTCGGCAGGAAGACCCGAAGCATACCTCCCGCCATTCGCAGAGCATTGGCTGCACGCGATCCGGGGTGTCAATTTCCGGGCTGTACCTTCACGAGGTTCTTGGACGCGCACCACATCGAACATTGGGCGGACGGCGGGGAGACCAAGCTGACCAATTTGGTCACGCTATGCCGCTGGCATCATCGCCTACTTCATGAGGGTGAGATCCGAGTCAAGGCTCGCTCTGAGGGCGGGTGGCAATTCTCGACGCCCGATGGAAAGGAGTTCCAACCGGTGCATGCCGATGCAACGATCGAGTACGAAGGGACGGAGCTAGAGACGGAGCATCGCGCGCAGAACTTGTCGATCACCGCGACGACTGCTGCAACACGTTGGCGCGGAGAGCGGATGGACTACGACCTTGCGGTATTCCTTTTGTGCGACAAGGCCGAGCGGGAGCGGGACGCCCATGCCGATTCCGCTCCGGACGTTTCAGCGGAAACGTTGAAGCCTGTGCCGGGGCGAAACGCCGACGACGCCGGCGACCACCGGGGCCATACGTTCTGAGCTGGGCTCAAGCCGAGTCAAAGGCCTCCGCGCGTTGCCATGCTGGCCTCGCCTTGCATCTAGCCACGTACGCGGCGATCGCGTCGTCGCCCGAATGCAAACCGAATTTCATGAGAAAGTATGCGCTCGTTCCAAGTAGGACATCAGCCGCCGAGAACCGGCCGCCCAAGATCCAGTCCCTCTTCGACAGCTCGCCCCTCAAGGTCGACACCATGAGGTCGAAGCTTCCCCAGCCATAGGAGGCAGGCCGCGGCTCTAATTTCGCGAACTTCTCGGCCATCGACGGTTCGATCACCGAGTTCGTATACGTCACCCATTGCAGGAACCGCGCGCGATCAGGGTCGCCGACACGCGGGCCAAGTTGGGTTTCAGGGTACTGGTCGCTGACGTAGATACAAATCGCTCCGGAGTCGGACAGACATGCTGCGCCATCTTCGAGCGCCGGCACCTTCCCAAGCGGGGAAACCGCCCGGAAGGCCGGGTCGTTCTTGGCGTTCGCGTCACGAATATCAACCGCGATGCGTTCGTATTTCAGCCCGGACTCTTCGAGCAGCCAGGCAATGCGAAACGCGCGGGTATTCGGGCTCCAGTATAGTTTCATAGCTGCCCCTCTTTTACCGCAAGGAGAACTGTGTGGCCATTAAATCATTCGAAATCGTTTCCGTCCCGGTCTCCGAGCCACAGCGTTCGAAACAATTCTATCGAAACGTGCTGGGGTTCGATTTGGTGCGCGAGATGCCCATGGGTCCGGGCCAGCGCTGGATTCAGCTGGCTCCGCCGGGGTGCTCAACGACCATCGCGATACTCAATGTGAGCGATATCGATGCCGATCACCACGAACTGTCGGGACGCGGATTGAAGCTTACCGAGATCAAACAGGAACCTTGGGGACGCTACGCGATGTTCTCGGATCCGGACGGCAACGGTTGGATCTTGCGCCAACCGCCGGGTTGAGAAGATGAGTGCGCCCTGCCGGGCGCACCAAAAAAAAAGAGCGGGCCGAAGCCCGCTCTTCTCAGACTGCAACCTGTCGCCGCGTTCGGTTTCCCGCTCGCGGCGGCGTGATTACATATCCATTCCGCCCATGCCACCCATGCCGCCGCCCGGCGCACCGTGCGCATGCTCGTCGTCCTTCGGAGCCTCGGCAATCATGACTTCGGTCGTGAGCAACAGGCCCGCCACCGACGCGGCGTTCTGCAGAGCCAAACGCGTGACCTTCGTCGGATCCAGAATGCCGAGCTCGATCATGTCGCCGTACTCGCTGGTCGCGGCGTTGTAGCCGAACGTGCCCTTGCCCTCGCGGACTCGGTTCAACACGACGGCCGCATCCTCACCCGCATTGGTGACGATTTGACGCAGCGGCTCCTCGATCGATCGGGCCAGGATCTTGATGCCGGTGGTCTGGTCCTCGTTGGCTCCCGTGAGCTTCTCGATGGCCTTGAGCGCACGCACCAGCGCAACGCCGCCGCCCGGAACCACGCCCTCTTCGACGGCCGCACGAGTTGCGTGCAGAGCGTCTTCGACGCGGGCCTTCTTCTCCTTCATCTCGATCTCGGTGGCTGCACCGACCTTGATCACGGCGACGCCGCCGGAGAGCTTGGCAACGCGCTCCTGCAACTTCTCCTTGTCGTAATCGGAGGTAGCTTCCTCGATCTGCTGACGGATGCTCTCGACACGGCCCTTGATGTCCGCGGCCTTGCCGGCACCGTCGATGATGGTGGTGTTCTCTTTCTCGACCAACACCTTCTTCGCCTCGCCGAGGTCGTTCAGCGTCGCCTTCTCGAGCGACAGACCGACTTCATCGGAGATGACCGTTCCGCCGGTGAGGACCGCGATGTCCTGCAGCATGGCCTTGCGGCGATCCCCGAAGCCCGGGGCCTTGACGGCGGCAACCTTGACGATGCCACGGATCGTGTTGACGACGAGCGTGGCCAACGCCTCGCCCTCGACGTCCTCGGCGACGATCAGCAACTGACGGCCGCCCTTGGCGATCCCCTCGAGCAGCGGGAGCAGCTCACGGATGTTAGAGATCTTCTTGTCGACCAGAAGGATCAGCGGCTTTTCGAGCTCGGCGCTCTGGCTCTGCTGGTTATTGATGAAGTACGGCGAGAGATAGCCGCGGTCGAACTGCATGCCTTCGACCACTTCGAGCTCGTTCTCGAGAGCCGAGCCCTCTTCGACCGTGATCACGCCTTCCTTGCCGACCTTCGCCATCGCATCCGCAATGGTCTTGCCGATGCTCTCGTCGGAGTTCGCGGAGATCGTACCGACCTGCGCGATCGCCTTCGGGTCCTTGCAGGGCTTGGAGAGCTTCTTGAGCTCTTCGGTGGCAGAAGCGACCGCGAGGTCGATGCCGCGCTTCAGGTCCATCGGGTTGGCGCCCGCGGCGACTGACTTCAGTCCCTCGCGGATGATGGCTTGCGCCAGCACGGTCGCGGTGGTGGTGCCGTCGCCGGCCTCATCGGAGGTGTTGGAAGCGACTTCCTTCACCATCTGCGCGCCCATGTTCTCGAATTTGTCCTTGAGCTCGATCTCCTTCGCGACCGAGACACCGTCCTTCGTGACGGTGGGAGCGCCGAAGCTCTTGTCGAGCACAGCGTTGCGGCCCTTGGGGCCCAGCGTCACCTTGACGGCATTCGCCAGGATGTTGACACCCTTGAACATTCGTCCACGAGCGTCATCACTGAATCGTACTTCTTTAGCAGCCATTGGCTAGTTCCTCTAAATTGATTTTGATAACGATAAGGGGGCGAGGCGCTTACTTGCCTTCGACCACGGCCATGATGTCTTCCTCGCGCATCACAACCAGCTCGTCGCCATCCATTTTGACTTCGGTGCCCGAATACTTGCCGAAAAGGATTTTGTCGCCGACCTTGACGTCCAGCGGACGGATTTCGCCGCTTTCCAAGATCTTGCCCTTGCCGACGGCGATGACCTTTCCGAAGATGGGCTTCTCGGTCGCGGTGTCCGGGATCACGATGCCGCCTGGGGATTTACGTTCCTCTTCTTCACGTTTCACGATTACACGGTCATGAAGGGGTCGAATCTTCATAGAACAAGACTCCTGATGCTAGGTTGAATGGGCAGGGAGTGTTAGCACTCTCCGCTTGTGGCTGCTAATAATAGCGGCGGATTTTCGGGAATCAAGGGGTGGCAGGACATTCCTGCGGTTTCTTGCGGTGCGTCGCCTGTCTTATGAGGGTCCCGGGGGCCGACCGCGACCGCCGTCCCCACGTCAGCCCCAGTTATTATAGAGTGCGTCCATGAGCCTCACACGCGTTCTGATTATGTCAAATCTTCTAATCCTGGGTCTGTCGGCCGTGGTTGCCGGACCGGCAATGGCCAAGCCCTGGTGGATGCGCGGCATCGACTCCAATGAGACCGACTTCCTACCCCCGGATGTGGCTTTTCGCGCAGCGGCGCGTCTGGAAGACGGGAACCTGCGGGTTCGATGGGTGATTGCGGACGGATACTATCTCTATCGGGCCAAGATGAGCGTCGCCGCCGAAAGCCCCGATCTGGTGGTATCCGGGCTCACTTTGCCCAGGGGGACCCTCAAGACGGATCCCTATCTCGGCACCCAGGAGATTTTTACGCAACAAGTCGAGGGCGCCGTCGGGTATCGCCGCTTTGACTACGGCGCCCATCCGCTGCAGATCAAGGTGACCTACCAGGGTTGCGCCGAAGCAGGGCTTTGCTATCCGCCGATCACCAAGGTGCTATCACCCGCCAATAGCGCGTCGGCATCGCCGCCCGCTCGCCACGCGTGGGAGGGAATCGCCATCGGCGGCGGCGCGCTTGGGTTTCTTATTGCCGGGCTTTTGCTGCGCAAGGGACGCATGCTACCGCTGCCGGCGGCATGAACGACCGGACATTTCGCGTCGCAGGCGCCGTCTTGGTCGTCATGGTCGGGATCTGGGCGGGAGTGCGCATACATTCCAGCCTGACGGGCGCCTCCGCCACCACGCGAATTCTAACGCCCGTGGGCGAGGCCAGCCCCCCGATTCCAAGCGACCTCCTGAATGAGTCAGCGCCTCAACCGGCTAACATTCCGGACCGGTTGCCTAACTTCTCTCTCAGCGACCTGGAGGGCAAATCGACCTCCATAGCCGCCTGGAACGGGAAATCCCTGGTCATCAACTTTTGGGCGACCTGGTGCGCACCCTGCCGCCGGGAAATTCCGCTGCTGGAAGGATTATCGGGAGAATGGCGGGATCGAGGCGTTCAGGTGGTAGGAATCGCGGTCGATCATCGGGACCCAGTGGCGACCTATGCACGCCAGCTCAAGATTGCCTATCCGATCCTGATCGGGGAGCAGGACGCGCTCGACGTGGCGGCATCGCTGGGCTTCGATTCCCCGGTTTTTCCCTTTACGGTCTTCACGGACCGACGGGGCGAGGTCGTCGCCCTATATGTGGGAGAGCTGCACGAATCCCAGGCGACCCTGATTCTCTCCGTGGTCCAAGATCTCAACCAGGATCACATCGAGCTCAAGGAGGCACGCCGCAGCATAGCCGACGGTCTGCACAAACTCGGGCCAACTATCGGGCCAACTAAGAGCGGCTAGGGGGCTTCCGGCGAAGTTCGCGTAAGAAGCTTGCCAAATCAGGTCACTTTCCGGTTAATATCGCGCATCTTTTAGGTACCGATGACCTGAATGCCGACGATGGCGCGAATCCTCCTGCTCAATGGACCCAATTTGAACTTGCTCGGTAGCCGGGAGCCGGCGATCTACGGGGCGGCAACGCTGACCGATATCGAGCGCGAGCTCCGAGGCCAGGCGGTGGGGAAGGGTCATGAGCTGCTCGCCGCGCAGAGCAATGCCGAGCACGAGCTGGTCGCCAAAGTGCAGTCGACCAAGAACGAGGGCGTCGCCTTCGTCATCATCAATCCCGGCGCGTTCACCCACACGAGCATCGCGCTCCGGGACGCCTTTCTCGCCGTTTCCGTGCCTTTCATCGAAGTTCACTTGAGCAACGTGTTCGCACGCGAGGATTTCCGGCATCGCTCTTATCTGTCCGATATCGCCGCCGGCTGCATCGTCGGACTCGGCCCTCTCGGGTACGAGCTCGCATTGACGGCCGCCTGCGCGCGCTTGGCCGCGGCTTAAGCCTTACACCAGAAACTTTATTCGAAGGGGTTTTTCGGATGGACATTCGAAAGGTAAAGAAGCTGATCGAGCTTCTGGAAGAATCCGGCATTTCGGAATTGGAGATCTCGGAAGGCGAGGAATCGGTGCGCATCAGCCGCCATCCGCGGATGTCGAGCCCCGCACCTATGGCGATGGGAGTCCCTGCCATGCAGCCGGCGCCGCTCACTGCCGCGCCTGCCTCACCGGCAAAGCCGGCCACCGCCGCCGGGGAGCACAAACCGCGGAACGACGATCAGACCATCACCTCGCCGATGGTCGGCACCTACTATTCCGCCTCCGCGCCGGGCGCCAAGTCGTTCGTCGAGATCGGGCAGGAAATCAAGGTTGGGCAGATTCTTTGCATCATCGAAGCAATGAAGATGATGAATCAGATCGAATCCGACAAAGCGGGACGCGTCACGGCGATCCTCGCCAAAAACGGCGAGCCGGTCGAATTCGGCCAGCCGCTGTTCATCATCGAATAATCGCGATGATCGAGAAAGTCGTCATCGCCAACCGCGGCGAGATTGCGCTTCGCATCCTCCGGGCATGCCGTGAGCTCGGAATCAAGACAGTCGCCGTGCATTCGACCGCCGATTTCAACACCAAGCACGTTCTGCTGGCGGATGAGACCGTCTGCATCGGCCCGCCTCAGGCTGCGCTTTCGTACCTGAACATGCCCGCCATCATCAGCGCGGCGGAGGTGACCGACTCGGTCGCCATCCATCCGGGCTACGGTTTCCTCTCGGAGAACGCGGATTTCGCGGAGCGCGTCGAGAAGAGCGGTTTCATATTCGTCGGTCCCCGTGCCGAGACGATCCGCCTGATGGGCGACAAGGTCTCCGCGATCAAGGTGATGAAGGCCTCTGGCGTGCCGTGCGTGGCGGGATCCGACGGTCCCGTAGGCGCCGATGCGGACGAGAATTTCCGCATCGCCAAGGACATCGGCTATCCCTTGATCATCAAGGCCTCGGGCGGCGGTGGCGGCCGCGGCATGCGCGTGGTTCACACGGATGCGTCGCTCCTCAACGCGATCAGTGTCACCCAATCGGAGGCGCTCGCCGCATTCGGCAATCCGCAGGTCTACATGGAGAAATTCCTCGAGCGGCCGAGGCACATCGAATTTCAGATTCTCGCGGACAACTTCGGCAACGTCGTGCATTTGGGTGAGCGTGACTGCTCGATGCAGAGGCGCCATCAAAAAGTACTCGAAGAGGCTCCTGCTCCGGGGCTCACCACCAAACAACGAAAGACCATGGGTGAGCGATGCGCGCGGGCCTGTCGCGAAGTCGGCTACCGGAACGCGGGTACGATGGAGTTCCTCTATCAGGACGGCGAATTCTATTTCATCGAGATGAACACGCGCGTGCAGGTCGAGCACCCGGTGACGGAGCTCGTTACCGGCATCGACATCGTCAAGGCCCAGCTGCTGATCGCGGCGGGCGAGCCGCTCCCTTACACCCAGAACGACATTCAAATTCGCGGCCACGCCATCGAATGCCGCATCAACGCCGAGGATCCCAAGACGTTCGTCCCCTCGCCCGGGCCGATCAGGCTGTGGCATTCCCCCGGCGGCCCCGGGATCCGCGTCGACAGCCACGTATATACGGGCTACAACGTGCCGCCGTTTTACGACTCGATGATCGGCAAGGTGATTGCCTCGGGGGATACGCGTGACACGGCGATCGCACGCATGCGCAATGCGCTCGCCGAGATGGTCGTCGAGGGGATCAAGACCAATATTCCCCTGCACCAGGAAATCTTCAATCACTCGGCGTTCCGGCAGGGCGGCACGGACATCCACTATCTGGAGCGACGCCTCGGACTGAAGTGAGCAGCCGTGCTCTATGAGATCGAATTTCCGCTCGCGAGCCTGAGCTCGGAGGCGGTCGAGACGGCGCTCCAGGACATCGGAGCGCTTTCCATCACGTTTCTCGATCGCGGCGATGAGCCCATTCTCGAACCCAAACCAGGCGAGATCAAGTTATGGAGCGATACGTCGGTGCGCGCGCTGTTCGACGACTCGCACGAGGCTGAACGCACGATCGGCGACCTCGCCTCCCGGTTTGGATCGCACATCACCCGTTCCGCCACGCTGCGTGCCGTCGAAAACCGGGACTGGGAACGTGTCTGGCTGGAAGACTGGAAATCCATGCGGTTCGGTCGACGGCTCTGGGTCTGCCCGACCGTCGATGAGCCGCCCGATGATCCGGACGCCGTGGTCGTCCGGTTGGACCCAGGACTGGCGTTCGGCACCGGCACACATCCCACGACGGCCCTGTGCCTGCAATTGCTCGACGCGTTGCCGCTCGTGGGCCGCTCGATCATCGATTACGGATGTGGATCCGGCATCTTAGGCATTGCCGCCTTGAAACTGGGCGCATCGCACGCGATTGCCGTCGATCTCGACCCACAGGCGTTGATCGCCACGCGCGACAACGCGATCCGCAACCAGGTCGCAGCACGGCTGGAGATACAAGGCGTGCCGCCAGATCTCCCCGCCGCGGATATCGTGGTCGCCAACATCCTCGCCGATCCGCTGATCGAGCTGTTGCCCGTGCTTCGGGCAGCTTGCAAGGTCGGCGGCGATATCGTCCTGTCGGGGCTGTTGAAATCGCAGGCCTACGCGGTGAAGGCCGCGTACTCCTCCGGGTTTGATATCGTGCAGGTCTTTGGGCGCGACGATTGGTGCTGCGTCCACGCGCGGAGAACGGCTTAGCTTGTACACGCAGTGCATAAAATGCGAAACGGTGTTCCGCTTATCGGCGGAGGTGTTGCGCGCCGCGGGCGGCCAAGTGCGCTGCGGGCGCTGCGGCGTGGTGTTCAATGCGCTCGCGCGACTCGCGGAGGATCCGAGCGCCTTTCCTGCCGCCGAATCGCCCCTCGACATGGAATCGCGCGCCGACGAGATTCTGGAGTCGGCCGTACCGCCGCTGAAGCAGCCGGGCCAATCGTCCGGGTCCGGCCACGAAATCATCGAAATCGAAGAGTTCGATGCGAACGACATCGACTTCGCGCGCTTGCAACTGGTGGACAAATTCGAGGAGCATTTGCCGCCGGCCGTTCCGCGGTCAGCGCATCTTGCTCCTGCGGGCGCACCTGCTCCCACAAGCCCGCCCGCTCCCACAAGCCCACCGGTCCCCACGCGCGCACCTGCTCCCACACGCGCATCTACGCCCGCCCGCGCGGCCACGGCCAAGCCCAAGACGGCGCCGGCGCCCACGGCCCCCCCAAAGCCTTCGATCGCAATCCTCGAGGACGCCGAGGATTCCTTGGAAGAGGGGGAGTTGGAGTTCACCTTGCCGCCGGGCGATCTGGATCGCGTCTTCGTTGAGCGAGCGACGCACTCCCCGCCATCGTCGCCCGCGCTGGAATCCTCATCTGGCCAGGCGGAGGAGCTTCACGCGCCGCTGCAATTTGGCGCCGGATTCGACCTGCCGGAGAAAGTGCGGCGCGACATGATGTCGGGAATGTCGGAACCGGCGGTTCCCGAATTTTCAGAGGCGCCGCGCCGGTCGACCCCCTTCAACGTCTGGCTGGGAGCAGCAATTTTCCTCGCGTTGCTGTTGTGCGCTCAGTTGCTCCACGGCAATCGCGGGTGGATCGCCACGCATGCCCCGATGCGCGGCGCTCTACGCGGGGTCTACGCGGCGATGGGTGTCGTAGTGTCAGTCCCCGCGAACCTCGCTGCCTATCAGTTGCGCCAATGGGGCGTGACCGGCGATCCGACCGCGAGCGGAACCTTGCGCGTGCGCGCGAGCATCCTGAACACCACCGCGCAACTGCAACCCTACCCGCTCTTGCGCGTGACCCTTGCCAATCGTTTCGGCACGAAGCTCGGTGCGCGCGACTTCGAGCCTGCCGAGTACATGGGGAAGCCGATCGTGCGCATGCTCGCGCCGGGCGAGCGCGCGGACGCCACGCTCGACATCGTCGATCCGGGCAAGGATGCCGAAGGCTTCGAGATCGATGTGTGCGTTCGCGGCGCAGATCAGAAAATTTCATGCGCCGGCGATGTTGCGGCGCAAGCGAAGACATGAGGATCGGACCGTACCTGCTGCGTTCCAACGTGGTGCTCGCGCCCATGGCAGGCGTGACCGATCGACCGTTCCGCATGTTGTGCCGCAGGTTCGGCGCCGGCCTCGCGGCATCCGAAATGCTGAGTTGCGACGCCCGCCTCTGGGATACGCCTAAATCCCGCCATCGTAGGGATCACTGCGGCGAGCCCGGTCCGCGCGCCGTGCAGATCGCCGGCTTCGATCCGCACATGATGGCTGACGCCGCGCGACGCAACGTCGATGCCGGCGCAGAGATCATCGACATCAACATGGGCTGCCCGGCGAAAAAAGTGTGTAATCGACTGTCGGGCTCGGCGTTGATGAAGGACGAGGCGTTGGTGGCGCGCATCCTTCAGACGGTGGTCGCCGCGGTGTCCGTACCGGTTACATTGAAGACGCGCACCGGCTGGGACCCGTCGCACAAGAACGGCATTCGCATCGCGCGCATCGCCCAAGACTGTGGCATTCAAGCGCTCGCCATCCACGGCCGTACGCGCACGGACATGTTCCAAGGAGTCGCGGAGCACGAGACCGTCCGCGCGATCAAGGGGAGCGTCGATATTCCAGTGCTTGCGAACGGCGACATCGATTCGCCGATTCGCGCGAGGGAGATTTTGAACTACACGGGTTGCGACGGCGTGATGATCGGAAGAGCCGCGCAAGGTCGGCCATGGATTTTCGATGAAGTCAATTTTTTCGTCGAGACCGGGAATTTGCGCGAGGATCTGGCGCAGGAAAGTGTCCGTGATATTATGCGCGCCCACCTCGAAGACCTATACGATTTCTACGGCGATGAGACTGGTGTTCGAGTGGCACGCAAACATTTGAGTTGGTATTTCCGTCAGCATCCTGGACAAGAGGCTTTGCGGGACCGCCTCGTAAGAATCGAGACGCCCCGAGAGCAGCTGGCCACGTTGTTGGACGAATACGACACGCGAGTGCCGCACGCGGCGTGAGCGCACATAGTTGAAGAATAAGAATGACATGCAGTGACATTGGGTGGGACTATGGTCGCAAGAAAGAAAGCCAGGGCACGCAGGGAACCCGTCGCGACGTTCAACGGACGCGACCTTCGGGTCAACGGGAAGGGTGTGCCCCTTCGATCGCAAGCCGAAGAGGCGTTGCAGTGCTACTTCGAGACATTGAACGGCCACAAGCCCGCGCACCTTTATGAGCTGGTGATGCGCGAGGTCGAGGAGCCACTCTTCAAGGTCGTGATGGGTCACGTACAGGGCAATCAAAGCCGTGCGGCGACCATTCTCGGCATCAACCGCGGCACATTGCGCAAGAAACTCAAAGAGTTCGGGATCGACGAGTAGGGCCGGCATTGCTCACGCCCGTACGCCGCGCATTACTGAGCGTCTCCGACAAGACCGGGATCGTCGAGTTTGCGCGTGAGCTGAAAGAGCGTGGCATCGAGCTGCTCTCCACGGGGGGCACTGCCAACCTCTTGGTTCGTCACGGCATTTCCGTCAAGGAAGTCGCCGAACACACCGGTTTTCCGGAAATCATGGGCGGCCGCGTCAAGACGCTTCATCCGAAGATTCACGGCGGCCTTCTCGGGCGCCGCGGCGTGGATGAAGACGTCATGCGCGAGCACGACATCGAGCCCATCGATCTGCTCGCGGTGAATCTCTATCCGTTTGCGGCGACCGTAGCCCGCCCGGACTGCACTTACGAGGAGGCTGTCGAGAACATCGACATCGGCGGTCCCGCGATGGTGCGGGCGGCGGCGAAAAATCATGCCTCAGTCACGGTCGTGGTTGATCCCGCTGATTACCGCGGCCTGCTCGATGAGCTTGCGGCGAATCAGGGCGCGACCAACATCGGCATGCGCCAACAGCTCGCCGCCAAGGCCTTCGCACACACCGCGCAATACGACTCCATGGTGTCCGCCTACTTCACCGGCGCGATCGGCGGCGAATCGGCGACTTTCCCAGACGATTTGAATCTCTCCTTTCGCAAGCGTCTGGATCTTCGATATGGCGAGAACCCTCATCAACAGGCCGCGTTCTATGCCGATCCCCGCGCGATCGGCGCCTCGGTGACCCAGACGAGGCAATTGCAAGGCAAAGAGCTGTCGTACAACAACATCGCCGACAGCGACACCGCGCTCGAGTGCGTCCGCCAGTTCGGCACGCCGGCGTGCGTCATCGTGAAGCACGCGAATCCCTGCGGCGTGGCGACCGGCTCCTCGATCGCCACGGCGTACGTGAACGCGTACCGCACGGACCCCACCTCCGCCTTCGGTGGAATCATTGCCTTCAATCGGGAACTCGATGCGGCCACCGCGCGTTCCATCTTGGATCGGCAATTCGTCGAAGTGATTCTGGCGCCGAGCGTCTCCGATGAGGCGCGGGGAGTCCTCGCCGCCAAGGACGACATACGCGTGCTCGAGGTCGGCGATCTCGCGAATCCGGTGTCGCAGATGCTCGAATACAGGAGCGTCGCCGGTGGCTTGTTGGTTCAATCCCGCGACGCAGCGTCGGCACGTGCCGGGGAACTTCGGGTGGTCACACGGCGTGCCCCCAGCCCGGCAGAGGTCGAGGATCTCCTGTTTGCCTGGCGCGTCGTGAAATATGTCAAATCGAACGCCATCGTCTGCGTCAAGGACCACGCCACGCTCGGCGTGGGTGCCGGCCAGATGAGCCGGGTCGTGAGCAGCAAGATCGCGGCTCTCAAGGCGAATGATGCGGGCCTGTCGCTGAAGGGCGCATCCGCCGCTTCCGATGCCTTCTTCCCGTTTCGCGACGGTCTCGACGTAGTGGCCGAGCTCGGAATCCAGTCGGTCATCCAGCCGGGCGGCTCCAAGCGCGATGCAGAGGTGATCGCCGCGGCGGATGAGCACGGCATCGCCATGATGTTCACCGGCACCCGTCACTTTCGTCACTGATGAAGCTCCTGGTCATCGGCGGCGGCGGCCGCGAACATGCGCTCGCGTGGAAATGCGCGCAGTCGGCGCGGGTGGATCGCATATTCGTCGCCCCGGGCAATGCCGGTACCGCGCTCGAGCCCAAACTCTTCAATGTCGACATTGCCGCAACCGACACCGACCGATTGCTGGAGTTCGCCGAGCGCGAGCGCATCGATCTGACCATCGTGGGACCCGAAGGTCCGCTGGTGGACGGCATCGTCGACCGCTTTGCCGCGGCGGGACGCGCCTGCTTCGGCCCCACCCGCGCCGCCGCACGCCTCGAGGGATCCAAAGCCTATACGAAGGATTTTTTGAAGCGGCACCGCATACCGTCCGCCGCGTACGCCACTTTCACCGCGGATGACTTCGATCCCGCATACATTCGCGCTCAGAGACTCCCGATAGTGGTCAAAGCGGACGGCCTCGCGGCCGGAAAAGGAGTCGTGATCTGCGAGACTCACGAGGACGCGATCGAGTCCGCAAACGCCATGCTGGCAGGCAGCTTCGGTTCATCAGGCCGAACCATCGTGATCGAGGAATTTCTGGCCGGCGAGGAGGCGAGCTTCATCGTAGTCGCCGCGCACGATCAAGTGATACCGCTCGCCAGTTCCCAGGATCACAAGCGCCGCGACGATGCCGATCGGGGTCCCAACACGGGCGGAATGGGCGCCTACTCCCCCGCTCCCATCGTCACGTCGGCGATCCACGTACGCATCATGCGTGAAGTGATCGAGCCTACGCTGCGCGGACTGATTCTCGACGGAACTCCGTATACGGGCTTTTTGTATGCCGGGTTGATGATTGCGGAAGACGGAACGCCGAACGTCATCGAGTTCAATTGCCGCCTCGGAGATCCCGAATCGCAGCCCATCCTGATGCGCCTGCAAGGCGACCTCGTGACCTTGTGCGAAGCGGCGCTCGGACGCGCGCTAGGGAGCGTCGAGGTGTCCTGGGATTCGCGCGCGGCGCTCGGGGTCGTGATGGCAGCGGGCGGATATCCGGAAAGCTATCGAAGCGGCGATGAAATCTCGGGCCTCGATGCCGCAGCCCGGCTGCCCGGGAAGGTGTTTCATGCCGGCACGCGTCGAGAGGGCGGGAAGATCGTAACCGCGGGCGGCCGTGTGCTGTGCGCGGTTGGCCTGGGCACCCGCGTCGAGGATGCTCAGCGCGAGGCCTATGGCCTGGTCGAGGCCATTCATTGGAACCTGGTGCAGTACCGGCGCGATATCGGCTTCCGCGCGGTGGCGCGGGAGCGCAAGACCGAATAATTCCAGTCCGCGATGGAGGATGTCCCGCATGTCGCAATCCCGAACGACTCCCGCCGAGAAGCGGCGCATCTTCCGCAAGCTCCACGAGAGCGGTTGTTTCATCATCCCGAACCCGTGGGACTTAGGTAGCGCTCGTTATCTGCAGAGCCTCGGATTCAAGGCGCTTGCAAGCACGAGTTCGGGGGCCGCGTGGTCGCAAGGACTGCCCGACAACGGCATGGGGCGCACGCAGGTTCTGGACCATCTTCGCATGATGGCCGCCGCCACCGATCTGCCGTTGAACGCGGACTTCGAGAATGGATTTGCCGCGGATGCGGCCGGCGTCGGCGAAAGCGTGCGCCTCGCGGTAGAGACCGGCATCGCCGGATTATCGATCGAAGATTCGATCGCCGGAGGACTATTTGCGCTCGGGACCGCAGTCGAGCGCATGCGTGCGGCTCGACTCGCCATCGATGCCGCCGGCGGCGATGTGATGCTGATCGGACGGGCCGAGTGTTTTCTCGTCGGCCTTCCCGATATCGATATGACGGTCATGCGCCTGAAAGCGTATGCCGAGGCCGGAGCGGACTGTCTTTACGCGCCGGGCATCCGCACCGCGGCGCACATCCGCGCCGTGGTCGAGGCGGCGCATCCCAAACCGGTCAATCTATTGGTCGGCGCTCCCGGCGGGCTGTCGCTCGCGCAAATCGCCGAGCTGGGCGTGCGCCGCGTGAGCGTCGGCGGCGCACTGGCCCGCGTTGCATGGGGAGGGTTCATGCGGGCAGCCCGCGAGCTCGCGGAATCGGGAAGTTTCGACGGCCTCGCCGACGCAGTCAGCCACCCGTCCATGAACGCGCTGTTCGAGACCTAATGCGCGAATCCTGACTCGACCGGTGCCGCATGTTGGCCGCGGAACAGCCGCCCCTTTTCCGCCGCCAATACGAATGCCAGCGCAATGAGCCCGCAGCTGAGCGACCCGGCGGCCAGCGGTAAGGTGCTCGCATTGAATTCCCGGCCGATGACGGCGGCCACGACCGCGGCGAAACCTGTGGATATGCATCCCTGCAGCGATGCACCGATTCCCGCGACCGAGCCCACCGGCTCCATCGCCATGGCGCCGAAATTGGAGACGGACAAGCTGAAGGTCGCCATGGTGGCGGCCTGCAGCACGACGAAGGTCCAAAGGTGGTCGCCGCCGAGCGCCGCGATTCCGACGTGTAGTGCCGATATGCCGATGAATGCCAGCATTGCGGTATGCGATATGAGCCTCATCCCCAGCCGCTCCACGAGCTGGGAATTGGCAAACGCCGCCACGCCCATGAATCCCGCGCAAAGGGCGAACATACCGGGCATGAGACTCGAGCGATGGAATACGTCCGAGAAGATCTGCTGCACGGTCGCCACATAGGCAATGAGCGAGCCGAACATGACCGTCATCGCCAACGTATAGAATATCGACGTGCGGTTGAGGAGCACCAGCCGGGTTGCGCTCGCAATGTGGCGGGGATCGAGGGTCAGTCGGTACTCCGGATGCAGCGTCTCCGGCAGACGGATGAACGCCCACAGCCAGACGATCACCGCGAACACCCCGAACACGATGAAGATGGCGCGCCACGCGGCCACCCAGAGGATCAACTGCCCCAAGCTCGGCGCGAGAACCGGTACAGTGAGAAATACCATGAGAGTGAGCGAGAGAACCTTGGCCATCTGGCGCCCCGAATAGAGGTCGCGCACGACGGAGCGGATCACGGTCACGCTCGCGGCGGCGAGCCCATGAACGAAGCGCCAGGCGAGCAGCGCCTCGAAGCTCCTGGTCAAGCCGCAAACGAGCGCCGCGACGATGTAGAGAGCCATGCCGCCGAGCACGATCGGCCGCCGTCCGAAGCGGTCGGACAGCACCCCCCAGAACAGCTGACCGGTCCCCAATCCCGCCATGTACGTGGTCACGATCCACTGGCCGTGATTGGGATTCGAGACGTGCAATGCGTCGACGATGCCCGGAATGGCCGGGAGCATTGCGTCGATGGCGATTGCCTGGATCGACATCATCGCCGCAATGAGCGCGACGAATTCGCCGAAGCGAATAGCGATCGTCTTGCGGTCGTCCATCGAGCCCTAGACGCCGCGGTCCGCGAGCACCGCCTATCGCTTCATCGCATCGAAGAAATCCGTATTGGTCTTGGTGTCCTTCATCTTGTCGAGCAGGAATTCGATCGCCGCCAGCTCGTCCATGGGATGCAGGAGCTTGCGCAGAATCCACATCTTGGACAATTCCGCCGGGTCGGTGATCAATTCTTCCTTTCGGGTTCCCGAGCGGTTGATGTTGATCGACGGGAACACCCGCTTTTCGGAGATACGGCGGTCGAGGTGGATCTCCGAGTTGCCGGTACCCTTGAACTCCTCGAAAATCACGTCGTCCATCTTCGAGCCGGTGTCGACCAGCGCGGTCGCGAGGATGGTGAGACTGCCGCCCTCTTCGATATTGCGTGCGGCCCCGAAGAATCGCTTCGGACGCTGCAGAGCGTTCGCGTCCACGCCGCCGGTGAGCACCTTGCCGGAGCTCGGCACCACGGTGTTGTAGGCGCGCGCCAGGCGCGTAATGGAATCGAGCAGAATGACCACGTCTTTCTTGTGCTCGACCAGGCGCTTCGCCTTTTCGATCACCATCTCCGCCACTTGGACGTGCCGGCTTGCCGGCTCGTCGAACGTCGAAGACACCACCTCGCCCTTGACCGTGCGCGCCATCTCGGTCACTTCCTCGGGCCGCTCGTCGATCAGCAGCACGATCAAAATCACTTCCGGATGGTTGGCGGTGATGGCGGTCGCGATGTTCTGGAGGAGCATCGTCTTACCGGCCTTCGGCGGCGAGACGATCAGCCCGCGCTGGCCCTTGCCGATCGGCGCCACCAGGTCGATGGCACGTGCGGTCAAATCCTCGGTCGAGCCGTTGCCGCGCTCGAGCTTCAATCGCTCGGTCGGATGCAGCGGCGTCAAGTTCTCGAACAGCACTTTGCCGCGCGAGCTCTCCGGGGAATCGAAATTGATCTCGCCCACCTTGAGCAGGGCGAAATAACGCTCGCCATCCTTCGGCGGGCGGATCAGCCCCGAGATGGAGTCGCCGGTGCGCAGATTGAAGCGGCGGATTTGGCTCGGGGATACGTAGATATCGTCGGGCCCGGCGAGATAGCTCGAATCGGAGGAGCGCAGGAAGCCGAAGCCGTCCTGCAGGATCTCGAGCACGCCATCGCCGTAGATGTCCTCGCCTTTGCGCGCGTGAGCCTTCAGGACGCCGAAGATGATGTCCTGCTTACGCGAGCGGCCCATGTTCTCGAGACCCATGGTCTCGGCCAGCTTCACGAGGTCGCTGATCGGCCGCTTCTTGAGCTCGGTGAGGTTCATCGAGCTGCGGCTGCGTGCGAGGTCAGCCTGCGCGATGATTTCTAGATCGTCGCCGCCCTCCGGCAGATCGCCGTAGTCCTCGTGCGGGGGCCGGCCACCGTTGGTGTTGCCGTTGCGGTCGTTGCGCCGATTGGAGCGGTTCGGCCGTCCGCCGCCGCCGCCTTGGCCGCCCTGTTGCCCGCCCTGTTGCCCGCCCTGGCCGCCGCGGGATTGATTACCTAGGTAGCCTCTCACAGGTTGCTGTCCAAGAAGGCTGCGAGCTGCGACTTGGTGACCGCACCCACCTTCTGGGCCTCCACGGTGCCGTTCTTGAACAGGATCAGCGTCGGGATGCCGCGGATGTTGAACTTGGGCGGCGTCGCCGGATTGTCGTCGATGTTGAGCTTCGCGATCCGGACCTTGTCTTTGTATTGATCCGCGATCTCATCAAGGATGGGCGCGATCATCTTGCAAGGGCCGCACCATTCCGCCCAGAAATCGAGCAGCACGGGCTTCTCCGAGTTGAGCACGTCCTTGTCGAAGGTGGCGTCGCTGGTGTGAACAATAGTTGGATTAGACACTTTAGGATATGCCTCCTGTTGGAGATTCGTTGGAACTTGGGCGGGGGTGTAAGTTTGTGGGGAAAAAGGGGGCCGAACTCGCGCGAAGTGACGATGCGCGGCCGTTCGGGCACAATACAGCGGGTTTAGCGGTGTTGATTACCTTAAAAGGGTACCGATGATACGGTTGATGGGAGCGGATAGACCGGCTCCTGGTTGGCGGTATTGTTAACCGGTCCCTCATCATTTTGCAAGTTTCCGCTTCTCAGAAAGGAAAAATGTCAGACGCCCATCTCAGTCAATTGACCTTCGATTCGCTCCACATCCCCGAGTCATTGAAACGGGGCATCGCCGAACTGGGCTTCACCCGCTGCACGCCGATCCAGGCGCAGACCTTGCCCTTGGCGCTCAACGGCCAGGACGTGGCCGGCCAGGCGCAGACCGGCACCGGGAAGACGGCGGCGTTTCTAATCGCGCTATTCAATCGGTTGCTCACCGACCCCGGCGCGCCGAATCGGCCCATCAATGCCCCCCGCGCCATCGTCATTGCGCCGACCCGGGAGCTTGCTGTTCAAATCCACTCGGACGCGGAAGGCATCGCCAAGTACGCCGGCCTGAAGTTCGCCATCGTCTTCGGCGGAGTCGACTATGAGAAACAGCGGCGAGTGCTGGAGGAAGGCGTCGATGTGCTGGTCGGCACCCCCGGGCGAATCATCGATTACTTCAAGCAACATGTGTTCGATCTGCGCCACATTCAAGTGGCGGTGTTGGATGAGGCGGACCGCATGTTCGATCTGGGGTTCATCAAGGACATCCGCTTCATTCTACGACGGCTTCCCCACCCGACCCATCGCTTGAATATGATGTTTTCGGCGACTTTGTCGTACCGAGTGCTCGAACTCGCATACGAGCACATGAATAATCCGGAGTTGATACGCATCGAGCCGGACAAGATGACGGTCGATAGCGTGCGCCAGGTGCTGTATTTTCCCTCGACCGAGGAGAAGATCCCCCTGTTGATGGGCTTGCTGCGCCGAATCGATGCGCGGCGCACCATGGTATTCGTGAATACTCGACGTGTCGCGGAAGTTCTCGAACGGACGTTGACCGCGAACGGGTTCGTCGCCCAGGCCCTGTCGGGCGATGTGCCGCAGAACAAGCGCTTGAAGATGATGCGCGATTTTCACAGCGGCGACGTTGCCGTGCTCATCGCGACCGACGTGGCCTCCCGCGGGCTTCACATTCCCGACGTGAGCCACGTGTTCAATTTCGACCTGCCCAACGACCCCGAGGATTACGTGCACCGGATAGGACGCACGGCTCGGGCCGGCGCCGAAGGTGATGCCCTGAGTTTCGGATGTGAGGAGTACGCCGTCGGGCTGCCCGACATCGAACGCTATATCGGTCACCAGATTCCCCGGGCAGCGATCGATTCAGCCGACCTGGCCGCCGTGACCGCACCGCCGCCCGCCGAATGGCGCGAGCGCGCGCCTCGCGGCGGCCCGCGAGGCGGCGGCGGCGGCCGGTCATCCGGCGGAAGTTCGCGTCAGGGCGGCGGCCACCGACCGGCAGGGCGCCCAGGGGGTGGTGGTCACCGGCGATCGGCGCCGTCCTCGCAGGGCGGCAAATCCTCCTCGACGGGCGGGCACTCTTCTCACGGCGGCTCGCATGCCGGCAAGTCCTCGCATGCCGGCAAGTCCTCGCATGGGGGCGCGCCGGCCCCGGATGCTGCGCGCGCTCCTGATGCCGCCGGAAGCGGCGGAGGTGGCCCCGCCGACAAACCGGCCGGTGAGCGTCCCGCGCGGCGCCGGCGCCGGCGGGGGCGCACGGGCGGATCCGGCGGGGGCACCCCGGCGGTCACATGAGCTCGTCCACCCCGTCCACCGCGACATAGCGCCCGGTGTCCTGCGGCGGCCGGCCGGAATCCGGCAGCCGCACCGCTCGGAGCCACGCGATACCGAAGGCATGCGCGGCATCGAGCACCGGCAGACTGTCGTCGATGAACAAAGTGCGAGCCGGGACGAACGGCTCCCGGGCATTCAGCCTCGGCCAGAAACGCGCATCTTCCTTGGGAACGTGAAAGGCATGGGTCGAGTACCAGGCATCGAAATGATCCGTGAGCCGCGATTGCTCGTTCTTGATCGCGAGCGTCACCGGATGCGCGTTGGTCACCAGCACCCGCCGCTTGCCGCTCAGCTGGAGCTTCGCGAGAAAATCCAGGGCGCCCGGCAAGTAACCCACTCGATGGAGCGTCTCGCGCTTGATGGCCGCTATGTCGAGGCCCAGCTCCGTGCTCCAGTAATCGAGGCAGTACCACTGCATGGTGCCGCGAACCGCCTGGAATTTGGGCGCAAGCAAATCCCACGCGGCCGATTGGGCCAAGCCGTGAAGCTCTGCGTAACGGCCGGGAACGTGCTCCTGCCAAAACCAATTGTCGTAGCGCTGATCGAGCAGCGTTCCGTCCATGTCCAAGAGCACGGTATCGATGTTCGACCAATCAAGCCCTGCATGTCCGGACATTTCAGTATCATACCAACCGATGAGAGATCTCCGGGGCCTTGCCGACGCCTTGATACCGATCGCGGCACGTGCGGGCTTCGCCATCATGAAGGTCTACGACGGCGCATTCACGGTCGAACACAAGGACGACAATTCGCCGCTGACCTTGGCCGACCTCGAATCCCAACGGATCATCATCGAGGGCCTGCGGCAGTTGACGCCCGACGTTCCTGTGCTGTCGGAGGAATCCGCACAGGCGCCTTGGTCCGAGCGGCAATCTTGGCGCGAGCTATGGGTGGTGGACCCGCTCGACGGCACTCGTGAGTTCGTGAAGAGGAACGGCGAGTTCACCGTGAATATCGCTCTGGTGGTGGATCACGAGCCCGTTTTCGGAATCGTTGCCGCGCCGGCGCAGGGGATTTCGTACTGGGGCGCGGCCAATATCGGCGCCTTTCGGCGCGCAGAGAACGGGACTGTCAGCCAAATCCGCGTATCCCCGCCGGTGTGCCCACTCCGTGTGGTCGGTAGCCGGTCGCACATGAGTCCCGAAACGGCCGCGTATCTGGCCGGGTTTCCGCCTTATGCGATGACTGGAGTCGGCAGCTCGCTGAAATTCTGTCTATTGGCTGAGGGAAATGCCGAGCTCTACCCTCGCTTCGGACCCACATCGGAATGGGACACGGCAGCCGGGCAAGCGTTGCTCGAAGCGGCCGGCGGCCATGTCACACGACTGGACGGACATAGGCTGCGGTACAACTGCCGGGAAAGTCTGATCAACGGCGACTTCCTCGCCTTCAGTCATCCGAGCGTATTGTCGCGGGCAGCGTGAGGGCGGCACCCGTCAGGCATGGCCTGCCGGCTCGGAGAACTGCAACGTGGCGTCGAGCAATGTCGGGATGTCGAACACTACATCATCGCCCTCCATGGCGAGCCGCGCCACTCCCGCCGCTGCGATGAGAGCCGCCGGCACATGAATGAGGTCGCGCTTGCGGGCCGGCATCCAAGAATGGACGCGAGCGTCGTCGAAGGCGCGATTGAGCGCGCCCCAACGGAGCTGGGCGGCACGCGCCACGGGCGTCTGCATATCCTGCCGAGTCCGCGTTGCCCGCGGCTCGGTCAAGAGGCTATGGACATATTGCACCATGTCATCGGGGTCGACCCGGAGAGCCATCTCGGAGTGTTTCATACTTCCTCTATGGGGGATGCCGTGTGGAAATCCAAGGTAAGCTCCGGGCCGTGAGCGTCGATCTCGTTTTCTTAATGATCGGAGCCGGCAGCTTGGCCCTAGCCTACAAGATTTGGCACAGTGCACTCGATGCGCGCGAAGCGGCAAACCGCATTGCACGGGAGGCCTGTTCCCGTGCCGTCGTGCAATTCCTCGACGAGACCGTGGCATTCGCGGGCTTTCGCTGGCGCCGCGACGCAAGCGGACGACGGCGATTGCTGCGCACCTATACCTTCGATTACACGAACGACGGGTTCGAGCGCGCCCAGGGCTTCATCGTCCTGTCGGGCGCGCGCTTAGAAGCGGTCGGTTTGGCCGGAAGTCCCACATGAGCACAGTGCCGGTCGCGCCCGCCGCAGGGGTCGTCGACCTGCATACGCATTCCACGTGCTCGGACGGCGCGTTGCGCCCGGCAGAGCTGGTCGAACGCGCCGCCGCGGCCGGTATCGCGATATTGGCGCTCACCGACCACGATACCACCCAGGGGCTGGAGGACGCCGGCGCGGCCGCCGCCCGTCTGGGTGTGACTCTGGTTCCTGGCGTCGAATTCTCCGCCGTGTGGCGGCATCAATCGATTCACATCCTCGGCCTGTGGATCGATCCGGCCTCGCGGACGCTTCGAGACGCGCTGAATGCTCAAGCCGACCGGCGACGAGCCCGTATGCGCAAACTCTGCGCCGGCTTGACGAAGGCTGGGCTGCCCGGAGACGAACTCTTGTCGGCCGTCGAGGCGAATCCCGGGCTGCCCACTCGATCGCACCTCGCCGCGGCACTCGTGGCCGGCGGGCACGTCCATCGGGTGGAGGACGCATTTCGCAAATACCTCGGACGCGGGAAGCGGGCCCACGTTGCCGCCGACTGGCCCCCCATCGAAGAGGCCGTAACCGCGATACGCGAGGCAGGCGGCGTCGCCTCCCTCGCTCACCCCGCCCGCTACACCCTGTCCTCGGGGGGTCGCCGCCAGCTCGTGGCCGACTTCGCGGCGGCGGGCGGGTCCGCGCTGGAAATCGTCTCCGGCGCCAACGGCGCGCAGCACGCGGCTGCGAACGCCGCCCTGGCGATGCGCTTTGGCCTGAGCGGAACCTTGGGTTCCGATTTCCACGATCCGCAACATACTTGGAATCCTTTGGGACGGTTGGCTAAGCTACCTGATGGCATCGACCCCCTGTGGCGCGACCGAATTTCTTGAGGCATAAGAAGCAGCGACCCAGTGAGCGACGAAGACAACAAAGTCAACACCGACTTGTTCAAGAACATCGAGCGACTGCGCCAACTTCGAATCGAGCATCGGGACCTGGACGATGTGATTTCCCGGCTGTCGCTGGACTTCAAGGTCGATGAGCTGCAGATGAAGCGGCTCAAGAAGCGCAAACTCATGCTCAAGGATCAGATCGCACGCCTGGAGAGCCAGCTCATTCCGGACCTGAACGCATGATCGAGGGATTCTGGCTGCATCTTCAGGCCTTCTTCGACATTCTGTTCACGCGCAACGTGCTGACGGAAGTCGCAGCTTTGGGAGTATGCATCTCCTTCGGCTGGCTCGCCTCGGTGCTGTTGCGCGACCGGGCACCGGTGCGCCTGCCGCGGCCGGCCGTCCTGTGGAGCAGCGATATTCTCGCGCAC